>OLLX01000219.1_pt1 | contig 98049 bp, 100 predicted proteins | sample 1604651 | NCBI WGS metagenome assembly OLLX01 (sample SAMEA104055725, study PRJEB20765) | soil metagenome | biome: Arctic tundra; feature: Polygonal ground; material: soil | place: USA | collected 2011-09 | depth 0-0.5 m
TGACACGGACCTGGCGCAAATCCATCGCCGCGACGGCCTCCAGCGCGTGCTCATCGCGCAAGCCACCGCGAGCTTCTTTAAGATCGGGTTCGAGCAGAAAGGCGACCTCGCCGAGCCGTTCGGCGCGTTCCCGCACCATCTCGTGTAGCTCAGGCAACCGTTTAGAAGCGCGCATCCGCCACTGGCCAAAAGCATGTTCGCGCAACCGCCCAGTGAGATCGGGCGCCCCGGCGATATGCCGGGCATACAAAAGGCCGAGGGCGACTTTCATATCGGAGCCCGCCACCGCGACAGCCTCGCCGACAGTGCGTACTGAGTGGTCGAGTTTCGTGCCAGCGTCCCAGATCGGGTACCAGACCTTGTCGGCAATCGCGACGATGCCAGGCCTGCCGTCATGCAACAGCACGACGTCGAGATCGCTGCCAGGACCCATCTCGCCGCGACCATAACCACCGACGGCGACCAGCGCGACACCGTCGACGTCCCCCAACAAGCCACTGAGCCAGACGTCGGCCTTCGCGGTGCGATCAGCGCGCGCCGCAGCGGCTTGCTGTGTGCTTGTCGCCGTAGGCAGCGTCACAGCGCACTGGTGCCGCGCTCACCGGTACGAACCCGGACTACCGATTCGACCGGTACCACCCACACCTTTCCGTCACCGATTTTGCCTGTCTGCGCAGCTTTCACAATGACGTCAACGACATCGTCGGCGTCATCATCAACGAGCACTTCAAGACGAATCTTCGGCACCAGGTCAACCTCGTATTCGGCACCCCGGTAAACCTCAGTATGGCCGCGCTGACGACCATAACCACTGGCCTCGCTCACCGTCATACCGGTGATTCCAAAGGTTTCCAGTGCCGACTTTACGTCGTCCAGCTTGAAGGGTTTGATAATCGCGGTAATGAGTTTCATGATTGCGCCTTCGGTCGATCAGAGTGGCCGAGCATATGGCCCGAGCCAGCAAGCGCGGTGCCGAACTCGTAGGCTGATTCGGCATGCAGGTTGATATCGAGACCTTGTAACTCGATATCGTCAGAAACACGCAAGCCCATAGTTTTCTTTACTACCCAGGCAATGATGAGGGTAGCGACAAACGAATAGCCAACTGTGCAGGCCACATCGAGCGCCTGCTTTCCGAGCAGGCCCATGCCACCATGGTAGAAAATGCCGTTCGCACCGACACTGTTGACGACTTTCGTGCCGAGAAATCCGATAAGCAGCGCGCCGAGGATGCCGCCGACTAGGTGCACGCCGACGACGTCAAGCGCGTCGTCGAACTTGAAAATAAACTTCAGCCCGGTCGCGAAACAACAGACGAATCCTGCGATCAACCCCAACAGAATAGAGCCCATCGGGCTGATAAAACCGGCTGCCGGCGTGATCGCGACCAACCCGGCAATCGCGCCAGAGGCGGCCCCCAGCGTGGTGGCGTGACCGTCGCGAATCTTCTCCGCGATCAACCAGCCGAGCAGCGCGGCTGCCGTCGCGGTGTTGGTATTGATGAACGCGTACGACGCGAGATTGTCGTGGCTCTCCAGTGCCGAGCCGGCATTGAAGCCAAACCAGCCGAACCACAACAGGCCAGCACCGAGTAAGACGAACGGCAGATTGTGTGGACGCATTCGCTCTTTCGGCCAACCTCGCCGTTTGCCCATCACGATGACGAGCGCCAAACCAGCCGCGCCCGCATTCGCATGGACGACGGTACCGCCGGCGAAATCTTCCGCGCCCCTCTTGAACAACCAGCCTTCAGGGGAGAACACCCAGTGCGCGATCGGTGCGTAGACCAATAGTGACCAGGCAACGACGATGACGATAAAGGAATTGAACTTCATCCGGTCGGCGATCGATCCAGTAAACAGGGCTGGCGTAATGACAGCGAACATCAGCTGGAAAACCGAGAAGGCAGCCGGCGGAATCGTCAGCGTCTCACCCGGAACACCTTGGGCCATCATGTGCCGGAAGCCAGCGAAATGGAGGTCGCCGATGAAGCCGCCGAGCATGTTGTTACCGAAACACAGGCTATACATCACCAGGATCCAGAGCACGCTGACGATGCCGATCGTCACGTAATTCTGCATGAGCATCGCTAAGACGTTTTTCGCGCGGACCATGCCACCGTAAAAGAACGCCAGCCCCGGAGTCATCAGCAGCACTAAGGCGGCAGAGAGCAAGACCCACGCGGTATCGCCTGCGTTAATCATCGTCGCCTCGCCGGAAAGAGTGGTCACAATGGATTGCCCTGCTGGCAAACGGAGACTCGTCCACGGGTCCAGATCCTTATCAAGAAGGGCATCTGCGCAGAAGCGCAGTCTGTCACGGGTTACCACGGTGTTCTAGCCCTAAACCGCGTGTCGCGCATGAGTTGATCACGGTGGTTGACGTCGTCCAGCTCGACCGGATGAGTTGCTCGACGTCATCGCCGAACGACAAAAGGTCAGCATCTATCAGTTTGAGCAGTCGCTCAATTGTCGTGCTAGTGTCTTCCTTGAGCGATCGCTCAACTAGCTAATCGGGAGCCTAGCGATGATCTCGTATCCCGCCACCTCGTGGTTGCCAAAGACTCTTCCGGCACTGCAGCGCGCGACACTGCTCGGCGCTGGAGCCGGAGCGATTATTGGCGGCATTACTTCGACCTTCGGTTTTCCTATAGTAGGAACCTTTTTTGGCGCAATCGAGGGAGCCATTTCCGGAGGCTCTGTCGGCGTGGCCAACGGTTTCGCGATTGCGGGAGTGGCCGCGATCACTCCGTCGCGATGGAATATCCGTCTCAGCTGCGCCGCCATCACGTCCAGCTGCGCCGCGGCACTGGTGTTTCTCAATGTGGCGCCCCAGTGGGCCTCTTCACACACCTGGGGTGGCCTGCTGTTCGTACTGATGTGCACGGTGCTGGCAGCAGCAGTGGCGCCGTTCGCGGCATTTGGCGAACAGCCGTTAAATCCTCGGCCGCTGGCACCACAGCGTTCAGTTGCCGAGCTATTCCGGCGCGCGCTCGCAATCGGTGCCATCGGGGGCGTCGGCGTAGGCGCGGTTGTGGGCCTGGCCATCGGCATCATGACGTACCCGCCCACGTGCATGGCCGCATTGATCGAAGGCGGCATCCTGGGCGAAGTCAGTGGAATACTGCTCGCTCTTATGGTGGGATGCCTGATGGTCTGCTCGAAGCTCCTGATATCGAAGCTACGGGTGCGGATATGAATGCGGCCGTGAACCCCACCAGAGCTCGGTTACTCACGGCGGCGGCACAAAGCTTGCGTGAAGACGGCATCGTCGGGCTCTCCGCACGCGCGATCGCCGCGCGAGCACAGGTAAATCAGGCCCTGATTTTTTATCACTTCAGCAGCGTTAGCGAACTGGTCGACGCCGCCTGCCGGCAGGCCGTTGACGAGAGTGCCGATTTCTACCGTGAGAAGTTCGCGGCAGTGTCGTCGCTCAGCGAACTTTTGATAGTAGGGCGCGAATTACATCTGCGAGAACGTGCCGCCGGCAACGTGGCCATGATGGCCCAACTCATGGCCGGCGCCCAACGAGATCCAGCACTCGACGACGCGGCAAAATACGCGATGGCCCGATGGAATCTAGAGATCGAATCCGTCGTCCGACGGGTTCTGCGTGATAGCCCTATCGCCGATATTACTGATCCGGCTGGCCTTTCCCGCGCGATCAGCGCTGGTTTCATCGGGCTTGAACTCTATGAGGGGGTAGACCCCGAGGGTGCCGAGCTTGCCCTGAACTCGCTAGAACACTTCGGTGCCATTGTCGATGTCATCGACGACCTTGGCCCCATCGCCCGACGCGCGCTACGAGCAAAAGTGCGAAGCGGACGACGGCCCCGGAAGGCAACCGAGGCTTGACGTGTCCAACACAGCCGTTAGCCTCCCTGCGAAGATTTCGAATGCGAGGTCGAATGTCTCGCGGCGACGTTTCTTCGCCGAGGTAGAAAGCACATTGGTCAGTACAGCCATGCTTTTGTGATAGTTGCTGTTCCAACGATTTTGCCCTGATCGGAGCAATATGCTCCTGGTTCTGATCCCAGGATGCACGGCGTCGGTGCCGACCCGAATTTGATCGTCCACAGTGGGCCCGTGGTATCAGGAGCCCCGTACAGACAGTCCGGCGCGGCTGTCACCTTTAGTCCGCAACCGCCATCACTGAGGCTGCCTGTCTTGCTGCAGTCGTAGCTCCCTACCAAGTTATCCGCCATGTTCCAGCCCGCCGCGCCGTGCAATACATTTATGCATCGACGGCCGTCGGATAGTTGGAGCGCGAATGGTTCGGATTTCGGAAACGAACCGAGTAGTTCCCCACCGGGCTGCACTCCAGGTGGGAACACTTCTTCCACGGCAGTAGTGTCCCAAGGACCATTTCTAGTCAAACAGAATTTTCTATCCGGACTGATGAAACACCCAAAGCTTTGCGCATCTGATCCGACTTCGCCGGCAGTGAGGTTTGTCGTGCTGGCAATTTTTACGCTCGATTGGTTGGTTCCTGCCACAAACGGCTGGAAGGTGACCACCACTGTTGGGGCGGGTGGGCTGTTGACCGGTATCACTGGTGTTGCTTTTCTTGATGAGCCGGCCAGATTGATAACAAGGATGATGGCGATGACAGCGGCGGCGGCACCCAGGCCACTGCCAGCAACAAGCCGGAACCTGCGTCGACGTAAATTGTGTGCCCGATAAGTTATTTCGGCTAGTCCCGCACTGCTGGTGCGGGTGGGTACGAAGCTGGCTGCTGCTTGGGTGAACCGGTTCCGCAGCGCCTCGGTATCGAACTCGCCACGATCTTGGGTGTCACTCATCGCCGACCTCCTAACACTTCGGCTAATTCAGCAAGACCCCGGGAGCCGAACGACTTCACGCTGCCGGCGCTGATCCCGAGAAGGTCAGCAACCATGCCTTCACTCATATCGCAGTAGTAGCGCAGGACAACAACCTCACGACGCCGTCTAGACAACGCACGCAATGCTTGGACAAGGTCATCACGATCGAAAGCAGTGAACGCTAACTCCTCCGCGCTCACCGTGCCTTCAGGAGTAAGGAAACGGTGCGCGTGCGCATCAACAACCACATCGTGTCGTCGCGCTGACCGGCAAGCATTCACCACGATCTTCCGCAGATACGCCAACGCCCGATCCGGTTCACGCAACCGCGAAGATGCCGCCGCGAGCTTCACGAACGCATCCTGAGCGACGTCCTCAGCATGCGCGGAGCCACCCAACAGAAACCCAGCGAGACGACTCATCTCCCCAAAATGCGCCGCATAAAAATCAACGAGATCAACATCGCCCGTACGCTCAGTCCACGTCGCCACCCGCAACGGACCTTTAGTTCCCATCCCCACCCCATCAGTCAACAAGCTCACGGTAGATAGATGCGCCGCTCACCACAAACGTTGCCCAACGAACCGGAGGCACAAATCCCAGCTGGATCAGCCGAGCAAAGCGTCGACGAATGCGTCGGCTTCGAAAGGTGCTAAGTCATCGGGGCCTTCACCGAGCCCGATTAACTTGACTGGCACACCGAGCTCGCGTTGTACCGCGACGACGATGCCGCCCTTCGCAGTGCCGTCGAGTTTGGTCAACACCACTCCAGTGATCGCCACCACCTCGGCGAATACCCGCGCTTGAATAAGTCCGTTCTGGCCAGTCGTCGCGTCGAGCACCAGCAGCACTTCATCAACAGGGCCATGCTTTTCGACGACCCGTTTCACTTTGCCGAGTTCGTCCATCAAGCCGGACTTCGTGTGCAGCCGACCCGCAGTATCGATGAGCACGGTGTCGACGCCGAGTTCGATGCCCTTCTTTACCGCGTCGAAAGCAACAGACGCCGGATCGCCTTCTTCGGGACCCCGCACCGTCTGAGCGCCCACCCGACTCCCCCAGGTTTCGAGCTGATCGGCTGCCGCCGCCCGGAATGTGTCGGCCGCCCCGAGCACCACCGACTTGCCATCGGCCACCAGCAGCCGAGCGATTTTGCCGCAGGTTGTGGTCTTGCCGGTGCCGTTGACGCCGACGACAAGAATGACTGCGGGGCCGCCAACCCTGCTCGTCATCAGCGCCCGATCAAGACCCGGATCAACGAGCTCGAGCAGACCTTCACGCAGCAATCGCCGCGCGTCGTCTAGGGTCCGGGTGCCTTCGACCATTGCCCGTGTCTTGAGCCGCTCGACCAACTCAGCGGCCGGCGCTACGCCGACATCGGCGGTCAGCAGTAGATCTTCGACGTCCTGCCAGGTGTCATCATCGAGCTTGTCTTTGGAGAGCAGCGCCAACAAGCCTTTGCCCAGCGCGTTTTCCGACCGCGCCAGCCGAGCGCGCAGCCGAGTCAGCCGACCCGCTGCCGGCTCGGGCACCTCGGTGGCATCGGGTTCGAGTGCCGTGTCGACGGTCGACGGCTCGGTAGGAAGCGCCTCGGTTGTGGACGCCTCGGCGGTGGGTGTCGCAGCAGTCGGTCTCGCAGCAGGGGACTGCTCGGCGCGTGACGGCTCGGTCGGGCTTGCCGAGGGCTTGGACGACAGCGGTGGCTGCGACGGGCTTCGCGGCAGGCCACGACTCCGGGACCGCTGAAAGGCCAGACCGCCGCCGGCAAGAAGCAGCGCGATAACAACAATCACCACGAAGATAATCACAAGAAGTCAGTGTCCCATCTGCTCACGTCAACGCCCAACGTCGAGGCCTGCGCCCACAGCGTTATCCACAAGACGGCCACGACTAACCGCGCGACGAGCATCGTCGCCATTAACGTTCGACCGATGAGCGATGTTCTTTCTCCGGTGCTGGGCGATCCGTTCGAGGTGTCGGTCGCCGGGTCGACGCTGAACTCGATCGCCGCCGATGTGGCTACTCAAGCAGCCCGATTACGCGCGCTGGCCGAGACCGACTCCGCCTGGGCGGGTGCGGCTGCCGACCGCGCCCGCGCGCGCACCGCGACGCTGCCGCGCAAACTCGACGACGTCACGACCTCTTACGCCACTGCCGGCTCGGCGCTGGGCTCCTACTCACGAGCACTGGCAGCCGCCCAAACACAATCACAGAATGCCATTGCCACCGCTACCCGCGCGGCTGACGACCTCGCCGCCGCACGAGCGGGCCAAGCCGTCGCATCAGCTGCCGATGCTGTCGCAGCCCGCGTCGCCGAAGCTGCCGGCCAACCTCGGCCACCAACCACCGCTCACCGCTACAACGCCGTCATAGAAGAGGCGCAGCGCCGCCTCGCGATTGCCCGCTCGACCAACGACGACGCCCACCACGACCAACAGCACGCCGCCATCAGCGCGGTACGAGCTCTCCACGCGGCTCATCACGCCATCCCGAAGCAATCCTGGTGGCATCACCTCACCAGCAGCGTCACCCACTGGGCCTCCACTTATTGGGCCGACGCCCTACGCCAAGTCGCCCGGCTGGCCAACACCGTCTCGGCCATAGCGGGCATCGCCGCACTCGCCCTGGCTATCGGCGGCATCTTCTTCCCACCCCTTGAACTAGCCGCCGCGAGTCTGGAAACCATCTCGCTGGCTACCGCTATCGTCGCCACCGTTTCCGACGCCACCCTGGCCGCGACAGGCCATGAATCCTGGACGGCGGCAGGCCTCGACGCCGTAAGTCTCGCGCCAGCCGGGTTGGGCAAGATCGCCGGCAAGGTCACACCGCTGCTACGCGAGACGAGCACGGTCCGCGGCGTCGGACGATTCATTGGCAGCCGTCTTCCCTCTGCTCCCATTGCCGATTTTGGTGACGGAGCTGGCGGTAAGGCCTTCGCGCTCGGTTTTCGGGATTCGGGAAAGTTCCGCGACTTCGGCACAGCGCTGCGTAACGGTCTCGACGACGCCGGCTATCTCGATACCGTTCCCATCATGCAGGGAAGTTCAGTGACCGGCGTCAAGTACCTGACCGGCGAACCTTTCGATGTCGGACGACGCAGTGACTATGACGTGGCTCTGGCCGGAGACGATCTCTTGGCTGCCGCTAAACAGATCGGCGTGGAACTCCGTAGTCGCGGCACGAGAACGGCGGAACTCACCCCAGAGAACGTAGAAGAACTCGGCCTGACGGCCATGAACGCTGGACTCGAAGCAACCGCGAAACGAGAGGTCAAGTTTATGATATTTCGTAGCGCCGAAGAAACAATCGGCCGCTCCAAGAGCATCAGAATAGGAAACCCATGAAAACCTACGATGTATTCGGAACCAAGGCTAGAAATACTGACGTCACGGAAGTATCACAAACGCTGGGCACTGCGCTCGGCGTACCATTCGAGGCGCACGATAGCTCCTTCGCCAACGGGTTATATTTCCTGCACAAAGGAAGCGCGAACGGCAAAATACAAGTGCTCAATAATGTCAACGAAGACCCCGACGAACTACCGTACCTCGAATACGCGGAGTATCCAATCATCATTTCGGTCAGCGTACCTGTCGATGCCGACAGTACCGCCGGCATCATCATCGGAGCAGGGTTCGAACACCTGCGTCGTAGGATACTAAACTGACTCTGGCCCGAGACGATTCTTTGCTACCGCTAAACGAAGGTCAACTTTATGATATTTCGCAGCAGGAGGAGTAATCCACCGCACCAAGAGCATCAGAATACGCAATCCACGAAAACCTACGACGTTTTTGGAACCAAGGCCAGTGATATTGGCATCACGGAAGTATCACAAACTCTGAGTACTGCGCTCGGCGTACCGTTCGAGGCGCACGATAGCTACTTTATCAATGGGTTGTATTTTCTGCACAAAGGAAGCACGCACGGCAGAGTACGAGTGCTCAACAACGTCAACGAAGACCCCGACGAACTACCGTACCTCGAATACGCGGAGTATCCAATCATCGTTTCGGTCGATGAACCTGTCGATGCCGACAGCACTGCCGCCACCATCATCGGAGCAGGATTCGAACACTTGCGTCGTAATACACTCAACTCCACGCCGGAAAACTGACTTTAGACGGGTTGGGCTTCCCGCAACCGTTGGCTAATCACTGTGGTCACACCATCGCCGCGCATTGAAACGCCGTACAGCGCGTCCGCGATTTCCATCGTCGCCTTCTGGTGGGTAATCACGATGAGCTGACTGCTCTCACGCAGCTCTTCGAAAAGCCCCAACATGCGCCGCAGGTTGGTGTCATCGAGGGCGGCCTCGACCTCGTCCATCACGTAGAACGGGCTCGGCCGAGCCTTGAAAATAGCTACCAGCAACGCGATCGCGGTCAACGATCGCTCGCCACCGGAGAGCAACGACAGTCGCTTGATTTTCTTTCCGGGTGGCCTGGCTTCTACTTCGATTCCGGTCATCAACATGTCGGAAGGATCGGTCAGCACCAACCGGCCTTCCCCGCCGGGGAACAATCTAGAGAACACGCCTTCGAACTCGCGAGCGGTGTCTTCGAACGCGGCGGCAAAAACCTGCTGCACTCGCTCGTCAACTTCACGCACGATGTCGAGCAGGTCTTTACGGCTCTTCTTCAAGTCGTCGAGTTGTTCACTCAAGAATCGGTGCCGCTCTTCGAGCGCGGAGAATTCTTCTAACGCGAGCGGATTTACCCGGCCCAACAAGGCCAAAGCACGTTCGGCAGTCTTGGCGCGCTTCTCTTGCTCAGCACGGACATACGGCACCGGCTCCGGCGCGACAACCTCTGGCGCGGTTGCGTCGGGCCCGGCATCCGATGGGGCAATTGGCGGGGCAATAAAGGGGACTGCCATCGTCGGGCCGTATTCGCCGACCAAAACCTCGGGGTCGATACCGAATTCTTCCATCGCTCGCTGCTCAAGCTGCTCGATCCGTAGCCGTTGCTCCGCCCGAGCCAACTCGTCGCGATGCACGACGTCGGTCAGTTGCTCCAGCTCGGTCGACAAATCTGTCGCCCGACTACGGACGCCAAGCAACTCCCCTTCGCGCACTGTCCGCGTTCGCTCGGCTGCCTCTCGTTCAGCCGCCGCCGTGGCCAACGAAAGCTCCAACCGGTCGAGTACCGCAGCAGCGCCATGGGCAACCGCTGTCGCCACTACTAATTCCCGCTCTCGCTGGATGCGCCGCGCGGCCGAACGCTCGCGCGCGGCCCGCTCCGAAACTGCCGCTGCCTCCAGCTGCCCGGCCCGCACACCGATAGCCCGCGCCTGCTCCTCGGCCGTGCGAACGGCGAGGCGAACCTCGGTCTCTACGCCTCGGGCAGCGATCGCGAGTCCGACCAACCGCTCGCGTTCGAGATTCGACGGCTCTTCGTCGGGAGCCTGCTGCGCCGAAGCCAGCCGAGATTCCAGCTCGGCGAGCGTCACCCGATCACGAGCACCGGACTCCTGAGCCTGCTCGATCGAACCGGCCAACCTGTCTGCCTCAGCAGCCGCCGACCTCGCGGCCGACCCGAGCTGGCCAAGTTGTTCGGCCACTGCGGCCATCGCAGCATCAGAATCATGCAGAACACCCAGTGCCGCGTCCGCCTTGGCCAACGCCTGTACCCGGTCAGCTTCGGCGCCAACGATCGAGAACCGCACCCGTTCGGCCCGATGGACCACCTCGGACAACCCGCGACCAGCTTCGTCGTACGCCGCCTGCACCTCAAGCAAGCTCGGTGCACTGGCTGAGCCACCAAACGCCCAGTCGCCGCCGAGCACATCACCATCACGCGTCACTACCCGGACGCCGGGAAGCGCGGCAATCAACGCCCGGCCGGCGGCCAAATCCGCGACGACTGCTACCCGGTCGGTGAGCCGATCGAGTGCGGCCCGTAGAGCATCGGGACCGCGTACGACCTCGCTCACCCAACGCGCGCCCGCAGGCAGCACCGGCAACCCGGTGGCAGCGGAAACAGTGGCATCCGGCGACCCGATCAGTAGACCGGCCCGACCCGCGTCATCGGTCTTCAACAAATCGAGGGCCACTACGGCTGAATCCAGCGATTCAACCGCGACCGCGTCGGCTACTGGCCCAAAGGTCGCTGCGACCGCGAGCTCGAAGCCAGGCTCGACCGACACCACTGAGGCAACCGAACCAAGAAGCCCGGCAATCCGCTCGGACGCCGCGAGCAACGCGCCGGTGCCGTCTTTGCGGGCCAGTCCGAGTTGTAGCGCGTCGACCCGCGCGGTGAGACCAGAACGCTCGCGCTCGATTTCCCGCTCTTCGTCGCGCAACTTGGCGATCGCATTTTCGACGGCAGTCAATGCCTCGGCGGCAATCTCGTAATCGCTGTCGAGGTTCAGTTCGCCCTCATCGAGGCCGGCGATTCGCGACTCGACCGCGTGGAATTCCTGTTGCGCGTGCTCAGACCGGGCTCGCGCTTCGGCAACCGCCGTCGACAACCGGCCAATCTCTTCTTCGCCAGCGCTCACCCGACTACGGCCGGCGGCAACTTGGCCGGCAAGGCGAGCCAATCCCTCACGCCGGTCGGCTGCGGCTCGTACCGCGATGGCCAGCCGCTTCTGCTCCTCGTCGTGCGCTCGTTCGGCGGCGGCGCGGGCCGTCACCGCTTCCGCCAAGGCGGTCCGTTGACTTTCGAGTTCGATAGAGAGCGCGCGCTCTTCTTCCCGAGCCGCAGCCGCGTCGCGCACCAACTCTTCGGGATCACGGCGCTGTTCAAGTTGTTCGTCGGCGTTGGTGGTGCTCACATAGCGCTGCCGCTCAGCCGCGATGCTCGCGGTGCCGCGAAGGCGCTCACGTAGCGACGAAAGCCGGTACCAGGTCTCTTGGACTCGAGCTAACTCGCGTGACTCCGACGCCATGGCCGCTTCGAGTTCGGCCTCCCGCGCCTTTGCCGCCGCGAGCCCTTGCTCGACGACACTGCGCCGTTCGCGGAGCTGAGTTTCGTCGGCAACTTCTTGCCGCACGGTGCCGTGCAGTGTCAGCAAATCATCAGCCAGCAGTCGTAGCCGCGCATCGCGAAGATCAGCTTGCACGGTGCCGGCGGTGCGAGCGATCTCGGCTTGCTTACCGAGCGGGCCGAGCTGGCGCCGCAGCTCCGTCGCCAAGTCTTGCACCCGAGTGAGGTTGGCCTGCATCGCGTCAAGCTTGCGAAGCGCCTTCTCTTTGCGCTTGCGATGCTTGAGTACGCCGGCCGCTTCTTCAATGAAGCCGCGCCGCTCTTCCGGGGTAGCCCGCAAAACGGCGTCCAGCTGGTTCTGCCCGACGATGACGTGCATCTCGCGGCCGATACCGGAGTCAGACAACAACTCTTGGACGTCGAGCAGGCGGCAGCTCTGGCCGTTGATCGAGTACTCCGAGCCGCCGTTGCGGAACATGATCCGGCTGATGGTGACTTCGGCGTATTCAATGGGCAGAGCACCATCGGTGTTGTCGATCGTCAGCGAAACCTCGGCGCGCCCAAGCGGAGAGCGACCGGCCGTACCGGCGAAAATGACGTCGTCCATCTTGCCGCCGCGCAGGCTCTTGACCCCCTGCTCACCCATCACCCAGGCGAGCGCGTCAACGACGTTGGATTTACCCGAGCCGTTCGGCCCGACCACACAGGTGATGCCGGGCTCAAGTCGCAGCGTGGTCGCCGAAGCGAAAGACTTGAAACCGCGAAGCGTGAGGCTCTTGAGGTACACGCTCTCGGAGCTCCCTGCTTGCTATGGCTTCTTCACATCGCGGGCTTCACATTGGGCGGCGCGAAACGGTTCCCGGCAGCTTACCGGGCGGCCACCGAAGCGAGTCACCCCGAAGACGACAAAATAACGGGACGCTCCCTCTCGGGTAGCGTCCCTTTGCGTAGCCCCTTGGTGGTTGCTGGTCTGTCGCTGGCTTGTTTCGGACGTGATACGGGTGAGCTAGCTATAAGCGTGCTCGACCTCGTTGACCGTAATCGCTAGCAGTTCATCGTGCTCGCTGAGCCTGTCGTTGGCTGTCTGCAACCGCAGACACTCGTTCTCGAGGTCACGAACCCGTTGCTGAAGTCGGCGCATTTCCGACAACATGCGTGGGTCGGGGCCTCCGAGATGACCGAGAAGCGCCTTTGCCATGGAGATCCTCCAGTGAAACCGGTCCGCAGCATTTGTCAGGCGTTCTGCCTGAATGCCGCTTCAGCGGTGCGTTGGGTAGTACTTCAAGGGTCGCACCCAGGGCCCTTCTGGTCAACCCCATGGTTACAATCGCGTAAAGATTAAGCCAAAGGTCACACTAATGCTCGGTGAAGCCGACCATATTGCCCTCCCGCGGCTCACTCCAGCGCTCTATCACGCTCTGAACCCGGCCTGGCCGACCTCGTTCGGGCGAGTTCAATGCTGCCAGCAATGCCTCACACGTCGCGCGTGACCCCTGCGCGACCACCTGCACCCGCCCGTCGTCCAGGTTGGTGGCATGGCCGACCAGCCCGAGTTCCAGCCCTCGGGCACGCACCCACCATCGAAACCCGACACCCTGTACGCGGCCACGAACCCACACCGTGAGTCGGACGTCACCATCTTCCGTCATCTGGGCAGCACCAGGCCGTCTGGCTTGGTCACCAACCACAGCCGGTAGCCGTAGGAGATCGAGGTGGCTGCTGGATTCTCCGACAGCCACCTCGTCGCGATGTCTGCCGGCAGCTCGATCCGCAGCACGTCGGCCAACTCCCGCCTCGTGTCGAAACGCCAGGACGACCGGACGTCGAAACCTCGCGCCCCGATCTGCCGCCAGAACCTGTCGATGGCATCTGGATCGACTTTGCCGGCAGCGACGAGACCGGCTCGCAGCAACCGGGCGAAGTCACCCCAGCGGTAGTCATTGTCGACCACCACGAGCGCTCCGCCAGGCCGCAAGATCCGCAATGCTTCGACGATGCCAACCTCGCAGCCTGGCCCGAAGAAGTAGGCGAATCGAGCATGCATCACGTCGACACTCGCGTCGTCCAGACCGGTATGTTCCGCCGAACCGGCACACACCCGCACGTTGGGCAGGCCACGCGTTCGAGTCTTAGCCGCGCGCCGCAACCCGGCGTGCGGTTCGAGGCCGATCACGGTCGCCGCGTCGACCGCGTAGCGAGTGAGCCAGAATCCGCTACCGCAGCCGAGATCGATGATCGTGCGGCCAGACCACGGCGCCAACCGTGTCATCGCGGCCCAGACATGACCGTCGCTGTCGAAAGCGCGATTCTCCAGCTCGTACGTCGTCGGGCTTTCGGTGATGTTAGCCGCGTAGATGTAGTCGGCGAATGTGTTCACCAGCGCGGGTCTTTGGGCGTCGGCTGACAACGCGGACACAGGTACGACGACCGGTTCATGAACGATTCCCGCGCAATCGGGGTGCCACATCGGCGGCACGGTTCGCCTTGGCGGCCGTAGACGTCAAGCGACCTGTCGAAGTAACCACTCTCGCCGTTGACGTTGACATACAAGGCATCGAACGACGTGCCGCCTTGCGCGAGAGCGTCGTTCATCACCGCTCGAATCGCCGCAAGCAGTCGGCTCGTTTGGGGCCAGTTCATCGTTTCGGTGGCCCGCGCGTAGTGCAGCCGCGCTCGCCACAACCCTTCGTCGGCATAAATATTGCCGACCCCAGAAATCAAACTCTGGTCGAGCAACGCTCGCTTGAGCCCGGTATGCCGTCGGCGCAACGTCGCGTGAAATTCCCTGTCATCAAAAGAATCTTCGAGGACGTCGGCGGCAATGTGCGCGATTTCAGCCGGCAGATCGGCGCCGCCAAGTGAGACGGCAAGACCGCCGAACGTTCGCTGATCGACGAATCTGAGCTCGGAAGCGCCGTCAGTGAATCGAAACCTGACTCGCAGGTGCGGCCCGTCAGCCGCGGCTGGATCGACTACCAGCAACTGGCCACTCATACCGAGATGGGCCAGCAGCCCGTCACCGGAATCGAGCGGTAGCCACAAATACTTGCCCCGCCGACGTGCGTCGATAATCCGCTGTCCGGCCAGCACGGCGCTGAAATCGGCCGCGCCCGGCAGGTGCCGCCGAATGGCCCGAGCGTGCTGGACATCGACCCGCTCGATCGTTCGGCCTACCACACCAGCGGCCAGCCCTCGCCGAACGACCTCGACTTCAGGTAGCTCAGGCACGGGCGCGTCGCTATGCCAGCGCGGCGGTAGAGCTCGTCGCGGTGTCGGGGTTCGGCTCGGTCGTGGCGCTCAGTTCAGTTTCGGCGCTCAACGCCGCTTCGGCATTCAGCTGGGCTTCGGCGCTGATCCGGCGCCATGCTGCTTCGGCGGCTTCCTGCTCGGCTTCTTTCTTGCTGCGACCGTGCCCGCTGCCATAGGAGACACCGCAGAGTATGACCGCAGCGATGAAGGTCTTCTCGTGATCGGGGCCGCTCTCGGTCACCTCATAGGAGGGAACGCCCAGCGCCTGCGAAGCGGTGAGCTCCTGCAACGACGTCTTCCAGTCGAGGCCCGCGCCGAGGCCTGCCGCCTCATCGATCAACGGGTCGAACAAGCGGTGCACCAAAGTGGACGCCGCAACCAATCCGCCGTCCACATAGACCGCGCCGATCACGGCTTCGAGCGCGTCGGCCAGGATCGATGATTTGTCGCGACCGCCAGTGGACTCTTCACCGCGCCCGAGCCGGACGAACTCGCCGAGGCCGAGGCTACGGCTGACGTCGGCCAACGCTCGCATGTTGACCACAGCCGCCCGCAGTTTGGCGAGCTGGCCTTCCTGAAGATCAGGAAAAGTCGTGTAAAGCGAGTCAGTGATGATGACGCCAAGCACGGCGTCGCCGAGGAACTCCAGCCGCTCGTTGGTCGGCAGACCACCGTTCTCGTACGCATAAGAACGGTGGGTCACCGCACGTTCGAGAACAGCGTGATCGACCCGAATTGCCATGACTCGCTCGAGGTCATCGAGCGAGCGAACCGCGTCGGTCATCTCCGGTCTACCGGAGCCTGGGACACCGGAATCAGCCGGGGAAAACCACGCGCCGGTTGTACGTGCCACAAGTGGGGCATGCGACGTGGGGCAGCTTGGGCTCACGGCATGCCGGATTGTTGCAACGCACCAGCGTGGGGGCGGACGTCTTCCACTGCGAACGGCGGCTGCGCGTGTTGCTGCGCGACATTCTGCGCTTCGGAACCGGCACGGCGGACTCTCCTGTGATGTCGATAATGCGGTAGGGCGGTACTGACTGGTCTTACTCGGCGCCTTGCTCGTGCTGTTCGGTCTGCGCGTGCTGTTCATCGTGCTCGCTGGCGCCGTCATGCAGGTTGACACCATCGAGCCCGCGCAACGCCGCCCAGCGCGAGTCGTCACTGTCGTGCCGATGCTCCGGTCCGACGTCCGCGCGGCGCGCCCCACAATCGGGACACAGGCCGGCACAGTCTTCCTGGCACAACGGCGCGAGCGGTAGCGCCAACACCACAGCGTCACGCACGACGGGCTCTAAATCGAGGTAATCATCGATCAAGCGCCCGGTTTCATCGTCTTCGTCATCGATCTCGTTACCCGGGTAGACGTACAGCTGCTGGAACTCGACTTCAAGCCGCGAAGTCAGCGGATCCAAACAGCGTGCGCACTCCCCAGTCAATTCCGCCCGCGCCGTACCCGACGCCAGCACGCCCTCGCTCACCGACTCCAAACGGATGTCGAGCTCGAGATCGCTGCCTTGGGCTACGCCGATGATTTCGATACCGAGATCAGCCGGTGCCGGAACGGTGCGGGAAGTCAAACGCATCAATCCGGGACGACGCGGCAAGTCGCGAGTGTCCACGACGAGCGGCGCTCGCGAATCGAGATGCGTCAGGATCTCCTGCTTTCCGGGCATGACCAACTTGCGTGTCGAAATCGTCGACCGAGCAAGCCCGGACGAAACCGCTGGCGAGTTTACCGCGTGATCGGCGTCCGGTCGATTCGTGGGGTGCCGAGCCCTGGATCAGCAGCCCTCTAGACCAGCTAAGCACCTGGCAGCGGCGCATCGTCGTGATGCTCGGTGAGCTCTTCCATGTCGTGGCGGCCCTGCAACCTCTCCCGACCACGCAGCACCGCCGCTAGCGTCTTGTTCAACACGATCTCGAAGTTGGCCAGCTTCGAATCGGCGTACTCATCGACGTCTTGGCGCACCTGGTAGGCATCGCGGTCGGCCTCCTCGCGCAGCCGGAACGCCTCCGCCGCGGCCTCACGGTAAATCTCGGTTTCGGTGACCAGCCGGAGGCGTTCGTCGCGGGCGTCGGCGATGATCCGCTCAGCTTCGCGGCGTCCCTTTTCGACCACTTCATCGCGGTCGTGCAGCACCGATTCAGCGCGTTCGACCTCCGTCGGGATCAGCTCGCGCAACTCGTCGAGCAGGCCGAGTATCTGGACGCGGTTCACGATGCACGACGCCGACATCGGCATGGCTCGAGCAGCCTCGAGGACCGCGACGATCTCCTCGAACTTGTCTTTCAGTTCCACGATGTGGGTCTCTCCAGCGGTTAGTCGTGCTCGTTTCTTTCGTGGGCCAGCCGTTCGACGAGTCTTCGCGACACGCTCTCCGGAACAAGCGCGGAGACGTCCCCACCGTACTTCGCGAACTCCTTCACCAAACTCGATGAAAGGAAACTGTAGAGGGGGTTGGTAGCCAGGAACAGCGTCTCGACGCCACCTTGACCGTGATTCATCTGGGCCATCTGTAGTTCGTAGTCGAAGTCACTCACGCTGCGCAGGCTCTTAATGACCACGGCGATCTCGCGCTCACGACAGAAGTCGACCAGCAGCCCCTGGAACGACTCGACGACGACGTTGGGGAACTCCGCAGTCGTTTCCCGCAGCATCTCGACGCGCTCATCGAGGCTGAAGAGCCCGTCCTTGGAGCTGTTGATCAACACCGCGACAGCTACCTCGTCGTACAGCGCGGAGGTGCGTCCGATGATGTCGAGGTGACCATTGGTAACCGGGTCGAACGAGCCCGGGCAGACCGCTCGCCGCATCAGCTGACCTCCGTCCTGGAATCGGTATCGGACTGGGAATCGTCGGTGCTTGGCCGGGTGTCAGACCGGCCCGCGCGACCGTACCAGAGCACCGAATCGCCGTAGCGCCGGTCGCGCAGCGCTTGCACACCATCGGGCCAACTCCAGGGCGCGCGGGCGGCCCGCTCGACAACCAGCATCGCGTCTTCGGCCAGCAAACTTCGCTCAACCAACAGCGACAAAGTCGCGGCTACCTCCGAGGAATCCATCGCGTACGGCGGGTCAGCGAACACCAGATCGAACAGCTGGCCGGTCAAGCCGCGAAGCACGGTCTCGGCCTTGCCCGCGATAACGCTGACCTCGTGATCGGCTCCGATCGTTGGCGCATCGATGCCTTGGGTGAGTGTCGCTACGTTCGAACGCAGCGCGGTGATGGCCACCGGGGCGGATTCGACCAGCACGACGGTGGCAGCCCCACGCGACCACGCTTCCAGACCAACCGCTCCAGATCCGGCATACAGATCGAGCACCCGTAGCCCGTCGAAGCCGCCGAGGGATGCGTTCAGGGCCGAGAACAGCGCTTCGCGAGTGCGGTCGGACGTCGGGCGAGTACCCGAGGTGGGTACCGCCAGTCGCCGTCCACCGGCGCGACCAGCCACGATGCGCGTCATCGCGCCTTTTCCCCAAGTTGCGCGATCATGCCTTCTCCAGGTACTTCGCGCCGTCGGACGCGAGCAGCCGAGCGACCACCTCAGCCAGCCCAAGATGTTCGGCCAGAGTCGGGTCAGCGGCGACGAGTTCGGTCGCGATCTCACGTGCCTGTTCGACCAATGCACGATCGTGAACCAGCGACAACAGCTTGAGGTCACTACGTCCGTGCTGCTGCTCACCAAGAATCGTGCCTTCGTGCCGCTGTTCGAGATCGAGTTCAGAGAGCCGAAATCCATCGGACGTCGCGGCAACCGCGTCGAGCCGTTCACGAGCCGGAGTTTGTTCCGCCATCTCGGTCACCAGTAGGCAAATGCTGGCCGCGCCACCTCGCCCGACGCGGCCACGCAACTGGTGTAACTGCGAAATACCGAAGCGGTCGGCATCGAGTATCACCATCGCGGTGGCATTGGGAACGTCAACCCCGACTTCGATAACAGTCGTCGAAACCAGCACATCGATATTGCCGGCGACAAAGGCCCGCATCACCGCGTCTTTATCGTCAGGTGCCATTCGGCCGTGCAACATCTCAACGCGCAAACCATCGAGCGCGCCTTTGCGGAGCATGGGAGCGATATCCAGCACAGCCAACGGCGGACGACGGTCCGAACTCGCTTCCGTTTCGTCGTCGAAGAATTCGAGACCTTCTTCATCCGAATCGGCAGGATCTGTTTTAGCTCGGGAAGGTTTGACTCCGGCGGCCGAACCTGGCGCGGTGTCGTCGTCCCCAATACGTGGGCAGACGACGAAAACTTGATGCTCCGCCGCGACTTCTTCACGCACCCGCTGCCAGATTCGCTCTATCCACGCAGGTTTGTCAGCCACCGGAGCGACATGGGTAACGATGGGCGCACGGCCTGAAGGCAACTCTTCGAGAGTCGATACTTCGAGGTCGCCGTAGACGGTCATCGCGATCGTGCGCGGGATCGGAGTCGCCGTCATCACCAAGACATGCGGACGCCGTTCATTGCCGGTCTTCGCACGCAACACGTCTCGTTGTTCGACGCCGAAGCGATGTTGCTCATCGACCACGATCAGGCCGAGTTCAGCGAACTGCACTTTGTCTTGCAAGAGCGCATGCGTACCGATCACTATGCCTGCCTCACCCGAGGCAGCGTCCAGCATTGCTTTACGTCGTAAGGGCTGGCCCATCGAACCGGTCAGCAAAGTCACCGCGGTGGCATGGTCGGCGGCTCCGAGCCGACCGCCCAGAGCGAGCGGGCCCAGCATCGCGCTGATCGAACGAAAGTGCTGCTGAGCAAGGACTTCAGTCGGTGCGAGCAATACGGCTTGGCCACCGGCGTCGACCACCGCGAGCATCGCCCGCAGCGCCACGATCGTCTTGCCGGATCCGACCTCACCCTGCAATAGTCGATGCATCGGATGATCGAGCTGGAGTTCGGCCGTGATCGTCTCCCCGATAGCGCGTTGACCCGCCGTTAGCTCGAATGGCAAGAGTGTGTCGAACTCATCGAGTAGGCCGCCAGGAACCGGAACCCTCGGCGTGGCAGGCAATCCGGCCAGTGCCGCTCGCCGCTGGGCCATCGCCACCTGCAAAATGAAGGCCTCGTCGAACTTGAGTCTGTGTTTGGCCGCGTTGAGTTCGGAATAATCCTTCGGCCGATGTATTCCCTCAAAAGCCGAACGTAGGTCGAGTAGGTCAAGCTTGTCCCGAATAAGTCGCGGCATCGGATCGATCGGCAACTCAATACCGTCGAGCGCGATACGCATACTCCGCCGGATCGTCAGCGACGAAGCTTTCGCGGACGCCGGATAGATCGGCAAGATCGCACCAGCGAATCCGACGTCAGCGTCGTCAATTTCCTCGGCCGGCTCGAATTCGGGATTGACCAGCTGGAGCTTGCGGTTGAAAACATCAACCTTGCCGGCGAAATAACCGGTAACACCCGGGGAAAAGTTGTTCTTCTGCCAGTCCCGCTTACTAAAGAACGTCAGCGTCAACTGGCCGCGTCCGTCGGTAACACGCACGTCTGTCTTGACGAGGTTGGCGCGAATGGTTCGGCTGGTAACCGATTCAACCCGCGCAAAGATCGTCGCGTATTCGTCCGCCCGCAACTCGGCGAGGTTGGTCAGCTCACCGCGCCGATCCCAACGGCGTGGGTAGTGCCTGAGCAGGTCGCCGACCGTCTCGATGTAGAGCGGCTTCTCAGCGAGCGCGGCCGCAGTCTTGCCGACGACCTCCCGAAGCGGAGTATCGAGTGTGAGCACTACCTGACCTCACTCACCGTGACAGGTCCGCGATGGGCAGCTCCGCGACGTCCATGAGGAAATCATCGAGGTAGCCGACTCGCCGGCAACACAGCGGTCTCGCCAGGAGCACGCTGGGCCTCGGTGGGGCCCAGGTTGACTCCCGCGACAGAGCGCATGCTGGAGCCTTTCGCAGGCTCGCGCATGGCCAACTTTCGGCCCAGTTGGCGCCGCGACCGGATCGTCGGATATTCTCCTGCGGTTGCCTAGTGCTTGCGCTGGCGATCTTCTCTGTCCCCTTTGCGCTTGGAGTATCCCGTGGCTGCTGTCTGCGACGTCTGCGGCAAGGGTCCAGGCTTTGGCATGTCCGTGTCCCACTCTCACCGACGCACCCGTCGGCGCTGGAACCCGAACATCCAGACCGTGCGCGCCGTCATCGGCCGTGGCACCCACAAGCGGTTGAACGTCTGTGCCTCCTGCATCAAGGCCGGCAAAGTAACCCGCTAGCCGGGTCGTTCGTCCAGCACGTCAGCCTCGTGGGTTCTGTGCAGAACCCCTGCGCCGCGGACCGGTAGTTCGGTAGCCTCTAGCAGCATGCGGACCATGCGGAGGGCTTACTTCCGTACGACCATTCTCTGTCTGGGACTTGGTGCTTTCGGGGCGCTTGCCTCCTGCGACTCACGAAGCAAGCCGTCGTCGGTGCCGCCACCTATCCAGCAACCGGCCGCATCTGGCTCAGCCACACCGACTGCCGACGTGACCCCTGGCACCGGCTCACCGTCGTCCACTATCTCGCCATTGCCCACAGGCACAAGCACGACACTGGCCTCGGCCAGCGCACACCCAACGGATACGACCGCATCTCCGGACAGCCCTACCGGCATCACGAGTAACGGTAATGCCGCTGCCGCCGAACAGGTCGTACAAAATTACTATCGCGCCCTCAATTCCGCCGCAGCAGGCGGCTCAATAGCCGACATGGAGAGCTACTACCTGCCGGAGTGCGAATACTGCGCAAATGTGACATCAAATCTCCAAAAGCTACTGGCTTCTCGTCACACACTTAAAGGCCTAAAGAACGAGGTCGATACCGCGGTGGCATTGCCTTCGGGCAGTAGCGGCGTCATCAATATCGAAACCTCACTCGAGGAGACTGCCGGTCAGCGTTTGGATTCGACCGGAGCTGTCGTCAATACCTACGACGCGCATGCGGCAGTAGCACTAGTGATCGCGGTGCGCAACGTGAACGGCTCCGACAAAATTATCAGCGTCATCGGAGGATCGAAGTGACGCCCTACTGGGCAAAGGTACTTTTCACATTCGGAATCGTTCTCCCATCGACCGCCCTGCTCCCGGCTCCCTCCTACGCGGCAGATCAAACGCAATCGTGTGGCAATGTAAACAACGATCCTTTTGGCACGCTCTGCCAAGATTCCAGCGGATGGCAGTGGACTTACGACGCGGGCAGCCAAAGCTACCGGAGAATCTTGCAAAATAAATCAGGGTCTGAGAATAACGTTTCTTATCTGTATACGTACGCACCCGCATGTCCAGACGATGCCCCGGACGGTAGTGAGCTCTGCGGGCGCGCACTCAATACCTGCGCCGCAACCGATCCCGGCGCCATCTATTACGACGTCTGGAAAGAAGAAACCGAACCAATCCAAGGTGAGCCGATCCAACAACCCTCGGTCTGCCTCGGCGGCGCGGGTGACAACGTGACCACAGCCCAACTCGAAAGCAATCTCAGCGAAAAGGTGCGCAAGGACCTACCAACGATTTCAATACGCGCTCAACCAAGCCCCGACGCAATCGTCAACCTCCCGATCATCGTCAGCGCGACCACACCAGCACCACCCGACTTCACTGTCGACGACCCAATTCCCGGCCAGGTCACCGTCACCTCGACCTACACCTGGAAATTCGATGACGGCACCACACTCACTGGCCCAGGTCGACCCTACGGCGGAACAAATCCAGCTACCGGCGACTACCTCGAGCACACTTACACCCAGGCCGACGCCAACGGATCCGTCACTCTCACCATCACCTGGCACGCGACCTTCACCACTACCGGCAATCCACCAATCGCCGTACCCGACATCATCACCGCACCCCAAACAATCGCCTTCCAGGTACACGAAGTCCGATCCGTCCTCGTCTCACACTGAGCCAGCGACCAACCTCTCAACGTGCACCGGTCATTACCTGTTCTTCGAACACACGTTTGCCAGCGAAATACCCGAGCCTCAGCGCCGTAGGTCGAGTCGCGAAATCGCCTCTCAAATCTGCCGTCCAACGCGCGCGTCTACGTCCCTATTGCGCCATGGCAGACGTCCCTATCGGGCAATGTTTGCAACGATTTAAAATCGCGGGTACGCTCCGCGCCAGACCTTGTATGCATGGCCCGGAGACAGCGAGATCGCCATCTAGGCTTGGTCGAGGCGATGGTTTCATCGAAGCGGTAGCCCGACCCAGGAGGGACCGATGATGGCTAAAGCTGATGCTGAACCCGTACGACCGCCTCGGGAAGACCTGTATCGGAAGATCCGGCTGATCCGTCGTTTCGAGGAACGCGCGCTTGAGTTGGTGCGGTCCGGCGACATCGTCAGCGGCATTCACCCCTGCATCGGCCAGGAAGGGGTCGCCGCCGGAGTGGTCTCGGCGTTGCGCCCCGACGACATTGTGATGAGCAACCATCGCGGTCACGGGCACTTGCTCGCGAAGGGTAGCGACCCGGCGCGCTTTCTCGCCGAGCTTGCCGGCAGAGCAACCGGCATCGACCAGGGTCGGGGTGGCTCGTTTCATCCATCTGACTTCAGCGTGGGTGTCTACGCCTCCACCGGCACGGTCGGCCACGGCGCGGCTATCGCCAGCGGCGTCGCCTGGGCCCTCGCGCAAGCCGGCGGTGGACAGGTTGTGGTCAGCTTCTTCGGCGATGGCGCGGTAAACCAGGGCGCCCTGCTCGAATCCTTCAATCTGGCGTCACTACTGCAAGTCCCGGTGCTTTTTGTGTGCGAGAACAATCTTTACGCGACGACGCTGCCGGTACGCACCTCTATCGCCGGCACTATTGTCGGACGCGCCGAAGCATTCGGCATTCCGGCCGCGACCATCGATGGGCAAGACCCTGAGGTGGTATTCGAAGCGGCGGAGTCAGCACTAGCTCGAATACGTGCCGGCCATGGGCCAGCATTGCTGGAGTTCAGCACCTATCGCTATTTTGGCCACCACACCTTTGAACTCAAGACCCGATTGCGCTACCGCGACGAGGCGGAGATCGAGCAATGGCGTGCTCGAGATCCGCTAGCCATTCAACGTGATCGGATCGATGCGGAACTACGAGATCGCATCGACGCCGAAATCGAGGTCATCCTCGACGAAGCTGTCCGGTTCGCTTGCGCCAGCCCGAAGCCCGACCCGGTCGACGCGCTCGAATACCTCTACGCCAGCGGAATGCAGGTTCGCGCGGGGGTGGCCAATGGATAAACTCCGGAAATACGGTGATCCCGAAACGGCATCGAGTCTGAGCATCATGGCAACCGACGTAAGGGGGTGAGCGCATGCCGAAGCTGTCGTATCTGAGGGCCCTTAATCGGGCGCTGGGTGATGAGATGGAGCGTGACCCAGCGGTCTTCGTGTTGGGTGAAGACATCAACCTGGCGCTGACAAATGTGACGGTTGGTTTATTAGACAGGTTCGGGCCGAAGCGAGTGGTCGAGACACCGCTGTCCGAACAGGGATTTACCAATTTCGCTACCGGTGCTGCCCTTGCGGGCCTGCGCCCGGTCGTCGAACTTCCGATACCGTTCCTGCTGTTACTGGTGTTTGAACAGATTACGAATCAGGCGAACAAATTCTCGATCATGAGTGGCGGCCAGGCGAAGGTACCAGTGACGTATCTGTTGCCCAGCGCCGGCTGGCGGCCCGGATGGGGCGGTCAACATTCTGACCAGCCCTACAGCTTATTCGTCAATTCAGGCGTCAAGACGGTAATGCCAGCCACACCGACTGACGCTTACGGTCTCTTTCTTAGCGCGATCAGAGACAACGATCCGGTGGTGTTCTTCGCGCCGATCGCGGCATTGGGAATCCGTGACGACGTGAACTTCGACGATCTCGCGCCGATACCGCTGGGAGTTGGGCGAGTTCACCGGGAAGGTACCGACGTCACCGTCGTCGCGGTGGGCCATCTCGTGCACGACGCGCTCGCCGTCGCCGAGCAGCTTGCCGATGAGGTATCGGTCGAGGTTTTCGATCCACGGACGCTGTATCCCTTCGATTGGAACGGCCTGGCCGCGTCGCTGGAGAAAACCGGCCGGCTCGTCGTTATCGATGACTCGAACCGATCCTGCGGTATGGCCGGGGAAATCCTGGCTACGGCGGCCGAAGAGATGCGGTTGGTCGCGCCACCCAAGCGAGTTACCCGCCCTGATGGTGCGGTAGTCGGCTGCTCCCCTGAACTCGATGTCGCACTTCAGCCAAGCCGAGAGCAGCTGGTAACCGCGATCGAGCAGGTCATGAAGAGCGGTCGCTAACGACAATGGGAGGGTTGCCGCCAGAGCGTTCGGCAACGGTTCTCATCTGCCCCACCGTCATGACGCACCCAGTGCGGCTCGACGACGCGAAATCCGTCGCGGCAAAGCTTGGAATCGACGACGTTGTTATCGATCCCGAACCTGACGGCCCGCCATCACCGCTGCGAACATCGGCGCTGGCATGGAAATCGACCAGTGCCAAAGCAACCCATCGTTTAGTCGTCCAAGACGATATCGAGGCGCCGCCGAACTTCCTTGAGTTGGCACGCATCGCGATCGAGCGTCGTCCACGTGCCGCGATTTCGTATTACACCAGCTGGGATTCTCGAAACGGCTCGGCAGTTCGATTAGCCGCGCTGACAGGTGCTGGACTTGTTCGCGCCGTCCGCAATGAATGGACACCATCGGTGGCGTTGGTGCTTCCTGCTGCTCTTGGCCATGAATTCGCGCGGTACGCGGAGAAAGCGACCGGCTTCAACTTCAATGACGATACTTGCATGCGCGCGTTCCTCACCGCGGCTGACTATCCGAGTTATCTCACCGTACCCAATATCGTCGAACACACCGGAGACCTCACCATCTCTGGAAAGCAAGGGCACGGAATGCGCAAGGCGGCGTGTTACATCGTCGGCCAGCTGGCAAGCAGCAGCCTGACCGGCGGGCACATCATGGAGGGAATCGACTTTCTGCCGCACTTCGCCTCAGATCAGGGCCGCGCTGTCGTCGATATCACGGACGACGGAATCTCAAGCTCCGAAATCACGGGCTTCAGAGAAGTACGCACCCTGCGATGGCGCAAGGCAATCGAGCGGCTTGATATCGACGAAGATTTCATCTTGACGTCCTACGGCACTTTCATCGCGACTCCCCAAGGCCATCTCGTCGTCGATGAGTGTGGAACCAGAAGCGCATTTCTACGCGAGCTCTGGGCGCACGCGTTTCTCGTCGGCTCACAGGCCGGCCGGATGGCAGCGGCAAATGCGGCCCTCGTCGTCGACATGTCCGTCGGGTCTACCGTACCGACAACCCGTGTCGAGGCCGTGTCAAACCTCGATATTGCCAACCCCGACATTGCCGTGTCCGCTATCCAGTCAATCGCGATCGGTAGCGTGGTCCGGACCGAGCGGGCACTCTTACCGCCGAGCATTCGAACTGCGCTCGAAACCCTATGCTGGGCAGCTATTCGCACCGCATATCCGACACTGGCAGCCGCGTCGTTTAATAGTGAATCGCGCAATGCGCGGCAGTTAAGTGTCGCTGGTGACCATAACCAATAGGCTGATTCTACTCGTATCCAGGGCCGGTCGAGAGCGAAACAAAAGAGCCCAGATCGCTACGAAGACCGGCGCTGATCAAACCAGGACGGTAGCACCTCGGCCGTCACCCTCGGCGAGTCTGGGTAACTGGCGCCACTCCTCGGTGTTCGCAAGCCCTGCGGGCGCCTGCGTGCAGACCACATATTGGTGCGGTGCCATCGCCGCGGGCCAGCGAAAGAGCAACCGCATGCAGGCATTGTGCAACGATTCGGGTGTTCGAAGAACTCCGGCTTTCGCTGCCACGTAGCATTCGAGCAGGTGGCCGTGAGTAGTATCCGCAACAGCGGCGATATGGAACGGTACGGCACCGAGAGCTTCGGAAACCAGCTTGCGAACCTCGTTGATATCGACCCACCCTGAATCGATCAGGAGCCAATTCGGACCGCGCTCGAGCGCAGCCAGCCTTGTCACCGAACCCAACTCCGCCAACGGTAGATCCCGATCGGCCGCTGCCTCGATAATCCGCATCAGACCGACGCCGAAAAGCTCCGCCTGCTCTTGTGGTAACGCACCGGAGTTGGCCGCGATAAGCAACTCCAGCACCTCATCGACACGTACCACTCGGACCGAGAGCATTGCTATCGATGGAACCGGCGGCAACCAGGTCACCCGAATTTCGTCGCCCGGATCGCCAAGACTCAGACCGTAGTGCATTGCTTCGGCATACTCGCTCTGGTCATTGAATTCGATATCGCGGCGGTAGAACGTACCTCGCTCATGATCGATGCGTTCGATCATGGTGCCGAGCTGAGTTTGATCACCTGCCTTCGCGTACGCGAACATCGCTCGCTGCTGAAGCCGTCTAGCCAGCTGGTCGAAGCTGGTCATATCAACGTCAACGGCCATCAGCGCATCGCGTGATAGCGGGCCAATGTAGTTAAGCAACTCGGGCCGCAACCGTTGCGACGATACGCTCACCAGCAGGCAGGTGGTCTGCGACACGTAATAGCCAAGCAGGCCGCATACCGCACTGAGCACGAGACTCGTACGACTCGCGTTGGTACGCGCGGATAGCTTCAGCAGCGAAGCAGCAGCCGCTCTGGATTGGACGACTAGAAATGGCTGCGGCCGACATTCCGCTACCGGACCGGGTGCGTTCAGCATGTTTCGCGGTGCGCGACGCAGCTGTGATTCCCAGTGCTTCGCGGCTGATTCCGCCCGCCGCAGACCGCTGGGCTCGCGTTCCAGTTCAGCCAGATCGACGGGCTGAGTGTACCGAGGCGCAGGAAGTGGGCGACCCGCAACAAGCTCGGTAAACTCACGTCCGAGTAGCGCGATCGAAGTCATGTCGACCGCGAGGTGTGGGAGCACGATGACCACACAGGTAGGTACCGTCGCGGTCGTGACAATGGCAGCCCGCAAGGGAAGGTCGTGTTCGAAATCGAAAGGTTGAGCCCGCCAAGCCTGAGTAAGGTCATCAGCGAAACCCGACTCCGAGTCGAAGTTCTCGTATACAGTGCAGGCAATCTCGCCGGCTGATGCAATCAATTGAACCGGCTCTGGATCGAGTCGAACTTTAGTTCGCAGCGACTCATGCCGGAGAAGTAGTTGTTCAAGAGCATCAACAACGGCCGTTGCTGTGGTGCCTGCCGGCAGTTGCCAGACACTGCCGAGGTTGGTGGGCTCGTCACTGGACAACGCCCATTCGAGCATGTCCGCCTGCCCCATGGACAACGGGCCAGATCGTTCGGTGGAACCCGAAAAATGTACTCGAAGAATGGCTGTCGCTTCAGGAAGAGTGAGCCCCGCGCCTGCAACGTGGGCCGTATTCACGCTGTCCCGCCAGCGTCTACGGTCAAGACGGTGCCCGTCACGCCTTCAGCATCGGCCGAAAGTAGGTAAGCGACCGCGCCAGCAACCTCAGCTGTGGTCGCGAAACGATCGAGTGGACTGCGCGACTTGATTCGAGCAAGGTTTGCGGAATCGAGGCTTTGGGTCATCTCGGTATCAAGAAAGCCAGGCGCCACGCAATTGACCGTCACTCCACGGCGCCCCAAGTCACGAGCGAGTGAGCGAGTAAAACCTTCTAGCCCCGCTTTCGTGGCCGCGTACACGGAAAGGCCGCGATACCCGGTCTTGGCGACGATCGACGAGATATTCACGATGCGGCCAACGTTTCGGCTAACCATGTGGCGAGACACGTATTTGGTGAGCACAATCGGCGAGTGCAGGTTCAGCTCGATCGCTTTGCCGATCTCGCTGTTATGCATGGTCGGCAGCAGCCCATCGAGCCCCGAGGCGGCGTTGTTGACCAGGCCATAGGGTGCCCCGTAGGTGGCAACCAGAGATTTCACCAAACTCGGTATTGCCGCGATGTCGGCAAGATCAGCGCGGACGTGCACATAATTATCGCCCAGTTCCGAGGTGTCGATATCACGGCGAGAGATGCCGACGACGAGGTAGCCCTCTTTGATTAGCCGAGCTGCCGTTACTCGGCCGAGACCGCTGCTGGTTCCGGTCACGATAACCAACGAACTCACCGACGTCCCACCTTACCTGTCGCGGATAACTCTAATTCAGGCACGATCTTGACGATGGCGGGAACAGCCGCCCTTTCCAAATGTTCTGTGCAAAACGCGCGCAACCTGGCTGGCAGCGTTTCAGTATCGGTAGTCGCCGCGACCACGTGCGCGACCAGGATCGAGCCGCTGAAAGCATTGCGGCGAACCTGAACCATGCTGTCGCGCACGTGCGGATGCTCACGCAGTAATGCTTCGACCTGCTCTGGCCATACTTTCACGCCGCCAACATTGGCAACTCCGGAATCGCGACCTTGAAAGTAGACGCGATCATCGGTCACGGTAACGACGTCGCCAGTCCGAACGAATCCGTCTGCTTCCGCCACGCTGGCATGAGGTGCCTCGACATACAGCACACCATCACGCACATCGAGTCGAATTCCTTGAGGCGCGTCACTGAGAAATGATCGTGGAAAACCGGCTAGCCCATCGCTCACTGAGAACGCGGCTCCAGATTCAGTCGACGCGAAGATGTGAGTAATCCGCGCCTGTGGCTGAGCATGTCTTAGTGCGTTCAGTAACGGCTGGTCAGCGATCTCACCGCCGAGCGTGACCTGTCGGAGGCGAAGTTGCGCCGCCTTCGGGCATTGCAAGATCTGCCGCCACAACGTCGGAGTCGCCGACAATGAATCCACTTCGCGGTCGACTAACCAGGAGACGCGATCAATAAGTCGCGGTAGATGCGTGGCGTCCAGCAGCCGATCTCCCGCAGCCAACGACTGCAATAAAACTTGGACGCCGGCCATACGAGTGGGCGCATAAAGCAAGCCCCACGATCGCGTCGTTGCATCGCCCTCACGTACGGAGGTTCGCACGGTACGTGAGAGCGAGGCGAAGGAATGATTGATCCCCTTGGGGGTCCCCGTCGTTCCCGACGTATAGAGATGCCAGCGAGTCATCACCGGATCTGAACTGACCAGTTGCGCGTCAGCTATGTTTCGGACGCTCATATCAGCTGCCGACATGTCGATGCCAGCGGCATCCACCCCGAAATCGATTGTTGCCTCGGCTACCTCGACACCTGTGAGCGAGCCCAATAAATAGACCTGGCTTGCCCAACCTTCAAGCGCGCCCAAAGCGATGGCAATGTCGCTCGCGTACGTACCACGCACCGCGACTCGTGCTTCGCGAGGAGCTCGGTGCCGCAATCGCGAAGCCATCTCCGCAAGCTTCCCGTAAGTCAAGCTCGTACGGTCATCTTCGATAGCTATCCGATCGGCAAGATCCACCGCGATCGGAAAGATGCTCGACATGCTCACCCGGTCGATGCTTGCGCCGGCGCGGAATAGACCTCAACGAAATCACCAAGTGTCAATGGATAAACCGCGTCCTCCATCTCAGTGAACGGGTCGTAGCCAAGAGCGTCTTCCAACCTGGTTATCAGTACGGTGAACCCGAGACTGTCAAGGCCGGAATCCAGCAGTACGTCATCGTCCTGTAATACGGCAGGCTCGGAGATATTTGATTCTTTGAGTAGCTCGGTAATCTCCTTGATGATGATGGCGCGGACGGCGCTCGGATCGGCTCTCATGTCAGCTCACTTCCTGGTCAATGCGGTCGATGATGGCAATGGATAGATAGCGCAAGGCATGGTCATAGTCGGCGAGAACCACCGACGCGTCTCGAAGCAAGGTGCGGTCTAACACCTCGAAGTGGCTCCACAGGCCAGTCGTCGGCTGCCCTGCCGGTACCCGAATCAGCTGCTCAACGTTGCGAAATTGGTCTGCTTCGACATCCAGACCAGAACCGGCAAGAAGGATGCGGGGCCGAGTATCCGCGATCGCGTTTACTTGAGCCGCGAGTACTTCCGGTACGTCGCGTCGGTCGACATCGTTCACTTGCTTCACACTCAACCCCGAACCAGCTTGACTTGTGGAGAAAGTCATCGCGATCGCGACATCGGAAAGAGGACGCTCCTGCTCCGACATCTTCACCCGGTTCGGCATCGAGCTGTGATCGAGCAACATCACCAATACATCGCGTACGTTGCCCGATTTCGCGTACTCAGCAGCGAGCCGAAGGGCGGTGAATCCGGTTGCCGTCCCCTGATCACCCACACCGAACGCAAGCGCGTCACCACCCAGGTAGTGTGCCAGCGCCGGACCCGCGAACTGACTGCTCTCGATATCGGGCACCGCGTGGGCCAGCACGATTAATCCGGGCCGAAAACTTGGATCGTTCAACTCGGCACATGCCCGTAGGCACATGAAGGTGTAGGTATTTCGATTGCTCGCCGCATAAAGCTCGGCATCGATTTCGAGCCCATACATTGCTGCGCAGTCCGTCGCGAAGATGTAGTGCCCATCCTCCAACGAGGCTTCCGAGCGCCCGAACTCGCGGCGGACGAGCCCGGTCAGCCGAAGGGGCGCGCTCGTCGGGTAGCTTGATTCCGGGCTAGTGCGCGAAGTAGTAGGTATTGCCAATGAAGTCAACATCAGTGCTCGAAAACCATAGCGGAAAAGGTGGCCCCAAATCCGAGTGTTGCCATGACGTAAATATCTCCCAGCCGTAGTCGTTCTTGCGTCAAAGCTGTGCGGTAGTTGATAAACGGATCGGCGCTGAAGCAATGCCCAGTGACCGCAATGTTATCAAGCAGCACCCGCCCCAGAGGCAGCCCGAGAAGCTTACAAATACGCACCCACACTGGTCGGTTGACGTTGTGCGGTAGAACTAGCGTGACATCGTCCAAAGTAAGGCCGCCCTGGCGAAGCGCCAACTGAATAACCTCGACAAGCGCCTCGACACAGAGATCACGAAAGACAACCTTTAGTTCATCAGCTAGGTTCGGCCCGGCACTGAATTCTCCGTAGGTCTTGGTTGCGAAACCAAGCATTCGGTCACGATCACCATCGGCCGCGACTAGAATAGCTGCCGCCCCTTCACCCATTACTGCCGTGTCGTCAATGAGCTCTAACCTCGGCGTAAATAGTCGCTCACCGGTAAATACCAATGCCAAGGCATTCGGATCCGGATCCTGTGCTAACAGTCGGCCACAAAGGTCGATGGCGAACAAGCCGGATGCGCAACCATGCTGGGTCAGGCTGAAGGAACTCGCATGACTTAATCCCAATTGCCGCGCGACGTCATGGACAGGATTGATTGGATACGGCGCGCACGAAGTCAACGTCAATGCTTGAACCACGTAGCGAACGTGGTGTTCACGACCCTTGAGCGTTTCCAATGCGGACGCCGCGGCGAGCATCAAATCGACGATTGTGCCGCCCTCAGCTCGGCGCACTCGAGAGATCCCACAGAGCCGGCGGTACATCAAGACCTGATCGTCGCGTAGACCAAGATGTTCCTGAAGGTCGACGATGGACACACTCGCCTCTGGTAGGAATGCCGCGACCGTATCGAGTGCCGTCATCGCGACCTTGCCTGACTATTCCGGCGACTCAGTGCATGAGCTGTCATCGTGTTGCCTCGTCTGATTCCGTTCTGACTTTCGGATCTTATGGTCAAGGTTACCGTTCGGTGACCATGCGCTAGCAGGCCGCGCTCACATGCCGAGTGATCGACCGATGATCTCCTTCATGATTTCATTCGTGCCACCGTAGATCGGCATCATCCGAGTGTCGACGAAGGCCCGCGCAGTGTCGCACTCGCGCAGATATCCGAAGCCGCCATGAATCTGCAGGCATCGATCAACAATCCGCTTCTGCAAATCCGTCGTCCACCACTTAGCTTTGGCCGCGTCGATCGCGCTCAGCTCAGCGCTGGCGTAGTCGAGGATGCACTGATCGACGTAGATACGAGCGACATCAATCTCGGTGGACATTTCCGCGAGTTCAAAACGAATATGCTGGAAACTGCCGATAGTTTGCCCAAATGCCCGGCGACGTTGGCAGTAACTCAACGTGTCGGCAACCACCGCTTCCGCACCAGCGACCGCGGCGGCCGCGATACTGAGTCGTTCGCGGGCCAGATTCTCGGTCAGCTGGGCGAGCCCGCGGCCTTCTTCACCCAGGAGATTGTGAGCAGGCACCACTACGTCATGGAAAAAAAGTGGAGCCGTGTCCTGAGCATGCAGACCGATCTTCTCAAGCGCGGGGCCACGTTCGAAGCCTGGCATCCCCCGCTCGACCACCAGCAGGCTGATTCCGTTGCCTCGGGCACGCCGTGCCTCATCAGTCACCGCGGCCACGATGACCAAATCAGCGTTTAACCCGTTGGTAATCAATGTCTTGGTACCGTTGAGGCGGTAATTATCACCATCTCGAACAGCCGTCGTCCGCATTGCGCCCAGGTCGCTTCCACATTCAGGCTCGGTCATCGCGATCGCCGCGATAGCCCGTCCGGCGCAGAAATCAGGCAGCCATCGACCTCGCTGCTCCCGCGTCGATAGCCTATTGAGATAGGGTGCCACGATATCGTTCTGCACCGCGAAGGCGACACCGCGATATCGGACCATCGCCTCTGCCAACAAAACGTTAAACCGGAAATCTGTCAGACCAGCTCCGCCGTATTCGCGTGGCACATCGAGGCCGAGAAGGCCGGCGGCACCAGCGGCCAACCAAACATCGCGATCCACGATTCCGGCGCGTTCCCACTGGTCATAGCGCGGCGTGATCTCCTTCGCGACGAAATCGCGGGCCACCTCACGAAATGCCATGTGCTCAGATTCGAGCAGGCGATCTCTCATTGATTGATCCGCATTTCGGCGATCCGAGTAGCGAGGTCACCAATTGTGTCGGCTTGGTAGAACACATCCGCCGGTACATCGATACCCCAGGCAGCTTGAATGCGAGCCGCAAGCTGCATGACCGTCAATGAATGCGCGCCCAGGTCGAAAAGATCGTCAGCTATTTCAACAACCGGTACGTCGAGCACATCGCGACAGAGATCACAGAACTCTTGCGGCCAATCACCAGATGAATCCACCGACACGCTAGACGACATAGGGAGGTTGCGAATCGATGTGGAGTAGGCATCATGAAGGGCATCGCGGTCAACCTTGCCATTATCGGTCAGCGAAAATTCCTCGCATATGACGACCGTGTTCGGAACCAACGATGGCGGTAGTGAACTGGCGACAAACGCGCGTAGGCTCGCGGCATCTACGGGCTCGTCGGGTTTTCCTATAATGACCTGTGCCACCAATGTGTCGTCATGGACGAAGGCAGCGACTGCGGCAATGGCGGGGTGAGTGGCAAGGTGCGATTCCAGTTCACCCAACTCGATGCGTTGGCCGCGGACCTTCACCTGCCCGTCTTCGCGCCCGAGGTATTCCAGATTCCCATCAGGCAATTGCCGGCAGCGATCACCACTTCGGTACATCAAAACTGTTTCATACCCCGGTAGATCGTCACCCTTCTCATTGCCGCTAGGCGGGTACCCACCACCCTCGAAGTCAGGAACGAATCGTTGCGCTGTCAACTCAGGTCGTCGCAGGTATCCGGCCGCGACGCCGACACCGCCGATGCAGAGCTCTCCAGCCTCACCAAACTCGACAGGATCACCCTTCTCATCAAGGAGATAGAGTCTCGTGTTCGCAATCGGTCGGCCGATCGTGATTCGCGATAGCTGCTCTGGAACCTGCCATAGTGTCGATACGATCGTGGTTTCCGTTGGCCCATAAGCGTTGACGAGCCGTTTCAGCCGCGATCGCAAAGTGACTGCCAACGCGGCTGGCAAAGCCTCACCGCCACACATCGCCACGATCTCAGGCGCATCGAAACCGGCGTCCAGCAGCATGCGCCACTGTGAGGGCACCGCCTGCATACGAGTGACGCCGGCCTCTTTTATCAGCCGCACCAATGTGAAAGCATCGCGCATGTGGGCGGGCGTTGTCATAATGACGCGCCCGCCAGTGGCAATCGGAATGCAGAACTCGGCCATCGAAATATCGAAAACCGTCGGCGCCATGCTGATCCATCGATCTTCCGGGCCGCTATCAAGTGCGTCAGCCAGTTCGAGGACCACGTTGACGAGTGACCGGTGACGAATCCTGACACCTTTGGGCTGACCGGTCGAGCCTGAGGTATAGATGACGTAGGCGATCTCATCAGGTCCAGGCGGGTCCACGATAGTGATGGTGTCAGCATCGGTGGTACCGGCGGCCAAACCAGCTGCCGTATTCTTTTCGGGCGGTACCGAGTTTTCGTCGATAATGATGGACGGCACCGAGGCTAGAGCCGCAACCACCGATGCGTTATCGCGGTCGGCTACCACGGCAGCGGCGTTCGCATCGGCAAGCAGCAACGATATGCGCTCCGCCGGATACCCAGGATCGATCGGCAAATAGACGCCACCGGCCCGCCACACGGCAATCAAGCCGACTAGCGACGCGCAAGATCGGGCAGTCGCTACCGCCACAATGTCGCCACGGCCGACACCGTGCCTACTCAGCTCCGCCGCGAGCGCTGTGGCCGCTGTACTCAACTCACGATAGGTGAGCGCATCGGCGCCACTTACCACAACTACAGCGTCGGGTCGCTCCCGCACGTGCCGCTCAAAGAGTTCAAGAACGGTGAGATCTGGGAGTTCCCGGGACGGGCCAAGCAGGGTCGTCGCGACGTCCGTGTATTCGACATTCACTAAATGTTCACCCTGTCAGCGATATGAACCGCACCATCGAAGCTGCCCTTCGACCGATGTGCGTCTTGTAGATCGATAACTCGTGATCGGAACACGTCATCGCCCTGCCGCTCGGTTTCCAAAGGTTCGGCGCCGACGGGGCCGTGAATCTGAATGCTGCGGTTGGAATCCCAACCGCGTGCGTTTCTGCCGGCTTGCCGCGCGCGATCAGTAGTCAGCTGAAACAACTCGACGGCCCGAGCATCGTAGTAGAAATCAAATATATCGGCATCCTGATTCCAGGGGAGATGACGTTCCCCCACCGTGTCGCTCGCGCAAGGCATGGTCACGAAAAGCTCAGATTCTGGTTGGGTCTCGAGGACGCCGAGCGCGTCAAACCACTCGCCCAGCTCATCACGAGTCGGCGCCAGCGAGAGGCCAGCGCGAACATATGCGGCCGCTCGAGTCTGGAATTGCCAACTACCCGTCGGATCGCCCTCGACCGCTTTGGCGATCGCGATGAGTGATCGCCCGGAAGGACGTTCGCAGGCAAGCAAAGCAAGGCTCGGCGAACCACTTTTTCCGACGTTGTACGCACCGATGATGGTCACCCTTCCCAGTGGCAGCGTCCTCGGCAACTCATATACTGAATCAGATCCCAGCCCACACCAAGGACAGGGCAACACAACGAGATCGAGCGATGTCAGGCCCGCGTCATCTTCCATTGTAGCGATCTTCGGCGGAGACGAAAGAGCCCACGCATCTCGTCGAGCCATATCAGTGAGTGCGGCACGCAAGGCCGGCGTAAGGCCGTAGCTATCGGGAGTTCGGCGGGCGCGTACGCGTTCAGTTCCCTGGACACCGGAGGCGACCGCAGCCAACCCAGCCTCCAGCAGTGCTTGGGTCTGGGCCGGGCTCGGGTTGGGAAGGGTACGTTCTCCGATGCCGGAACCGATCCATGACGCGACTGCATTCGCCCGCATCGCCAACCCAGGTGGGTCGACCGTCGGCTTGGCTCCGAGCCTGGCAGCATCCCAGCCGAGTAAATAACCCGCTGCCCAGAGTTCTCGAAGCAGTCGCGCACCGGACGCCGTTGAACTCAGTTCGCGAACAGTTATCGAAGCTTTTGCCAAGTAAATTGAAAGTGAATTCGTGATGTCGGTCTCGTGTATTCCCAAGATGCGCACCACATCGAAGCAGCGCCAGGTATAAATGGTGCCGATGACTTCGTCAATACCAGGCAGTAATCGAATCGTGCATTGCGAGTCGTTGAATTCTACTGCGAAGCTCACGTCAACATGGTTCTTGACGCGATCCTGGGCATGTTTCTGGTCGTGTCGCTCGACGCGAGCCACGAGGGGACCATCTAGCAGGTCATGACTTCCCCATTCACCCGGCGTACGTTCGACGTCATTACTGGGCACCACCGCGTGATGAACAGCGTGTTGCCACGTCAAACTCGGCGAGTCAGTTTGGTCGACTAGGCACGGTACGGTCGCCACCATGCGAAGGCCTCGCGAGGCACAGTAATCGACGGCAATTTCGTCATCGTCACGGATTTCGTCGGGATATCTCGCCAGCCAGTTGGTGAGCCCATCTGCCTCTGCCGCAGGTAGCACAAGGCCGAGTGTTGGGATCCATTCACGATCGCTGAGAGCTGCCCACGACGAACCGGCGACTGCGGCGACGCGGGTCAGGTAAGCGTTAAAAGGACTATGCCAGTGGACATACAAAGCGATGGCATCGTGTGGACGAGCCTGTATGGCGCCGACCAGTTGTTCGGCAAAATTCGGAGCCACTCGGACGTCGTCCTGCAAAACGAGATGATGAGTAGCACCCGGTAGGCAGGCAGCCCACGCGCGCTTCGCGGTTCGCAACGGGCTCGGAAACCCGTCAGGCTCTGGGTCTTCCACTACTCGCGCGGCCAGAGGCGCACACGCTTCAAGTAGCGACGGAATGAGATGAGCACGCGCTGGATGATGCATGATCACAGTACTGAGCCTGACGCTACCCGCGACGTACACGACCGGTATCCTCCCGCACTTGACTTGCCTTCACCTTTACCACCCGCCGATTACTTGATATTTGATCAAGCTCGTCGATATGGTTCGACCGAACGCGCTTCGCATTCGCCACCGACACTTCCGCGGTTGGCCAGCACCGCATATGGTAAAGAGAAACTCTCGGTCGGTAGCTGGCTCGGCGTTAGCCGCCTAGGTGATAGCTGACTGAGTGGTAGCTGACTAGCTGGCGACCTCGCGGATACTCATTCACAATCCTCCCCTGCCAGACCTAGCTGGCGGTGCGACCGTAACCGTCCAGAGGGCAACATGTCAATGTTATTACATGTTCAGGTAAGCACTCCTTCGCGGCCTCAGCTGACTAGGTACGGCATCGCCAGTAACGACACAAAACCCTTGCACGTTCAACTAGTTTGGATACCCTCGAGCTTTGGATATCCGTGGCCGTCGCCTGACAAGCAGATGGAGCCGCGCGGATACACGATGCAGCAGACAGGTGCGACAGATGACCGACGCGAGACCGCCGTTATCTGCGCGAAAAGAGCTCTTCATACGCGAGTGGTAGCGCTAGCGCGATTGCCCCTTGCACCATTGCGTCTGCGGGAGCGACCGTCGCGTCTAAAAGTCGTGGCGAAAGAGGGGACGAGCCGCGGAGGTTCCGATCAACCTGGCTCAGGTATGGCTCGAGCTCGGCCGCCTTCACCAAACCCCCATGCACGATGATGGCTTCGGGATCGAAAAGTTCGGCTACCACATTAGCGGCAAGAGCTAGTTGCTTAATCTGCTCCTTGACAAGATCTTTGGCCGCCTCATCTCCGGATCGAGCCGCATTATAAACTGCGGCCGATGAAGGTAGCTTGAGGCCTGCGGCTGCTGCCCGCTTCAACAGGCGTGAGCTCGCCGCCGTTTTATCTAGCAGGCCAACTCGGCCACCGAAGCCGGGAATCTTGTCGGTAAGTGACTCAAAGGCAGGCTCGCGCATCATCGGGAAAAAGCCAAGCTCGCCAGCTGCGCCGCGTGCTCCTCGGTAAAGCCGGTCAGCCATAATGATACCTACACCAAGGCCGGAGCTAAGCCAAAGAAGCACGAAGTTCGAGATCTCGCGTCCGACTCCCCAGTTGTGCTCGGCAACAGCGGCTAAATTTACATCGTTTTCGAAACTAGTCGGCACACCGAGAGTTCTTTGAAGACCATCGAGCAAACCATCGTGATGCAGATCAGCAAGCGAAGCCCATTTCACCGATCGATCGTGCGGGTCGACTACACCGGGAAGAGCAATGACTACCTGCGTCGCGGCGCGCAATCGCACGCCGGCAACAAGGCAAGCCTCCGTTACGAGGTCGTGAATTGTTTCGACGATCGCGCGCCGGCGAGGCACGGAATTGGGCCAATCGGCCCGGCCAAGAACTACTCCGTGAAGGTCCGCGACCGCCGCACGCAGCCACGTACGACCGATGTCGATACCTATGACGAATCCGGCTGCCGGATTGAATTCATACACTACTGCCGCTGGCCCCGATGACGGATATTCGAAACCGCATCGTCTAATGAGCTTGGCTTTTTCGAACACAGAGAGCGCGGCGGCGATTGTTGGCCGAGATAGCCCTGTCGCGGTTGCTAAACCAGCGCGACTGTATGATTGCGTCAACAATGCTTCCAGCAATGTTCGTTCATTTACCTCGCGCAGCATCGAAGGAGTAGCCGACCTCGGTCGACTTTGCGCTGACTGGACGCGGTTTATCATTCTGGCTATCTTTGCATACTTCACCGATCACCATAGTCAAGACACGCTCTGGTCGGCGACGCGTCCCGAGCTCTCGGTCACAACCGGCAGACGTTGCCAGCTAGCTTCGTCGTCTGGAGCGGCAGGTACCCCGTCACAAAGAATGTAATAGCCGGGCGCCATTGCGGTATACCTGCGCCCGAGCATTGCCAGGCAGGCGAGATGCGCCTCATACGCTGTTCGAACTTGGTCGGTTATCGACAAGTAGGCCACAAGAAGGGGCCTACTTTGCTCGTCGCCGGATTTGTGTAATGCCACATATACTGCTGATGCCAGCGTGGCGTCGGCGACCAAGCGACGAGTTGCCGACAGCTGAATCCAACTTGAATTGACGAAGACCCAGTCTGGCCCGCGATCGAACTGGTGAACGCCGATACGTTTCTCCAGCTGGTCAAGCGGCAGATCTTCCGTCGCGGCAGCCAGTAACAACCGTTCAACGGCCTTGAGTAAGAATTCGGATTCTTCCGCCGCGACATAACGGGTATTGGTGTAGAACGCAAGACGCAATCGTGGCTCCAGCGAGAGCGAGTAGCAGATCATCATGTCTGGGAATCCGCGCGTCGGCTTACGGGAGATCGTTGTCAACGGTGCCGTCCTCGCATATACGCCGGCGCTGGCGGCAACATTGGCAGGCTCATCGCTCGAGGATTCGGTAATTTCAGCCACTGAGTCAGCCATGTAATTGCTGAGATTATTGAAGGTGAAGGCTCGCGAGAACGGGACGCCGCTGTCATGAGCAATATCTGCCTTGATTTGATCGAGCGCAAAAATATCGTAGAGGCTGTTGGTATTAGCCGCCATCGTGGCGGCATTGACTCGACGTCCCAGCTCATCAAACGATGTGCCCCCGACCTCGAATCCAACGAGACTGTCCTGGGCCACGCTGCCGATGTAACCATGAAGGCGTGTTCGGTAACGGTTTCCCGACATTACTGCTAACACACAGTCGCGGATACCACCACGCAACGACAGCACCGTACAGACCGCGGTAAGCAATACCGCCTGAGGTCCGACTCCGGTCCGAGCTGCGATCTTTCCCAAGGCTAAGCCAGCTACGGCCGATTCCATCATGACAGCCAGACAGTCGGCATTGGCTTCGGCCGAACCAGGCACCCCGACCGGTTCAGGTACCGGGAAAAACGAGCGTGGCGCGGCACGTAAATAGGTTTGCCAATATCGCATTGCGGCTGCTTGTCGTCGCTGACCGGACGACGATTGCTCGACGGCAGCCTGATCAATGGGTTGATGCACGACTAACTCCGCCGCGGCAGGCGCGGTTTCGGTGATAGAGAGAGATCCGGCGACCGAGTCAGCCACAAGCTGGCTAAACTCTCGCCCGAGTAGCGCCGCGCTGCCGAAGTCGAGCAGAACGTGGGAGTAAATAATCACCACAACACATGGCCAACCGTCGCGGGTAGCGACCCCGACTCGTAACGTGATCCCTGCGGCCAAATCGAATCCCTTAGCCCGCAGGATCTCATTTAGTTGAGCTTTTACATCGTCGTCGCTACTGTCGTAGGAGTTGACCTGATAAAAATCGACCGCCAGCTCCCCCGTCGCCAGTACTCGTTGCACCGGCAGATCGCCAATCTCCGGCCCTGGCACAATGCACGTACGAAGTGCCTCATGCCTAGCCATCAAGACAGCGAGCGAGACCGCGATATCGGCCAGCCCTACACCATCAGGTAGCTCGATTCCCGATTCGACCACTGCCACCGGATTGAGACCACCCCCACTCCAATTCCAGGCGTCACGTTGACCGAAGGTGAGTGCGGCCGTCCCTGCACGGGCACCGCGGAACCCCACCAGGATCTGCTCAGTGAACTCCAATACCGACACGCTCACCTCCTGACGAATAGCAACAGCCGCCACTGAAATTGGACCCGCCCGACGCTGCCACTCGACCATGTGGCGCTGCGTAACATTTGTCGCTCAGCTACCTAGCAGCGTAGACCTTGACTCACGTCGATCAAGCTTGGCAAGCTGTGACGGACTGAAATGTCGTAGGTAACCACTTACCGTGAGATGCGCAACGAGGAGACGCCCGTGTCTCTACCAGAACCCCTGCCGCTATTGGAAATCGCCGAGTCGTTACGAGTCGCCTTTCATGGTGATCGCGAGGGGATAGCCGAGCTCACCCTCGGGCAACGCAACACATGGGGCTGGGTCAACACCGGAGCCGATGACGACAGCGCCATCTTGGATCAGCGTCTCGAGATACCCATGAGCAGCCAGATCGTCGACCTCGCGGCAGCATTCGCCGTCCTGATGGCTAGGCACGAGATCCTGCGGACGCGCTTCGTGTCTATCGATGCATCCGACGGTCTGCCACGACAACACATTGCCTCCACCGGTGAACTACTCATCGATATGTACACGATCAGCACGCCCCTGCCTGATGTCGGGCCGGCTGCCGACGAAGCCGAATCGGCTATAGCTGCCATGCTCATCGGTGATCTGCGGATGAAAGGCATCAACCTCGCAACCGAGCTTCCGCTGCGGGTCGCGGTGGCCACCGCAGACGGCATACCGCGGGTCGCGGTCCTGATCACGTCGCATGTAACTCTCGATCTCGGCAGCCTGATGATGGTGGCTCATCAGTTCAGCGCGCTCGTCGCTGAATCAGTCGCCGGAAAGGCATTAGAAGTCCGCGCGCCTGAACACCAACCGCAAGATCAAGCCGCTATCGAACAATCACCTGCCGGTCAGCGTCGAGCGGCCGCGAGCACTCGCTATTGGCAAAGCCGCCTGCGGGATGCCCCCCAGGCATTGTTCCCTGTTCCGCGACCGAACGGAGATGACGTCGTCGGCTCCGGTTCGCTACATCTACGATCGCCGGCCGCCGGGCTAGCATTGTCATCGATCGCGACCCGGACGCGCACCGCATCTCCAACGGTATTGATGGCTGCAATGTGCGCCATCCTGTCACTTCGCGCCAACACACGACGCTGCACCATCACCGTGATGTCTGGAAACCGTTACTGGCCACGGCTTCGCAACTACATCGGCGCCCTGGCCCAAGACAGCCTGGTGGCATTCGAGATCGACGGCCAGACCTTCGATGACGTTGTTCGGAGGGCAGGCGCGGCCAGCTTGGTGGCCAATATGCACAGCCAACATGACCCCGCGAGCTTGTGGCAGATGAGAGATGAGCTCGATCATGCGCAAGGCACCCGATTTACCCGTGACGTGTCGTACAACAACGTGAGTTCATATTTTGACAACGCGGATCGGATCGACTCGGCTGCCGAATCGGGCAGCCTTGATCCGGCACGATTGTCCGAACTACTCACCCTGAGCACTCTGACGTGGGAAGAGCGTGAAACTCTTCCGGAAGTAATGGTGTTCTACGCGGTGGCCTTCGAGCCTGAGCTTTCTGCCGTCATCTACACGAATACCAGCTACTTACCACGATCCGAACTAGAGCTGATATTCGGCGGGATAGAAAAACTGCTAGTCGCTACCGCTTTCGACGAGGTCCCACTCGACCAGCTAGGCGATATTACTGGAATCGAGCCAGTAAAACGCGGCCCCGACTGGGCGTGGATCGAGCCGAATTGGATAGAACTCAGCGCCGTCCGCGCACTGCTCGTTGATGCCCTCGGAGTGCCTGACGTACATATTGCCGTACATAAGGTAGACGACAAGCTTATTCTTGTCGCGCATATTCCGGCCACCGCGACGATCGCTACTCCTCAAGCAGCACATATTGCCTGCATGAAAAGACTTGCCACTCGCTATACCGCCATCGCACCCGGCTACTACGTACTGTGCGATGGCGTCCCGGCAAATATCGACGACGAAACGGCCTGGCAAGAATTGCCTGTCATTGCCGAAGGTAGCGGTCGGTAGTACTTCTCTTAGCCACCCGCGCTTGGTGTGGTCTCGAAGCGACGTAGCGCGAACGGCACACATACCGCGGTGATTAGCACACACCAGCAGCACATCGCCAACACTGGATGTTCCAGCTGCCAGGAGCCGTGACTGTTATAACCCTGACAGACTTTGCGAACGGCCGCGACCAACGGCGAGAGTGGATCCCACTCACCCATAATCCGCGGAATAGTTCTCATGCCGGCGATCGGCACAAATCCTCCGGCCAGAAAGACGAGCGGGAACACGATAGCGAAGCCGAGACCCTGCACGGCATCGGCGCTACGCAGGATCATGCCGAGCAGCACACCGAGCCAGGTGTAAGCAATCAACCCCAGCAACAGCAGGCCAACGAGCTCGAAGAATCCAGCCAGGCTCAGATGCGGTCGCCAACCAGCCAGGAGCCCAAGCCCGACAGTGACCAAGGTGCCCAGGATTTGTTCGAGTACTTGGCCAATGACCTGTGCCGAGATCACCGCGAGGCGAGAAACAGGCAGCGAACGGAATCTGTCGACGACACCGGTCGTAAAGTCGATAGCCGTCGCCGAGCCCGCGCTGATAACGCCGAAGGCGATCCCCTGACCGACAAGCCCGGGTAGGAGATAGTCCTGATAGCGAATGTTAGTGATGTGAATCGCGGAGCCGAACACGTACAAGAACAATAGAGTGAAGACGACAGGCTGAATGGTGACGTCACTGAGCCGTTGTGGAACCCGCGGAATGGTTCGCAGCGACCTGCCAACCAGCAGGCTAGTTTCGCGCAGATATCGCACGAACCCACCACGCCGAGCGGGCAACGGCTCACGTGGGTAACGAGCTGAAGCTCCCATGGTGACAGCCGATGTGACAGTACTCATGAAGAAACCTCCGTAGCGGCACCGGAATCGGCACGTAAATCTATGTCGGCGTCGACACCGGTTTCGGCGTCGGTTGACGCGGGACGACCTGTGAGTGCGAGAAACGCGTCGTCAAGAGTCGGACGCCGCAGCGCGACTTCGTCAACCGGAACACCCGCTTGTCGTACCGCGTCAGCCACTGCTTGAAGATCGAGGGTCTGTCTCGGCGCCGGAATCGACAGCATTCGACGCCCGGGCGATGTGCTGATATCGAACAATGGTCCGAGAGCCGTAACCAGCTGGTCGAAACCAGCACTATCGACAGCGACCACATCAACTCGTTGATCGCCGATAAGCGCCTTGAGATCACTGGGAGACCCGGTGGCGACCGGTTTACCATGGTCGATCAGCACGATTCGGTCGGCTAAAGCGTCGGCTTCGTCGAGATACTGCGTGGTGAGTAGCAACGTGACACCATCAGCTACCAACTCGCGAATGGTCTCCCAGACCACCGCGCGACTACGCGGATCGAGCCCAGTGGTCGGCTCATCTAGCACCAATAACTGCGGGTGGGTAACCACGCTCGCGGCCAGGTCGACCCGGCGTCGCTGCCCACCAGAGACCGACTTGATCAGCTTGTCGCGGAATTCGCCGATATCGAAACGCTCAATGAACATGTCAGCCATCCGGCCGGCAGCGGCTTTGCTGTAGCCACGCAGACGGCCCACCAACACCAGATTTTCGCGAGCGGTGAGGTTGGCCTCCAAGGCCGCGAACTGACCAGTCAACGAAATAACCGTTCGCACCGCGTCCGCGTCTCGAACTACGTCATAGCCGCAGACTGTCGCCGTCCCGCTAGTCGGCTTCATCAGGGTGGCAAGCATCCGCACGATCGTCGTTTTACCGGCCCCGTTCGGGCCGAGCAGCGACACCACGGTGCCAGCTTTGACTTCGAGGTCGATATGGTCGACGGCAGTAAAATCTCCGTAGCATTTCGTCAGACCTTCGGTACTGACGGCAAGATCGGACGTCGTCACGGTGCGGCCTTTCTGGTCTCGATGTAGAGCGTCTCGTCGGTGCGCAGGATAGTGTCGAGATTCGCGACATCGTCGCGCGAGCCCTCGCGGTAGGAACACTCCACCATAGCCGCCGGGTCGAACCCGGCTTCGGAGAGTACGTATCGCAATTCGTCGAGATCGTACATCCAACGGTGTTCGAACAGGAAGAAGATTTGATTGAACATAAACGCGCGGCGTTCTGGCATCGCCGGGCCGACCCGCATCTTCTTCAGTCGCTGTTGATGTTTCGCCAAAAAACCTTCGTCGTTGACGTAGCCCTCCGCGTACTTGCGCAGATCCGGCGTGGTCAACCGCAACAAACCACCGGGCGCAAGAACGCGACGAACCTCTGTCAGCCAGCTGATGGCAATCGGCACGCTGACCATACCGATCAGATGCTCGGCATAAACCCAATCTAGGCTCTCCGCGTCGAACGGCAACGGTTCAGAGATGTCAAGCTCAGCAAAGCGACTCTGGCCATCAACGAGATAGAGGTAACCAGGTTCGGTTCCGCTATCTGCCATCCGCGTATCGGCCATATGTGGCCCAACGAGATCGCTACCAAGGCCGGTTGGGTGCTTGGTTCGCCGACTCGCGAACTCGATGCCTGTTATGCCAGCATGAATCAGATCGACCCGTGTGCGTGGAATCTTGTCCGCGATCCGTTCAAGTGCGTCGCAACGGGAGAACGTCTCTCGAAAGTCGGCCAACTTGCCCGACAGCACCTCGGGATCCTCCCAGTTCCAACCGTCGAACACGGCATCGAGCGTCATTGCGTGATCCCTTTCGAAACATAACTACGCGAGCGATCCTCATTACCATGCACCGCATGTTTCACTGCGACATTCCAGAACAGCTCAGCGCGGCCGACGCAACCATATTCGGTACCGCGAGTGAACGCATGGGTCTCAAAAGTGGGCCGGAGGTCCTTATCGCCAGCTCCCAGCATTGTCAGCTGTGACTCATAGCAGCTGATCGCCCGGTATTTTGCCTCCCAAGCCGCTATCGATGGCAGTCGCGGCACCGGAACGCCCTGGCTTACTTCAGCCGGCAGATCCGGCTGGTTTTGAGTTAGCGCGCCGTACGGCATATCTTCCCATAATTCGACGTCGATGCCGGTGCGGATAGCAACGGCCAGCACCGCATTACGGGTACGCCGGTGGTCAATATGATTGCCGATGGCGGCACAGGTCAACATAAGGTTGGGCCGCACCTGTTCAACGTAGTCAGCTACTGATTGTTCAAGACCCTTCGCAAGGTCTGGTTCGTCGTCCTGGGGATGGTCCGCTGGTTGGAATTCGTCGCCGAGTAGCCATGAGTCATCAGCGTTTCGCCGATAGATGGCATCAAGGAAGTCGGCATGGACCTGCTGCACGCCAAGGATTTCTAGCGCTTTCCCGTCTTCGGCACGTCTAATGCTCACCGGGTCGTCGGGTAGTTTCCATACTCGGTGCAGAAAACGCGCCGCCTTCGAATACGGCGGCAGCCCGAGTCCGGCGAACATCGTCACCACGGTGACATCATGGCCCCGCGATTGAAGGTCGAATAAACTACCCCCGGCAGAAAGTACGGCGTCGTCGAGATGCGGCGAGATCGCCAAGATCCGTGTCACGAGCTGACCATCTCTGCCATGCCAGTTTCTGGGCGGACGACGGCCAGGCTCAGGTAATGCAAAATCGGATCGTAGTCAGCCACAATGGCGAGGGCCCCGCTCGCGCTCCAGCGGGGTAGATCGTGCGACAGCGCGGACCACACCCCCGTACAGGGTCGACCAGCTGGAACTCTAACGATCTCGTCAAACACGTCAAGGTTGATCGCGGCAGAGTCAATAATTGACGTAGCTAGGGCGTTTCCCATGATTAAAGCAGTAAGTGTATTCGCGATACCCTTCCCTGTGGGCGGTGGCACGATCTGACTCAACTCCGCAGCCAGTCGATCAGCGACGGTACTCGGCGTGACATTAGGCAACTGTCGAACCTTCTCAAACCGGGTGTCCCCCGATGCGTCACACAGGACGGCGACGGCGGTAGCTACTTTGGGCACGTCCACAGGTCCGGCCGAATCAGCAATCTCATAATGCACAGCCGCTTGCTCGACGATGACCAGCAACGCCCGTTCGTACCCGTCCGTCCGCAGGTATTCGTGCGCCAGCCGCAATGCGGTGAAAGCCGTGCCATTCCCCTGGTCGCTCACCGCGAACGCCATGGGTTCACCTGGGCAAACCTGGCTCAGTTTCACTGCGGTAGCCCGACCGGGAATAACGTCATGCATGGCGAAGGCAAGAATCAGTAGATCAACAGGATCGCTTGATGTGACCATCGTCGCAATGAGTTCCGCTGCCATATCGCCGTAGAAATGACCAACGCCCTCGTTGAACATGTCTTCGCGCAGGCTAAGACCATAGGGCTGCGCTAGGTCGGCCAGATAGATCCGAAGAGACGGATCCAGCGAGGCCTGCGATCGACCCTCGAAAGCACGACTTCGCAGCCCGGCAATCCGTAGCGACTGGGCGTGTTCTCTGGTCGCGATGGCCTGACTAGTCATCAGTCAGCGAGTGGGCGGCAATGAACTCCGCCAAAGAGCCGACGGTGATCATGTCGTTCTGATCGATCTCCTCGACATCAATCTGAATATCCATGTCGTCTTCAAGTTCAAGAATCAGCTCCAGCATCTTTGAGGACCCGAGGCAGTAGTCCTCGACTAGGCGAGAGCTCTCCTGGGCAGGCGGCAGTTTTTGATCGACGACCCGAGGCAACAAAGCCCCGATCCGTTCGACCAACCGATCTCGCAAAACCGTGTCCGCGGCGGCGGTAACGTTTTCCATCGTGCCGACCCTTCTCTGCGTTGCTGTGTTTGATGTGAGTGTGATCAGTGTTCGAAGACCATGGCGGAAAATGTGGCGCCAGCACCGACTGCCGCCATCAGGTAATGGTCGCCTTCAGCAAGTGCGTCACGCGCGCGAGCGGTGTGATAGTTGATGAATGCATCGGCACCAAAGCTGTGCCCTACCGCGGCCACATTCTCAAGCAATACTTTGCCGAGCGGAAAGCCAAGCTTGCGGCACAATCGCTGCCACGACACGACATTCACGTTATGCGGCAAGATCATCACGATGTCGTCTAGGGTCACGCCGGCACGATCAATCGCCTGGCAGATGACATCGGCAAAGAGCACCGGATACTCGCGCTGGAACTGCGCGTGCAGGTCAGGTTGCGCATACATCAGGGCATCGAAGTCTCCTCGTTGGCGGGTGACATACGACAGCATCCGGTCACGCGCTCCGTTCCCGCGCACTAAGGCAGCCGCCGCACCTTCACCGCACACCGATGTCTCGGGTATGACCTGCGCGTCAGCGGTGAAGGCTTTCTCGGCCGCCACTATCAACACCAGCGCCTCGGGGTCGTCGTCAGCGGCCAGTAATCGGCCAGCCACATCAATCGCGAGCAGGCTCGCGGCACAGGCATGGTGTGTAACCGCGAAAGCGATCGCGTGCTCCAGCCCAAACTCACCACACAGATCGTGTAACGGATTAACCGGAAAAGGCGCAACCACCGGCATCGTGCGTGCGTGCAGCACGTAACGAACCTTGTCTTTACGACCTTCGAGCTCGGTCAACGCGCCGACCGCTGAGCGCATCAGGTCAAGAAGACTGCCGTCAGGATCAAGGCGCACCTGATCGAGACCATGGAAACGCCGAAAGAGCTTGAGCTGCCGCGAATCCAGATTCAACCGCTGAGCGAGATCCTCTATGGCGTACTGCTTTTCCGGCAGGTAGATTGCCACCTCATCCAACGAAGTCACCCAGTCACCGTCCCTTCGTCCGCACATTGCCGAGATTGCCGTACTCGGGCGCGGACAAGAAAGGTCCCAGCTTTGACCGACCAGCACGTTTCCTCAGTGGCATCTCGCGTAAGTACACAGCTGACAGCCGAGGTGAGCCGACTGCTGCTCGAATCGATGGGAGGGACGGCGTCACCCATGACAGAAATCGCGGCAAGCTCGCGACTTGAGGGCGATCTGCGTCTGGACAGTCTCGAGTTCGCCATCTTCGGAGAACTTCTTCGGACAAGATTCGGCGACGCCGTCGACCTCGGCACTTTTCTTAGCGACCTCGACATCGACGCCGTCATTGGCCTCACGGTCACCGACGTGGCGGTATACGTCGAGCAACGTGGCACCCCAGCGCAGCGAGCCCCACAACCGCCGAGATCTCCCCAAGGCGAATCGTGAGCCGGTTCCTTATCGTCGTGCCGCCACTGCTGGGGCACGTAAATCCGACTGTGGGTATCGGCCAAATCATGCGCGAGCGTGGACATCAAGTGGCCTGGACAGGCCCCGCGCTGACGCTGCGCCCTTTGCTCGGCAACGATGCCCAGATCTACCCCACCGGCATGCGTGCCATCCGCGAACAAGCCGAACATGGTCTGGCTTCTATCAAGTCCGTATGGGAAGGATTCATCGTCCCCTACGCGCGTTTTACCTTGCCCGCACTGGATAAAGCCGTCCTCGACTATTCCCCCGACGTAATTATCGTCGATCAACACTCGCCCGCCGGCGCACTCGTCGCGCATCGACATGGCGTGCGCTGGGTTAGCTTGACGTCGTCCGCGATGGAAATCAGTAGGCCGTTTATCACGCTGCCCAAAGTCGAGGCGTGGATTCACGAAAAGCTCGTCGGATTGTGGCAACACGCTGGTCTGCCTGAGCAGGAGTTCATTGATCCGCGATTCTCGCCTGAGTTGGTGATCTCGCTCAGTAGTCCGGCATTGACTGGGGCCGCGACGTTTCCTGATCACTATGCCTTCACTGGCCCGATCCTGGCCGAGCGCCCTAGCGACGTGGCTTTCCCTTGGGATCGCCTCGACCCCGACCGCCAACACGTGCTCGTCACGATGGGTTCGCTTGCAGTGGGCCGGGCTGACGATTTCCACCGACGCGCGCTCGAAGCACTGCGTCCGCTGGGAAATCGGATTCAAGGGATCATCGTCACCGCGCCGGAAATGCTGCCACCGCTGCCAGCCCATATGCTGGCAGTCCCGCAGGTACCGATGCTCGAATTGCTGCCACATATCGACGCGGTCGTCTGCCACAGCGGCATGAATACCGTATGCGAAACGCTCGGCCACGGCCTGCCACTGGTCATGGCTCCGATGAAGAACGACCAGCCTATTACCGCTAATCAAGTGGTGGCAGCCGGCGCCGGAATCCGTGTCCAGTTCTCGCGGGTGACTCCGGAGCAATTGCGATCGACCATCATCGCGTTGCTGGACGACCCGAGTTATCGATTGGCCGCGCAGCGAATCCGCGACCAATTTGCCCGCGACGGTGGCGCTCATAGCGTCGTCGAGCTTCTGGAGAAACTCATCGCATCCTGAGCCGGCAGCGAATCCTGAACGGGCGGTACGATAAGAACACGGTCGACCTCGGCGTCCGCGATCAGGGCTCGCGATTGCGCGCGGATAAAAGCGGCCAGCCGTCGCACCCCGACGGATACTTCGTCTGGGGTTACCGCGCTACACGACAAGCGCAGCTGACACTCGCCACCAGCACCGACATAGAAATCGTTCATCGGAGTCCACAGGACGCCGTAATCTCGAGCACACCCTTCCATCGCCGTTTGATCCGCGACAAACGGAACGGTGACGACCACGAAGAAACCACCAGCCGGCGCGTTCCAACTGACCTCATGCTGTAGGCGCAGCGGCGATGGAAAATGCTGCTCAAGCTCAGAAAGGAGCAACCGCATATTGCGTGCGTAGAATGCGATCGCCTCAGCATTACCTTCACGCAAGCGGAATCCATGCCGAATCAACATCCCACCGATCACCGCTTGACTCAGCGATGGCGTATTCACCGTGCTCATACTCTTCAGCTTGGCAATCTCATCAGCCAGCAGACTTTCTCGACCATCTGCGGCACGTACCACCTGATCGGCTACTACGAATCCCAGCCGTGCGCCGGGGAAACAAGTCTTTGCGAACGAACCGACATACACCACTCGCGCTGAGTTATCGAGTGATTTCACGGTAGGACGGCGAATATCGTCGAGCGCGAAAAAGCCGTAAGGGTTGTCTTCGATGAGAAGGAAATCTTCCGCCTCGGCTGCCGCCAGAAGTCGGTGCCTGGCTTCAATCGAGAGGCTCGTGCCCGACGGATTCGCGAAATCGGGCACCAGATAAAACGCGCGCACCCGCTTACCGGCAGCACGCAGCTGCCTTGCGGCCGCGATCACGGCGCCTGGGTCGGGACCCCGTGTCGCCGGGTCAGATCCGACGCGTTCGGCAACGGGCACGATCTCGATATCGAGCATTCGTGCCGCGCCAACAATCCCGACGTAGCACGGCGAACTGACTAAGAGGACATCGTCACGCGTGGCGCAGAGCGCTCGTACCGTCAGCAGCATGGCCTCTTGCGCACCGACCGTCGCCACGATGCTTTCCGCTGACACATGAATGTTCTCGTCTTCGGCCAATGTGCGGGCGATCAGGTCGTGAATAATCCCTTTCGTTCGGCCGTATTGGAAGACGCGAGTACAGATTTCAGCATCGGTCATTCCCCCGTCATCGCGGAGATACTCAACGTAAGCGTCAAGATAGTCGTGAATCGCGGCAATATCGAAAGAACCTTCGTAAGGTCTGCCTGGCGCGAAAGAGATCGCCTCGGGGTACCGTGCCGTCGCCTCGTTGAGAAAGTTCATCGCATCGAGCACCGGATCGGCGAGTGACTCGTGCAACTGGTTAAATGCGAGTTCGACAGTCATCGCGCATCGCCACCCGATGTAGAACTGCCCGACGCGGCGGACCCGCTGAAGTTCCCCACTCCGGCAGCACGAACCGCTACTCCAACGACACGGTCGGAATCATCGAAGGCGGCTCGCAACCGACGCGCGGCAAACTCCTGTGCCTGCCGGCCGGCATCAAGACTGCCGGCCATCGCAAAAAAGCCGTGCACCATGCCGTCATAGCGACGAAGCTCAACCGGCACTCCAGCATCGAGCAATCGTTGGGCGTATTGCTCACCCTCGTCGCGCAGCGGATCGTATTCGGCAGTAATCACCGTCGCCGCCGGTAGGCCGCTCATATCGGCAGCACGCAATGGCGACGCAAGCCGGTCGCTACCGTCTGCCGGGTCAGCCAGGTAGTGCTGCCAATACCACTCCACCGAAGTCCGATTGAATAGCAACGGATCAGCGTTGCTCGCCATCGACTCGGTGTCGGCCTGGTAATCGGTATTCGGATATACAAGAAGTTGGTGACACAACGTGAGTTCATCTCGTTCTTTACCGAGAATCGTCACAGCGGCGGCAAGGTTGCCACCGGCACTGTCACCGCCCACCGCTATTCGGCGCGGGTCGATACCAAGCAACTCAGCATGGCGCGAAACCCAGGACGTCGTGGCGTAACAATCCTCGACAGCGGCCGGAAAACGGTGTTCAGGAGCCAGCCGGTAGCCTACCGAAACAGTGACACACCCGACCGCGTTGGTGAGGCGCCGGCAGATCGCGTCACTGGTATCGAGGCTGCCCAATGTCCAACCACCACCGAAGAAATACAGCAGCGCCGGCCGGCCTAGCGCGCCAGATGATTCATCCGCGCCGGACTGATAGGCATCGGGCTGATCAGCACCGGGTTCATGAATACTAGGCTCATAAACGCGGATAGTCAGCGGGCCATCAGGGCCCTCGATCTGCCGCTCCTTTATCGCCGCGACTGCTTCGGGCTGCCCCGATCCGGCCCGAATACTCGCGAGATCGGCGATGCGTGCTTGCGCGACCGAAAGCGTATACAAAGGCTCTGCCCCATGGCTTGCGCGTTGGGCACGCATCGCTTCGACCTGCGGATGTAATGGCATCAGTCGGCTCACATTCCCCAGACGCGCGGCCATTCGGCTACCGCCGTCCGGTCGAGGTCAGCGATCGTCGGGCGGCCGGACAAGATCATCGTCTCTTCTAGTTCGCGACGCAAGGTACCAAGAACACCCGATGCACCGCGAGCCCCGTCGTGAGCTAACCCCCACAACACCGGTCGGCCGACGAGAACAGCGTGCGCCCCTAGCGCAATCGCCTTGGCAATATCACTGCCGTGCCGAATGCCACCGTCAAGCAGCACAGGAAAATCAGCTGGCACCGCGGCAACAATTCCAACCAACGCGGCTAACGTCGGCATCGCGCCATCGAGCTGTCGTCCACCATGATTAGAGACGATAATCGCGTCGATCCCATACTCGACAGCGAGTCGCGCATCAGCGGCGGTCAACACGCCTTTGAGTACCAACGGTAAGTTGGTACGGCTTCGAAGCCATTGCAAGTCAGTCCAGGTGATCCGCTGATCGAACTGCTCACGCGCGTGAGATTCTATCCCTGACGCCCCTGGTACATGGCGATGCGTGCTGGCCATCAGCGCGGGATCGAGATTGGCCGCGCGGACGTCGATCGGAATCGCGAATGCGTTTCGCGCGTCTCGATGTCGTCGAGCCAACTGCGGCGCATCGACGGTCAGCACCAACGCGCGATAGCCGGCATGTTCCGCGCGGGCAGCCAGCTCCGCCAAAAGTTCGCGCTTTCGCAACCAATACAGCTGCAGCCATAGTGGCCCACCACCCGCAAGCGCAATGGCTTCGAGTGTCTCGCTCGCGAAGATACTCACGATGAACAGCGTGCCTGTTTCCGCCGCCGCGTGCGCTGTCGCCGTCTCACCGTCGGCATGAGCAAGGCGATGAAATGCCATCGGCGCTATTCCGATCGGTGCGGCCAAAGCGCAGCCAAGCACCTCGGTCGTGGAATCGCATCGAGAGACATCGACGAGCACCCGCGGGCTGAACACGAATTGTTCGAACTGCCGACGATTCGCCGAGACCGTCCACTCCGAACCGCTACCGCCTTCGATGTAGTCCCAGATATCGACAGGCAGCCGGTCGCGGGCACAACGCTCGAAGTCATCGAGCGTCATCGGTTGCGACAACATATCCCGCGCCTCCCAGAGTGTTCACGAGGCCGACGGCTACGAGGAGAACTCAGCACGGCGCGACGACAAGCCATCCAGATGCCGGCGACGCGGGTCTCGGTGTCGTGCATAGGTGCATCATGGCGCGCGCCGAACCGCCGCGCCCAGGCACCCCACACGGAACCCAGAGTTCCCGGCTATTACTAGGCTATTGCCGCATGTTCCAGTGGCGATAGCGCCGTCGGTCAGATGGCTCGAAAGAGTAGCCGCTAGAGGGCTTGACCGGGTGATTGACGCTGTGCCATTGTCCAGCAACGTCTCTTCTTTTTCACCAAGTACGCCTCATGGGGGTGCCGCGCGATCGCTGGTCGTTGCTTTGACAAAGGTATTTGTTATGCCTGGTAGCTTTGCGGAGACTTTACTAAGGCGAGGTTGAGACTTCTCGATTCGAGAGCAGCAGTTTTACCGGCCGGCGGCGACGGCCGACTAACGCCGCATTCCCTTTGAATCCCTGTTGCGAGGCGTGGGCTGCGTTGAACAACACGTTGAACGACGATCTGGCATTCGATGAACACTGGGTAGACACTGTGCTTCTTGCGGGTGCCGGCAATGATCCGTGTCTGTGGCTAGGCCGCGACATCGACCGATCGACATTGCGCCTCGAAATCACTCGCTTCGAGAATTTACTTGCCGATGCTGGCCTCCAGGCTCGCGGTACCGTCGCGCTTCGACTCCCACCGTCGTTGGGTTACGTGAGCGCGCTACTCGCTTCCTGGCGACTAGGCGCACAGGTTATTCTCATCGACTATCGCTTGACTCAGGCCGAAACGCGGCGGGTGATCGAGCAGCTCGCGCCACAGATTGTGGTGGAGAACACAAACCCGAAGGCCAGCGGCTTACGCGGCTACATCGACGTCGAGCCGGCTATCACTATCCGCGTGGCAGGCCTGCCAGCGCGAACTCATCACGCGCTCATCCAGCTCAGCTCGGGTTCCACCGGGCCGTCGAAGGTTATCGCGCGAACGTTCGAAGACCTCGGGAACGAACTCGATCGCTACGACCGGTTGACAGAATTCGTCAGGCCAGGCGAGCGGATCGTTTTGTTGTCGTCGATGGTGCATGTGCTCGGCTTGGTCGGCGCTTTGTTGTACGGCCTGCATGCACACGCGGAGGTCGTGCTGCCTGAGCGGATGACTGCCGCCGGAATCATCGATGCGGTGTCGTTGCGCGATCACCCGACCACGATTATCGGCGTCCCGTTTTACGCCGAACTTCTCGCCGGAGCTGGCCCGAACCGGCCACCTGCTGGCCTCGTTCGGATGATTGTCGCCGGCGAGTTATTGCGGCCCGGCATGGCTCGGGCATTCACGGAAACGTTCGGGGTACCGCTCGGCACGATGTATGGGATGACCGAGGTTGGCGTTATCGCGACCGACCTATCTGGCCAACTTCAGCCCGCGCTCGAACCAACTCACGGGATGGAACTCCACATCCTGGATGGCGAATTGCACCTGCGAATGCCTGCTTGTCCTTATCTCGGCGTGAACGATCTGAGCCGCTGGTCCGACGGGTGGCTGCACACCCGCGACGCGGCGACTTTCGATTCGAAAACCGGTCACGTCGTCATTCTTGGACGTCGTGACTCGCAGGTTTCGGTAGGCGGCCTGAAGGTTGATCTCACCGAGGTCGAACAAACATTGGCCGCGACCCCTGGGGTAACCCAAGCAGTCGTGGTCTTCGACAATGGCGGTATCGAGGCCTACCTCGTCCTCGAAAAAGACATCGAGCTTAGTACTGTCAGCGCGCACCTTGCCAACGAAATGGCGGCGTACAAAGTGCCTCGTCATCTGCGCGTACTCGCGGCGCTGCCACGCACCGCCACCGGCAAGATTGTGCGAAATCCCGGTGAACTCCAGGCTGAATTGGCACGGCACCTCGGCATCGAGACATCAGCGAATCGCCCGGCCTCCCAAGGTGTGTCGGCATGACCGCGCCTCACAACGTGCCGTTCGAGCAGTCATTTATTAAGCAGGATCGCGATAGGAAACCCGCACGCCCGTTCCGACTGCGGCCGATCCAAGCGCAGCGACGGATAACACGGTGACATCGTCCATACGGGTGGCGACCGCAAACGGTGCGGCATTAGCCTGGCTACCTGTCAGATCAGAGGTAACTCCTGGCGCGGAATTCGCCACCGCTGCCAGCCGAAACTCACAATTAGCTGCGTGTCTAGTCAGCAGTTGGCCATGGTTCGGTAAAGGTGCGTCAAACACAAGCGCGTCAGGCACACGGACTGGCTGCCGCAGCACACTCCCACCGGCTAGCCCAGTGCCCAATGCCTTACCCAGCGCCTCTTTTTGGGTCCAGAGCCAAAGAAAAGCAGTCGGACGTCCCGGCTCGGCCAGCCCGCTTACCCAAGCCGCTTCGGCCGGCGCGAACCATCTCGCCGCGAGCTTCTCCGCCGGCAACTCGCGCCGCGTCTCGATATCAACGCCGATCGGCCCCACCGCAGGCGCGGCAACAGCTACCGCAACTACGCCGCGGGTGTGGCTGAGGCTGACGTGCACCGGCAACCCCCGCGCGAAGAGTCGCCCACTCGGCTCGCGGTCAAGCCGCACCTGGCTTATCGCCACATCGCAAACATCGGCGACGAGTTCGATCAGCAATAATCTCGCTCGATCACGCTCATCGGCCCGCACCACGCTGATCCGCACCTCGATCCGCGCATTGTCGTGGCCAGTGGAATGACCATCGGGGGCAGTAGACCTGCCAGGGATCACGAACACACCGCCAAAGGAGAACCGATGGAAGACCAGATACGCGACTTTATCCTCGCGGCATTGCGTGAGATGAATTACGACGTCAGTGATGTCACCGAAGACACCGACCTGGGGCCGAAGGGTCTTGACGTTGAGTCACTTGGTCTAGCCGACCTCGCGATTCGAGCCGAAGACGCTTTCAAGGTGAAGTTCAGCAGCGACGAAATGGAAATGATGGCGCTGATGACCATCGGAGAATTCAGCACCGAAGTCGCCGCGCGCATCGCCAAAAGCACAGCCGGAACGTCCGCGTGAGCGTGCGAGCGGCCCTCTCACGCGACGATATCGTGCTGATGTTGGCTGCTTTCGGAAATCGCACCCCGGCCATGGTCGATGACGTCGTCCGGTCACTCGATCTGGCCTGGCTTATCGCCGAGGTTGAAAAACGCTACGACGTCATGCTTGATCTCAGCGTCGAACAACTCGACAGCGTACGCACCGTCGACGACGCCGTGCGCATCCTTGGCGACGCGGTAACTCATGCCAGCTCCGATGGCATGAATAACGCCGTCGTGGCCAGACAGTCCGCTGGGTCGGAACAACGCTGATATGAGCATGCGACGCCCCGACTCGGCCGCTGTTGTGGTGACCGGCATGAGCGCGCTCTCCGCGTTCGGACCAGGCACCGCTACTTTGGCGGACGCCGCGACTCGCGGGTTGACGGCATTCGCGCCGGTAACTCGATTCGATATCGCGCGCCGCCATGTCAATCAGGCGGCCACCTGTTCTGGTTCACCTGATCTGGCCACCGAACTGGTCCGGGTTATCGATGACGCGTGCGCCCAGGCACATCTTCAGGACGGCGATAGCGCGACATTGTTGCTCGCACTGCATAGTGACTTACGGACAGCGTCGATCGCGGCCGAAGTTGCCACCGGTACTAGCGCCCAGAGTGCTATCGAGCGCGTTTATACCGGTGCTTGCGTCGCTTCAAGCACCGCAGTGGCGGACGCCGCATCGCGGATTGCCGCCGGGCAATGCGACCGAACCGTTGTCGCGGCGGGCTATCTCGTCGAGGCAGACAGCTTCGCGGTTTTCGACGCGGGCAGGGCTTTTGCCCGCGACGGGCAAGCTCGACCATTCAGCCGCGAACGCAGTGGCCTGTTACTCGGCGACGGCGTGGTGGCTATCGTGCTCGAATCGGCCGCGGTCGCCAGACGCCGTGACGTGCCTGTGCTAGCTCGACTAACCGGCTGGAGTCGCACCGGCGACGGCTACCACGTCTGCCGGCCAGCGCCTGACGGTAATGGGCTTGCTCGTGCGATTGCCACCGCTCTCAAACGCGCCAAGCTGCGCCCTGTCGACGTCGGATATGTCAATGCCAATGCCACTGGATCTACGCTGGCCGACAGCGCGGAAACCGCCGCGCTGCACCAGGTATTCGGCGAATCGATTGATGGTCTCGCGGTAAGTTCGACCAAGGGCGCCCACGGTCACGCGTTAGAAGCGTCGGCGCTGCTCGAATTGATCGTGACCATCGAGGCCTTGCGAGCTAGCAAATTACCGGTAAACGCCGGGTACCTCGGGCCGGACGACGAATGCCGCTTGGACCTGATCCTCGATAGTCCACGGCAGTCGGTGAGCCGGCACGCGCTCTGTCTCAACTCCGCGTTCGGCGGCGCGAATACCGCATTGTTAGTGAGTGCCGCATGATCGGCGTCACCACATCGAGCGATCTGGCCATCGCCGATAGTTCAGCCACCGATATCGAGGTCACCAGTACCTCAACCAGTACCTCAACCGGTATCGCGGCCGACGTAAAAGCCGCCACCATCATCATGGCCGTGCGTGCCGCCGGGCTACGACTGCTTTCGCACGGGCATTGGCCAGACTATCCAGGTGATAGCGTGCGCCCGATTCCTGGATTCATTCTGTCGTCCTTCAATCCATTGGTTATCGAAGTCGCGGAGCGATGCTTGCGTCGGCATCTCGGTGCCCCCGAGTTGTCTGATCCCTCGCGGCTGGCACGAACCGCGCTGGTATTGGCAAGCGCCAGCGGCGATCGCGCCACCGCGCAGGCAATTACTGACGCGGCTAGCGCGAATACGCGAGTGCCGCCGCTGCTGTTCTTTCAGTCGAACCCAAATGCGGTATTGGGATATATCACAAGCCGCTGGGCGCTCGGAGGCCCGGTGGTATCACTGAGCCCGATCATCTCTGGTGGCCTCGACCCAGCAGCAGCCGGTTTAGCGTGCGCGCTATCAGAAGCGGTACTTCTTCTCGCTGACGGCGATGCCGATCAGGTTCTGGTGATCGCCGCCGAACAAGCTCACAACGACACCACTTCTGATAATGCGCTCGCGACGCTCGTTACTCATCCCGTCTCGACGGCACCGAATATCGGAACACCTACCGAATTACCTCTACCCAGTGACGCCTGATGAATAGCACTTGCCCATGACGCCTGCCGAATAGCGCCGATCTCCACCACCGCGCCGACGATCTTCCAGCGGAAGGACCAGCAACCATGAGCATCCGCACCATTCGAGCACAACTGGCCGCAGACACTGACCTCGGCGCCGGCAATGTCTTGGCGACCCGAATAAATCTCGCCGATAGGATCGACGAACCTCGAATCAGCTTCGACACCGTCGTCGACGGGCGCCCAGCGTTCACCGCGTTCAGTCCGCGCGAGCTCGACGAAGCCGTGCGTCGTAGAGCGGCTGCCTTACACCACCTTGGGGTGCGGCCACGCGATCCGATCGTCATCTACGCAAGCGCCGCAGCTGATCACATTCTCGGCTTTCTCGCACTGACCCGCCTCGGCGCCATACCCGCCGGACTCAATCCGAATGTCGACGGCGAAAAAGCGGCGCTGTACATCAAAGGACTGCGCGCGACTGGAGTACTTGCCGATGCGGCACATCTCGCGATCCTCGATGGATTCGATACTGGAACACCGTTCCTGCCCGACCTCACAAATCTTGGCAGTCTTACCAACTCAAGCGGCATTCGCTTTAACCCCGACGACGCGCCGCCGCAATACCGCTACCAGCCAACCGACCCCGTCGCGATCACCCATTCCTCGGGCACCACCGGAATGCCGAAGGCCGTCCTACATTCCCATGCCAGTCTCTTCGCCAGCGAACTGCACCGCTTCGCGTTACCCCTGGAATATGGCGCCGATCGGATTCTCAACGTGTTGCCGGCACCGCACGTGGCAACACTGATTATGCTCAATAGAGGGCTATGCGCCGACGCCGACATGTTATTCCTGTCTCACCAAACCGGGCCGGGCGTGCTCGACGCGATCGAGAATTGGCATCCACACAGTGTTTTCGGGTTCGCGGCGACCTGGGCCGACCTTGCTCGGTACGACCTCAAACAGCGTGACGTCGACTCCGTCTCGCTGTGGTGGAATACCGGAGATTGCGCCCACGAAGCACACATCCGCCGGCTCATCGCGGTCGGCTCCCGGGAGACGGCGACACGCAACGGTCGAGTGCGCGTCCCTGGGTCGGTATTCACTGACGGATTCGGCTCATCGGAAATGGGCCATGCCGTCTTCTACAACGTTCACACGCAGGAAACGCAACGCTACGGCCGCTGTGTCGGGCGCCCTTATGCCTTCGTCGATATCGCGATATTAGGCCCGGACGGCGAACCACTCGGTGCTGGTGAGGTTGGCGAACTCGCGACGAAAACGCCTACGCTGTGTATCGGTTATTGGAACGACTCGACCACGACCTACCGAACCCGAATAGGCGACTATTTCTTGACCGGTGATCTGGTCTACCGTGATAACGACGGCTACTACTACCACCTGGACAGGGCCGTCGATTCGGTCGATCTCGGCGGCGGGCGGCGGCTTTACACCGCGTTGTCTGAGGAGCAGGTTTTGGCCGACTGCCCTGATGTTCTCGACTGCACAGTCGTCGCGGTACGCGATGGCGACCGGGTCGTTACCGACGTCCTGCTTCAACTCGCATCCGATGCCGATACCACCTTCGACTTCACCAAGGCGGTATCCGCGGCTCTCGATGAACACGTCGCGGCAACCCTGCGGCAGGTCATCGTGGTCGATGACAACCATATTCCGGTTGGCCCAACTGGAAAAGTTCGCAAGGTGCTACTGCGCCAGCGTTATCACGATGAGCTGGCATCCGCGCGGTGACGACATTCTCCAAAGGAGCACGCCCATGAACGTGCAAGGAATTGACTACGTCGAGTTCTATGTCGAAGACGGACCACAATCGGCAGCCGAGCTTATTAGCGGCTACGGATTCGCAAGCAATGGCTTCACCGACGCTGGCTCTAGCCTCCTACGGCAAGCAGACATCAAGCTTCGCCTGACCCAAGCTTCAGAGTTGGACCAGGCGGAACCAGACCATCCGGGGCCTAGGCATCGCGGCGTGGAATTCGTGCGGCGCCACGGCGATGGGTTGGGTGTCATCGCGTTGCGATGTCTTGATGCGAGTGCCACCTACGCGGAAGCCATCATGCTCGGAGCGGCCAATCCCTCCCCCGATGATTTGACTATTCAAGGTTTCGGAGACGTCGCTTTGCGCTTCGTCCAGACAGACGACCCGCCAGCCGAAGATAATCCACAGAGTCACGAGGGCCTACTGATCGAGATCGACCATGTGGCGATCTGCGTGCCAGCGGGTGAGCTATCTCGGGCAGTCGATTTCTGTGAGCAAGTACTCGACTTTCGCCAGACCTACCATGAGTACATCGAAATCGGCGAGCAGGCGATGAATTCAACCGTGGTACAGAACCAGGCAGGCACTGTGACGTTCACGCTGCTTGAACCTGACGTGACCAAGGTTCCTGGCCAGATCGATACTTTCCTGAATTCCCATGAGGGCGCCGGCGTACAGCATGTGGCATTTCGCACCGAGGACATCGCTGCGGCTATACGTTGCTTGAGCAACCAAGGCGTCGAGTTTCTGACCACTCCTAGCACCTACTATGACGCGCTCGAACAGCGTATAGGCACGCCTGAGATTCCAGTGGAAACCTTGCGGGAACTCAATGTATTGGTCGATCGCGATCACGGCGGACAACTCTTCCAGATCTTCACCAGATCCGCGCATGCCCGGCGAACATTGTTCTTCGAGCTGATCGAGCGTCGTGGCGCTCGCACATTCGGCAGTTCCAATATCAAGGCCCTCTACGAAGCCGTCGAACGCCAGACCGCCACAGTGAACGGATAAGACCCATGACTATCGAAAAAATACAGACGCCAAACAGAGGCGATTTCAGCTTGACGGACGCCGAGCGCGAGCTGGTGCCAACGAGTGATGAGGCTGACTTCTACGCCGAGCATGGCTGGTATTTGTCGAAGAAGCTATTCAGCGACGACGAACTCGACATGCTGCAAGAAGCGACAGAGAAGTACTACGAGGGTCACCGCGATCGTCAATTGCCGGTTCGACCACCGAACCTGGCTTCATGGGAACCGTCACACGGCCCAGTCCAGCGACATAACGATTACATCCATTACGAGAGCGAAACCGTCGGCCGGATTCTCTCCAAACCACTCATCGGCGCGGTTGCCGCGGCACTCGCCCGAGCGGACGAAATCCGCGTCTTTCAATCGACGCTGATCTACAAGCCACCGAACCCCGATGAGGTCTCCAATCTCGTCCCCTGGCATTTCGACCGGCACTACTGGCAAACCTGTACCTCAGAACGAATGCTCACCGCTTTCATTCCGTTCCACGACTGTGGTGAGGAGATGGGCACGATCACCATGGTCGACGGCAGTCACCGCTGGAATGAAATAACCAGGGACGACGCCACCCGACACTTCGCGCAGCGTGATCGCGGTGAGCTGGAAGAGATCCTGACGGAAAACGCTCAATTCAACGGCGCCGAAGTGCACAAGATCCCGATGATTATTCCTCGGGGGCATATGAGCTTTCACCACTGCCGGACCTATCACGGTAGCGGCGCCAACGTGTCGCCATTACCGCGGCGCGCGATTTCTTTCCACCTCCAGGACGGCGACAACCGCTACCGGTCGTTCACTCGACCCGACGGTAGCCTGGTGCTCTACAACCACGATGTCGTCGTTCGCCACACTCCTGAAGGCACTCCTGACTACAGCGACCCAGAGATCTGCCCGACGTTGTGGCGTGCCACTCCGTGACAGTGCCAGCACTTCTGGATCGCCATCCGATTATCGGCGCACCGATGGCCGGCGGCATTTCGACACCCGCGCTTGCCGCCGCCGTGTCGCAAGCAGGTGGGCTCGGGTTCTTGGCTGCCGGCTATCTGTCGCCCGACGTACTCGCCACCCAGATCGACGCCGTCCGATCGTTGACAGCTGAGCCCTTTGGGGTCAACGTCTTCGTCCCGAGCTCACGACGACGTGCCGCCGACGCGCCGAATCGACTGTCTACCTATCGCGATGCTCTTGTCGCGGAGGCTTCTCGACTTGGTGTCGTCCCAGGCGAACCAGTATTCAATGATGATGGGTTTGCTCAGAAAATCGAGCTGCTTATTGCCACCCGAGTGCCGGTAGTCAGTTTTACCTTCGGCTGCCCATCCTCCGATATCGTCGCCCGGCTCGAAACTAGTGGAATCACCGTCGTTGCTACCGTGACAACACCCACCGAGGCAGCGCAAGCACAAGCGGCTGGCGTGCATGCCATCTGCGTTCAAGGGCCAGACGCCGGCGGCCATCGCGGCTGTTTCGATCCGGCAAACCCAGCGAATACTGAGGCAGGGGCGCAGCCTATGCTGGTGTTGCTCGAGCAGATTCGCGCGACGGTAACTACTCCACTGATTGCCGCCGGCGGAATCGCCGATAGCCAACAGATCGCGGCTGTGCTGCGTGCCGGAGCAATCGCCGTCCAGCTGGGAACCGCGCTCCTGCGCACGCCAGAAAGTGGTGCGAGCGACGCCTACAAGGCCGCGCTCGTCGATCCGCGATTTGCCGAAACGGCAGTAACCACCGTCTTTTCTGGCCGGCCTGGTCGCGCGTTGGTCAATCGCTTCGTCACCGACTACGCGGATATCGTGCCACCTTACTTTCCCGAAGTGCATTACCTGACCGCGCCTCTTCGTCAAGCCGCGACGAAGCAGGGGGACGTCGACTTTATGGCCATGTGGGCGGGCTCCCAGCACGCGGATGCGCGGACAATCCCGGCTGGGCAACTCGTTGCTGAACTGATCGATCAGCTCGCTAGCACGTCGGTCGGCGACCTCCGATGACACTGAACGTCTGCATCATCGGAGCTGGTCCGCGCGGAGTTTCTTTGCTGGAACGGATAAGCGCTAATGCGGCACTGTTTCCTGTCGATGACACGATCGTTGTGCATCTCATCGATCCTTATCCGCCCGGTGCTGGCCAGGTCTGGCGAACATCACAGCCTGCTTCGCTCTTGATGAACACTGTCGCGTCACAAGTCACGTTGTTCACTGATCCCACCGTCGACATGAGCGGGCCGGTTGCGGTAGGGCCGAGCCTGTACGAATGGGCGAAAACTCTGCCGCTTACCGGCACGGCGGCGAAAGCGGCACTCGACGAAGCAGGCGCGCTCGGCCCTGACTCATACCCGACCCGCGCGTTCTACGGACATTATCTCAGCTGGGTTTACCAGCGAATCATTTCCACCAGCCCGAGCAATATGCGAATGGAACTACATCAGCAACGCGCCGTCCACATCAAAGACCAGCCCAACGGCAAGCAAACCGTCGTACTCGCTGATGGTACTCAACTAGCTGGCATGCTCGCGGTCGTGCTGGCCCAAGGTCACCTGCCGACCGAACCGACGACGGAAGAGATCACCTTCGCCGATTACGCTTCCGACCACGGATTACCTTATTTGCACCCGGCTAATCCGGCCGACGCCGACACGAGCGCAATTGAGCCAGGCCAATCTGTCGGCATTCGAGGTCTGGGCTTGAATTTCTTTGACTACATGGCATTGTTCACTCTCGAACGCGGCGGCCGCTTCGACGAAAGCGATGGCCGCCTGGTCTACCGAGCCTCTAGCAACGAACCGGTGCTGTATGCCGGCTCACGACGTGGCGTTCCCTATCACGCCCGCGGCGAAAACGAAAAAGGCGCGCACGGTAGACATACGCCTCGGCTGCTCACGGTCGAAGCCATCGACGAGCTACGTCGACAAGCCGCCCGTGAAGGCGGTCTCGACTTTCGCCGAGACCTGTGGCCACTGATCGCCAAAGAAGTCGAAAGTGTCTACTACACAGCCCTGGTCCGATCAAGTGAGAACGAACACCGTGCCGACGGATTCAACGATCTGCACGTCGGGATCCCTTGGGGTGGTGACAAAGAGCAGCGGCTGTTCGATATTTTCGGTTTCGCGACCGGCGAGCGATGGGACTGGGACAGGCTCGCTAACCCGAGCGCGGCACGCACATTCGATAGCCCTGCCGATTTTACGAACTGGATGGTCGAATACTTGCGCGGCGATCTCCAGAATGCGAAAGCCGGCAATGTAAGCGATCCACTCAAAGCGGCCCTTGATGTGCTACGCGACCTGCGCAACGAAGTACGGCTCGTGGTCGATCATGGCGGCTTACGCGGAGCGTCACACCGCGACGACCTCGAACGCTGGTTCACGCCGATGAATGCCTACTTTTCGATCGGCCCACCAGTGCGCCGGGTCGAAGAAATGATCGCACTCATCGAAGCCGGCGTCCTGCACATCATTGGTCCTGGCATGCGAGCCAGCAGCGATGCCGCCACGTCAAGCTTCACCGTCGAATCGCCTTCAGTCGCTGGCTCACGAGTCATGGTGACGGCATTAATCGACGCACGATTACCCGAACCAGACTTGCGCAGAACCGCCGATCCATTGTTGGCGCGGCTACTGCGTGAAGGTCAATGCCATCCGTTCCGGATCGCTGATCCCAGCGGGGATTACGAAACCGGTGGCATGGCTGTCACGACTCGGCCTTACCACGTGCTCGATGCCCATGAACGCGCCCACCCGAGCCGTTTCGCTTTCGGAGTGCCCACCGAATCCGTCCATTGGGTAACGGCCGCAGGAGCCCGTCCCTACGTCAATTCAGCAAGCCTGGGTGACGCTGATTCCATTGCCCGCGCGGTGCTATCGATCGTGACGAAGACCATCGATATAACCGAAGCGGAATACGCCTACGCACAGCAGCAGGTGCCATGAACCGTGCCAGCTATGAGTAACTCCTCGGATCACCCAACTGATCTGAACCCCGGCCATCTGCCCGCCAGTTTCTTCGACGCAGGCTTCCCGGGCGCCAGTTTCTTGGACACCGGCCTGCTATCACCGGTCCGGGCTGGAACAACGGCCGAAGGATTGGTCAGCGACGAGGCTTGGCTGCGGGCAATGCTCGATGCCGAAGTTGCGCTGGTGAGAGTTCAAAGCCGACTCGGCGTTGTACCAGCCGAGGCAGCCAAGCTCATCGAGCATGTCGCCGCGAACAGCCAATTCGACGTCGCCGAGCTGGCCCGGCGGGCGCGGGAATCAGCTAATCCGGTGGTGCCTTTAGTTCAGGATCTAACTCAGGCAGTGGCTGCCGTCAATAAAGACGCAGCGAACTACGTGCACCAAGGCTCCACCAGTCAGGATATTTTCGATACCGCCACGATGCTGGTCGCTTCGCGTTCGTTGCGCCAGACGATTTCCTCACTCGACATCACAGCCACCGCACTCGCTACGTTGACCGCGACACACCGGCACACACTGATAGCCGGTCGAACACTCACCCAACACGCCGTCCCGACGACGTTCGGCCTTAAAGCAGCGGGTTGGCTCGTGAGTATCGTCGAATCGCGGTCAAAATTGCGAAGCGTACGAGCGAGCCTTCCAATACAACTGGGTGGCGCGGCCGGCACGCTAGCGGGGTATCTCGAATACGCTCAGCAACAAGAATCCATGACGACTCCGCCTGCCGATTACGCGACCATATTAATCCGCGATTACGCGCACGAACTTGGGTTGGCCGAGCCGGTATTGCCCTGGCACACATTACGCGGGTCGATAGCCGACCTTGGAGCCGCATTATCGTTTACTACCGGCGCACTCGGCAAGATCGCGGTCGACGTACTGTCAATGACGCGCACCGAAGTTGCTGAAATTTCCGAGCCGGCCGTGGTCAATCGCGGCACCTCCTCAGCAATGCCGCAAAAACGCAATCCGGTGCTGGCAGCAATGATCAGATCCGCTGCCTTACAAGTTCCAGCAACGGCGTCGATACTCGCATCGTCTCAAATAGCCGAAGACGAAAGGCCAGCGGGCGTATGGCAAGCGGAGTGGCAGCCTTTGCGTGAATGTCTTCGGCTAACGGGCGCGGCCGCCGAACTCGCGGCGGAACTCGTCCAAGGGCTACAGGTATTTCCCGAACGCATGCGCGATAACCTCGACCTCACCTCAGGATTAATCGTGGCCGAACGCATCGCCGCCGTACTGACGCCGACGCTAGGCAAAAGCGTCGCCAAGGACGTCGTCAGCCGCGCCGCCCGACAAGCCGTCGAGCAGGACGCCGATTTCACCCAGCTGCTTTCGAGCGCCCCCGAACTGATTGGCGTTATCGATGAGGAAGAGCTATCGACGCTACTGGAACCGTCGGGCTACCTCGGCGCAGCCGACACGCTGATCGATCGAGCGCTCGCCTTTTACGCCAGCAGCGGCTGAACACCGCTGTTCGAAAGGACCGGCCCGGAAGGTCAGCTCGGATTTCGTTACCCAATCGCGACCCGAGCCAATCACCGGAAATACCGACCCATTGCCGTTCATATGGTGTGCCACCAAAGATCATCAATAAAGCACGGCGAGCATTCATCCACAAACCCCTGCGAGTGATGCCGCTAGTTCGGTAACCTCTGGCAGCATGCAGACCACACGGAGGGCTTATTTCCGCGCGGCCGCCCTCTGCCTTGGCGGCGTCAGCGCACTCGGCGCACTTGTTTCGTGTGATGCGCACAGCAAGCCATCATCCGTGCCGCCGCTTCAACAATCGGTAGCCTCTGGCTCGACGACGCCAGCTACTCGTGCAGCCCTAAGCGCCACCGGTTCGCCATCTTCGACGACCGCGCCAACAGCCACAATCTCGTCCGCGACAATGCCGCCGACTATCTCGCCTCCCGCTTCGACGCAGCAGAGCACTCGCCCGGCATCGACCCCGAGTACATCCACCCACGGAGCAACAGATCCTCCCACCGCGAATGGACTCACCCCCGTGCAGTTTGTCCGTCAGTACTACGCAGCCCTTGATGCGGCTCTTGGCGGCGCCCCTACGAGTACGCTTTCAGCTCTCTACGAGCCGGGATGCTCAATTTGTGTCAACGATGTGCAAATGATCGGCACACTCCTAGCAAATGGAAATCATATGCAAGGAGGGGGTTACACCATTGTTTCGGCGCGAAGCATTACTGGCGGAACAACCGATATCATCCCTGTAGAAATCCAATTGAACGAAGAGGTGGGCCGACTTGTCAGCAAGACCGGAGCCGTGCTGCGGACTTATACTGCCGGTAGCGACACAGTAGCAATTGACATCCAGGCAGAACCTTCTGGATTTAAGATCGTCGAAATCCTACCCGAATGACTCGGCCAGCATTTTTAGCACTACCCAGAGCTGGTATTTCTGTTTTCATCATGGCACTTCTGACTAGCCAGTTGACTCTCCAGAACAACGCCTATAGCTTAGGCGCTCTTCACAGTACGGTCTGCAAAAACAAAACTCTCGGGGATATCTGCTCGGATAGTGACGGTTGGCGATGGGTATTCGATTCGAATAGCCAGACGTACCGGAGAATATTCAAGGGCACGTCCAATTCAGTAGCCGGCACTTCGTATACCTACTTCTACGCACCTGCTTGTCCGGGCAATTTCCTAGCCGGGGACGAGCTCTGCGGCCGCGCACTCAATACCTGTGCTACCACCGACCCCGGCGCCATCTACTACAACGTCTGGAAACAAGAAACCCAACCAGCCCTAGGCGAACCGCTGCCTCAGCCCGCGATCTGCCTTGGCGGAAAGGGCGACAACATCACGGTGGCCCAAGTCGGTAAGGATGTCGACGACGAGGTTCGCGACCACCTGCCAAAATTTTCACCGCAAGCCCAACCCAACCCCGACGCCATCGTCAATCTCCCGATTATCGTCAGCGCACCCATCGAACCAGCACCCAACTTCAACGTCGACGAGCCCTTCCCCGGCCAAGTCGTCGTCACTTCGACCTACAACTGGAAATTCGACGACGGCACCACACTCACCGGCATCGGCCGACTCTACGACGGAACAGACCCCCGCACCGCGCCGGCCGGCTACTACCTCGACCACACCTATACCCGTGCCGACCCGAACGGGTCCGTCACCCTCACCGTCACCTGGCATGCAATGTTCACCCTCAACGGCGGAACACCAGTCGCCCTACCTGATATCACCACCACGCCCCAAACAATTCCCTTCCAGGTGCACGAAGCCCGATCCGTACTCGTCTCGCATTAAACACGGGCAGAAGGCACTCGGAAGTAACCACGATTCGAAATCCACCGCGACGGGTCAGCTCAGAATTTCTTAGCAAGATGATGCGAGAGTTCATGGTCGGCATAGAAGCCGAACGCCTCGGTTTCCTGATATCCGGCGGCCTCATACATCGCTATCGCTTCAGGTTGCCGTGAGCCGGTTTCCAACCGCAACTCGGTTGCCCCCAAGGCGACCGCCTCGGCTTCGAGTCGTCGAAGCATCGAGCGGGCAATACCTCGACGACGCGCGGCCGGTACAACATACATGCGCTTCAGTTCAACAATGCCAGGCTCAATAACGCGCAAACCACCGCACCCGACTGGCACACCAACATCCCAGCCGACGATGAAAATACCTGACGGCGGCAAGAACTCGCCAGCATCGACAGGCGTCTCGTCCGGATTCCCGTAACGCTCAACGTATTCAGCCTGCACCGCATTGATCAAAGCGACGGATTCGGGCGCGTCAAAGGGCGTCACTCGAAGCTCAATATCGTGATTCACCGCATTTTCCAACCGTGGTCGACCGGGCCGATTCCTTTGCCAAGCGCGAATCCAGCCGCGATCGCGCCAGTCACATAATCTTTCGCGTGACTCACGGCGTCCGGCATTTCCTTACCCAACGCGAGATAACTGGCGATCGCGCTGGCGAGGGTGCAGCCGGTGCCGTGGGTATGGCGATTGTCCAGTCGCGGCGCGCGAAACTCCCAACTGCGTTGACCGTTGTACAGTAAATCAACCGCGTCACCATTGAGATGACCGCCTTTAATCAACACCCAGGTCGGCCCGAGGTCGTGCATCGCTTGCGCGGCTGTGAGTAAGCCCGTTTCTGAGTCAACCGCGACTCCAGTCAACTGAAAGGTCTCATACAGGTTCGGCGTCGCGAGCGTCGCGAGCGGCAAAAGCTCGTCGCGAAGCGCGGTCAACGCGTCGGCCGATAGTAAAGCATCGCCGTGCTTGGAAACGCCGACCGGATCGACAACGATCGGCACATCGAGCTTCGCTACCGCCGCCGCCGCCAACGACACCAGCGCGGACGACGCCAGCATGCCGGTCTTGACGGCGTCCACCCCAATGTCAGAAATCACCGAATCGAGCTGCGCGCGCACTGCCTCAGTCGGCAACTCCCAATATCCTTGGACGCCGAGAGAATTCTGGGCCGTTACTGCAGCAACCACGCTCATACCGTGCACGCCGCACGCCAACATCGTCTTCAGATCGGCCTGGATGCCGGCGCCTCCGCCAGAATCCGACCCGGCGATCGTCAGCACCCGGGGCAACATCATGGTGCCATTCTCCCGTCCGCCGAGCGGTCGACGATCCCTGGGTACAAACTGATGCCATGGAGACTGAGCCGCCCGCCCCCGACAGCCGGCCGTCTAGCGACAGCGTGCCGTTCGATGGCGCTTCCGCCGATCACGCCAACTTCGGTCTCGACGATCTCACATCAGCGACCCCCACGGTTCGCGCCAACCTGCGGAATCCACACACTCGCCGAGCTGCCTTTGGTCTGCTTTTCGTCGTCGCCGTCTTCGTAGTGATTCCGGTCGTCGCGATGTTGCTCGCCGGACGTTAACCCAGACCGACGCTGCCCCTAATCAAGCAGCTACGTTCAGCCGAAGTGGTCGAAACCACTGACGCCGTAAGGGTTGCCATCGACGGTAACCTTGGCCGTTCCCGCGCCAAAAGCGGTAACGATACCGACGGCGACGAACCCGGCAGGCAACGCGACATCGGCCGGAAAAGTCGCGGCGAGCGCATGATCCTCGCCACCGGCAAGCACCCATTCCATCGGATCGACTCCGAGCGCCGACGCTGTCGCGACCAACGACGCGGGCAGGTCAAAAGCCGAAGATCGCACATCAATCTGGACGCCACTAGCTCGGGCCACATGACCGAGATCGGCCACCAAACCGTCGCTGGTATCGATCATCGCGGTGGCACCGGCATCGGCGGCCGCCGGGCCAGCCGCATATAAGGGTTCTGGACGGCGATGCGCGTCGACCAGCACCTTCGGGCTGCGAAATCCCCTGCGCAGAACCGCGAATCCGGCTGCGGACCAACCGAGCCGGCCGGCGACCGCCACCACATCACCCGCCCGCGCGCCCGAGCGCGTGACCGGCGTCCGCCCCTGCAAATCGCCGAGAGCGGTAACCGCGACGACCAGCGCGTCACCGCGCACCACATCACCGCCGACCACGCCGGCGCCGACCAGATCGCACTCCTCGCGCAGCCCGTCAGCGAATCTTTCAGCCCAGAAAGCGGCCAACTCCGGCGGCGCCGCCAAGCCCACCAGAAGGGCTGTCGGCACCGCGCCCATCGCGGCAATATCGGCCAAATTCTGCGCGGCAGCCTTACGCCCGATGTCATACGGCGTCGACCAGTCGCGGCGAAAATGCCGGCCCTCGACCAACACATCAGTGCTGGCCACTACCCGCCCATCAGGAGTAGCCACGATCGCCGCGTCGTCACCGGGGCCAAGCAGCGTCGCCGCGCCGACCGGCAACCTCGCCGTGATCCGCGCGATCAGACCAAACTCACCAAGCTCGCCGATGCTGATCGCTCACCTCCGGATATCAGTTGCTACCGTGTCGATCGTCAGCTGTCTAGAACCATTGTTAGACATCCGGGTTCGACAGATCGAAAGGGACGCGCCATGGTGCACGCCTACATCCTTATCCAAACCGAAGTTGGCAAGGCCTCCGCAGTCTCCCGTGAGATCTCGGCGCTGAAGGGCGTCACGCTAGCCGAAGACGTTACCGGCCCCTACGACGTGATCGTGCGCGCCGAGGCCAAGACGATCGACGATCTCGCCCGGTTGGTCCTTGCCCAAGTGCAGGCTGTCGCCGGCATCACCCGCACCCTCACCTGCCCCATCGTCAACCTGTAGCCGCCAGCGTTACCCACGCAAAGCCCGGAGGCGTTATCGCAGGCCCGGACGACGCCGCAGCGCGGTGTGAATAAGTCGGTCGATAAGCGCCGGATAGTCGAGCCCTGACGCGGCCCAGACTCGCGGAAACACCGACGTCGGCGTGAATCCGGGCATCGTATTGACCTCGTTCACGATGACCCGATGGTCGGCTGTCACGAAGAAATCGACCCGAGCCAGCCCTTCGCAGGACAGCGCCTCGAATGCCCACACCGCGAGCCGGTGAATCTCGGCGACAGTTGCCTCAGGCAACTTCGCGGGCACCACGACCTCAGCCGCCTCGTCGCCACCATCGAGGTACTTCGCGTCGAAATCGTAAAACTCGCGCTTCCCCCGGACGACGATCTCAGCCGGCACACTCACATCGGGCCCGGCGCCGTCCACGCCTTCGAGCACGCCGACTTCGATCTCGCGGCCTTCGACCATCGCCTCGACGATCACCTTCGGATCGCTTTCGCGCGCGACGTCGATAGCCGCGTCGAGTTCGGCGATGTCGTGCACCTTGCTGATACCGATACTCGAACCGCCTCGCGCCGGCTTGACGAACACCGGAAAACCCAGGCTGGCAACGGATTCCCGCACCGCCGACGGGTCAGTTTCCCACTCCCGAGGCTTGACCACGACATGCGGGACGTCGGGCAACCCGCTGGCGGTCAACACCATCTTCATGTAGTGCTTATCCATCGCGGCGGCCGAGGCAAAAACCCCTGAACCGACGTAGGGAACACCAGCGAGTTCGAGTAGACCTTGCAGAGTGCCGTCTTCGCCGTACGGACCATGCAGCAGCGGCAAAACGACGTCGACCTCGCCGAGCGACATCGGTATCGAACCCGCTTCGTGCACGATGAGTTCACGCGCGGTGGGGTCGACGGACAGGGCAATCGACACGTCGCCCTTGGAGACCTCCGGCAGCTGATTACCCTCGATCGCCAATGCCAACGCGTCATCAGTTTCGAGCACCCAACGACCTTCACGGGTGATGCCGATCGCGACGACGTCGTACCGGTCGCGATCAAGCGCGCCCAGCACACTGCCGGCAGTCACGCACGAAATCGCATGCTCGGTGCTGCGGCCACCGAAAACCACCGCGACCCGAATCCGGTGCGCAGCCCTCGATCCGTGCCGAGGCTTGGGCTCGGGTTCAGTCGCCGCTGTCGGCACGAGTCCGGCTGGTTCGATTTTCGCTGCGATTCCCGGTGCTTCTCCGGGCGAGGTTGGCTGCACGAGCGCGAGCTTATCTGCTCACGACGGGGATCGGTTCACGGCGCAAGAGCATCGAGCGCCGCAAGCACATCCGCCACAATGTCGTCGGCATCTTCCAACCCGACCGAGATCCGCACCGAGCCGACGCCGATACCGGCGGCGGCCAACTCGTCGTCGTCGAACTGGCGATGGCTGGTGCTGGCAACATGCGACGCGAGCGAATGGGTGCCCCCCAACGAGGTTGCCGTGACGATGCGACTGAGATTGTCGACGAGCGCCATACCGGCATCACGGCCACCGGTCGGCGTGATCGTCACGACGCCGCCGAATCGGTTCTTGTCGAACAACCTGGCGGCCAGTGCGTGGTCGCGATGGGTTGGCAGGCCGGGATAATCGACTCTGACGACGCGCGGGTGCCCGAGCAGCGCCTGCGCCAGCACCTGCGCATTCGCGCAGTGTCGCTCGACCCGTAACGGCAACGTAGCCAAGCCGCGATGCAGCAAAAAAGCTTCGTCGGGCGCGAGTGTGCTGCCGGTTTCGACCCGGACCGCCCGCACCGCGCGCATCAATTCGGCAGGGCCGACGACGACACCACCGGTCGCGTCACTGTGGCCGCCAATATATTTGGTGGCCGAATGTACGACGAGGTCGGCGCCATAATCGATCGGCCGGCATATCGCCGGCGTAGCGAAGGTCGAGTCGACGGCCAGGATCGCGCCGACCTCGTGGGCGAGCCCGGCCAGCACCGGAATATCCGCGACGGCCATGGTCGGATTCGCCAGCGTCTCGGCCCAGACAACGGTGGTGGTCGGTCGCAGCGCGGCTTTGACGGCGTCCGGTGATGACATATCGACCGCGTCGAACTCAACACCGAAGCGCGACAAGATATGGCTGAGCAACGCGTACGTGCCGCCATAAACGGCCCGTGGGATCACGACATGCGCGCCCGACTTGGTGAAAGCCAATAAGACGCCGGTAATCGCGGCCATTCCGGAGGCGAACGGCTGCCCACTGATGTCGTCTCGACCAGGAGCTTCCAAGGCCGCGACAGCGGCGGCGAAGGTATCTGAGGTCGGGTTGTCGATACGACTGTAGGAATAACCCCGCTCCCGATCGGCCAGTACGTCGGCAAACTCCCGCGAGCTGTCAAACGCGAAGGTCGAACTCCGGTAGACCGGCAAACCCAACGGGCGCTGGGCAAATACCGGCGGGGACGGCGAATGCACCGCCCGCGTATTCTCGCCGGCTTGAGTATTTTCGCCCGCCTGGTCGACCACGCGACACCTCCTCAGACGTGAACTAGACGTCGTGACGTTCAGGCCGAGTAGCGCGCGCCATCAGTTTCGTGACCGCGTCGATCGGCTTCAGTTGCTCGTACAACACCGAGTACACCACTTCGATGATCGGTACCTCGACATCGTGCTTGTGCGCCAACTCGAGAATCGATTTCGACGACATCACGCTTTCGGCGGTTGTCGTCGTCGCGGCCAGCGTTTCTTCGACACTCATGCCCCGGCCCAGATGTTCACCGATACTGCGGTTGCGTGACAGCGGGCTCGAACACGTCGCTACCAGGTCGCCGAGGCCGGCTAGTCCGACGAACGTCATCGGATCAGCGCCCAGTGCCGACCCGAGCTTGGCCGTCTCGGAGAGGCCACGGGTGATCAAGGTGGCGATGGAATTGTCGCCGTAGCCCATTCCGTCGGCGATCCCCACCGCGATCGCGATGACATTCTTTACCGCGCCCGCGAGCTCGCAGCCGATGACGTCGCTGTTTGTGTACGGACGGAAATACGGTGTCTGGCAGGCTGATTGCAGTCGCACCGCCGCGTCATGATCGGTGCAGGCGATAACAGAAGCCCCTGGCTGTCGTTCGGCGATCTCGCGAGCCAGATTCGGCCCGGTGACGACGGCGACCCGCTCCTGCCGGACGTCGGCGACCTCGCGAATCACTTCGCTCATCCGTTTGGTCGAACCGAGTTCGATGCCCTTGATCAGGCTGACGAGCAATGCCTTCGGTGGCAGAAATGGCGCCCAGCGCACGAGATTCTCGCGCAATGATTGCGCCGGCACGGCGAGCACCACAAAATCGGCACCTTCGACGGCCGCAGCGACATCCGTGGTAGCGCTCAGTGTTTCCGGAAGGGCAATTCCTGGTTGGTACCAGGGATTTTCGTGCCGCTCATTGATGGCGTCGACGACATCGTCGCGCCGACCACACATCGTGGTGGTGGTTCCGGCGTCCGCGAGAACCATCGCGAACGTGGTGCCCCAAGAGCCGGTGCCGAACACTGCCGCGCGGGTCATGCGGACGCTCGCTCGACTCGGGGATCGTAGGGGCTACTTGGTGGCGTTTCTCCGCGCAGCTCGCTAAGCAGCTCGGTCACCCGGCCCATCAATAGATCGGTAATCTCGCGCAACGTATCGGGGCTCGGCGGACCGTCTCCTACTGCCGATATGTATGCCGAGAGGTCGACCGGCTCACCAACAATGACCTGAACCATCGCGGGCGGCAGCAAATGCACTCTCTTGGAGTGATGCGCGAGTAACCGGTGCGCGCCCCAATGAGCGGCCGGCACAACGGTCGCACCGGTAGCTAGCGCGAGCCGAGCGACACCGGTTTTGGCAACCATCGGCCAGCCTTGCGGGTCAGCGGTACAGGTGCCTTCGGGGTAGATAATTACGCATTCTCCGTCGCGCAGCGCGGCTTCGGCGTCACGCAACGAGGTCGCCGCGTCGCGGCTGCGCCGATATACCGGAATCTGGCCGGCGCGCAGCAATAAGAATCTGAGTACCGGGAGCTTGAACAGCTCCGACTTGGCTAAAAATCGCGGTAACCGGCGGGCACCGACATAAACCGCGTGCGACAACGTCAGTGGGTCGACGACGCTCACATGATTCGCGACCACAATCACGCCACCCCGACGCGGAATGTTATCGAGGCCCTGCCATTGGTGGCGAGTAAACACCTTCAGGAACGCCTTGATGACGCTAGCCACCACGGCGAACCACCAACGATGCTTACCCGGACGCCGCACCCGCGATCCTCTCGTCGTTTCGTTTTCGTCGTTTCGTTTTCGTCGTTTCGTTTTCGTCGTTTCGTTGCTTGGGCAAGTCCCCTGGAAACCCGATGAGCCTCAGTCTCCCGTGCCGACTAGGTCACTGTCGAGGCGACCCTGACAGGATCGGGCTGGGAGGTTCTCGTGTCGGACGCCGGTTGGGTCATCGTGTTGCCGGTCAAGCCGTTGGCCCAGGCCAAATCTCGGCTGACCGAGCTGACCATCACCGGTCGCGAAGAGCTCGCGCTGGCAATGGCCCGCGACACGGTGGCGGCCGCCTTGGGCTCGGCTGCGGTTCGCGGTGTCGTCGTCGTCACCGATGACGCGCGAGTCTGTTCGGCGCTGACCGCGGACCATCGCGACGCGGTCTTGGTCGCCGCGGACGAACCGAAAGCCGGTCTCAATCCGGCATTGCTTCATGGCATCGCGGTGGCGACCAGATGGCGCCCCGATCTCGGTATCGCTGTATTGACAGCCGATCTGCCCGCGCTTCGCAGTAGTGAGTTGGACGCCGTGCTGGCGAATGTGACGGCTACAGAGGTCATTGTGGTCGGCGACGCCGACGGAACCGGAACGACGTTGCTCGCCAGCTTCGAGCCGGCGTTGCTGACACCGCATTTTGGAGTCGACTCCTTTGCCCGGCACCGTGCTGGTGGTGCCCGCTCGATCGACACACCAGCAGTTCCAGGATTGCGCCGCGATGTCGACCACCTGGCCGACCTCGCTACCGTCGGCAAACTCGGCGTCGGGCCGAACACCGCCGCATTTATCGATCTACCAGCCGATGTACGTCGAGGGCCGGCGTCCACCTGGACACCGGCCCTCGACCAAGACTGACGACGATCAAACCCTCTTAGCTGCTCGCTTCGCGGGAGCCTTGCGGGCCGGCGCCTTTGCGGGTGCCTTTGCCGGAGCGGCCTTCTTGACCACGGCGGCCTTACGAACTGGTGCTGCCTTCTTAGCCGCCGCTACCCGCGTCGCTGCCGGGGCAGCCTTACGGGCCGGTGCTGCCTTGCGAACGGGAGCGGCCTTCTTGACCGCAGCCGCGCGCTTGACCGGTGCTGCCTTCTTTGCCGCTGCCGCGGTTACCCGCTTGGCGGGTGCGGCCTTTGCCGGCGTCCGAGCGGTGGTCGCGCGAGTGGCACGAGCCGCCGTCTTTGCCGGAGCTGCCTTAGCGACAACAGCCTTAGCGGGCGCCTTCACCGGGGCGAGTTTGGTCGTACCACTCACCACGGCCTTGAGTTGGGTGCCCGGCCGAAACTTCGGCACGGACGTCTTCTTTACCCGGACCTTGGCCCCGGTGGCCGGGTTACGCGCGACTCGCGCGGCCCGCTCGATCTTCTCGAAGATGCCGAAGCCGGTAATGGCGACTTTCTCACCCTTGGCAACCGTACGGGTGATGGTGTCGACGATGGCTTCGACCGCTTCACTTGCTGCTTTTCTGTTATCGCCAAGGCGAGCGGCGATGGCGTCGATCAGCTCCGCCTTATTCACGTGCACCCTCCGGAGGATGTTGTCGAGCCCACACTCGATTCGGGGCGAACGCTAAGCCCATTACGCGCGCTTGACAACGACCTGGGCCAAGAAATCTCTTTGTGTCGCCGAAAATCCAGGGCTCGAAGGGCCTTACGAGGCAGCCGGAAACCCCCGGCAAAGCCTCGCCCAAAAAGCAGATCTCCTCGATCGACGCCGGCCCACAGCTATCGATGTGGCCTGGTTTTCCTTGGTAGCTATGGGAAAACCCGACGTTGCCCCCTCCTCGCTCGGGACAGTATGACCCGAGCGAGGAAGCGATCTGGATCAGCTAACCGCCGGTACAGTGCGCGGTTTCCATGCCGGCCGAGTTTTTTCGAAAGATTCGACGTCATCGGCGTGGCGCAGGGTCAAACCGATGTCATCGAGGCCCTCCATCAACCGCCAGCGGGTGTAGTCATCGATGTCGAAAGGCAACACCACGAGGCCATAGCGAACCTGCCGCTCGACCAGATCGACGGTGACCTCGATGCTGGGATCGGCTTCTACTGCGTCCCACAAAGCTTCGACGTCACTCTCGGGCAAAATGACCGTCAGCAGGCCGCCTTTGAGGGAGTTACCCCGAAAAATGTCGGCGAACCGTGGCGAAATCACCGCTTTGAAGCCGTAGTTCTGCAATGCCCAAACCGCGTGCTCACGCGAAGATCCGGTGCCGAAGTCGGGTCCGGCGACCAATACGTCGGCGCCGGCATACTGCGGCTGGTTCAAGACGAAGTCAGGATCCTGTCGCCAGGCTGAGAAAAGGCCGTCTTCGAACCCGTCACGGGTGACTCGCTTGAGATACACGGCCGGGATGATCTGATCGGTGTCGACGTTACTGCGACGCAACGGCAGCACCCGACCGGTGTGCGTACTGAACTTTTCCATCAAAGGCTCCTCTAAGTCAGAAGTTCAGAGTGCGTCAAGGTCAGACGGCGCGGACAGTCGGCCGGTGATCGCGGTTGCCGCCGCGACGAGTGGCGAGACGAGATGGGTACGGCCACCTTTGCCTTGCCTGCCCTCGAAATTCCGGTTGGACGTCGACGCCGACCGCTCACCTGGCGCCAACTGGTCGGGATTCATACCCAGGCACATCGAGCAGCCAGCACTGCGCCACTCGGCACCAGCAGCGGTAAATACCTGGTCGAGACCTTCAGCTTCGGCCTGCGCCTTCACCTGCATCGAGCCCGGAACCACCAGCATCCGTACGGATTCGGCGACCTTGCGACCCTTGAGAATCTCAGCCGCTGACCGGAAGTCTTCGATCCGACCGTTCGTGCACGAACCGAGAAAGACCGTGTCGACCTTGATGTCACGCAGCTTGGTGCCAGCACGCAAACCCATGTATTCCAGGGCTCGCTCGACCGTGCCGCGCTCGACCGGGTCGGCAATCGTGGCAGGGTCAGGCACTTCGGCGCTCAGCGGCGCGCCTTGGCCGGGGTTCGTTCCCCACGTCACGAACGGCGTCAGGTCATTCGCGTCGATCTCGACGACGGCATCGAATGTCGCGTCGTCGTCGGTAACGAGCAAGCGCCAATGCGCGACTGCGTCGTCCCAATCGGCGCCCTGTGGCGCATGCGGACGGCCTTGCAAATACTCGAACGTCGTGTCGTCGGGCGCGATCAGGCCGGCGCGAGCGCCTGCCTCGATCGACATGTTGCAGACGGTCATCCGTGCTTCCATCGACAGCGCGCGAATAGCGTCGCCGCGATATTCGAGCACGTAGCCCTGGCCGCCGCCGGTGCCGATCTTGGCAATCACCGCGAGGATGATGTCCTTGCTAGTAACGCCCGGTTGCAAGGTGCCGTTGACGTTGACGGCCATCGTCTTCGGCTTGTATTGCGGCAACGTCTGAGTGGCCAACACATGCTCGACCTCGCTGGTGCCGATGCCGAACGCCAGCGCGCCAAACGCGCCATGGGTCGAGGTATGCGAGTCACCACAGACGATGGTCATACCCGGTTGAGTAAGGCCGAGCTGCGGGCCGATGACGTGCACAATGCCCTGCTGGGCCGCGCCCATCGCCTCAAGCCGGACGCCGAACTCAGCGCAGTTGCGGCGCAGTGTCTCGACCTGGGTGCGCGACACCGGATCGGCGATCGGCTGGTCGATGTTTTGCGTCGGCACGTTGTGGTCTTCGGTGGCGATCGTGAGATCGGCGCGCCGCACCGGCCGGCCGGCTGCCCGAAGTCCGTCGAAAGCCTGCGGACTGGTCACTTCGTGCACCAAGTGCAAGTCGATATAGAGCAGGTCGGGCTCGCCTTCAGCGTGCCGGACGACGTGCTCGTCCCAGACTTTCTGTGCCAGCGTCCTACCCATCGCGGTGTCCTGTCTGTCGGGACGTACGTGGTGACCGTCGATATTGCGGCTGTCAGATGCTTCGGTAGGCGAGTTGCGACTGTCAGAGTTTGTGACTGCCGGAGTTGCATCTCACATGCCGAGACGTCAGTATCAGTACATGGACGAGTCTAGCGGTGTTGGCGTCATAGACAAGTCGGTTGCCGTACTTTCCGCGTTGGAAGGCGGCCCGGCGTCACTCGCGGCGCTGGTCGCGCTGACCGGTCTGCCGCGACCGACCGCGCACCGGCTCGCGGTCGCGCTTGAGCAGCACCGACTTGTCGGGCGCGATACCGAGGGTCGTTTCGTGCTCGGCCCACGGCTTGGCGAACTTGCCGCGGCCGGTGGTGAAGACCGACTTATCGCCACTGCCGCCCCGATCTTGGCCAAGCTCCGCGACAGCACCGGCGAAAGCACCCAGCTCTATCGCCGGCAAGGTGACATGCGCGTGTGCGTCGCGGCTGCGGAGCTACCGGCAGGTCTGCGCAACACCGTGCCGATCGGCTCCCGACTACCGCTAACCGCAGGATCAGCCGCCCAAATCCTGCTGGCCTGGGAAGATTCCGATCGGTTGCAGCGCGGAGTTGCTGGCGCAGTTTTTAGCGCCCAAACACTGGCCCGAGTACGTCGTCAAGGCTGGGCGGCCAGCGTCGCGGAACGGCAGGCAGGTGTCGCGTCGGTATCGGCACCAGTCCGGTCGGCAACCGGCCGAGTGATCGCCGCTGTCTCGGTTTCTGGCCCGATCGAGCGGTTGTCACGCAATCCCGGCCGGTTGCATGCCCGCGTAGTGATGGCAGCCGGCGAAGCAATAAGCCGCGCCCTGCAACGGTAAATGTCAGCTTGAGACAGCGGATCCCAGGGTGACCTGAACCGTTTCTTGCTTGCCGCCACGCGTATAGGTAACGGCAACCGTTGAGCTAGGAATCGCCGCGTGAGTCGCGGCGATCAATGAGTCGGCGTCCACGATCGGACGATCACCGATCTTGACGATGACGTCATTCTTCTGAATACCGGCTTTGGCCGACGGACCGCCAGCGGTCACCCCCAGCACCTTGGCGCCGTTCGGCGTCTGGAGTACGGAATCGGTGGAGTCCGCGACGGCGACCCCGAGCACGGCATGCGAGGCGTGGCCGGTGCCTTCCAGGTCGGAGACCACCCGGCGAGCTTCGTCAATGGGGATAGCGAAACCGACGCCGATGCTGCCCGATTCGCTATTACTACCAGGGCCCTGCTGCGCCTGGTCCAGAGTCGCGATCGCGGAGTTGATGCCGACTACTTGACCAGCGGCGTTAACCAGCGGCCCGCCGGAGTTGCCCGGGTTGATGGCGGCGTCGGTTTGGATAGCGTCGAGCACAGTGGGCGTGGGGCCCGGTGTGTTGGAGTTACTGCTGCCGCCACAGTTCTGCGTGCAAACCGGCCGGTTCAGCGAACTGACGATGCCCGAGGTCACCGTGTTAGAAAGGCCGAGCGGCGACCCAATCGCTACCACCGGCTCGCCTACGGTCAGTGAAGAATCCTGACCAAGAATGGCCGGATGCAATCCGCTCACGCCCTGCGCTTTAATCACCGCGAGGTCAGATGTTGGGTCCCTGCCGATAATGGTTGCCTTCACTGTCTTGCCACCATTGATGGTCACCGCGATGACGCCGGCTCCGTTTACGGCTGACTCGACCACATGATTATTGGTGAGAATCTCGCCGTCACTGCTCAAGATAATGCCGGTGCCTTCGTCCGCGCTTTGCGAGCTGGTCACGGTAATCGACACCACCGAGGGCAGCAATGTTTTCGCCACCTGCGCGACCGAACCGGCCGGCAGATTGAGCGCCTTGATCTGCGCACTCGAGGCGGTACCCGATGAGAGGTCATCCTCGACGACCGTCTTGGTCTTTGCCGAACTGGCTCCAATAGCGCCACCGATCGCGGCACCAACGAGGGCCGCGACGAGCGCGATCACCCCGATAACCGCTATTCCCGGACGCCGTTCCCCGCGTTCTCCGCGCGGCGGACGCCCAGACGCCGGTGCTTGGGTGCCAGGCACACCGAACATCGTCGGCCCAGCCGGCTGCTGCCCATAGGCCTGCTGTTGTCCGTAAGCCTGCTGCCCATATCCCGGCTGTTCATATCCTGACTGGCCATATCCCGATTGGCCGTATGCCGGCTGTTGCGGATAACTCGCCTGCTGCCCGTATCCCGCTTGCTGCCCATATCCCGGCTGGCCATATTCAGGCTGCTGACCGTACGCAGGCTGGCTGTAACCCGGCTGCGGCGTGGTCGGGGGAGTTTCGGCGTCCGGCACCGGATTCACCTGGGGTGCTGGCGGCGGCGTTACCGGCCGCGCCCACCAAGGCTCGTCAGACTCTGGAGCCGCGCGCCCGGCACCAGCATCCGCGTCGTTGGGGCGCAGGTCGTCGTACTGCTCGTCGTGCTGGCCGTCGTCCATCTGCGAAGGATCCCCAATTCTGCTGAAGTCATCCTGAAAATCTGCTCGGAGTTGCGTCAAAGTCGGTTCAGAAGTGCCTGTTAACGCTCCCCCGGTGGTGCGAGGTTGCTGCCGGGTAGTTCGAAAACTACCCGGGCGCCGCCTGTTGTTGCTCGTCCTGCCGACACGGTACCGCCGTGTCTTTCGGCAACTTGCCGGACGATCGAGAGCCCAAGCCCAGAACCGGGCATTGCCCGAGCGGTCGGCGAGCGATAAAAACGGTCGAAGACATGCGGCAAATCGGCGTCGGCTATTCCCGGGCCGCTATCGATAACCTCAAGCCGGCCGTGATCGAGCCGGACGCCGATCCACCCCTGCGGCGGCGACCATTTGACCGCGTTGTCGAGCACGTTGGTGACAGCGCGTTCGAGCTGAGCCGATTCGCCATTGACTGTCCACGGCGACAACGCGACGTCGAAACGGATCCCGACCGCGCGTCGTCGGACCCGCTCCACCGCGCGCTCAACAACGGCAGCGAAATCAACAGCCTCCGGACCAGCTGACGGAGCATCGTCACGGGCCAACTCGACGAGATCGGCAACGAGATCAGATAATTCTTCGGCCTGCGCGCGGACGTCGACCAGTAGGGCAGCACGATCTTCTTTGGGTAGCTGCCGATCGGCACTCGCTTCGCTCTGGGCGAGCAGGTCAAGATTCGTGCGCAAGCTAGTGAGCGGCGTGCGTAACTCATGGCCGGCGTCCGCCACAAGTTGGCGTTGTCTGCCGCGCGAGATATCGAGAGCCGCCAACATCGCGTTGAACGTCACCGCCAGCCGACCGAGTTCGTCGTGGCCCTGCACGTCAATCGGTTCGAGTTCTCCCGTGCGAGCCACGTGTTCGGCCGCTGCGGTCAGCCGCTCGACCGGTCGAACACCGGCTCGCGCGAGCACCAAACCAGCACCGGCGGAGAAGACGATTCCGATCGAGCCAACCACGAGTAACACGATGCCGAGATGGTCGAGGGTGGCGTTAGCCTGCTCGGTCGAACCGGCCAGCACCAACGCCGCGCCGTCTCCCAGCGGGACGGCGATCACCCGATAATGTTCACCCGAATAGGTCAGCGTGCGGGTCGATTGATCGGATTTCCCTTGTGCCACCGCAAGTTCTGGACCACTAACCCCGAGCGCGTTCTGCAAGCCGACGTTCGTGCATTGGGTTGAATACTGCGCGCTGATAAAACATAGATCGACGTCAGCTGCCAGCAACGATAGCGACGGCGTCGAGGTCAACGTTTGCGGAAATTGCTGCTGCAACGCGACGGCTTGGTGAGCCCGGCTGAGGAGCGAGCTGTCGAGCTGATTCGATAGTTCGACCCGCATCGTGATGTACGCAGCCAACGCGACGAGCGCGACGGCAAAGCCCACTGTGATCGCGACCAACGACGCGATGCGGGTACGCAGCGTCAAACTACGCCGATTCACCCTGGCCACATTGTGCGCGGCACCTCGGTCATGCGGGCACCTCGCGCAACGAATAGCCGACCCCGCGCACGGTATGGATAAGCCGTGGTTCCCCGTCGGCTTCGAGCTTCCTGCGCAGATAGCCGACGTACACTTCAAGCGAGTTCGCGGTGGTCGGAAAGTCGAAACCCCAGACCTCTTCGAGAATCTGACCGCGTTCGAGCACTTGCCGTGGGTGCCTGATGAGCAACTCGAGCAGATGGAATTCGGTGCGGGTCAAGGCGATCAGACGCTGCCCGCGCCACACTTCGCGGGTGCCTTGATCGAGGCTCAGGTCGGAGAAACGCAACAGCTGATGGCCTTCGGGGCCGACCGAACCACGACGCAGCAAGGCCCGCAATCGGGCCAGCAATTCTTCCAACGCGAAGGGCTTAACCAGATAATCGTCGGCGCCGGCGTCCAGACCACTGACCCGATCGGCGACCGACTCGCGGGCGGTGAGCATCAACACCGGCAGGTCTTCACCAGCGGCACGCAATCGGCGACAGGTCTCAAGCCCGTCCAGCCCTGGCATCATCACGTCAAGAACAACAGCATCTGGACGACGTAAAGCAATCGCGGACAACGCCCGCTGACCATCTTCGGCTAGCTCTACTTCGTAGCCGTTGAAGACCAACGAACGGCGCAGCGAATCCCGCACTCCGGGATCGTCGTCGACGACCAATACACGCATACGATCAGTGTGCCCGGACTGCCTGAACAAATCCTGAGACGCCACGATACTTTTCGCGTCTTCCCTTTTCGCGCTTCTTGCCAGCAACCGCCCGTGAGCATGCGCCTGCTGTCAGGTCGGGTGTCTCTTTCAGGTTAGTGCGAGTGCGCGGTTGGGTGGGATTGTGGTGATGGTGCCGTCAGTGTTGAGTTTGAGGTCCCAGCCGAGGTCGTGCACGTGGTGGTGATGCCGGGTGCAGAGCAGCACAAGATTCCATAGGGACGTCGGGCCGCCGTCAGCCCAGTGGATGAGGTGATGGGCGTGACACCATGGTGGTGGCGCTCCGCAGCCGTCGAAAACGCAGCCTTTATCTCGTAGGTTTAATGCTTTTCGGATATGTGGTGGCACTACTCTGGCGGTGCGTCCGACATCGAGAGCAAGACTCGGTGCGCTTAGCGGTGGTGGTAATGCGTTGAGTAAGAATCGCGGTTGTGACGGCGGATCACCAGCTAATCCCGCGATCAAGTCTGGGACGAACTGTTTCTTCTCGCCATCACCTGGCCCGAGCTGTTTCTTGTCCCTGCTATTACCCGTATCGCTTTCGATGCCAGCACCATCATTTTTTTCTGCGCCGTCGTTGTCGGTGATGATGCGGGTGATCAGGGCGTCGCAGCCGAGTCTGCGGGCGGCATCAGCGCTGAGAAGATCACCGAAGTCCAATTCCGCCGGCGGGCTGAACGGTTGCTTGCGGAGTGTCGCAAGGTCGACGGTGACGGTCAGATGGGGACGTTCACCACCGTTAACGGGAAGCTCACCGCTGTCGAGGATCCGTCGTAGCAGTTCCCCCAGGTTGTCGGCCCGACGTCGTGAGGCGGTACGGGTGTCACCGGTCACCGGCTGATCGAGGGAATCAAGAATCGTCCGCAGCGCCGCGCCGGTTTCACGATCGAGTAGCCCAGCGACTGGTGTCATCCCGTCGAAACCCAAGGGTGCGTCGAGCCATTGCTGCTCGTCACGGGCAAGACCAGATGCTGCCTGGCCATCGGGATCGGTTATAGCGCGTAGTCGTCTGATTGTCTGCTTCAGCCGGTGAACGTCGAGATGCTCTGCGGCTTGGATGAGTACCGGTTCGGCGTCGATCACGATTTCGGCGGGGAGTGTTTGTAACCCGAGCACGATCTCAGCGACGTGCGGCTGCGAAACCGCGCCAACCCCGTACGCCTCAGCAACAGCGGGATGCTCAGCCAAGGCGGTGTCGGCATCAACACGCCTCCGCGCCGCACCCGGTGTCAGCTGGCAACTGTGCCGCAGGAACGACGCCGTCGTCAGATACCCGCCAGCCGCCGCCGAACCACGACCATCAGCAACCGCAACACGCCTCGACCAGACAGCCTGCAACCTGTTGATCTGACGATGCAACATGACGATCTGCTCACAGATCGCCTCATCAGATGAATCCTGGACATCACATTCCTGCAACACATCAATCGCGGCACGCAACTGCTCCATCGCCCGCCACTGCCCTACAGTTTGCGACTGCTCGGCCGGGCGCAACTGCTCCATTGCCTGCGGCTGCTCTGTTGCCTCTGGCACTAGCCATTCACCCCCTTTGCTCGATAAACGAAGACTATCGGTGACCACCGACAAAACCCTGCCACCAAAGAGGAATGTGCATAACTTCAAGCAACCAGATATCGAATCAGCTGGCCCCATCTTTTGTTAATATCAGACCGCGCTATCAGTTCAGCTCACAATGATTCCGCGCGGAACCGGTCAGCTCACAATGGTTCCGCGCGGAACCGGTCGGCTCACAACCGTTTAACTCACAACCGTTCAACTCACGACGAGTCGACTTTCAATGGATCCGGCCACAACGGATCGGCTTGCAATGAAAGCGCAACGGTCCTTGGTGTCAACCGGTCAGCTCAGCGGTGGTTCACCAAAACACCCGATCCCTACCATCCACCAATTATTAATACGTACTCTTGGGTTCCTGTGTGCAGGACATTGGGACGCTCACATGCACGCATTGAGTGCAACAGTCCAATGCAACAAAGGCTTAACCGAAGAGGGATCGCACATCATTAAGGCTGATGTCTTCGAGTGAATTAATCACGGTTCGTCGCGTCGCGGGTTCAATCCCGGTCACGCTCGGTACCGCGATGACGTGGCAACCGGCGGCGTTTGCCGACGCCGCTCCGCTCGGTGAATCTTCAAGCGCGACACACCAGCGTGGATCGACACCGAGTCGGGCCGCCGCCATCAGATATGGCTCAGGGTGTGGCTTATTGTGGCTCACATCGTCGCCAGCAACGATGACGTCGAAGCTGATCGGCGCGATACCGGCGAGTGCGGCATCGATCAGGCTCCGGAATGTTGACGACACCAACGCGCGCGGTATTCCAGCCGCATCGACAGCGTCGATCAGCGCCGCGGCGCCTGGCCGCAATGGATGCGGAGTTTTCAGCTCTATTGCCATCCGGCTCAGGAGTTCAGCCGCGATGTGTTCGGCTGTTACCTCGCCACCGATGCGCTCGGCCAGAAACGCTGACGACACCGGCAAGGCACTCCCGACTAAGACCGCGTGGTCAGCAGGCCCCCACGGCGCGCGATATTCGGCCATCATCTGAGTTTCGACCTCAAACCACACCGGCTCGGTATCGAGCAGGAGACCGTCCATATCGAAGAGCACAGCCGCAGGTAGACCGGCTCGACGCGGAGCCGATTGTTCGGGAAGCAACTGGTATTCCTCTGACAACGTCACAGCGAGTATTCCTGGGCGGTGTCAAGGCTACCGTGCGTGCCCGCCACCGAGCTCGCGTAACCAACAAAGGGTCGCCGTCCGCATCTACGGAGACGGCTGACCAGCGCGTCCGGTGGTCGGTGACCGTTCACGACGTAGGCTTGGGTGAAGCTGACGGAGACGTCGGCTGCCGTATATAGAAGACGATGCGACGGTCAACGTGACCGCGCGGCTTTCGTCCTATCGACCGGAGGGAGCTCGGCGTGATTGACACCACGGGCGTCCCGAAGCTCATCAACCCGGTTATGGTGACCGCGTTTGAGGGCTGGAATGACGCCGCGGATTCAGCGACCGACGCCATCGAGGCGCTCGAACTCGGCTGGGAAGCTACCCCGATCGGCGAGATCGATCCCGAGGACTACTACGACTTCCAGGTCAACCGCCCTAGCGTGTCGCTGGTCGATGGCGTGAGCCGACGAATCAGCTGGCCGACCACCCGGATCACCCGGGCGGTATCGGTGCCAGGCCGTCGCGACATCGTGTTGGTACGAGGCCTCGAACCGAATATGCGCTGGCGCAGCTTCTGCGGTGAGATCCTCGACGCCGCCGTCCGAATCGGCGTGGTCGAGGTCGTCAACCTCGGCGCACTGCTCTCCGACTCACCACACAGCCGGCCAGTTCCGGTCACCGGCACAGCGGCGGACGCTGAAACAGCGCGGCGGCTGGGTCTCGAACAATCTCGCTATGAAGGGCCGACCGGCATCGTCGGCGTCTTCAACGACTTGTGCATTCAGACCGGGCTGCCGGCGGTGTCGCTGTGGGCAGCTGTCCCGCACTATGTCGCGCAACCGCCGTGCCCGAAAGCCACCCTGGCGTTGCTGCGCAACCTCGAAGACGTACTCGAACTGCCGATCCCGTACGGCGATCTCGTCGAGATGTCCGAAGCTTGGGAGCGCGGAGTCGACCAACTCGCCGAAGAAGACTCCGAAGTTGCCGATTACGTGCGCACACTCGAACGGCAAAAGGACGAAGCCGAGCTCCCCGAAGCCAGTGGCGAAGCTATTGCCCGCGAGTTCGAGCGTTACCTCCGGCACCGCCGCGACGGCGGTTAACGAGCCAACGAAGGTCTGTTGCTACAACGAAACGCTCCGCTGCTCGGTATTGCTTTATAGCAACGAAATTCCGTTGCTATAAAGCAATACCGAGCAGGGCATCAACGGTGGCCGACATCAAACCAGCAGCCCCCGAGTCAGCATCACCAGCCGCGTCGGCGGCTGTCGCGGCCCATGCGTCAACAGCGGCTAGCGCACCTGGCGCGTCGAGGTCATCGGCGAGTCGAGCACGCACCGCACCGAGCAATCCATCGGCGGATGCCGCAGTCGCAAGCTCGCTGGCCCGCCGCCACGCAGCCAACCGGACGATGGCCTGGTTGAGATCGGTGTCCGTCCACTCCCAGGCATCACGGTAGTGATGGGCCAGCAGCGCGAGACGGATCGCCATCGGATCGACGCCGGCGTTGCGCAACACCGAGACGAACACCAGATTGCCGCGCGATTTCGACATCTTCTCGCCCTGGTAGGCGACCATGCCGGCATGGACGTAGGCCCGAGCAAACGGTGAGGCACCTGTAGCGACATCAGCTTGAGCCGCGCACATCTCGTGATGCGGGAAGATCAAATCGCTACCTCCACCCTGGACGTCGAGCGGAGCGCCAAGGGTGTCGAGCGCTATCGCAGTGCATTCAACGTGCCAACCAGGCCGACCCCGGCCGACCGCGGAATCCCATGCCGGTTCGCCCGCTCGTTCGGCCCGCCACAACAGACAGTCGAGCGGATTCTTCTTGCCGGGCCGGTCAGGATCGCCACCACGTTCGGCGAACAGCTGCCGCATCTGGGCGCGGTCGAGGTTGGAAACCGCGCCGAATTCGGCGTCCGAATCGACCGAAAAATAGAGGTCACCGTCGACGTCATAGGCGGCACCGGCCGCTTGCAAACGCTCGATGAGCGCCACCACTAACGGCAACGACTCAACGACGCCGAGGTAATGCGCCGGTGGAATCACTCGCAGCGCGGCCATATCGAGATGAAACAACGCGGTCTCTCGCTCGGCCAGCGCCTGCCACGACTCCCCGGTCGCGGTCGCGCGTTCGAGCAGCGGATCGTCGACATCGGTGACGTTCTGCACGTAGTTAACGGTCAATCCGGCGTCCCGCCAAACCCGGTTCAGCAGGTCGAACCCGAGATAGGTCGCCGCGTGGCCAAGGTGAGTCGCGTCGTACGGCGTGATGCCACACACGTAGAGGGACGCCGTGCCAACGCCGCCGACCACGATCTGGCTTTGGCTTGAGGTGTCCCAAACGCGCGGTAACGAAGACCGGCCCGGTAGTGGCGGGATTGTCGGCGCGGACCACGGTTGCATGCCGAAACTCTAGCCAGCCCTGTTTAAAACGGTGGCCACGGTACCGCCGGCCAATCGTCGCTAGGCTGCGGAAAACAACCGTCACGCAACAATCGTTCGACTCGCCGGCGGGTTACGGTGACTTCGCGGGCGCTGATTAACGTGCGTAGCCGGTCGCCCAGCTCGCCAGCAAGATCCACTCGGAGCGCTGCGAGCGTATCGACGGCGTCGTCCGGTAATGGAGCTCCGCGCCACCCCCACAACACGGTTCGCAACTTGTCTTCGGTCGCGAAACAAACCCCATGGTCGACGCCGTAGAGATGACCGCCCGGCATCGGCAAGATATGGCCGCCTTTACGGTCGGCGTTGTTGACCACCGCGTCGAACACGGCGAGTCGGCGAAGCCCGGGGTGTTCGCTGTGGACGAGCGCGACCAGGTCGACCTCTTCGTCGATATCGACCCACAACTGACAGGCACCTGGCCCGAGTGGGCCATCACGCAGCACTGTCGGCGGCACCAGCTCCCACCCGGTGGCTTCCGACACCAGGTAGGCACCCACTTCGCGACCGGCGAGCGTGCCGTTCGGGAAATCCCACAGCGGCCGCTCCCCCGCGATCGGTTTGTAGACACACGCCGCTTCGGCGCCGTCTAACTCCAGCCGCCCGTAGAGGGTGGTGTTGGAGGCATCGACGAGCCTGCCTTCGATGCTGAGTTCACCATGGACCAACAGCTCCATCAGCGCGGCCGACTCCGGCCCGTCGGCTCCAGGGTCTGGCGGCGCCATCTCGCTCACGTCACCATCGCGTGGCGAGATGTCGCGTGAGGGTAGGGCGCATGGTGAGATATCAATGTGCGTGGTGACCGTTGGATCGCGCACAAATGTGACCCTCTGGGTCGAGTGGAGCTCCACAGAACTGGCAGGGTGGCCGACCAGCCGCCACCAGGGTGAGCGCGCGTTTGGCGAAGGCACGGGCGACCGCGCCGGTCACTCGAACCCGCAACACATCGGGGCCTTCGGCGTCGTCGTCGCTGAGCAACTCCGGGTCAGCTTCTGATTCGGTGGCCCCTTCGACCAGCTGCTGTGCCTCGATGACGACGCGTTCGTCTTCGGGGTCCCAGCCGAGGCCGAGCGCACCGACTCGGAAATCTTCGATGATCGGTTGCTCCAGCAAGCCGGTGTCGACCAGCTCGTCTGACACGACCGCGGGCACCGCGGCGTTGCCGCCTGATAGCCGAACGATTTCGTCGAGCAACTGCTCCAGCCGTTCGGCTAACGCGGCAACTTGCACCTTTTCGAGCACGACGCTGGTGAGCTGATGTGGGCTACGCGCCTGCAAGAAGAACGTACGGTCGCCGGGTTGCCCGACGGTGCCGATGATGACGCGCTCTGGCGGGTCGTAGACATAGATCTGACGAGGCATGCGCCGACCCTATGTGGCGGCGACCAGCGGTGTCTTCCGGGTGTCAGCTGTCGGTGCCCGCGCCGCCGCCAACGGCCGCGTCGGTAGCCGCTTTGGTGCGCCGTCCCTTCGCTTTTTTTGGCGGGGTCAGCAAGCTCAGCAGGTCTCCGCCGGTGTCGTTGCTCTTGACCACGAATGGCCGAAGCTCGGTGTAGTTGATCACGGTCACCGAACAGGGATCGACCATAATCCGCTGGAAACTGTCGAGGTGCATACCGAGGGCATCGGCGATGATCGCCTTGATCACGTCGCCGTGCGAGCAGGCCACCCAGACGGCGTCCGGCCCGAGTTTCGCGTTCCACGCACGGACGGCGCCCACCGCACGCGCCGACACCTCGCGCAGCGCTTCGCCGTCCACACCGGGAAACGTCACCGCGCTCGGATGGGCCTGCACGACTTTCCACAACGGATCTTTGACCAGCTGCCTCAGCTCCTGGCCGGTCCAGTCGCCGTAGCCGCATTCGATCAGCGCGGGCTCGGTGGCGAACGGCGTGTCAGGGTGATTGGCCGCGATCGCCTGGGCCGTTTCCTGGCAGCGATCGAGTGGGCTGCTCACGATGGCGGCAAGCGGCACGCCGTCTAATCGAGCCGCCAGCCGGCTCGCCTGAGCCTGGCCGCGCTCGTCCAGATGCACGTTCAGGGTCCGGCCAGCCAACACCGGACCAGTCATCGCGGTCAGCCCGTGCCTGACCAACACCACGGTCGTCACGGAAAGGACACTAGCCCGCAGTCGTCAACCAGCTCGGCCTCGGCCCGGTGCTCCGCGACCTCAGCCGATCGCGCCGTTGCTGGATTGCTGCTGGTAAGCCTCGAAGCAGCTGGACGCCGCCGGCCGCGACACCTGGGTCTCACTCGGACACTTACCGTGTGGGCCAGCGACCGATGCCAGCACGACGAGGGCACCGATCGCGGACGATGCCATCACCGCCAAGGCTGCCCAAAACTGAACGGGCGTGATCTTGGCTGTCCTAATCTTGGCCGTCTTGACGGTGGGCGTTTTTGCGACGGACGACGGTGACACGCGAAACGCTCCTCGGTGGCTGCCAGCTCTCCAGCATTGCGACGTCTGGAGTCTAGCCAGCAGCCGATCCCTCAGTTCAGCGGACGTGTCGCGGGTGGTCCGATTTCGCCGACCGATAGGTTCGCGGCATGGAGCAGCGAGTCCTCGGAGTCACCGGCTTGATGGTGTCGTGCCTCGGGCTCGGCACCGCGACCTGGGGGCGCGACACCGACGAACATGAAGCGGCCGACCAGCTGCGGTCTTTCGTCGATGCCGGCGGCTCGTTAATCGATACCGCCGACAGTTACGCCGCTGGCGATAGCGAGCGCGTCATCGGTGCTTTGCTGGCGAGCAAAATTGACCGCTCGGACGTGGTGATTGCCACCAAGGCTGGCGGCCTGTTACCCGGCGAGCGCCTCGTCGGCCGCCGTCGCGACATGTCACGACGACACCTTCTTAACGCGCTCGACGCATCGCTGGAACGGTTGCGCATCGACCACGTCGACCTCTGGCAGCTGCACGGCTTCGATCTCTTCACCCCACTTGACGAGACACTGTCCGCGCTCGATGTCGCGGTGTCATCTGGGCGAGCTCGCTACGTCGGAGTGTCGAACTTCACCGGCTGGCAGACCGCGAAAGCCGCTGCCTGGCAAGCCGCATTCCCCGGTCGCGCGGTGTTGGCCAGCACCCAGGTCGAGTATTCGTTGCTGCAACGCGGCATCGAACGCGAAGTCACCGACGCGGCGTCCGATGCGGGGTTGTCGTTGTTGGCCTGGTCACCGCTCGGGCGTGGGGTGCTCACCGGCAAATATCGAAGCGGCATCCCCGCTGATTCGCGAGCGGCCAGTGATCATCTCGCCGCGTTCGTCGAGCCTTACCTCGACGAGGCAAGTTCGCGGGTCGTGCACGCCACTTGCACTGCGGCGGATGGTCTCGGCGTATCGCCGCTGGCGGTCGCTCTCAGCTGGGTCAGGGATCGGCCAGGGGTCGCCTCGGCGATCGTCGGCGCCCGTACCGCCGCTCAGCTTCTCGGCATCTTGGCGGAGGCCGACGTCGTGCTGCCTGATGAGATTCTGGTCGCCCTCGATGAGGTTTCGGCACCCCGGCTCGGCTATCCCGAGCGCGGCGCCGGACAAGACTGACGCAGCCGTGAGCGACGCCGGCGACCAGCTGCTCGCATTTCTCGAACGAGCCGCCCTCGATGGCCACACCGTGACGCCCATCACGGTGGCCGGTTCGATCCTGAGTAGTCGTTCGCTTCGGCTGGAAGCCGCGTTGCGCGATCTTGGCTCAGAAGGGCGTGCTGTCGTCACCGCGCCGACAGCTGAGCTGATCGGTTTGCGGCGGTTGGTTGATGCGGAGCGGGCAATCGCCCAAGCTGTGGTGGCCCGCACTGCTGCGGGCACGTTGTGGCTGGTTTGTGGAGCCGCGTCTGCCGACCGCGAGGCCGCGGTGGATGAGGTCGGTGGGGCGCACCCCGCCGTCCTCGATGACGCGGAACGGGTCGACGCGGAAACTTTTGCGACCTTCTTCGCCACATGCGCGGACGACGAAACCGTCGTGCTGGCAGGCGATCTCGATGAGCTTGACTCAGCCGGTGCCGGCCGGGTTTTCGCGGATATCGTTCATTCCGGGGTTGCCGCTGTACGCCAGGTCAAGCCCGCGTCGGGGTCTTCGGTGGATGTTCAGTCGGTCGTGATTGACCAGCTGGTGGCGGCGGTTCGCGGCGGAGAGTTCGTCGTCCCCGATGATCCCAGTCGTCAGGTGGTCGTGCTCAATGTGGCTTCGGCGGCCGAGGCCGCACACCGAGTTGAGCAGCTGATAGCCACGTCGATTCCACGCGCACTCGGCATTGTCGCGACCGACATCCACCTGCTCGGCGTCCTGGAAAGCGATATCGACGGGCTTCAGCGGCTGGCGTCGATTACCGGTACCGACTCGCCATCGACCGTGCTCACCACCGCCGGTCGCAGCTACCCGGCCGTGGTTTTGGTGTTGAATCCCGACTGCTCCGGTGTCGTGACCAGGCAGCTGATCTACAGCGGTATTCGCCAGGCCGGCAAGCATCTGTCAATCGTTAACGCCACCGGCTCAGCCTTGGCCGACGCGGTACGACGCGAACCGGCTCGACTACGCCGCACTTTGCTCAGGCAGTTAATCGCCGAGATGCGGGCTAGTTAGCTCTCGCCGGCTTCCCATTCGAGATCGTCATCATCAGACTCGTCGGCTTCGTCGAGCCCTTCGACTGGCCCGAACGGGGTGACCTCCTCGAAGCCGGAGAACAGCGCGTCGTCGTAGGTCTCGGCGGCCGCGGCGAGCGCATCGTAAGCCGTCTGCACCAACGGATCGTTCTCGCCAGTACGCGCTTCGACCGCACGCAAATGCGCGTCTAGGGCCGCCTTGAAAGCACCCAACGCCGCGTACACAACTTCAGGACTCGCTGCTTCTTCGTCCGCCATGGGGCAACCGTACCTGTCAGGCGCCATTACCGCGACGTCAAACCCCACCAGTTATCGCGCCACCACTGGTCTTTGGTGCCGTTGCTTGTGCATGACTCTTACTTCATTGGTGCCGTTGGCTGTGCACGGCAAGGCCAATGCGGCAACAATGGAGCATGGGCGAGTACGAGTTCAGGCAGCTGCTACTGCCACGAGAGACGTCACGGCGTGCCGCCTGGAAGCTGCTGACCGATGAAGCCGAATACCGCGGCTGGGAGCTCGCCAGGCTGCGGCTCTACCCCGACGGCTCGCGACGCGTCATGCTGCGCCGCCGAATCTTGCGGGTCGCCCGCACGATGTAAGCCAACGCCTAGCGGGGCCCGCCTCGATCAGGAGTTGGCGAGAAATCGGTCAAGAACCCGGACGCCGAACTGCAGCCCGGCCAACGGAACCCGTTCGTCGACGCCATGGAACATGCCGGCGAAGTCGAGATCGGGAGTGAGTCGAAGCGGCGAGAAACCGAAGCCGCGAATTCCTAGCATCGAGAAGGATTTATCGTCGGTACCGCCGAAAAGGCAGTAGGGAACGGCTTTCCCTTGCGGATCCTCAGCGTGGATCGACTCTTTCATTGCCTCGACAAGGGCGCCGTCCCATGAAGTCTCTAACGCGATATCGCCGTGCAATGTCTCGCGACGGACGTCAGGGCCGAGTAATTCGTCGATCGTCGCGAAGAACTCGTCTTCATATCCCGGCAAGAATCGGCCGTCGATATGCGCGGTGGCTTCTTGCGGGACCACGTTGACTTTGTAGCCCGCGTCGAGCATGGTCGGGTTCGCCGTATTGCGCACTGTCGCGGCGACCAGCGCGGTGACCGCGCCGAGTTTGTCGGCCACCGGTGCCAGGTCGTGCGGGTCGATATCGATACCAATCGCCGCGCCGACTTCGTCGAGGAATGCCTCGACCGTCGCGGTCAACCGCACCGGCCATTCATAGCGCCCTATTCGAGCGACAGCTTCGGCAAGGGCAGTGACCGCATTAGCGTCATTAACAAGGCTGCCGTGGCCGGCTCTCCCCCGGGCAATCAGCTTCATCCACGCCATTCCCCGTTGCGCGGTCTGCACCGGGTAAAGCCGGAGATCTTCTCGTACCTGGAGGGAAAATCCGCCAACTTCACTAATTGATTCGGTGCATCCCTCGAAAAGATCGGCATGCTCATCGACCAAGAAACGCGCACCCATCGAGCCGCCGGCTTCTTCATCGGCGACATAAGCAATAACAACATCGCGCGGCGGACGACGCCCTTCTCGGGCCCATTCGCGAATTACCGCCAACGACATCGCGTCCATATCTTTCATATCGACCGCGCCCCGACCCCACAAACAACCATCCTTGATCTCACCCGCGAACGGGTCGACGCTCCAGTCAGCCCGATCGGCTGGCACGACGTCCAGATGGCCGTGGATCAGTAGCGCGCCCCGGCTCTGGTCGACACCGGTCATCCGGGCGACGACGCTAGCCCGGCCTGGCGCGGACTCGAAGATTCGCGGTTCGAGCCCGACCTCCGCGAGCTTCTCAGCGACGTACTCGGTCGCCGGTCGCTCGTTCTTGGTCGGGTTCGAGGTGTCGATCCGGATCAGGTCGCGGCACAACTCAACGACTTCGTCCTGGGCGGACGGCGGCTTCTCGGCAATCATGAGGCTCCTTGGCGGGCAACAGTTCTCGCGATCGGACGACGTAGCCCATCCTGCCTCGTTCACCGGCTTGGGGCATAGCCGGGCGAAGCTCGGCGCGCGCTGTTGGTATGGTGTTCGCCGGCCCTGCACCCGCAGGATCCCACGTCCGGGTGGCGGAATTGGCAGACGCGCTAGCTTGAGGTGCTAGTGCCCCTTATACGGGCATGGGGGTTCAAGTCCCCCCTCGGACACATTTTCCTACATGACTCAGGGTGGGCCGCGTTTCGGCGGCGATGATGCGGCGCTGGGGGTCGTAGGTCAGCCGTAGTCCAAGTTGGGCGTAGACCTCTGTTTTGTCGGCCGGGTCGGCTCGCTTGAGCGCTTCCATGATGCCGCCGAGCTGTTCGATGAGGCTTGTGATCTGGTGTTTGCTCATCCGTTCGTTGCCATTGGCCTGTTGCATGGCGATCTCGGCGTGTAGTCGTTCGCCTTGTACCTGGGTGATCCATTGCCCGACGAGGATCGGGTCGACGCCTGCGTCGAGTGCGGCCCGGTATTTGGCGAGGCGGTCGTCGCAGTTCCGGATGGTTTGGCGCGCGGACTTTGTGCGGGCTTCGATGCTGGGGTCTTCTGATGCGCTCGCCAACGCATCAACAGTGGAATCGAGATGCTCGGGGTCAAAGAGTTGGGTGAGCCAGCGGTCCAACGGATCGAGGATCTGGTCCTCGCGAACGTAGACGGCCCGTGGATGGTCGGGTCTGGTTACCTTGGCGTATTCGCCAGGAACAGTGCAGCGGTAGTGGGCGCGGCCGTTGTTCCAGGTGCCTTGCATCCGTCGGTCGCAGAGCCCACAGAAGATCAAGCTCCGTAGCGCGTAGGGGCGGGGCGTAGCGCGGGGCTTGCGGTCACCGATTTGTCGCTGACCGGCTGCCATCATCAGTCGGATCTGTTCGTGAGTCTGGACGCTGATCAGTGGCGTGTGCACGATTCGCGGCGACCAAATCCAGTCGGCTTCGCTGTTCCACCGCATCACGGTCTCGTGACCTAACGCGACGTCCTCGACATCGATGAGGACCTCGTCTTTGCGTTGCTTGTTCCAGACCTGATGGCCGGTGTAGCGCGGGTTCAACAAGATTGTTCGGATCGCGGACTTGGACCAAGCTAGCCCAGCGCGGTGGGGATTACGGCCCCGGTCATAAGCAGATGGACACAAAATGTTGCTGCGTGAAAGGCCCTCCGCAATCACCTGGAGGCCACGGCCGGCCAGGTATTCGGTGAAGATCCGTTCCACGATAGGTGCGGTGACCGGGTCGGGTTCGAGTTGATGAAGCCGTTGCCCGACTGCCGCC
>OLLX01000015.1_pt1 | contig 88732 bp, 83 predicted proteins | sample 1604651 | NCBI WGS metagenome assembly OLLX01 (sample SAMEA104055725, study PRJEB20765) | soil metagenome | biome: Arctic tundra; feature: Polygonal ground; material: soil | place: USA | collected 2011-09 | depth 0-0.5 m
GAAGGCGAAGAAGCCCGCCGCGTTGGTAGATCTGCCGCCGCTGCCGAATGAGGATCTCGACCCCAATTACACCGGCGGCGATCTCTGTATCCAGGCATGTTCGGGTGATCCGCTAGTCGCCTTTCACGCCGTCCGCAATCTGGCCCGGCTCGGTATGGGGGTGGTCGAACACTCGTGGATGGAACTCGGTTTCGGTCGCACCTCTACCACGAGCACCGCGCAAGCCACCCCGCGCAATCTGATGGGATTCAAAGACGGCACCCGCAATATCAAGGGGCAAGACGCCGACTTGGTCAACGACTATGTGTGGGTCGGCGATGAAACCGACCAGTCATGGTTGAAGGGCGGCAGTTATCTGGTCGCGCGCCGGATCCGGATATTCATCGAAAACTGGGACCGTGACTATCTGCAAGACCAGCAGAATGTGTTCGGCCGAGTAAAGGATTCTGGCGCGCCATTGTCGGGCGGCACCGAGTTCACCGATCCGAACTTCACCGCCAAAGACGACGATGGCAACGAGGTCATCGCAATGGATGCGCACATCAGGCTGGCCAGCCACGAAGAGAACGGCGGCTTGCGAATCCTTCGCCGCGGTTATTCGTTCACCGATGGCATCGACCCGGTCGCGGGCACCTTGCTGGGTGGCCTGTTCTTTCTCGCGTACATGAAGAATCCGAACCAGTTCGTGACTCTGCAGCGCAAGCTCGGCAGCCACGACGCGCTCAATGAGTACATCCAGCACACCGGCAGCGCGATTTTCGCCTGCCCGCCCGGGCTCACCGCGGGTGCGTCCTGGGGTGACACCCTGTTCGACTGAGTTGCCCTTCCAGGTGCCGCGTCGAGCACGATTGCACAAGGTAAGAGAGAATCGTGGAGTGAACCACGATCACGACCTCATCGACACCACCGAGATGTACCTGCGGACGGTGTTTGAGCTCGAAGAAGAAGGCGCTGTGCCGCTGCGCGCCCGAATAGCGGAGCGGCTCGGCCAAAGCGTCCCGACCGTCTCGCAGACGGTCGCCCGGATGGAACGTGACGGCCTGGTTCGGGTCGAGGGTGGTCGACGGCTTGAGCTGACCGAGCAGGGTCGCGCGATCGCGACCCGGGTGATGCGCAAACATCGGCTGGCCGAATGCCTGCTTGTCGACGTGATCGGCCTCGAATGGGACCAGGTGCACGAAGAGGCTTGCCGGTGGGAACACGTGATGAGTGAGACGGTCGAACGCAAGCTGCTCGCCGTGTTGGGTCACCCGACCGAATCGCCGTACGGTAATCCGATTCCCGGCCTTGCCGAGTTGGGCGAAGGCCAGCTTGACGTCGAGTTCCGCCAGGGGCTCATCGCGCTGAGCGACGTTTCCCCCGACGCAGTCAGTGTCGTCGTCCGGCGGATCGGTGAGCCGCTTCAGTCCGACTCCGAGCTGATGGCTCGGCTTCGGCGCTCAGGTGTTCGGCCGGCTGGCGTGGTCGCGATCAGTCGGGTCGAGGGCCGGTTCATCGTTGGTGACGGCGAGACCGCGACCGAGATCGATGCCGCGACTGCCGCGCACGTCTTCGTCTCGCAACCACCCTGAGCCTGCTGCCGCAACGCTCTGCGGCCGCAACGATGTGACACGTGTCATGGCAAATCCCGGAAGCTTGGCAGTACACGTCCATCGTCTCGTTCGACAGGATGCTGTCATGACGATTACTACCGCTTCCACGATTACCTCGACGGGTGGCATCAGACTCACCGGGCTGACGAAGAGCTTCGGCACGGTCCGAGCCGTCGACGGCATCGACCTGACCATCGCCCCGGGCGAAACCGTTGCCCTGCTCGGCCCGAACGGCGCGGGTAAATCAACCACTATCGACATGCTGCTCGGGCTTAATACCCCTGATGCCGGCACCGTCGAAATCTTCGGCATGTCACCGTCTGACGCGGTGAAAGCCGGCGCGATTGGCGCCATGTTGCAGACCGGGTCGATTATTCGCGACCTAACGGTGCGCGAGGTGCTGGTCATGATGGCGTCGCTGTATCCGAAGCCGGCGAAGATCGGCGACGTCCTGGATATTACTGGCCTGCATGACATCGTTGACCGACGTACCAACAAGCTTTCCGGCGGCCAGACGCAGCGAGTGCGGGCCGCTATCGCACTCATTTCCAACCCTGACTTACTCGTTCTCGATGAACCGACAGTGGCGATGGACGTCGAGGGCCGACACGTCTTCTGGGAGTCGATCCGCAAAATCGCGGCATCCGGCCGAACGGTCGTCTTCGCTACCCATTACCTCGAAGAGGCCGACTCCTACGCCGATCGCATTGTGTTGATGGCGCGCGGCAAAATCGTGGCCGATGGGCCGGCGACCGAGATTAAAGCGACCGTCGGCCTCAGGACGATTCGAGCCACCCTGCCCGGCGTCGAGCTGTCCGCGATCGATGCCCTGGACGGCGTAAAAAGCTCCGACCGGCGCGGTGAAGCGGTCGTCTTGCACTGCACTGATTCCGACGCCGCGATCCGCGCTCTGCTTCGCGAGTTTCCAGCAGCTAGCGATATCGAGATCGCCGGTGCCGGGCTCGAAGAGGCGTTCCTGTTACTGACTGGTGACCAGAAATCCGAGGAACTGTCGTGAATCTCACCTATATTCGCTACGAGCTGGTACGAACATTCCGCAATCGGCGCTTCTTTGTTTTCTCGCTCGGATTTCCGCTGGTCTTCTTCTATCTCATCGCCGGCGGCAATATTCATCAGAAGCTCGACGGGATTTCCTTTCCGACGTATTACCTTGCCGGCATGGCGTCGTTCGGCACCATGATGGCGATGACCTCCTGCGGTGGCCGGATCGCTAATGAACGGTCGGTCGGCTGGAATCGGCAGCTACGGCTGACGCCATTATCCGCGCGCGCCTATTTTCGGGCGAAGGTGCTGACTGCCTACATGATGGCGCTGACGACCATGGTGTTGCTCTTCCTTGCGGCGATGACCTTGGGCGTTCATCTCACCCCCAAGGGTGTCGTGCAGATGGTCGGGTTGGTCATTGTCGGCCTGATTCCGTTTGCCGCCCTGGGAATTCTGATTGGGCACCTGTTTACGCCGGATTCGATGGGCCCGGTATTGGGTGGCGGTGTTTCGATTCTGGCTTTCGTCGGTGGGGCTTGGGGTCCCGTTGGTGGCACGCATGGTCTGTTGCACAACGTGTCGCAGGCAACTCCGACCTATTGGTTGGTGCAGGCTGGCCACACGTTGATCGGCGAAAAAGCCTGGAGCGCAAAGGGCTGGCTGACGGTGGCCATCTGGTCGATTGTCCTTGCTGGGCTCGCCGCTCGCGCTTACCAACGCGACACCAAGCGCGTCTGATCAGCGCGAGATATCATGACAAACGCGATGAACGGTAAGCCACTAGGGTGGTTTAAGCGTGAGGATTTTCGCCAGACTGGTGATGGTCCGAAGCGTTGGCGTCGCGGCGGGGCCATGTGGCTGTTTTTTCTAGCCAGCCCACTCGGCAGCGCTTGGACTCATCACCAGCTGGCCGCCGAACTTGCCGGCACGGTGTTGCTTTTCGCCTTCGGCTGGGCGTACATGTTCTTCGTGCCACTTGCCTGGTACGGGCGCAACAGCCTGCGAAAGGCCTACGCGGTATGGGCTTTACTGCTTGCGCTGGTGATCGCCGAAACTGCGGTCATTGGCGCTAACGGCCTGCTGGCGCTGATTTTTGTCGGGGCCGCCGCGATGGTGATGCTGCCGTCGAGGGTTGCGGTCGTGTCGACCGGTGTGCTGGCGGTGGTCGCGATATTTTTGCCGCGATATATCGGCCCTTGGCATATCCACGACCCGCAATGGTCAAACGGCGCGTCTATCGCCTTCGCGTCGTTGGCCGTCTTCGGATTTTCTCGGCTGATTAGGGCAAACTACGAGCTGGCTGCCGCTCGTGAAGAAGTCGCCGGTTTGGCCGCTGAGCGAGAAAGGCTACGCATCGCGCGCGATCTGCATGATTTGCTTGGCCATTCCCTGACCACGGTCACGGTGAAGGCGGCATTGGCGAGTCGGTTGATCGAAAGCGATCCCGTTCGGGCCAAGGCAGAAATCGCCGACGTCGAGCGGTTAGCCCGTGAAGGCCTAGCCGATGTCAGATCGGCGGTCGCTGGTTATCGCGAGGTGCGATTGGCTACTGAACTGGCCACCGCTCGGATTGTGCTCGAAGCCGCCGGCATCGACGCAGAGCTACCAGGTGGTGTCGAGGCAGTGCCGGCCGCTCTCGGCGGACTTTTCGGCTGGGTGGTGCGTGAAGGCATTACCAACGTCGTCCGGCACAGTCGAGCTCAGCGGGTGCGCATTTCCCTCGACGCGAACTCGATCGAAATCATCGATGACGGCCGAGGTTGCGCGGGTGGCTCGCCAGGCACCGGGCTTGCCGGTCTGGCCGAGCGCGCGGCCGCGTGTGGCGCGACGCTAGAGGCTGGTCCGCTGCCGGTCGCGGGCTCAACTGGTTTCCTTGAGGGTTTCCGGCTGCGCGTGGCCGTGACATCGTGATGCTGTGTTGAACGTGATGTCATGACAGAGCAGGTGCCAGCAAGAGTTATCCGAATCCTGATGGCTGACGATCAGCATTTGGTCAGGGCAGCGCTCGCCGCGTTGTTGTCGCTGGAGCCGGATTTTGAGGTCGTTGCTCAGGTCGCGCGCGGCGATGAGGTAGTCGCGGCCGCCCGGCAGGTCACACCTGATGTTGCTCTGCTCGACGTCGAAATGCCTGGCCTGGACGGGCTCGCGGCCGCTGCCGCGCTGGCCCAAGAACTCCCCAGCTGCAAGATTTTGATCCTGACGACGTTCGGCCGAGCCGGTTATCTGCGCCGGGCGATGGAAGCCGGCGCGCTCGGATTCGTGGTGAAAGATGCGCCAGCTGAGCAACTTGCCGACGCGGTGCGTCGCGTTATGGCTGGTCATCGGGTGGTTGATCCGGCGCTGGCGGCAGCGACTTTGGCCGGCGGCAGCAGCCCGCTTACCTCGCGTGAGCGAGATGCGCTGGTGGCCGCGCGTGATGGCTCAACCATCGCCGATATTGCCGGCAAACTGTTTCTGAGCGAAGGAACAGTACGCAATTACTTATCGTCGGCAATATCGAAAACGTCGACCCGAAATCGCACCGAGGCATTTCGAGTCGCCGAAGACAATGGCTGGCTGTAAACGAGGGCAAAACGCGGGCGACACGGGCGCGTCGACGGGTTTTTTCCTGCGGGCAGACCGTGGCAGCGAGAGAATGAGTTTGTGGCCGGTCCTTCGGGCACCGGCGGTCCGGCCGCTCGCGGTCGCCACCCGGCGGCCGTCTGTTGCCGACGCATGGGAGCCCCACGTGTCAGGTTCGCAGACTCACCAGCTCCAGGATGACCGCTTTGTCGCCGACACTGAGAACGTCACGGGTCATGGTGAACCGGGACAATCGATATCGGACCCAGCCGAACAGGCTGGGCCGGGCGGCATAGCGCAGGCAGGCTCTGCCACCGCGATGCGGGAGGTGCTAATGGCCCAGACCGTCGTCCTAGACACGTCGGCCTTGATGTCTGACCCGGAAGGCATTTTTGATGCCTACCCTGGCGCCGACATGGTGGTGCCGCTCACCGTCGTCCAAGAACTTGATGGCCTGAAGAAACGGCTCGACCCGGCCGGTGCCGCCGCTCGCGCTGTTTTACGCCGGATCGAGCAGCTGCGGCTGGCCGCCGGTGGTGACCTGCGCAAACCGTACGACCGTGATTTTGGCGGAACGGTGCGGATGCAGGTCAACGGCATTCAAGCTGATCTGCTGCTTGAGCATGGGTTACGCGCCGACACAGCTGACAACAAGATCGTTGGCACCGCGCTCGGCTTGGCGACAGCGGCCCCTGAAAACGGCCAGGTGCTGATGGTGTCGAATGACACCGCGTTGCGGCTGACCGCCGCCGCTGTCGGGTTGGCCGCAGCCGAGCACAATCCGCTCGACGCCGTCCCCTCTCATGCGCGCCCTGAGGGCTGGATCACGGTCGATACCGAGACTGAGATCGTCGAGACCCTGTTCGAGCATCACGAGATCGACGTCGCGAACGTGCCGGCGGCGGCTGAACTCGCCGAGAACACGTTCGCGGTGTTGCGTTCGGGTTCGAGTTCGGCCTTGACCCGGTTGCGTTCGGGATCGCTGCATCTGCTTGAGCAGATCCCGCCGGTCTGGGGCTTGAAGGCGGCCAACAAGGAGCAGCGGTTCGCTCTCGATCTTCTGTTGGACGACGAAGTGAAAGTCATCGTGCTGGACGGGCCGGCGGGCACCGGTAAGACGCTGTGCGCGGTCGCGGCAGCCCTGCACATGGTGGTCGAGCAACACCGGTTCGAGCGGTTGTCGGTCTACCGTCCGATCATTCCGGTCGGGCACGCCGATCTCGGCTACCTGCCGGGCACCCTCGACGAAAAGATCGACCCGTGGATGGCTGCGATCACCGACGCGGTGGCCGCGCTGTCGGGTGACGGCGTCGGGCAACGACGACGCCAGGACGGAGGCAGAGGCAAGGTCGCTCAGGATTCGCTCGACTACATCAAGGCCCAAGGCCTGCTCACGATGGAGTCGGTCACCCACCTTCGAGGCCGCACCTTGCACTCGACGTTCGTCCTCGTCGACGAGGCGATGAACCTGTCACCACAGGTCGGCAAGACGTTGCTCACCCGGATCGGCGCCGATTCCAAGATCGTCCTTACCGGCGACACGTCGCAGATCGATGCGCCGTTCCTTTCCGAGCAGACCAACGCGCTGATGGCCGTGGTGTCTGCTTTCAGCGGGCAATCGTGTTTTGGCCATGTGCGATTGACCCGGGGAGAACGTTCACCCGTCGCGGAAATGGCAGCTCGGCTGATGTAACACGACTTTCGTGACACAATTGTGGGAGTGCGCGGCCAGCAGGTCGTGGCACTCCCACAACTGTGTTATCGATCATGTGTTGTCTGCCACTGTGTTATCTATTGCCGCGTTATCCACAACTTTTGTCAGTCCTACTCTCAGGTTCGTAGCCCGAACGGCCGAATCGAGTGATGGAAGTGACACGATGAGTCTTGTGTGAAATTTCATCGGTGTAGTTCAGCGTGAATATTCTCGGGTTGGCTTGGAGTTCTTTGTGACGCCTGTTGCGGATGTGATTTCGCCGCTATGTTCAACGGCAGTGACTGGCGTCTCGCCGAAGTCGCCGAGACCCGAAGTCGCTGAGACTACGTCCGGCCTGGGGTCGTGACACCGATGTCGTCAACGCTGTGGAGGTTTGAGTTGCGTAAGCGCGCACTGACCTCCACGCGCCAGCGGTTCCAACAGTTGATCACCGGCGCGACGGTGGCGGCACTGCTCGCCGGCGCCAGCGTTGGTGTTTCTGCCGCACCGGCGTGGGCGACGAAAACCCCGGTGATCCCTAGCCAGTCGCAGATTGATCAAGCCAACGCTCACTCCGCCGCCAAGGCCGTCGAGATCGGGCAAACCGAGGCAGAGTTGGCAGTGGCGAACGCCTCTCTCAGCAAGCTCAACAACGCGGCCGAAGCGGCTGTCGAAAAGTACGACGGCGCGACGGTGAAGCTGCAGACCGCCGAACAGGCTGCCGCAGTGGCCCAAGCAGCTGTGGTCAAGGCCACGAAGGCCTGGCAGGCGGCGGATCGCCAGTTCCAGGTGGTGGCGTCGGCAAGTTATCGAGGCCAGAGTCAGTTCGCGGCGCTGGCGGCCCTCTTCGACGCGAAGTCGCCGGACGCCTATGAATCGCAGGCGTCCGCGCTGTCTGCGGTAGCCCGCCAGCAGCGGGGCGTCATCCTCACGATGGCCAAGGCGCAGAAGGTACGAGCCGCTGCCCAAGACGTCGCCGCGCAAGCGGTTGCCGTTCAACGCGGCGCGAGTGACGCGGCCGGTCGAGCCAAGAATGCCGCGCTGACAGCGATGAACGACCAGACCAACCAAGTGCGGAAGATCCAGGGCAACCAGGCCGATCTGCAGGCACAGCTCGCTGTCCTGAAGGGGACGGCGAAAAACCTCGCCCAGGCTCGCCAAGCCGGCCTCGCCGAACTAGCAGCGCAAGCGGCAGCTGCCGCTGCCGCAGCCCGCCGTCAGATCGAACTGGCTCGCCAAGCCGAAGAAGCCGCCCAAGCGAGCGGAAATGGCTCGACGTCCGGTGGAGATTCGTTCAACGTCGTGCCGCCGGGAACCGGGTTTTCGGTATCAACAGCGAGCCAACGCGCGACCGCTATTTCCTACGCCGAGTCCAAGATCGGTATCTGGTATCGCTGGGCGGGTGCTGGCGAGATCGGCCCTACCGAGACGTCGAACGGCATCCAAAATATCGTCGGCTACGACTGTTCTGGCCTCACCATGCGGGCCTACGGCGCCGCCGGCATCGCCCTCCTGCACTACACCGGCGACCAGTGGAACGAAGGCATGCACGTCTCGCAGAGTCAGTTGATTCCGGGAGATCTGGTCTTCTTCGCCACCAATATCGATGACCCGAACACGATTCATCACGTTGGCCTGTACATCGGTGGCGGCCTGATGATCGACGCGCCGGAGACTGGCGACCAGATTCGCGTTGACAACGCGTTCCGGCCGGACTACATCGGCGCTGTCCAGCCGTAGTTAGGCCGTCCAGCCGTAGGTAGTTCAGTGCCGGTGGTCTCCAGTTTTCAGTCGCTCGCGGGACGCCGTGATCTCAAGCTCGGCGGCAATCCGACCGACCCAGGTGGCGCCTTCCACCGACTTGCCCGGCTCCAGATCTTTGTAGACCTCGAAAAAGTGCTGGATCTCCAGGCGATCAAAGGGCGGCACGTCGTCGATATCGCGTAGATGACCCTGCCGTGGGTCGTTCGACGGCACGCACAGCACCTTGTCGTCGCCGCCCTTTTCGTCGGTCATTCGGAACATCCCGATGGCCCGGCACTTGATCAGGCAACCCGGAAACGTCGGTTCTTCGACGAGGACGAGCGCGTCGAGCGGGTCGCCGTCGCAGCCGAGGGTGTTCTCGATGAATCCGTAATCTGAGGGATAGCGGGTTGCGGTGAACAGCATCCGGTCGAGCCGGATCCGACCAGTTTCGTGATCGAGTTCGTACTTGTTGCGCTGCCCTTTGGGGATCTCGATCGTGACGTCGAACTCCATCGGTTCCTCTCGGGTCTTTCGGTGGCTGGTCAGCCGGCGGTGTGCTGCCGTTAGTCTCGCCTACCGCGGGCTTCTCGGACAGCTTTGTCGTGACTCACGCCACAGTGTGCCCGAGAGTCGGATAAGTCAGGAGCGGCGGAACCTTATGAACGCGAACACCGGCCGACCTGCCAGCTGGCCCGGTGCGCGCAGGCAGCAAGTGTTGCGGCGACGCCGTCTGCTCTTCAGCGTTGTGGTTCTTTGCCTGCTGGTGGTCAGCGTGGTTGCTGTACGCACCGCGATCGGGGGCGGTCGGGCGGTCAAAGCCTCGGCCTCGACGGCGAAAAAGCTAAGCCCGGGCGCCACGCCGCCACCGACCCCGTGGTGGCAGCGAACGGTGGCGCAGGCCAGTCCGGTGCTGATGCCGGCAACCGAAGGAACACTTCAGCCGACAGCGAGCGGCCTCACCTCGCGGTTGACCCCGCTGCTCGGTGATCGTGCCTTGGCTGGTGACACCGTCGGCCTGGTGGTCGCTGACGCGGCAACAGGTCGAATCCTGCTCGGCCAGCGAGCTACTACAGGTCTCGCGCCGGCTTCGACCGCGAAGCTAGCTACCGCTGCCGCCGCGCTTGAGGCACTCGGCCCGACACGCCGCTTCACGACCACGGTGATTCAGGGTGCGGTCGCTGGTTCGATTGTCATCGTCGGCGGCGGTGATCCGACGCTGGCCGGTCCGGCCGCGATAGGTGCGGCAGATCCAGGGTTTCCGGCGCCGGCGAGATTAAGTGACCTGGCGACGCAGACGGCGTCCGCGCTCAAGAAGCAGGGACGTCGAACTGTCACCCTCGGCTACGACGCGACGCTGTTCACCGGCGCGGCGACGGCGCCCGGCTGGAAGCCGAGCTATATCAACGAGGGTGACGTGGCACCGGTCTCGGCCTTGGAAGTTGACGAAGGGCGGCCCGATCCCAACAAGCCGGCTCGTAGCGAGAACCCGGCCGCCCAGGCGGCGAGTGAGTTCGCGGCCCTGTTGACCAAAGACGGGGTGGCTGTCGTCGGGGCCGCGGTGCCAGCGAAAGCTACGCCGGGAGCACCGTTGTTGGGCAGCGTGCGGTCGCCCACATTGGCGGCTTTGGTGCAGCGCATGCTCGGCCGCAGTGACAACGACGTAGCCGAGGCGCTGGCTCGCCAGGTGGCGTTGGCGACCGGCCAGCCGGCAACCTTTGCTGGTGGAGCCCAGGCGGTCAGATCGGTGCTGGCCAAGCTCAGCGTCGACCCAGTCGGCCTCGCGATGCTCGATGGCAGCGGACTTTCCCGTAGCGATCGGATGTATCCGAGCGCGTTGACCCAGGTGCTCGATCTGGTGGTCGGCGGTCATCACCCCGAGCTGTCGTCGATGTTGGCTGCGCTGCCGGTCGCCGGCTTCTCCGGCACCCTCGATGACAGGTATCTCGTGGTGCCGGCGGCTGCCGCCGCCGGCAACGTCCGGGCCAAGACCGGCACCCTCGACGACACGGCCGCGCTGGCTGGTTATCTCGACGATGCCTCAGGTCGATTGCTGGTGTTCGCTCTCATCGTCAATAGCGTCGCGGTGGATGCGACCAGTACGACAGAAGCCGCGCTGGACCGGGTAGCGGCCGGCCTGGTGGGTTGTGGCTGTCGCTGACCTGGGCGGCCATTGATCGTGGGACCACCGCTGATCGCGGCAGGACACGTGCCGACGTACGGTGGTGCCATGACCGAACCTGTGCGGCTCATCGATTGGGATCTTGCCACCGCTACCGCCACCCGGCTCGCACCGCGCGGACCGGTGGTAACCCGAGCCCAAGCACACGAAGCGGTGCGCTCGTTGCGAGCGTTGGCCGTCGAAGCCGAAGACCACGTCGCCGAGTTCACCGGTATGTCGGCGGGTCGACCGCATCAGCAGGCGAGTGTGGTTGACCGCACCGGATGGGTGCGAGGCAACGTCGGCGGCTTTCGGGTCGTGATGGAGCCGCTGCTTGAACGGCTTGCCGCCAAGCAGGGAAACAACCTCACCAAGCCGTTAGTCGGCGCTGTGGGAGCGCGGGTCACCGGCGCGCAGCTAGGCGTCGTCCTCGCCTATCTTTCCGGCAAGGTGCTCGGCCAGTACGAGCTGTTCGTGCCGCCGCCGTCGGAGGGTTCGCCCGAAGATTCGCGCCGAGAAGCGGGTGGCGATTCGCGTGATGAACCGGTACGGGACGGTCGGTTGATGCTCGTCGCGCCGAACATCGTGGCTACCGAGCGCGAACTCGACGTCGACCCGCGCGATTTCCGGTTGTGGGTCAGCGTGCACGAGGTGACCCACCGCACCCAGTTCACCGCCGTCCCCTGGCTGCGCGCCCATGTCCAAGGTGAGATCAGCGCGTTCTTGCTGGCCAGCGATCTCGATCCGGCAGCGATGATCGGCAGGATGCGCGCGGTCGGTGAATCTTTGCGTGGCAGTCTGCGCGGTGGGCGAGGTAGCGCTGGCGATCACGACGACGAGCCTTCGCTTAGCCTGATGGACGCTGTCCAGACTCCTGAACAGCGGGCAATCATGCACCGGCTGACGGCGGTGATGACCTTGCTCGAAGGTCATGGTGAGTACGTGATGAATGGTGTCGGTTCGCACGTGATTCCGAGTGTCGAGGAGATCGGAATCCGGTTCAGTCGGCGTCGCAGTGGCACCAACCCGGCCGACCGGCTGGTTCGCAAGCTGTTCGGCCTGGAGATGAAGGCCAAGCAGTACACCGAAGGTGCCTCGTTCGTCCGTTCGGTTGTTGACCAGGCCGGAATGGCCGGCTTCAACCGCGTCTGGACGTCGCCGAACACACTCCCGACTCGCGCTGAGATCGCCGAGCCACAGTTGTGGCTAACCCGGGTCCTGCGGTCCAAGGCGATTGCCCCGACCGACTCGGCTAACCCGGGCGAGGCAGACGATTCCGGTCGAGATCATTCGCCGGAGTCGTTCGGGCTCGGCGAGTAACCGCAGACCGACCTCGATGGGACCGACTCCGGCGGTAGCCGACGTCCGGCACGCGGTTCGCGCGAGCCTTGAGTCGGTGGCCCAGAGGTCTCCAGGGGCGTTAGTACTGGCCGCCTGTAGCGGCGGCGGCGATTCGCTGGCGTTGGCTGCGGCGCTCGCTTTCGAGGCGCCACGAGCGGGGCTGCTGGCCGGCGGTGTGACAGTCGATCACCGGTTGCAGGCAGGGTCGGGGCCACGCGCGCAGGCTGTCGTGAGCGTGCTGAGGAGTCTCGGCCTTGACCCGGTATGCGCGGTCGAGGTAAACGTCACTGGTCCCGGTGGTCCCGAGGCTGCCGCGCGCGCCGCGCGATACGCCGCCCTGGAAGAGACGGCGCGGCGGTGTGGTGCGGTCGCGGTTTTGCTCGGACACACCCTCGACGACCAGGCCGAAACGGTGCTGCTGGGGATGGCCCGAGGCTCGGGCACTCGCTCATTAGCCGGTATGGCCGCGATTACCGGGCCCGATGGGCTTTACCGGCGTCCGTTGTTAGCGATCTCGCGGGCGACGACGAAAGCAGCCTGCGTCGATGCGGGCATGGCCGTGTGGGACGACCCACACAACGGCGATCCGGCCTTCACTCGGGCCCGAGTTCGTTCAAGCTTGTTGCCGACGCTGGACGCCGAACTTGGTCCGGGCATCGCGGCGGCGTTGGCTCGCACCGCTGACCTGGCCCGTGACGACGCGGATGCGCTCGACTGCTGGGCAGGTCGCGCCTTCGCCGAGCTGAACCGCCCCGAGCTGACTCGCCCCGGCGGAGACCCTGGCGAAGACAAGGCCACCATCGAGCTGGACGTCGCTGAGTTGGCGGCGTTGCCGGCCGCGATCCGGCGTCGGGTATTTCGATTGGCCGCTATCGAGGTTGGCACACCAGCTGGCTCGTTGGCCGCCGTCCATTTGTACGCGGTTGATGCTTTGCTCACGGATTGGCATGGCCAAGGCTCGGTCTCGTTGCCGGCCGGGCGGTTGGCCTGGCGACGGTATGGCAGGCTCTTCTTATCAATCCCCGCCGAGGACCGGCACATCGAACCTCGTGAAGGGCACAACGCGTGGACGAGTCCGACGTCGGAGCCGACCTCGTCTCAGTCTTACTGAGCACCGAGCAGATTCAGGCCAAGATCGGTGAACTCGCCGCCGCCATCGATGCCGACTACGTCGGGCACGACTTGCTGTTGGTCGGCGTGCTCAAAGGCGCTGTCATGGTGATGGCCGACCTGGCCCGCGCGCTGCATTTGCCGGTCACGCTCGACTTCATGGCGGTGTCGTCGTACGGCTCTGGGATTTCGTCGTCCGGTGTGGTGCGGATCTTGAAAGACCTCGACTACAGCATCGAGGGCAGGCATGTGCTGGTCGTCGAAGACATCGTCGACTCCGGTCTGACGCTGTCGTGGTTGGTCAGCAACCTGAAATCGCGGGGCCCTGCCTCGGTCGACGTCTGCGCGCTCATGCGCAAACCTGACGCAGTCCGTTCGGTTGTCGATGTTCGGTACCTCGGCTTCGATATTCCTGGTGACTTCGTGGTCGGTTACGGCCTCGACTACGCCGAGAAGTACCGCAATCTGCCGTTCGTGGCCACGTTGCGGCCGTCGGTATACGAGAATTCTGGCGCGTGATCTCGACACGCTGTGTTGTTGCCAGGGTCAGTTGGCGCGGAGCCGTTGCCGCACTCGGTGTACCTTCGAACAAGCGTTGAGTTTCTTCCGTAGCAGTGTCGAGTGGGTAGGAGGGACGGAGCGCACCGCTCCGCGTCCATGAACATGAAGAGATACGCGCGAGGCCCCCTCTTTTGGGTCATCCTCGTCGTCATCGTGCTCCTGCTAGCTCGTAGCGTGTGGAGCGGCGGAGTCACCTATAAGTCAGTCAACACATCCCAGATCCTGTCGGCCATCAACAGCGGCCAGGTCAGCTCTGCCATCGTTGATGACAACGAGCAGAAGATCCAGATCACCCTCAACAACAAGGCCGCGACGAAGGAACAATCGTCGTACGCGACCGACGAGCAGACGCCGATCGTGGCTCAGCTTGAGGCGTTGTCGAAGGCGGGCAAGCTCGACAAGGACGGCTTCAACGTCAAGATCACCCACGAGAGCACGTTGCTCGTGATTTTGATCAACGCGTTGCCGATCCTGCTGCTCGTTGGCCTCTTCGTCTTCATGATGACCCAGATGCAGGGCGGCGGCTCCCGGGTCATGAACTTCGGCAAGTCCAAGGCGAAGCTCATCTCCAAAGACACCCCGAAGACGACGTTCGCCGACGTGGCTGGTGCCGACGAGGCAATCGAGGAGCTCCAAGAGATCAAGGAGTTCTTGGAGAACCCGGCCAAGTTCCAGGCAATCGGCGCCAAGATCCCCAAGGGCGTACTGCTCTACGGCCCGCCCGGTACCGGTAAGACGCTGCTGGCCCGCGCCGTCGCGGGCGAGGCCGGCGTGCCGTTCTACTCGATTTCAGGCTCCGACTTCGTGGAGATGTTTGTCGGCGTTGGCGCGTCGCGAGTGCGTGACTTGTTCAGCCAGGCAAAAGAGAACGCGCCGGCCATCATCTTTATCGACGAGATCGACGCCGTCGGTCGCCATCGTGGCGCTGGTCTCGGCGGCGGGCACGACGAGCGCGAGCAGACGCTGAACCAGCTGCTGGTGGAGATGGACGGTTTCGACGTCAAGGGTGGGGTGATCTTGATCGCGGCCACCAACCGGCCCGACATCCTCGACCCCGCGTTGCTGCGTCCCGGCCGTTTCGACCGGCAGATCGTGGTTGACCGCCCTGACATGGAGGGCCGTAAAGGCATTCTGCGTGTGCACGCCAAGGGCAAGCCGCTTGAGGGCGACGTCGATCTCGACATTATCGCTCGCCGCACCCCGGGCTTTACCGGCGCCGATCTGGCCAACGTGATCAACGAGGCGGCGCTCCTTACCGCGCGTGGCAATCGCAAGCAGATCGACATGCTCACCTTGGAAGAGGCGATCGACCGGGTGATGGCCGGTCCTGAGCGCAAGAGCCGGATCATGGGCGACCGGGAAAAGAAGATCATCGCTTACCACGAGGGTGGTCACGCGCTGGTCGGTCACGCGTTGCCCAACGCTGACCCGGTGCACAAGGTGACGATCCTGCCGCGCGGTCGGGCGCTGGGCTACACGCTTTCGCTGCCGACCGAAGACAAGTTCCTGGTCACTCGCGCCGAGATGATGGACCAGCTCGCGATGCTGCTCGGTGGTCGCACGGCTGAAGAGCTGGTGTTCCACGAGCCCACCACCGGTGCCGCCAACGACATCGAGAAGGCCACCTCGGTCGCCCGCAGCATGATCACTCAGTACGGCATGAGCGAGAAGCTGGGCGCGCGTAAGTTCGGCCAGGAGAACGGTGAAGTATTCCTCGGCCGCGACATGGGTCACCAGCGCGACTACTCCGAAGAGATCGCCTCCACGATCGACGACGAAGTGCGCAGATTGATCGAGAACTCCCACGACGAAGCCTGGGAGATTCTGGTCGAGTATCGCGACGTGCTCGACAACCTGGTGCTCGAGCTGATGGAGAAAGAGACGCTGCAAAAGGACGAAGTGTTGCGGATTTTCGCGACCGTGCACAAGCGTCCAAGTCGGGGCAGCTACACCGGCTACGGCAAGCGACTGCCTTCTGACCGGGCGCCGGTCACGACGCCGCGCGAACTCGCGCTGCTCGCGTCCGGAGAAGCTGGATCGGCCGGACTAGCGACCCCTGTTGCTGATCCGAACCTGGCTGGCTCCAACGGCGGATATCCTTACGGTGGCGTGCCTGTCGACGGGCATTCTGCTGGTGGTCATCCGGCCGATGGTCTCGGCGAACCAGACGGTCTGCCTTCATACGGGTTGCCCGGCGATGGTCTCGGGGAGCCGGATGGTCTGGACGGCTACTTGCCGTCCGCTGAGTGAGTTCGTGAGTGACGCGGTGCCACCCACGATTGCCGAACATGCCTCCGAGCAGGACTCTGGGCTTGCCCTCGGACATGATCAGCAAGACCGGCGTGAGGTTGATCTACCTCGGATCGAGGCGGCTGTCCGGGAAATCTTGATCGCGATCGGTGAAGATCCAACTCGCGACGGCCTGCTGGAGACGCCGTCGAGGGTCGCTCGTTCCTACGCCGAGCAGTTCGCCGGCCTGCGGCAAGATCCGAAGGACGTGCTGACCACGATCTTCGACGCTGGTCACGATGAGTTGGTGATCGTGCGCGACATCGAGGTCTACAGCACCTGCGAGCACCACATGGCGCCCTTCTACGGCGTCGCGCACGTGGGCTACATCCCGAATGCCAAGGGCGAAATCACCGGACTTTCGAAGATTGCCCGGCTGGTCGATGTCTTCGCGAAGCGGCCGCAGGTACAGGAACGGATGACCTCGCAGATCGCCGACGCGATGATGGAAATCCTGCTGCCGCGCGGGGTGATCGTGGTCGTCGAGTGCGCGCATTTGTGCATGTCGATGCGGGGGGTGCGTAAGCCGAGCGCGCGTACGGTGACGTCGGCGGTACGCGGTGCTTTTCGGGATTCGCACCGCACCCGCGCCGAGGCACTGGGCCTTATCTCGGCCCGCTAGTTCGGCCCGCCGTCCTGACGCTCGAACTGTGAACGGGAGACACCGAAGGTGCCGCAACAGGCCGCCGAGCAACAGAGCTCACCTCCCAACGAACGTCGATCTCGACACCGTTGGGTGCCGCTGGTTGCCGGTTTGATCACGTTCTTATTGGGCGTTCGTGACATCGCGATAGCCATCCATCCGCACCTGTGGGAGCGCGTCGAACTCATCGATCATGTCCTTCCCGGCACGATCGATACGCCGCTCCTGCACGGTGCGACCGACGCCGGGCTGCTGGTCACCGGGGCGTTGTTGATTTTGCTGTCGCATGCCTTGCGACGTCGTAAGCGACGTGCGTGGCGGGCTGTTGTCGCGGTTCTTGTGGCGAGCTTGGTGCTGCACTTCTTACACCGCTCGACCGGATCAGCCTGGGTGACCGGGCTGGCGACTTGGTTGCCGGTCGACGTGCTTTTCCTGGCCGCATTGGTCGGTTTCCGCAAGGAGTTCTTCGCCCACGGAGATCCGCGTACTCGTTGGCGCGCGCTCTTCGCCTTTGTCGGATTGGGCGCCGGTAGTTTCGTGGTCGGCATGCTTTTGATCGAGGTACGCCCGCACCAGGTGGTCGGGTCGATCAATTTCTTCGAGGTCGCCCACCATGTCATTTACGGGCTGGTCGGCATTACCGGTCCGCTTCGGTTTCGCGGCGACCGCACTGGTGACCTGATCTCCGTCGCGCTTGCCAGCATGGGCGCGCTCACCGCGCTGGTGACGGTCTATCTGTTGTTTCGTCCGGCCGAGCCGATGGCAGTGCTCGGCGCGGACGACGAGGCCCGGATGCGTGAGCTGCTCGATACCTATGGCGAGCGGGATTCGCTCGGCTATTTCGCCTTGCGGCGCGACAAGCAGGTGATGTGGTCGGCCACCGGTAAATCGTGCATCGCTTACCGGGTGGTCTCCGGCGTGATGTTGGCCAGCGGTGACCCGCTCGGCGATCCTGAGGCGTGGCCCGGCGTGATCGTGGCGTTCATGGCCGAAGCTGAGCGGCACGCATGGGTGCCCGCAGTTCTTGGCTGCAGTGAACTCGGCGGTGAGGTCTGGACTCGTGAAACCGGCATGTCCGCGCTGGAGTTCGGCGACGAAGCGGTTGTCGAAGTGGCTGATTTCAGCCTTGAAGGCCGTTCGATGCGCAACGTGCGGCAGATGGTGAACCGGGTTGAGCGGGCTGGTTATTCGGCTGAGATTTGCCGGGTCGGCGATCTTGCCGCGGACACTGCCACGTCGTTTCGCGACCAGGCGGCGTCCTGGCGTGGCGCGGAGACCGAGCGGGGTTTCTCGATGGCACTCGGCCGCCTCGGCGATCCAGCCGATACCGGTTGCGTCGCGGTCGCGGCCACCAAGGACGGCGTGCTTCGCGCGTTCCTGCACTTCGTGCCGTGGGGTGCCGAGGGGCTGTCTCTCGATTTGATGCGCCGCGACCGTTCCGCTGACGCGGGCTTGAACGAATATCTGATCACCGCCGCGCTGCGGGCCTGCCCAGGGCTGGGCATCGCCCGCGTCTCCTTGAACTTCGCGGTGTTCCGGTCGGCGCTCGAACGTGGTGGCCGGCTCGGCGCCGGCCCGATCATCCGGGCCTGGCGTTCCATCTTGGTGTTCGCTTCCCGGTGGATCCAGATCGAGTCGCTGTACCGGTTCAACGCCAAGTTCCAACCGGATTGGCAGCCGAGGTTCGTGGTTTATCCCGGCGCGGGTGACCTGCCACGGATCGCGATCGCCGCGCTTGAGGCCGAGGCATTCATCGTCTGGCCGCACCCACGAGTGCTGCAGTTGCGGCGGATCCTTCGGCTGGGGTCGGCGGCGTGAGCGAGTCGGTCGCGGGTTGGCCAGCGGTCACCGGTTTGCCCGACCTCGATCGCTGCCGGGTAATGGGCGTGCTGAACGTAACCCCGGATTCTTTTTCCGACGGCGGCCGGTGGTTCGAACCAGCTGTTGCCATCGAGCACGGCATGCGGCTCTTTCAGGCCGGTGCCGACCTTGTCGACGTGGGCGGTGAGTCAACCCGGCCAGGCGCGACCGAGGTGGACGTCGTCGAAGAGCTGCGACGGGTGATTCCCATCGTCTCGGCGCTGGCCGGTGCTGGCCGGATCGTCAGCATCGACACCATGCACGCGCAGGTCGCCCGCGCGGCGGTCGAAGCCGGCGCGTTGCTTGTCAACGATGTCAGTGGCGGCCTGGCTGACCCGGCGATGGTGCCTTTTATTGCGACGTCTGGTATCGCCTTTGTGGTCATGCATTGGCGTGGGCCAAGTTCTGACATGCAATCACGCACTGCTTACGACGACGTGGTGGCCGATGTGCGGCGGGAGCTGGCGGCCAGGTTGACCGCGATCATCGATGCCGGCGTCGACGAAGGGCAACTCATCGTGGACCCAGGCATCGGATTCGCGAAGAACCCTGACGGCGACCACAACTGGGCGCTCCTTCGTCATCTCGACCGACTGGCCGAGCTGGGTCGGCCAGTGTTGGTCGGGGCCTCGCGCAAGGCATTCCTCGGGCGATTGTTGGCAGATGATGGCGTTCCTCGGCCACCGGCTGAGCGTGATCATGCGAGTTCGGCCATCACCGCGCTAGCCGCTGTGAGCGGGGCTTGGGGTGTGCGAGTGCACGACGTGATCGCCGACGTCGACGCGGTCCGGGTCGCCGCTCGTTTCGGGGCTAACTTCGGGTCGCGTTTCGGGGTGCGACCGTGAGCAACCCCGTAGTGTCGGGTTTCGTGGAGCGAGGCCGATGGTCGGTGACACCCTGATGACGCGCGCGGTGGTGGCGCTGGGAGCCAACCTTGGCGACCGCGGCGACACCGTGCGCCGAGCGGTCGCGGCACTTGCCGCGCGCACTCGATTGGTCGCGGCGTCCGCGATGTTCGAGACCGAGCCGGTTGGTGGTCCGGCCGGACAGCCGGCGTTCTACAACGCGGTCGTGGTTGTCGAGACCGATCTTGAGCCGGCTGGCGTACTCGCGCTCGCGCATGAACTTGAAGCTGGCGCAGGCAGAGTACGGGCCGAGCATTGGGGTCCGCGCACGCTCGACGTCGACGTGATCGCGTTCGGTGACCGCATCAGCGATGATCCCGAGTTGACGTTGCCGCATCCGCGTGCGCACGAACGCGCGTTCGTGCTGCTGCCCTGGTCGGACGCCGATCCGGACGCCGAATTGCCTGGTCGAGGCCGAGTGGTTGACTTGATCATGAACATCGAGCGGCACGGCGTTCGCCGAGTCGGCACCCTGACAGACGTGCCCGGGCTCGACGTGCTCGGGCTCGACGCGCTCGGGCTGGGGGCTGGCACATGAAGCCGACCAAGATCTCGGTGCTGATCGCGATCGCGCTACTACTCGGTGTGCTGAGCTGGTTGTTCGTGCGCCGGGAATTCGACTCGCTGCCGGGAGTGCCGGTGCTCGGGTCGATTACGGTCATCGTCCTCGCGGTAGCTGAGCTGTTTTTCGGATTCTCGGTGCGATCGCGGCTGCGTTACCCCGGCGACCGACCGCTTGATCCGCTGCTCGTTGCCCGGCTGGCGGTCTTGGCCAAGGCAAGCAGCCATGCGGGTGCGGTAGTAGCCGGCTTGTACGGCGGCTTCTTCGCCTACACGGTCAGCAATCTCGGTCATCTCCGATTCACCTCTGACAGTCGGGCCAGTGGCCTGAGCTTGATCGCCGCGCTGGCGCTGATCGGCGGGGCGCTTTTCCTTGAGTTCACTTGCCGGGTGCCGCGTCCGCCGGAAGATCAGCCGTTGCCACCACCGGCACCCCGCTAGCCTCCTGTCATGGAGAGTGAGCAGCCCGTCGATCGAAACAGCCGGGCAATGGACCAAGCATTCGCGCCACCAGGGGAGCAGTGGGTCGCCGTCTCGGCGCAATTGCGCTCGATGCGTCGCGCGCTTGCCGGTACAGCCGCGATCGTCGCGGTGCTGGCCGCGATAGCGGCCTTCGGCGCGACGCTGGGCATAGCAAGCGCGGGGATCGCGGTCGTCGTGCTGGCGCTCGGCTGGGTGATCGCCTACCGATCGATTGGGCGCAACTACACGTCATGGGGTTACGCCGAGCGGGCCGAAGATCTGCTGGTCACCCGCGGCGTGCTGTTTCGTCGGTTGGTCGTCGTCCCTTATGGGCGGATGCAGCTCGTCGATGTGACGGCTGGCCCGGTGGAGAGGCGTTTCCACATCGCCACCGTCCGGTTGCATACCGCTGCGGCTGGTAGCGACGCGAAGATCCGTGGCTTGTCCGCGGCTGAAGCGGGCAGATTGCGCGATCGGCTGGCATCCCTCGGCGAAGCCCGGTCGGGTGGCCTGTGAGCGAGCACGCCGGGCTCCAGCGGCCGGCTCGGCTGAACCCGTTGTCACCCTTGGTGCGTGGCGGCCGGTTGGTGGTCTCGTTGCTGGCGCTGGCGACATATAACTACCGCGCCATTGGCCGGCTCGGCGGCTGGGCGATCCCCATCGTGATCACGATCGCCGCCTGCTGGCTGGCCATCAACTATCTGGCCTGGGCTTTCACCAGGTATCGCATCTCCGATGGCGATGTTCGGGTCGAGTCCGGCGTGTTTATCAAACGGTCTCGGCGAGTGCGGATCGATCGGCTGCAGGCCATTGACGTCGTCCAGCCGTTGCTCGGCCGGTTTCTTGGGTTGGCCGAACTCAAGCTCGACATGGCTGGTGGAGCCGAAGGTCGCGTTCGGCTTTCTTACCTTCGGCTGGACGAAGCGATGAAGCTGCGGGCGTCGTTGCTCGCGATGGCGGCCGGCCTTGATCACCAGACGCCGGAAGCTCCCGAAGTCGCGTTCTTGCACTGCTCGGGTGGCGCGATCGTGGGTGGCGCGCTGTTGTCGACCCAAGCCGTTTTCGGAGCGATGTGGATCGGCACTTTCGTGGTGATTGGTGTGATCACCGGAAAACTCGGTTTCCTGACCGGTGCGCTGCCCGGAATCATCGGCACCGCGCAAGGGGTGTGGCAGATGATCCAGCGACATTACGGGTTTACGTTGGCGGATTCACCCGATGGCTTGCGGTTGCAGCACGGCCTCTTCGAGACTCGGGCGCAGACCGTGCCGCCTGGTCGGGTGCAGGCGGTGCGTCTCGCGCAGCCATTGCTGTGGAGACCGTTTGGCTGGGTGCGCGTTGACGCGAACATCGCCGGCTATGCCGGCCACCGGGCCGAACAGGGTCGCGAACACAACTCGGTGCTGTTGCCGGTTGGTTCGCGCCGGGCGGCGTTGACCGTGCTCGCTCGGGTACTTCCCGGCGTCGATATCGATGCTGTGGTGATGACGAAACCGCCCGCGCGGGCGGTCTGGCGTTCTCCGCTGATGTGGTTCACCTACCGAGCCGGCGCTGACGACGCGGTGTTCGCGGTTCGCGGTGGGTTGTTGCGCCGGGAGCATTCGGTGATCTTGCACGAGAAGATCCAGAGCGTGCGGCTGTCGAGTGGTCCGTGGCAACAGCTGCTCGGGCTTGCCAGTGTCGCTGTCCATTCGACGAATGGTCCGGTCAAGGTCGTGGCGCGTTATCGCGAGCCGGCGCAAGCGCGAGCGTTGGTCGATGTCGAGGCGATCGCGGCCCGTTCCGGCCGGGCCGGCGCCGCGCCGGAGCGGTGGATGTCCACGCCGGTAGGCACGGTTCCCGCTGACGAGATCAGCGATACAGCCGGATAACGACTGGCCCCAATAAAAACGCGGGGCCGTGGGTTTTGGCCCACGACCCCGCATTTTGCAATTCCGTCACCGTTACGGCTAGTTCAGCCGACCGCTCTTAGCTGACTGTGTAGGAATACGGCAGCGTGGCAATCACATCGCCGGTGGTGTCGAACAGGCCGGCTACCCCTTCGGGTGTGGTGACCACATTAAGTAGACCGCGCACCGTGTGTCCCTTCGCGGCGGTTGGCGTCACGGTCACCGTGATCTCTCCGGTCCCACCGGCCGGGATGATCACCGGCGTGCCGGCTGACGCGGTCGGATCCACCGCGTCCAGGAAGGGATCTCCGGTCGAGGTGGTCACGGTCGGGTCGAAGCCGGCGGTGGCGGCATTGGCAACCAATGTCGTCGAACCCGCTGGCGCACCGGCAGTACCGAACGGACCGATCTCCTGAACGTAGGTGAACCAGAAGCCCTGGCCGAGGTGCTCCGGAGTCTTCTCCTGGACAGTGGCGGTTGAGGTGGTGCTGCCACCTTGAGCGTCCTGGAGATCGCCGAAGAGGTCGATGCCAGCACCGGGTGAGCTGAGTTCTACTTGGGCTGGCACTGTCGACGAAGCTGTCAGAGCAACGCGTGAGGTGTCCGGCGGAATCAAATAGGCCGGCACCGACGCGAGTTCGGTCACGTTCAGCGGCAGCGAGAAGGTCGAACCAGCGAACTGCGGCGCCAGTTGAACGTCCTGCTGGGTATTCGTGCGCGCGTCGGTCTGGACGGCGATTGCCGCCGGGCCGGTGTTGCGCACCAAGAGCGTTCCGGTCAGCGTCTTGCCTGCCGGCACCATGTTCGTGCCTGCCGAGGTGGAGAAGGACATCGACTTCCCGCTGCTTCCTTCGACGCTGATTTGTTGCCGGTTGAAGGCGACATGGCCGATGAAGTTTTGTGAGATTTCGTTGCCACTCACGGGGTTTTCCACCACCACCACGTAGCTCCAGCGGCCCGGCGCTGGCGAGGCGACGGTATTTACCATGCTCAGTGTCTGGGTACCCGAGCCATCGGCGTCAGCGTTGCTGCTGATTGAGGGCTGCTCGCCAGTGGGGTCGACCAAGATGCCCTCAAGTAGGTCACCCGGGTCGTTTGCCAGTGTCACGGACACATCGAGATCCTTCTGGCCACGCGGGACGTCGAACGCGTAGCTGAAGGTCTGCGCCGGTGAGAAGCTTCGGCCGTTGCCGCCGGTGATTGCGCCGGCGAAGGTGCCGGTGCCCGAGGTGGTCGGTACGACCGCGCGCATGATCACCGGAACAGCGGTCTGGTGACCGCCCGAGCTGCCGAGCGAAACCGTATAGGTGGTGTCTCCACCCACGGTCGGCGTCGGCAACGTGACAGACACCGTCTTGCTTTGCCCAGGCTGCAAGGTGAACAGTGACGGGCTGATCGAGCCGATCGGTAGGGCGCGTTGGGTCACCGTCTGAAGCGTTACCGGACCGGTGAAGCCGCTGGTCTGCGGCGTATACAAGATGGCCGTCCAGGTGCCTGCCGCCGGTTGCCTGACGTCGACATTTCCGTAGTTCGCCGGCTCGGCGCCACCTTGTGGTCGGGTGTTAGCCGCGTAGGTGCCATCGGGTGCGAACAAACTGAGCCGCACTACCGGCCCGGCCGCGTTGGCGCCGACTCCGCTGTTCCACAGCAGCGTCGCGTTCAGCCGGTCTGCCCCGCTCGGCACGTCGAATGTGAGTTTCTTGTAGACCCACGGCGCGGCGGTCGTCGGATACGGCGTCGTCTGGGTGCTTGTGGCCGAAATCGCGACGTTCTGGTTCTGGATGGACAGGTCGGCGTAGGTACGGGTGGACGGCGAAACCGTCAGCTGCGTGGTGCCCACGTTTTGCACCTTGATCGTTCCGGTCTGGAGGCTACCGGGTGCGCCTTCGAGGGTGAGCTGATCGGTTGATAGGGCGATGTTGGAGGAGATGCCAGCCGGGACGTTGGTCGCTCCCGGGGAGCTGAGTGCCGCTTCCACGGCGGCGCGGGCGTCGATCTCACCGCTGCCCTGCTCATCACCGGGCAGGCCCAGGTCACGGGTGGTGCTGGTGATCAGTTGCTTGACCAGCGCGGGAGTTGGTGAGGTCCCGCCGTGGGTCTTGCGGTAGGCCTGGATCACCAGTGCGGCGACGCCCGCAGTCATCGGTGATGCCTCGCTGGTGCCGCCGAATGCCTGGATGTCGGCTGGCCCGCCCTGGTAGTTGGCGCACTCGCCGAACTCGGCGCTGGCCTCACACAGTGCCCAGTCGGCCTCACCGGGAGCGGTGAGATCGATGGTGCGGCCGTCTTGAGTGACTCCGGCGGACGACAGCGAGGAGATGTTGTCGTCGAGCCAGCTACCGTTGCCGAACCTGGTGGCCAACGCGTAGCCGGTTTGCTCGTAGAGGCGTGAGTCAGTCGACGCGCCAGCTGAGATCACGTCCGGGTCAGTTGCCGGATTGCCGATGGTGCTGGTGGTACCGGCGTCACCGGTCGAGACCGTTACCGTGACGCCAGCCGCTACGGCCTGGTCATCGAACAGTTGGATGGTCGAGCGCGCGCTGCTGTCGGGATATTCGTTTCCGCCGAAGGACTCGTTGATGACATCGACGTGGGCGACCGTTACCGCGTAGTCGATGGCCTGCAGGATCGCGGAGTTCGGCAGCAGCTCGCTGCCCGCCTTCAACGCGACCACGCTGGCACCGGGGGCGACACCGACGATACGGATGTAGCAATGGCCGCCGGGGTAGCTGACGACGTTCGGGTTGGCGAACGCGGCGACGTCGTAGGTCACGTTGCCTTGTGCTGCGATAGCCGAGGCGTCACCGAATGCTTCAGCGCCGCCGGTCGGCGCGTTGAGGCCGTCGCCATAGAAGTCCTGGTAGTCGACGATCGCCGACTTACCGTTCTTACGGATGAATCCCGCGTTATTGGGGTCGATACCGTCGGCAATGAGCGCCACCTTTACGCCACTGCCGTCGATGCCGAGGGCGGCCGCGGTCTTGGCGGTGGGGTTGTCGGAGCGGGCGTTGATGGTGCCCAGAGCCTCGGGCTCAAGCAACGGCTTGGCCGGATTCGTTGAACACGCCGCTGGCGAGACCGAGGGTACCGACGCGGGCTTGGCCGCGAGCGCGTTCGGTGTCACTGAGTTGCCGGTCGAATTTCCGACCGGGGCGGTCGACGTCGGGGCGAGCGAGATCAGCCGGTCGGGCGTCACGCTGGCCACGGCAGGGTCGGCAGCCAACGCGGCTGCCTGGCTCGCCGTCACGGTCGCGGAGAAGGCGTTACCCACCGAGAAGTGTTTGACGTTTTTAGGGGCAGCGCCGGCTAGCCGGGCTAGCACCGCGGCTTGGTCGGCCCGCGCGGTGGCAGTCCGGCTCGCCAGGTGGGCCTGATCGGCGGGGGTGCTGGTCAGCTGATCGGCCAACACCACGATGACTGCCTGGGGAGCGGAGTCAGTGGTCGCCGCTGCCGTTGACGGGGCTGGCGACGCCGTTGTGGAGGCGGTAGTGGTCGTGGCAAGAGCGGCTCGGCCGGTCACGACAAAGGCGCTCGCGGCGAGCGTAGCTGCGGTGACCGCGACTAACGAGATCTTGGCTCTCGATCGGGGCAACGGATCTCCCTCGTGTGGAAATGCGCGGATACGCATTTCGTGGGTGGATAGGCACGATCTTTGCTACCCACTACCCGCGTGCGCAAGGTGAGGACCCGAAGAACCTATGTTGGTGAATGCGGCCGACTGTGATCTGGGCTTCGGTGCGCCCGGGCTAGCCGCTAGGCTCGGCGGTGTCCGGTACCCCCGAGGACTGGAACACCGAACTCATGCCGCACTCTCCTGACCCGCTCGAACCAGCTGATCGACCTGGCCGGCTCGCGGTCGGCGTCATTGGTGCCGGCCGCGTCGGCGCGGTGCTTGGCGCCGCCTTACGCACCGCCGGTCACCGGGTGATTGCCGTATCCGCCGTTTCCGATCGCAGTCGTGATCGAGCAGCCGCGTTGTTGCCTGGCGTCCCGGTGGTAGCTGCCGACGATGTCGGTCGCGACGCCGACCTCGTGCTGCTTGCTGTTCCAGACGACACGTTGCCGAGCCTCGTCGAAGGGCTGGTGACAACGCATTCGTTGCGGGCTGGTCAGTTCGTGGCGCACACCTCAGGTCGATTCGGGTTCGGCGTCCTCGAACCCGCGACCCGGATCGGCGCGTTGCCATTCGCACTGCACCCGGCGATGAGTTTCACCGGCACTAGTGTCGATCTTGAGCGACTCGTCGGGGTGTGCTTCGGGGTGACCGCGCCCGATCAGCTGCGGCCGGTTGCCGAGACGCTGGCACTGGAGATGGGCGGTGACCCGGTGTGGATCGAAGAGCGGGACCGACCGCTCTATCACGCCGCGCTAGCCAATGGATCGAACCATTTAGTCACCTTGGTTTCGGCGTCCATGGATCTGCTGAAACGCGCTGGAGTCGACGACCCGCAGCGGATGCTCGGGCCACTGTTGTCGGCATCGCTAGACAATGCGCTGCGTTTTGGGGACGCCGGCTTGACCGGTCCGGTGGCTCGGGGAGACGCCGACACGCTGCGCGAACATTTGCGGGTACTAGCGCGTGAGGCGCCGGAGATCAGCGCCGCCTATGCCGCGATGGCTCGGCTCACCGCCGATCGAGCGCTCGCGGCGGGTCTGCTCGCTCCCGATGACGCGGGCGCGTTGCTCGCGGTACTAGCCGATGGCTACCGCCGATGAAGCCCGCTGTGCCGGCGGTGGGCCCTGTCGTAGTGACGAGCAGGAGTGATCTTGGCGAGGCTCGTGCGGAGATGGCCGGCACGGTGGCCTTCGTTCCGACGATGGGTGCGCTGCACGAAGGGCATCGATCGTTGTTGCGGCGGGCCCGAGACCAGGCTGATCAGGTGGTGGTCAGTATCTTCGTCAATCCGCTGCAGTTCGGGCCGAATGAAGACCTCGATCGCTACCCGCGCACGCTGGAATCTGATCTCGCGATGTGCGCGGCGGAGGGTGTCGCGTTGGCTTTCGTGCCGACCCGCGAGCAGATGTACCCGACCGAGCTGATCGTCACCGTGTCGGCCGGAGCACTCGGCGAGCGGTTCGAAGGCGCCAGCCGGCCAGGTCACTTCGACGGCGTATTAACGGTGGTCGCCAAACTGTTCGGGTTGCTGCGGCCCGACGTGGCGGTCTTCGGGCGTAAAGACGCCCAACAACTTGCGTTGGTGCGGCGGATGGTCGTCGATCTCGATCTGCCGGTCGTCATCGACGGCGCGCCTATCGTGCGAGAGACCGACGGTCTCGCGCTCTCCAGTCGCAACCGATACCTATCGGCTGACCAACGGGTTTCGGCGTTGGCGTTGTCGAAAGGGCTTGCGGCGGGAGCCTCGATCGCGGCGTCCGCTAACGGTGCGGTGTCCGCGGACGGCGCGGCGGATGTGACGCGGCTGTTGGACGGCGTCCGCGCGGTGCTCGATGACGCCGCCGGGGTGGTCACGGACTACGTCGCGCTGGTCGATCCCGACGACTTCACCCATCGAGAGTCTCTCGATGGCGTGGCTTCGTTGCTCTTGGTCGCCGCGAAGGTCGGCTCGACGCGGCTCATCGACAACGCCTCTATCAACAGCACCCCGATCGAGAGAGGCTGAGTTCGCTTGGCACCCAAGGCATCTCCGCCGGCATCTGCGGCAGGCCGAGATTTATCAGGTTCTGGTTCATCGAGCCCTGGTTTATCGGGCCCTTTCGGTTTGTCGAGCCAAGGTCGGCCCGGGCTTGTCGTTGAGACCACAGTTGGCGCTCGGTTAGTTCGGGAGTTGGCTGCGCCAGCACCCGGCTGGATAGTGCGGGCCGATGTGGTCGTCGTCGGCAGTGGCATCGCCGGTTTGACGACCGCGTTGAAAGCGCGTCGCGCCGGGCGGGTGCTGTTGGTGACCAAGACCGAGCTGGACGCCGGCTCCACCCGCTGGGCTCAAGGCGGCATTGCGGCGGCGCTTGGCCCTGGCGACACCCCTGATCAACATTTGGCCGACACGTTGGTCGCCGGCGCCGGACTCTGCGACGAAGCCGCAGTGCGGGCGCTGGTGACCGAAGGTCCCGCGTTGGTGCGTGAGTTGGTCGAGCTTGGCGCCCGATTCGACCTCGATCATGCCGGCGATTTAGCGCTGACGCTCGAAGGCGGCCATCATCGCTCGCGGATCGCCCACGCCGGTGGTGACGCGACGGGTGCCGAGATCGAACGTGCGTTGATCGAAGCGGTCCGGGCGACCGAAGGCATTGAGATCATCGAACACGCGTTGGTGCTCGATCTGCTGAAGACAGCCGAAGGTCGGGCTTGTGGCGTCACGCTGCACGTCATCGGTGCCGGACGGCGCGATGGTGTCGGTGCCGCGCTCGGTCGGGCGGTCGTGTTGGCTACCGGTGGCCTCGGCCAGGTATTTGCCTCGACCACCAATCCGCCGGTAGCTACCGGTGACGGCGTCGCGTTGGCGTTGCGTGCCGGGGCTGAAGTGACCGACCTCGAGTTCGTCCAGTTTCATCCGACAGTGCTCTGGCTGGGGCCCGGCGCGGTAGGTCAGCAGCCTCTTATTTCGGAGGCCGTTCGTGGTGAGGGTGGTGTTTTGCTCGACGTCACTGGCCGGCGTTTCATGGTCGGGCAGCACCCACTGGCAGAGCTTGCGCCGCGCTACGTGGTCGCGCAAGCGATTGCCCGCCAGCTACAGGCGACTGGCGCCGATCACGTACTGCTCGATGCGCGCGCCGTGAAGGGGTTCGCCGAGCGGTTCCCGACCATCACCGCCTCGTGTCTAGCCCATGGCATCGATCCGGCTACCACGCCGATCCCGGTGGTGCCGGGTGCGCATCATGCCAGCGGCGGAGTGCGCACCGACCTGTTCGGCCGCACCAACGTGCCTGGTCTGTACGCGTGCGGTGAGGTTGCCTGCACCGGCGTGCACGGCGCCAACCGGTTGGCCTCCAACAGCCTGCTCGAAGGCCTGGTCTTCGCGGCCAGAATCGCCGACGAGTTGGTGGCCAGCTTGCCGCCGTCCGGTGAAGCGGAGGAATCAGGTGCCGTTCCCGGGTTACTGGCGGGGGCCGCTTCGATCGCCGTCCAACAGGCTACGACGAAGGGTGCCGGGGTATTTCGCAGTGCGTCGAGTTTGGCAGTTGCTTCGGCTGAGCTGGTCGAGCTTGCCAATCTCGCGGATGTGACGACGACCGGCTCTGGTGAGACGACCGGCTCTGGTGAGGAGCCCTGTGTCGAGGCCTGGCAGGCAACCAATCTGCATACGGTCGCGAGCGCACTGGTGGCCGCCGCCACGTTGCGGACCGAGACGCGCGGTTGCCATTGGCGCGGAGATCATCCTGATACCGCACCCGATTGGCTCGGGCACGTGGTGAGCAGGTTGGCGCCGACAGGTGATCTGGTCATGCGCTTCGAGCAGGCGAGCCGATGAGCTTGCCTAACGAACTCGCTCGCCGGCTTGCCGAAGCCGGATTAGATCCGGTGGCGATCCTGGCGCTGGTATCGGCCGCGATCGATGAAGACCTCGGCGGCGGTGGCGACGTCACGACGGAAGCGGTTGTGCCATTCGATCAGAAAGCGACTGCTGATTTCGTCGTCAGGCAAAGCGGTGTGATTGCCGGGTTGCCGATTGTGGCCGCCTTATTGTCGGTAGTGACCGGTGGCGTGGTCGATATCGACGAAAAGGTGCTCGACGGAGCCCGCGTGGATGCCGGCACCGTGCTGCTGTCGGCGACCGCGACCACTCGCGCGCTGCTCACCGGCGAACGCACCGCGCTGAACCTCCTTTGTCATCTTTCTGGAATAGCGACGCTTACCCGAGTCTGGGTCGACGCGGCCAATGCTGCCAGCGCGCCAGATGGTCGGGTCGCGCGAATTCGAGACACCCGCAAAACTACGCCCGGCTTACGTGCCCTGGAGAAATACGCGGTGCGTTGCGGTGGTGGCCTTAACCATCGAATGTCGCTGTCCGATGCCGCGCTGGTCAAAGACAATCACGTGCTGGCTGCTGGGGGAGTCAGGGAGGCTTTTGAAGCGGTGCGTCGGACATTTCCTGGTGTACCTGTCGAGGTCGAATGTGACAACCTCGATCAGGTGCGTGAGGCTATTTCGGCCGGTGCCGATCTGGTGCTGCTCGACAATATGACGCCCGCGCTTATCTCTGAGGCGGTCGAGCTGGTGCGTGTTGGCGGTTTTCGTTGCCGACTCGAAGCAAGCGGCGGCCTGACGCTCGCGTCTGTTGCCGAGGTCGCCGCGACTGGCGTCGATTATCTGTCTATCGGCGCTCTCACACATTCCGCGCCGGTACTGGACATCGGTCTTGATCTGCGTCCGCTGGGCAGCCCGCCGCGATAGCTCGACGCGGTAGCTCGGAATAGTTCGGCCAACTCTGATAGTCCGACGGGAGATTTTTATGCTGCTGGCCATCGACGTCGGCAACACCCAGACCGTGCTCGGATTGTTTGACGGCGACCTCATCGTCGAACACTGGCGACTCGCTACTGATCCGAGGCGCTCCGCTGACGAACTTGGCTTGCTGGTGCGCGGCCTGTTGTCGGCGTCCGCGCAATCGGCCGCGAATGCTGACCGTTACACCGATGACGGCGTGCCCAAAGCAAACCAGGGCATCGACGGGATCTCGTGTTGTTCGACCGTTCCGTCGGCGCTGCGGGAGATGCGCGCGATGTGCGAACGCTGGTTCGGCGGGGTGCGGTTGGTCGTCGTCGAACCGGGGACTCGCACCGGCGTTTCGGTTGCTTATGATAATCCGAAAGAGGTCGGGTCTGACCGCATTATGAACACGCTGGCCGCCTATTCGCTGTATGGCGGCCCGGCCGTGGTGGTCGATTTCGGTACCTCGACGAACTTCGATGTCGTCTCCGCCCAAGGTGAATTTCTTGGCGGCGCACTTGCGCCAGGGATCGAGATTTCGGTAGACGCGCTGGCCTCACGGGCTGCTCAGCTATTGAAGGTGCAGCTGGTCCGGCCGCGGTCTGTCATCGGCAAGAACACCGTCGAGGCGCTGCAATCGGGCATCATCTACGGATTCGCGGCCCAAGTCGACGGCATCACCGAACGTATTGTGGCCGAACTTGGTGGTTCAGCGACGGTTATTGCTACCGGTGGCCTCGCCCAAGTTGTGCTTGCCGAATGTCGTCGCATCGACGTCCATGAACCGTGGTTGACATTGATCGGTCTACGGCTGGTATTCGAGCGCAACACCGACTAACGGGCCGACCAAAAGTTGTGCCCGGGTTTCGGTCGAGACCGAAAGCCCGTGACACGGTAACCTTGTTGGTCGTGACCGAACCGAGCCCGCCAACCCAGATTTCCGCAGCCCCGATTTCTGCAGCCCCGATTTCCGAGGGCGACGATCTCCCCGAGCAGATGCGTATACGTCGCGAGAAGCTCGACCGGATCAAGGCTGACGGTATCGATCCCTATCCGCCATCATTTCCTCGGACGACGACAGTTGCCGATCTGCGCGCGGCTTTTCCTGATCTGGCCGCTGACCACGCGACAGGCTCGCGGGCCGGTGTTGCCGGCAGGGTGATGTTGTCGCGCAATGGCGGCAAGTTGTGTTTCGCCACGATTCGCGATGGCTCCGGTGACCTCCAAGTGATGTTGCGGCTCGACCGGCTTGGCGAGCAATCACTTGCCAGTTGGAAAGCCGATGTCGACCTCGGTGACCAGATCGGCGTCGAAGGGGAGGTTATTACCTCACGAAGCGGTGAGCTATCGATCCTCGCCGATTCATGGGCGATCACCGCGAAATGTTTGCGGCCATTGCCCGACAAGCACAAGGGATTGGCTGATCCGGAGGCTCGAGTTCGGCAACGTTACGTCGATCTCATCGTGAATCCTGATGCCCGCTCGATGGTCAGCCAGCGCGCGGCGATCGTGCGGTCAGTGCGCGCGACGCTGGATCGGGGCGGTTACGTCGAAGTCGAAACGCCGATTTTGCAGACGCTGCATGGTGGCGCGGCGGCGCGGCCATTCGTGACCCACCTGAATGCGTTCGACCTACCGATGTATCTGCGGATAGCGATCGAGCTGTATTTGAAGCGTCTGGTCGTCGGTGGCGTCGAACGGGTATACGAGATCGGTCGTATCTTTCGCAACGAGGGTGTCGATAGCACGCATAGCCCTGAGTTCACCATGCTTGAGGCCTACCAGGCCTATGGCGATTACGACACGATGGCCGTCTTGACTCGCGAAATCGTGCTCGACGCGGCGGCAGCCGTTGGATCGTCGATCGTTTCCGATGGCCGTGGCGGGCAGATTGATTTGGCCGCGCCCTGGCGGACGGTTACCGTGCATGATGCCGTCGCTGCCGCGATGGGTGAGCCGGTCACGATTGATACGTCCGTCGAGCAATTGCGTGCCTTTGCCGAACGCCGCGAGGTGGCGTTGCAGTCGCATTGGGGTCATGGCGAGATCGTGCTCGAATTGTTCGAAAAGCTGGTCGAGCACACCCTGATCGAACCCACTTTCGTGCGCGACTATCCGGCATCGGTGCGACCACTGGCGCGACCCCATCGTCAGGATTCGCGACTCGTCGAAGCATGGGACCTCATCGTGAACGGGGTTGAATTGGCACCGGCATACTCCGAATTGGTCGATCCCGTCGAGCAGCGGCGCCGGCTGGTCGAACAATCGCTGCTGGCCGCGGGCGGTGACGTCGAGGCAATGCAACTCGACGAAGACTTTTTGCGCGCGCTCGAATACGGAGCGCCGCCTATGGGTGGCCTTGGTCTTGGCATCGACCGATTGGTGATGCTGCTCACCGGCACGAACATTCGCGAGACGATTCTCTTCCCCTTGGTACGTCCAGAGACATCTCGGGCCACAGTTTCTGACGGTGGAGTTTCCCGATCCGCCGTTTCTGACGGCGAGTGAGTATTACTGTTCGCCGCGCGCGAACTTCTGATGTCGCGGTGATCCGGCGACTGGTTGATGCCTATGCCCGGGATCGCATTCTGCTGGACAAGCCAACGGTCACCTTGTTCGAGGACATTCAGGAATTCTGGATGGCTGAGAAGAATGATGGATCCGGAGTTGCCGGTAGCGACGGTGCGGCGTCACCCGCGGTCATCGGTTGTGGCGCGTTACACGTGCTCTGGGAAGATCTCGCTGAAGTTCGCACACTCGCCGTCCACCCTGACTATCGCGGTAGCGGCGCGGGGCATCTATTGCTTGAGCGGTTGATCCAGACCGCTCGCGATCTCGGTGTTGGGCGATTGTTCTGCTTGACCTTTCAGGTCAACTTCTTCAAGGCGCATGGATTCAATGAGATCGACGGTTCTCCGGTAGATCCCGAGGTGTATGGAGAACTGCTGCGCTCCTATGACGAAGGTGTGGCCGAGTTCTTGGGACTCGAGCGAGTGAAACCTAACACATTGGGCAACACAAGGATGTTGCTCGATCTTGGCCAAAGCATCTGAGTAACGAGATCGAGCACATGGCTAAGTATTAGGGCTAAGAAACGGGAACCGTGACCAGTTGGTTGGTTCAAAGCGACATGTGGGGTATTCCGTCGAGCCGCTGTTTGCATTTTCCGCCGATTTCCGGTTTGCTTTTCCACAACACGGTGTAACACAACGGGAAAGGATCGACCATGGCCAAGATAGTCCAGGAAACTCTTGTTGATGACCTCGATGGGAGTTCAGCGGACGAGACCGTGACATTCGCTTTGGATGGCGTGTCTTACGAAATCGACCTCAGTAAGGGCAATGCCCGGAAGCTTCGCGACGCGGTGAACTCGTTCACTGGTGCCGGCCGCAAGGTTGGTGGCAGTCGTGGCGTTGGCCGTCCGCGTGGTCGGGTCGGGCGTCCGCGTGCGGCAGCAGCAGCTGCCGGTGTCGCGCCGACTTCCCAGATTCGCGCATGGGCGAAGTCCAAGGGCATCAAGGTCAACGAGCGTGGCCGTATTCCGGCCGACGTGATCGCCAAGTTCGAGGCAGCTAACTAAGTCTTCGAACAAGTAGTGGTCGTTTCGATCGCCTTGAGTACGGTGCACGGTCGCGCAATCGATTCGTGACGAAGAATGGTCCCCGACTTCTGTCGGCGGACCATTCTTCGTTTCCCGGCCCCGACTTTCTGGGCGGTGACCGGCTGACCTGGGCTGAGCTGGGCTGTTCGCCGCTGGCGGAATGCGAACCCGGGCGGAACACGTCGCGTCCTGGCATCGTTGGCGAAGTCGTTCGGGTTATCCGGCGGATTGGCGGGCAGACCTCGTCACAACGGTGAGGTCACAACGGCGAGTTGGAGAGTTAGTGGAGAAAATTCTCCGGAAGGGCGCAAGTCCGGCGTAGAACTGGCGAGAACGATCCTGAGGGTCAGCACCGAGCGCAGTGCGCGGAGCGGATCCCTCAGTCGGGGATACCATGCGAGATGGCGGGTGTACGGGTGCTTGAGAAGGCCGCAGGGCTGATCGGGTAACTGAGAAGCGCAGGATCGCGCCATGAGGAGTGACTGACATGTTCGAGAGATTTACCGACCGAGCCCGTCGTGTTGTCGTGCTGGCCCAAGAAGAGGCCCGCATGCTCAACCACAACTACATCGGCACCGAGCACATTCTGCTTGGTCTGATTCATGAAGGCGAAGGGGTCGCCGCTAAGGCGCTCGAGAGCCTGGGCATCTCCTTGGAGGGGGTCCGCCAGCAGGTCGAGGAGATAATCGGCCAAGGCCAGCAGGCGCCGTCCGGGCACATCCCCTTTACTCCGCGCGCCAAAAAGGTGCTTGAGCTCAGCTTGCGTGAAGCGCTGCAGCTCGGCCACAACTACATCGGCACCGAGCACATTCTGCTTGGCCTGATCCGCGAGGGTGAAGGTGTCGCGGCCCAGGTCTTGGTGAAGCTCGGCGCTGACCTGAACCGGGTTCGGCAGCAGGTTATCCAGCTGCTCTCGGGTTACCAAGGCAAGACTGAGGCCACCGCTGGCGGCCCGGCCGAAGGTACCCAGTCGACCTCGCTCGTGCTCGACCAGTTCGGCCGCAACCTCACCCAGGCGGCTCGTGAGGGCAAGCTCGACCCGGTCATTGGCCGCGAGAAAGAGATCGAGCGCGTCATGCAGGTGCTCTCGCGCCGCACCAAGAACAACCCGGTGCTGATCGGTGAGCCCGGCGTCGGCAAGACCGCTGTCGTCGAGGGTTTGGCCCAAGCCATCGTCAAGGGCGAAGTGCCCGAGACGCTAAAAGACAAGCAGCTGTACACCCTCGACCTTGGTGCGCTGGTGGCCGGCAGCAGGTACCGCGGTGATTTCGAAGAGCGGCTGAAGAAGGTCCTCAAGGAAATCCGCACCCGCGGCGACATCATCTTGTTCATCGACGAGCTGCACACCCTTGTTGGCGCCGGCGCGGCCGAAGGGGCCATCGACGCGGCGTCGATTTTGAAGCCGATGCTGGCTCGTGGCGAGCTACAGACCATTGGTGCCACCACGCTCGATGAATACCGCAAGCACCTAGAAAAAGACGCGGCCCTCGAACGGCGTTTCCAGCCGATCCAGGTGGCCGAGCCTTCGCTCGCGCACACCATCGAGATCCTCAAGGGTCTGCGCGATCGGTATGAGAGCCACCACCGAGTCTCGATTACCGATGGCGCTCTTGTCGCGGCGGCCACGTTGGCCGACCGTTACATCAGCGATCGCTTCTTGCCTGACAAGGCGATCGACCTTATCGACGAAGCCGGCTCCCGGATGCGCATTCGTCGGATGACCGCGCCGCCGGATCTGCGCGAGTTCGACGAGAAGATCGCCGGGGTTCGTCGTGAGAAAGAAAGCGCGATCGACGCGCAGGATTTCGAAAAGGCAGCCTCCCTTCGCGATCGTGAGAAGCAGTTACTCGCGGCCAAGGCGCAGCGCGAGAAAGAATGGAAAGCTGGCGATATGGACGTCGTCGCTGAGGTCGATGAAGACCTGATCGCTGAAGTCCTCGCTACCGCGACCGGCATTCCGGTATTCAAGCTGACCGAGGAAGAGACCTCTCGGCTGCTGCGAATGGAAGACGAGCTGCACCGGCGAGTCATCGGCCAGGAGCCGGCGATTAAGGCGCTGTCGCAGACGATCCGTCGGACCAGGGCCGGCCTGAAAGACCCGAAGCGGCCTGGCGGTTCGTTCATTTTCGCCGGACCATCTGGTGTCGGTAAGACCGAGCTTTCCAAGACGCTCGCCGAGTTCCTTTTCGGTGACGAAGACAGCCTGATCCAGCTCGACATGAGTGAGTTCATGGAGAAGCACACGGTCTCGCGGCTGTTTGGATCACCACCCGGATATGTCGGCTACGACGAAGGCGGTCAGCTCACCGAGAAAGTCCGGCGCAAGCCGTTCTCGGTGGTGCTATTCGACGAGGTCGAGAAGGCACACCCCGATATCTTCAACTCGCTGTTGCAGATTCTCGAAGATGGTCGTCTCACTGACGCTCAGGGTCGGGTCGTCGACTTCAAGAACACCGTGATCATCATGACGACGAACCTTGGTACGAGGGACATCGCCAAGGGCTTCAACATGGGTTTCTCGAAGGAGAACGACGCGCAAGGCAACTACGAGCGGATGAAGGCCAAGGTCCAAGAAGAACTCAAGCAGCATTTCCGGCCTGAGTTCCTCAACCGGGTCGATGACATCGTGGTCTTCCATCAGCTGTCCCAAGACGAGATCATCACGATCGTCGATCTGATGGCGGCCAAGGTCGACCTGCGGATGCGTGACCGTGACATGGGTCTTGAGCTCACGCCGTCGGCCAAGCTGCTGTTGGCCAAGAGAGGTTACGATCCCGTTCTTGGCGCGCGGCCGTTGCGGCGCACCATTCAGCGCGAGATCGAAGACGTGCTCTCGGAGAAGATCCTCTTCGGCGAACTGCGGTCCGGTCAGATCGTGGTGGTAGACACCGAAGGCGGCGATGGTGCCGACGCGATCTTCACGTTCCGTGGTGAAAGCAAACCGGCCTTGGTACCCGACCTTGCGCCGCTCGAAGAAGCGGCCGCGCCCGAAGGCACAGTCAGCGACTGAGGTCTGAGTTATTCGTTTCGCTGAGGGCCGGCATCCGCCTAGGGTGCCGGCCCTCAACTTTTGACGTACGGATACCTCCACATTGGCATGGTTATGAAAGGGGCAGCACTCTGGCCTGGGCATTTGGTAAACAGGATGTGGACTACCGTGGTTGGGATATTCGCTGGCATAGTACGAATCCTGTAGCGTGGCTGATCGCCAATGTCAGTGGCACGGGATAGTCAGATGCTGCCGCTTTTCAAGGAGAGATGACTCACTTGAGCTGGCTTCCTGAACATATCCGTTCCGACGAGGAACTGCGTGACGTGATTGTGGCTAGGGTGGTAGCTGCTGGACTGGAAGACGATATGTTTTCAGTCCAAGTGTCCATTGGGACATTGGGATACGAAGTCGAGGTAAGGCTGCCTTTGGAGTCGGACCACGAAGAGCAAATCAGAAGCGAACTCGCCCCCCTGACTGTGAGTGTCGCTCGTCTTACGACAGGCACGGAGGTCGTTCGTAGACCTGAAGACGATCATTTCGACTGTGCGTCAGCAAAATGTAGCTTCTGTGAAGCCATTGAGTGCTCTTGGGTTTACGAAACACTAAAGACGCCACCGTCTGCTTCTTTCGCGATCGCTCGATGGCAGCCAGTGTGCCATGTGTGTTATGAGCTGATCGAGGTAAAGGCATTTGGCGAACTTGTTGAGTTCGCGACGCCAAACTTCGGTAGGCCCTTCGCTGTTCAGTTTGTACGCCTACTCTCTGAGCGCTACATGGGCCCTGCTCGTGCGTGTTGAAGGTCGTATATTGGCCGAGGTGGTGGGTTACCGGTTGCGGAGCAACTCGCCAGGCAATCGGAACTTACCGCCCGGCAAGGGCTCGACGAGGCCGTCGGAGATCAGGCCGGCTAAGGCTCGTTCTCGCTGCACGTCGTCCGGCCAGGCTGCGGTCAGTAGTTTTCCGGACACGGGAGCGTGCTGCTTGCGCAGGACGGCGAGTAATCGGCCGCGAGCTTGCCGGTCGGTTCCTTCATAGGTTTGGCCGCGCTTGGCCGGCCCGATAGGTGCTGGTTGGCCTGCGGCTACCCAGGCGCATCGCGAGCTGATCGGGCATTGTTCGCAAGCCGGCGTTCGGGCTCGGCAGACTAGCGCGCCGATTTCCATCAGGCCGACGCCGAAGCGAGCGGCGCGTTCGGGGTCGGTAGGCAACAGCGATTCGGCGAGCCGGCGCTCGGCGACAGTCACCGACGGTGAAGGTTCCGCCGTCCCTGAAACCGCGCGAGCGATGACCCGACGTACGTTCGTATCGAGCACCGCGTGTCGCTGCCGGAAAGCGAACGACGCGACGGCGGCCGCAGTGTATTCGCCGACGCCAGGCAGCGCGCGCAGCTGTGTCAGCGTTGTCGGTAGCGCGCCGTTGTGGCGTTCGACGATGGCGACGGCGGCAGCGTGTAGCCGAAGGGCTCGGCGTGGATATCCGAGTCGACCCCAAGCTCGGACGGCGGCGCCGGCGGAGTCGGCGGATTGGGCCGCCGGAGTGGGCCAGCGCGCCAACCATTCGTGGTAGACCGGCAACACTCGGGCGACCGGCGTTTGCTGCAGCATCACCTCGCTGACCAGCACCGCCCATGGGCTGGCTTCTGGCGCTCGCCACGGCAGTAAACGTGCTTGCGTCTCGTACCAGCTCAGCACCGGCTCGACCAGTGCCGATTCACCGTTATTGGACGCCGGGCGGCGCGGGCTGGCAGGCATTACCGAGATACTGCCAAACGCTGACGTGGCTCTTGTCTACAACCCGGCCGACTCGTGGTTTGCCTCAAGGAACGGGCTCTTCCCGACGACAGGAAGACAGACGGCTCACCTTCGGAAGAGGCATTCGTGACTGTTGCGCGTAGCGCCCCGGCCTCGGTGGCGCCGACCGAGCACCCGGTGGTGACTGTCGTCCTGGTTGATGTTTCGGGGGCCGAACGTCGTTTCTTGCGTGCCGCGCTGGCCGGGGATGCCGGCGTATCGGTTGTCGGTGAGGCCCGCACCGGCCGGGACGCGCTTGCCCTGGTCGAGCGATTTCGGCCCTCAGCCGTCGTACTAGCTCTTGACTTGCCGGGTAACGCCATCGATATCATCGAGCGAATAATGGCTAGTGTGCCGACTGCGATCTTGGTATGCAGCTCTGAAGGCGAGGCCGAACAGGCTGCCGCGGCACTGGCTGCTGGCGCGATCGACGTAGTGGCTCGCCCCGGTGCCCTCGACGCTAGCCGGGTCGGGTACGCCGACGCGGTGCGGCGAGGTGTTCGAGTCGCCTCCCGGGTCAAGGTCATCACCCATCCGCGTGCCAGGCTCAAGACCCGCGATTTCGTGCCGGTAATAGCTGATCACCTGATGCCGCCTGAGCCAGCGGGGTTGTCAGAGCCGGCTGGACAGCGCCCGCTGCCGATGGCTCACGAAGGAACCGTCGACCTCGTCGCGATTGGTGCCTCGACCGGCGGACCGCAGGCTTTGGTGCGGATTCTCGGTGAGTTGCCGGCCGATTTCGGGCCGGCTATTGTCGTCGTCCAACATATGGCGGACGGATTCATCGAGGGCTTGGCGAGTTGGCTCGACGGCTTGTGCGAATTGCCGGTGGCGGTCGCGCAGGCTGGTAGTCGATTACAGCCCGGCACGATTACGATCGCGCCGAGCGCTTACAACACCATCGTGCACAAGCATTTGCGTATCAGTATGGAGAAGCCATTGCCGACCCAATTTCATGTGCCTGGCGTCGATGCCACGTTCGATAGCGTCGCGACGAATATCGGACCGCGAGCGATCGGCGTCCTCCTCACCGGGATGGGTCGCGATGGCGCGTCCGGGCTCAAATCAATGCGCGAGGCGGGTGCTATTACGATCGGCCAAGACGAAGAATCGAGTGCGGTGTGGGGAATGCCTGCTGCCGCGGCGGCTTGCGGGGCAGTGCAGCGGCAGCTGCCGCTCGCCGAGATCGCCCAAGCGCTGGTGTCGATCGTGACTGCTGACCCATTCGGTGGTGCCCAATGAAACTCGCTATTACGGACGAAGAATTCGCCGCTCTGCGCGAGATCCTCGAACAGGCTGCGGGCTTGATTCACGACGAGTCGCGCCGCGACGCGGTGGCTTTCGCGGTCGCTCGCCGGATGGAGACAACCAGCACATCATCGGTCGCTGACTACCTCGGGTTGCTTGCCGGGCCGACCGGTGACGTCGAACGTCAGCACCTCATCGATGTTGTCACCATTCAGGAAACTCATTTCTTTCGCAATCCGCCGCAGATTCGCGCGTTGCGGCAACATGTGCTGCCGGAGTTGATTCGGCGATCTGTTGCTGAAGGTCGACCGCTGACTATTTGGAGCGCCGGTTGTTCGACCGGTGAAGAGCCGTACAGCCTTGCCATGATGATCCGCGAGCTGCTGCCGATGGCAACCCGTGACCATGTCCGGATTCTCGCGACCGACGTTTCCGCGAGTGCGCTGGCAACCGCGCAGACCGGTCGATACGGATCTCGCGCGGTACGGATGGCTGAGTCGGTCGATCTCGCGCGTTGGTTCGACGTGGACGGCGACAGTTACGTGGTCCGTGACGACGTCCGTGAGCTGGTCGAGTTTCGGCTACACAATCTCATCACCGAGCAACCGCCTTTCGAGCCAGCTGAAGTCGATCTGTTGCTCTGCCGCAACGTCACCATTTACTTCAATCGAGACAGCACCAAAGCATTGATGGGCCGATTCCATACTGCATTGTCGGACGGCGGCTATTTGTTTCTCGGTCATTCCGAGACTTTGTGGCAGATGAGTGACGCGTTCACGCTCATGCCGCTGGGCGACGCGTTCGTCTACCGGCGTGATGACAGCGAGGAACGTCGAGCCACCCTGCCGGATCGGCGTACCGAAGCCGGTGACCCCCCGATCATGGTGGAAGAGCGCCGCGCGGCGGATCGGCGCGGGCGCGGGGGTGGCGTTGACGTGCCGGCCGAAGCTTCCGGGCGGTCCATCGCGTTGCCGGCCAGCAGTCAGCTCCCTGGTACCTGGCCGCCGCCCGGCGTCCCGCCTTTGACGTTTCCGTCAGGTCCGAACGCGCAGCCGGTATTACCGATGCCTCGGCCAACACCTCGACCAGCGGTTGGTTCGCGGCCGTTTACCGGGCCGGATCGGCGCCGGCGTCCAGCGTCTGACCCGACTGGCACAGCGGCTGATCCGATTGCGGCCGCCCGTGGCGCGCTGGCAGCCGGGCGGTATGAAGACGTGGTGGCGGCCGCGACGATCGCGGCCCGGCAGAACCCGTTGTCAGTCGATGCGCACCTGCTCTGCGGTGAGGCGTTAGTCAATCTTGGTCGAGACGCCGACGCCGTGATCGAATTACGCCAAGCGGTCTACCTGCGGCCAGATTGCGCGCCGGCACACTTGTTGTTGGCCGGTGCGCTGAATCGGCTGGACGAACCTGCCGCTGCTGGCCGGGCTTACCGTGCGGCCGCGAGCACTGTCGGTAGCATGCCGCCGGAGAAAGTCGCGGCTTTCTTCGGCGGTCGGGCCGCCGGGGAACTCGTCGAACTATGTATGCGGCTAGCTACTCAGGCCGAGCGGCTAGCTCGGCTTAAAGGCCGCGAGAATCGGTGAACGGCTACGTCACCTTCAGGCTGGCCAATCGCGAACTCGCTTGCCGGCTGGCCGAGGTCCGCGAGGTGGTGCGGCTGGCTGGGCTCGACATGCTGCCGGGCATGATTGCGCCGGCAACTGGTCTGCTGGAGTTACGCGGTAATCCGTTGCCAGTAGCCGATTTACGCGACGTTCCAGGTAGCGACGCGCCGCCGTTGGCTACTCGTCGTGGCGACGTGCTGGTGCTGGCCAGCGGTGTCGAGGCGATGGGCATCATCGTCGACCAGGTGACAGCCGTTCGTGACGACGACGAACTGATGTCGCTGGGGGAAGATCGCCCGGCGGGCTTGCCGCATTACGTGATCGACGTATTGCGGCGTCCCGGTCGGCCGGAGCCAGTGCTGCTCGTCGATCTCCAGTTACTGATGACGGCCGCCGTCCCAGTCTAATTACTGGGGCTGATTTCTGGGTCTTGCTTTCGGGTTTCCGCACGGGCCTAACGCTTGACCGCCTGTTTGACGAGGATGCGGCCGAAATCCCAGATCAGGCCGCTGCCCTGATGGGCGTCGTCCATGACGTGGGTAAAAGCCTCGACGAAGAGATTCACCTCGGTCTCGCTCGCGATCAGCGGCGGAATGAGCTTGATGACGTCGATATGGTCGCCGGCAACCTGGGTGAGAATGTGGTGCCGCTGGAAAAGCGGGACCACCACCATCTGCGCGAATAAGCCGCGTCGGGCAGCTTGCAGCATGCTCCAGCCGGTGCGGAGTTTCAGTGACCTTGGCTTGCCGAATTCGATCCCGATCATTAACCCTCGGCCCCGGACGTCGGCCAGGAGTTCGTACCGGTCGACCAAGGATCGCAGCGATTCTTGTAATAGTCGGCCGGTTTTCTCGGCATTGTCGACCAGCCCTTCGTCATCGACGACGCTGAGGGTGGCGAGGCCGGCGGTCATTGCCATTGCGTTGCCCATAAACGTCGACGCGTGCACGAAAACCCGCTCCATCGACGAGTAGACCTTGTCGAAGACGGCCTGGGTAGCCATCGTTGCGCCAATCGGCACATAGCCGCCGGAGAGGGCTTTCGCTACCGTGACGATGTCGGGTTGCACGTCGTCGTGTTGGTAGGCGAAGAACTTTCCGGTGCGACCGATGCCACTTTGCACTTCGTCGCAGATCAATAATGCGCCGTACTGCCGCAGTTCCGTTTGGGCGGCAACCAGAAATCCGGGTGGCGCGATATGAACGCCTTTACCTTGAATCGGTTCGACCAACAACGCGGCGATGTCGCCTTTCTTCAACTCGCGACGCAATGCTTCGAGGTCGCCGAGCGGGATCACCGTATCGGGCAGCAGCGGGCCGAACCCCTTGCGGAACTCGGGTGCGCCATTGACCGATAGAGCGCCGGCAGTCAACCCGTGATAGGCGTGGTCGAGATAAAGGATGCGGCCTCGGCCGGTGGCCGCTCGGGCGAATTTCAGCGCGGCTTCGATCGCTTCCGAACCGCTGTTGCAAAAGAAGACCCGATTAAGGCCGGGGGCTTTGGCCAGCAGCCGTTCGGCGAAAAGTCCGGCCAGCAGTGGCGCGTCGAACTGGACCATGTCGGCGATACCGGCGTCGAGCAGGTCATGTAAGGCTTTGCGCACGACCGGATGGTTGCGGCCAAGAGCGAAAACCCCGAAGCCGGCGAGCATGTCGAGGTAACGATCGCCCTCACTGTCGGTCAGGTAGCAACCGTCGGCGCTTTCATAGATTTTGTCGAAACCGATGGCATGTAAAACCCGGGGCACTTGGTGATTGACGAACCGACTCTGCAGCTCGTAATTCTCTCCGCGTCGCTCAGCTAGTAACTGACGGACGTCGAAGACCATGGCGAAAAGTCACACGTACCGTTCGAGGATCGACGATTCGGCGAGTCGGGAAAGCCCCTCGCGGACGCTGCGCGCTCGGGTTTCTCCGACCCCCTCGACGGCTTGCAGGTCGTCGATGCTGGCCGCCAAGAGTTTCTGCAGTTCGCCGAAGTGGTCGACAAGTCGGTCGACAATAGGGTTGGGCAGCCGCGGCACCTTGGCGAGCAGACGGTACCCGCGCGGGCTCACCGGGCCGTCGAGGCTGTCGACAGCGGCGGCATACCCCATCAAGCGAGCGATGGTGCTGAGGTCGAGCAACTCGACCGAAGAGAGTGCGTCGAAGTCGTGCAGTACTTCTTCGGGCGTGCGGTTTTTCTTCGCGCCACCAGGCAAATAATCGCGGACGACGAGTTCACGTTCGGGCTCGACGCCCGCAAGTAGCTCATCGAGCTGGAGCGAAAGCAATCGACCGTCAGTACCAAGCTCGACGACGTAACCTTCGATTTCGCTGGCAATTCGGCGGACCATCTCTAGCCGCTGCGCGACTGCGGCTGCGTCACGAACGGTGACGAGGTCTTCTATTTCGAGCGCTGACAATGTGCCGCTGACTTCGTCGAGCCGCAGCTTGTAACGCTCAAGAGTGGCAAGTGCCTGGTTGGCGCGCGACAGGATCGCGCCGGAATCGTCGAGCACATAACGGCGGCCGCCGACGTAGAGCGCGATGATGCGCATCGATTGGCTGACCGAGATCACCGGATAACCGGTTTGTTTCGCGGTGCGCTCGGCGCTGCGATGACGAGTACCGGATTCGCTGGTGGGAATCGACGGGTCGGGCTGCAGGTGCACGTTGGCTTTGAGGATGCGAGTGCCGGTGTTATCGAGCACGATCGCGCCGTCCATCTTCGCGATTTCGCGCATCAACGGAGCTGAGGTCTCGATATCAAGGTTGAATCCGCCGGTGCACAAAGACTCAACGGTTTTGTCGTAGCCGAGCACGATAAGGCCGCCGGTATTGCCGCGCAGAATACGTTCGAGAGCATCGCGCAGATCAGTGCCAGGCGCGATTGTGGCGAGGGTTGTGCGCAACCGCTCGTCGACCGCGCGATCTGACCTGTCGTTGGGTGCCACCGGTCTCCCCTGATATGTCGTAGTCGAGAGATTCTATCGGTTGATCACGGTCACGACTGATGATGTGTTTGGTGACGATTTGATCACTAAGTCATCGACCCGATTATCGGCGGCGCTCATCGAGATCGATCACCGGCGCGGGTAAAGCGCCGGGCGGCATGACATGCAGGAGCGCTTGCCGCAGATCGTCGACCTCGGTAACTCGCATGCCCTCGGGTGGTTCGCCGGAATCTGGTGGCACCAGCGCGTGCGTGAAACCGAGACGCACAGCTTCGGCGAGACGGCGACGGACGCCATCGACACGACGGACTTCACCGGCCAGCCCGATCTCGCCGACCGCGACGAGACCCGTCGGCAGCGGTTTGTCGGCGGCCGCACTGGCTACCGCGAGGGCGACCGCGAGATCACTCGCCGGTTCGGTCAGCTTGACCCCGCCGACTGTCGCGGTGAAGACATCGGCTCCGCCGAGCACGACGCCGGCTCGCCGCTCGGTCACCGCGAGCACCATCGAGACCCGGGCGTGATCGAGGCCAGACGTCGTCCGCCTGGGGGTGGCCAACGTCGATCTGGCTACTAAGGCTTGCACTTCGGAGACCATCGGACGCCGGCCTTCAAGCGCGATCGTCACACAAGTGCCGGGCACCGGATCGGACTTTCGGCTCAGGAACAGGCCACTGGGATCGGCCAGCCCGACGATGCCGTCTTCGCCGAGATCGAAGCAGCCGACCTCGTCACAAGCGCCGTAGCGGTTCTTGATCGCCCGCACCAGGCGCAGCCGCGAATGCCGTTCACCCTCGAACTGCAAGACCACATCGACGAGGTGTTCGAGCACTCGCGGTCCGGCGATCGAGCCGTCTTTGGTGACATGGCCGACCAGGACGGTCGCGATGCCGCGCTCTTTCGCCATCGCGATCAGCGCGGCCGCGACCTGGCGCACCTGCGTGACGCCACCGGCGGAGCCGTCGACTTCGGCGACCACCATCGTCTGGACTGAATCGACGACGAGCAGGGCGGGGGAGATGTTCTCGACATGGCGAAGTACGGCGCCGATGTCGTTTTCGGCCGCGAGGAACAGGGACGGCGACAACGCGCCGACTCGTCCGGCTCGCAATCGCACTTGCGCGGTGGACTCTTCTCCGGTGACATACAGCGTCGGTGCGTCGGGGCGCGCGAACGCCGACGCCACCTCCAGCAGCAGCGTCGACTTGCCGACGCCGGGTTCACCGGCCAGCAACACGACGGCACCCGGAACCAATCCGCCGCCGAGCACCCGATCGAGTTCGTCGACACCGGTCGGCCGGCTACGAGCCGCTTCGGGATCAATCTCCGAGATCGGTTGCGCGGCCGCCGTTACCGCGGATGAAACGACGGTGCGCAGCCGATGCGCGCCGACTTCGTCGACGGTGCCCCAGGCTTGGCACTCACCGCAGCGGCCGACCCACTTCAGTGAATCCCAGCCGCACTCGGCGCAGCGATAACTCACTTTGCTGACCGCGCTGGTCGGGCTGATTTTCGGCATGTCCGGAAGGCTAGTGCTCCGGGCCGACGAAAACGCCGAAGGACAGGCACTTCGGAGACAGGACTCGGGTCCGACCGAAAGGCCCGGTCATGATCCGCCGATCGGATCATGACATGCGACCGAATGCCACTCGCGATGCCTAATTACCGGCCGATGAGTAACTTGCGCGGCACTGCATGCACTTACTGAGGTGGGCGTGGTGAGTTGTCGGGACTGACGTGTCGAAAGGTGGCGAGAAACGTGATTGAGACGACGGACGTCGCCGGAGACATTGACGCGGCGAGCGCAGCCAGGGACGCTGCGTTGGAATCAGCGGCGTTGGAAACCCTCGCGAGCCTGCTCTACGACGACCTCACGGTGACCGAGATAGTCCGGCCGGCGGCGTTGCTTTCGGGGCAGCACGCCCAGGCCGTCCTCGACGAACTGGCCAATCGCGACGTACGGCTGGGCGGTCAGTGGTTGGTCGAACGCGACTGCTGGCGACTGTACGAGCGGCCCTGGGACGGCGTCGATGCGCGTTCTGCCGCCAGTGCCGGTCTGATCGGAAGCATTCAGGTCGCCCACGGCAGCCCGAGCCGCGACGAGATCACTATCTTCCGGGTGACCGTGACGTTGTGCGGCAGCCGCAACGGCTACACCGTGCAGTCACTGTGCGATTTGGTGCTCGGCTTCGCTGGACTGACTTTCGCGAGCTGCCCGCGCATTGGGGTGCCGACCGGGCATTTGGCTATGCGAGCGTCTTTCATCGCGTCCCACTGGTCCATCGGCTAAGGCTCGATTAGTTCGAAGCCATTAGTCCGGGTCGGCTGGGTGTGGTGCTACTGGACGCGCTGACGCGACTCGGGCTTCACAATGCCGGACGAGTTCTTGATACGCGTCGATGCCCATCAGCTTGCTCAGTTCTGGGCCGTACGACTCATACATCGGTGCGGCACCTTGATGTGCTTGCGGCGATGACGTGCACCACCAGGTGAGTTCATGGCCGCCAGGCCCCCACGCGCGGCGATCATATTCACCAATCGTGACGATCAAAACCTTGGTTTCGTCGGGACGTTCGACCCAATCGAAGGTGCGTCGAATCGGTAGCTGCCAGCAAACATCGGGCTTGGTTTCCAATGGATGCCGGCCGATTTGTAGCGCCAGGCTATGCAGCGAACAGCCAGCTCCGCCGGGAAATCCGGGGCGATTGAGAAAGATGCAGGCGTCGTCAACCCGCCGAGTTCGGCGATTTCCGTCGTCCACTTCGGAAATGCTTTTCTGGCCCTTTTTGTGAAACTGCCATATCTCCGGGGTGAGTTGCTCGGCGAATGAGCGCACCCTTTTCTCGTCGTCGCGACCCGAATAGAACGCGCCATGACTACAGCAACCGTCCGACGCCCGGCCAGGCACGATGCCGTGACATCCGTTGCCGAAGATGCACGACCAGCGCGAGGTCAACCAGGTGAGGTCGCAACGAAAGATCTGCTCGGGGTCTGCCGGGTCGACGAACTCGACCCATTCACGGGCAAAATCGAGTGAGGTCTCGGGCGGTGCCTGTGGTGGCTTCGAAACGCGCGGCTTGCTGGGCATGCGAGCAAGCGTAGGCGCCGTGGTCTCGGCTGCCGACGTAGGCTCGACATCGTGACTCCTCATGGCTCGACACCCGACATTGACCCCCCACGAGGAGCTTCGGTCGCGAGGCCGTTGATCGCGCTTTCGACGTCGGCTGTCTGGCCGGAATCGACAGCGTCCGCTTTCGAGATCGCCGCGCGGCTGGGTTATGACGGCGTGGAGCTGATGGTCTCTATCGATCCGGTCAGCCAAGACGTCGATACCGTGCGACGGCTCGTCGACTATCACCAACTACCGGTGCTGTCGGTGCATTCGCCCTGCCTGCTACTCAGCCAGCGAGTTTGGGGTCTCGATCCGTGGGCGAAGTTGATGCGAGCCCAGATCGCGGCCGAACGCCTCGGGGCGAAGGTCGTCGTCACGCATCCGCCTTTTCGTTGGCAGCGCGATTACGCACGCGGTTTCACCGAGGGCATCGTGCGAATGCACGACGAAACCGATGTCTTGTTCGCCGTCGAGAACATGTTTCCGCAACGCGGGCCGGCCAATCGACCAATTAGTCCGTACGCGCCGTCTTGGTCATTGGCCGACACCGACTATCCACACGTCACCCTCGATCTTTCGCACACCTCGGTCTCCAAGAGTGATCCGCTGGCCTGGCTCGACGAACTCGGCGACCGGGTCAAGCATCTCCATCTGGCTGATGGCAGTGGCTCGTGGCACGACGATCATTTGGTGCCGGGCCGCGGCAATCAACCGTGCGCGCAAGTGCTCGATCGACTGATTCGCTCGGGATACAGCGGAATCGTGGTGCTTGAAGTGAACACCCGTCGAGCCGCCAACCACGATGAGCGAATCGCCGATCTGGCCGATTCGCTCGCTTTCACCAAGGCCGTGTTTGCCGCGGCGGCCGCATAGAGCGGTGTAGCCGTAGCTAGTTGGCGTGCCGTTTGACCAGGTGGTGCCAGAACGGACGAGCGGCTAGGTAGCTGCCGACACTGGCGATCAGACCGACGGCGACGTCGACACTGAGCCTGCCCTGCTTCGCCCAGTAAACGTCTTGCAGGTCGAGCAATTCGGCGAACTCGTCGACAATTAACGCGGCACCCGACCCATACAGGGTGGCCAACGCGGTATGCGGATTCTCCGAGTCCTGATCCTGCAGTGCGATTCCACCAGCCAGCGTGACCATCCCGATGCCCCACATGTAATGGTGGATGTGCGCGCCGCCCATCGTCACATTGCGAAATGGCCCGATGTCGTCCTTGATGGCGTAGGTAATTCCCCGCACCGCGATGAAGGTGGCGGTGAACGCGGTCCAGCTGACCAGTGCGGTGTGCTGGCGCCGGTTGAGATGGGTGAGGGCGCGGCGTTGTCGGTCGATGATGTCGGTCGCCATGGGTTTAGTTGTACCCGACAAAGTGATGGCGTTCCACCGGTGCTGGCATCGGGTCGCGCGGTTGCCGACCGCGTAATCTAAAGGCGGCCGGACACTCGGCCGAACGATTGCCGCGAGGAGGACACGCAGTGTTGCGACGTGTGCTTCTTTCGGCGTCCGGTAGCGATCACGTTAAACGCGCGATGCTCACAACACCGGTTTCTCGCGGCATCGTCCGACGTTTCGTCGCTGGCGACGATGTTGAAGCGGCGCTGGCGAGTGCGCGCCAGCTTGTCGCGCATGGTTTGCGGGTCAGCATCGACCGGCTGGGGGAGTCGACGACCGACCCGGCGCAAGCTCGGGCAACAGTCACCGCCTACGTCGATCTGCTCGCTCAGATTAGTGACGCCGGCTTGGCCGAGTTTGCCGAAGTCTCACTCAAGTTGTCGTCGCTCGGCCGGCCCAACGGTCATGCCACCGAAATGGGTAACGCGGGCGACAGGGCTGGTATTGAGAATCTCGTCCTCGACCATGCTCGCGCGATTTGCGCTGCCGCTGACAGAGGTGGTGTAGCGGTTACCCTCGATATGGAAGACCACACCACGACCGATTCCACCTTGTCGGTGCTTCGGGAATTGCGACACGATTTTCCCACTGTTGGCGCGGTATTGCAGGCTTATCTGCGCCGCACCGCAGCCGATTGCGCCGATCTCGCTGGCGCGGGTTCACGCGTCCGGCTATGCAAAGGCGCCTACGCCGAACCGGCGTCGGTCGCGTTCCAAGAACAGGCTGAAGTAGATCTCTCCTATGTGCGTTGCGCTCGAATTCTCTTGCACGGCAAGGGATTTCCGATGATTGCCACCCACGATCCACGGCTGGTCGCGGTGGCCGCGGCAATGGCCGTGCAGGCAGGGCGATCCAAAGGTGAGTACGAATATCAGATGCTGTTCGGGGTTCGACCCGACGAACAACAACGATTGGCGGCCCGAGGTGAGACGGTGCGCGTCTATGTGCCGTTCGGGACCCAGTGGTATCCCTATCTCATGCGCCGCTTGGCCGAACGGCCAGCCAACGTCACATTCTTTCTTCGCGCATTGGTGTCCCGGGCATGAATCCGATTTCGAGGTGAATACACGATGATCGCCGTTATCGGTGCCGGCAAAATGGGCGAAGCCCTGATTTCTGGCTGGTTGAAGGCCGGTACCAGTCCTGACGAGGTGCTTATCACCGAGCGCTACGTGGCTCGAGCCGATGAGCTGTGTCATCGCTATGGGGTGCGCGCTGTCTCCAACGCGGACGCCGCGAAACAAGCTGACACCATCGTTCTCGCGGTCAAGCCGCAAGACATGGACACTCTGCTCGACGAGCTGTCGCCACTACTCACCCCTGATCAACTAGTCGTGACGATCGCGGCTGGTATTCCGACGTTCGCGATCGAAAAGCGGCTTGCCGATGGCGTGCCGGTGGTGCGGGTGATGCCGAACACGCCAGCTTTGGTCGGCGAGGCGATGAGCGCGATTTCGGCCGGTGCGCACGCGACCGATGCTCACCTTGACCAGGCCGACGCTTTGCTGCGACCGGTCGGCAAGGTGCTTCGAGTGCCGGAAAACCAGCTCGACGCGGTTACCGCGCTTTCTGGTAGCGGCCCGGCCTACGTCTTCTACCTGGTCGAGGCGATGACCGACGCGGGAATCTTGCTCGGTTTGCCGCGCGCGATCTCGCACGACCTGATCGTGCAGACCATCGTCGGGGCAGCGGTCATGTTGCGTGACTCGGGTGAGCATCCGGTGACGCTGCGCGAGGCGGTGACCTCCCCGGCCGGCACCACGATCGCGGCTATCCGCGAGCTGGAGAAGCATGGCGTTCGGGCCGCGTTCTTGGACGCGCTCGAAGCAGCTCGCGACCGCTCACGCGAACTCGCCCGCGAGCAGCGATGACCGTGCCGATACCCAGAGCGGTGGCGGTACCCAGATGACGGCGTCTGTGCCCGGCCGAGACGAACTGATCGAGCAGCTGGTCGAAGCCCGAATTGCCGGGCCGATCGCGACCAGCCGCGAGAACAACCTGGCCAACTACCGACGGATGGCCGAGCGGAATCCGGCTTACCTGTTTGGTCTCAAGCCCCGGCAACGCTGGGATTTCGACGACGTCTTAGAGCTGATGGCCAAACGCTCTGGCGTGTCTGCCGACCCCCAATACCTGGCCGGGCCTGACACTATCGACCCCGAGCTAACCCTGGCCCGCCTTGACGCACTGGCCGACGTCGTGGGTGAAGTCGGGCAAGCCAAGGCGCGGGTGTTGATCGCGACCGGGCATCCCACCGGCCTGCTCGTCGTCCATCTTGAGATCGCGCGCGCACTGCGCGAAGTGGGTGCGACCCTGCTTACTCGGCCAGCGGCGTGGACTCATCACGATCGTGACGGCGAAACTTCACCACGGCATGTGCGGCATATTCTCGACGTCGCGGTCGCCGGCCAAGGCGCCAACCTCATGCACACCCATTCGCCGCGCCCGATGCAGATCATGCTCGGCGCGCTTGAAGCGGACGGCGAATCGTTGCCCGATCTCGTCATCGCCGATCACGGTTATGCCGGAGCGGCGGCTCGGGCCGGTGTCCGGACGATCGGCTTCGCAGACTCCAACGACCCGGCGCTGTTCGTCGGCGAAACCGAGGGCGAGCTCGAGGTCGTGGTGCCACTCGATGACAACGTGGCTCCGCACCTGTACGCACCCATGACGGCCTACCTGCTCGACCGCGCTTTCGGCTAGAAAAAAATCGCGCGTTCCACTGAAAAGTGGGCACCTCCCAAGCCGGCGCGAGCTTCGTGCGGATTGCTCCATTTGGGTGGGATTCGACGTCACAGGAGGGCTGCTCTTCCCCACTGGCCCCAAGATAGCTACTCTCGGTAAACGTACGTTGCGTTCTCGTCGCCGCCGCGGAAGCTGGCGCCCGTCGCTTGCTGAGAGTGGTTGGGTTCATGGGTGTAGGTGAACGTCCGCGCGATAGAGCGCTGGCCGAAGTGCGGTTCCTCACGGTCGCTGAGGTAGCCGCGTTGATGCGGGTATCGAAGATGACGGTCTATCGGCTGGTGCATTCCGGTGAGCTACCCGCCGTTCGGGTGGGGCGCTCGTTTCGGGTGCCAGAGCAAGCGATCGACGATTACTTACGCGACGCTTTCATCGAGGCTGGCTGAGGCCAGCTAGGCTGGTCGCATTCGCCGTGACCGGTGGTCGCCGTCCGATCGTCCATGGGCGGCTGCTGAGCGGTACGGCGCGAAATTCGACCGCGAGGTTCGACAGTGGGCTGATCGCCCGTGGTCTCGAACGACAGTGGGCGTGAGCTCGACATCTCGACCCGCGGGCACCCGCTCGCACGACACGGTGGGCGTAGGCCCGACAGGAAGCAGGTACGTCGTGGGTTCGGTTATCAAGAAGCGTCGCAAGCGGATGGCGAAGAAGAAGCACCGCAAGCTGCTCAAGAAGACGCGAGTTCAGCGCCGCAACAAGAAGTAGTTCGATTCACGAAAGCCGGGTGTGGTGGCTCAGTCAATGAGCTACCACACCCGGCTTTCGCATTGGCGGGCTTTGAGTTCCTGCGGTGAGCTTGTGGGTCCTGCGTCTACGAGGTGGCCATCACGCTGGCGAAGTCGAGCACGCTGGCTACCGGATCGCTCGGGCTTGTCGATCCGATCGAGTTGTCATCGGCCAGCTGGCTTTGCAGAGCGGCCGCCGACGAGACCGGGCCGGCCGAATCCAGTGTCGATAACGAGCCATCCTCAGTGTCAGATGCGGTGCCGGCGAGCGTGGTCCGCGCGGGCACTGAGTTGACCGAAGCCGCTGGATCGATTGCCGAAGGCACACTCGGTGTCCGCGCCGGCGGGTGGCTTAACGCTGATGGATGCGTGGTGTTCACGGGCGGATGTACTGGCACCGACGGACGCGCTGGAACGGTTTTCACCGGTGCGCTGCCTCGCGTCGGGTTCGGGGTTGGCGCTACTGGCGCGGCCGGGGGCGGTGTCGCGACAATCGGTCCGGCTGGAATCGCGGCAGATTCGGGACGCCGGAAGTCCACTACGACCCACAAGATCGGGCAGTTGCAGCCTGGGTCGATCGAGCTGGCCGAGCCGACGCCGATCTGGGTGTAGGTAGTGTTGAGAATGTTGGCCCGATGCTCTGGGCTGGTCATGAACGCCTGCTCGAGCGTCGGGATCGAACCGCCCATCCCGACGTTTTCGCCGAGGTCGGTCCAGTCGGTGATTTGCGTTTGCAGGTTCGGATTATGTGACAACACGCCCGCCGCAGCGAGCTTGCCGGCCCAGCTCTGAGCTACCGCGTCGAGTTGGCTGTTCTCCCGCAGGGCGGGTAGTCCCATCCCGGCGCGCGAGGTATTGGTGGCGCCGACTAGATCACCAGAAGGGGTGGCCAGGGCGGGTGTCGCGAGTGCTAACGAGGCGCCTAAGGCGCTAATCGACAACGTTACGGCGGCAAGGATCCGACGAATCCGATGGGTTTCTCGCAACTGCACGAGCGACCTTCCTGACCGAGGAGTAATACACCGAGGGATAATGCTTCGGCGTGTCCTTCTTGACAGTTATTGGGTCGTCGTGTAATTGACTATGGTTGATAGTCCGTGTGGGTGGCGTGGGTTATTTGACCCGAACGGCCTAATCTGGGCTCGTGTCAGTGCATCCGTTGCCCACCCGTGTTCTCTTGCTCACTCGCTCGGGGTGTCATTTGTGCGACGACGCTCGGGCCGTGGTCGCACGGGTAGTGGCTGAGTGTGGCGAACGTTTCGTCGAGAGCGACGTCAGTGCGGACGCCGACAACCTGCGTCGTTACGGCGAACAGATCCCGGTGGTATTCGTGGACGACGTTCAGGTCGACTTCTGGCGGGTGTCCGAACCCAGGTTGCGAGCCGCGCTCACTGCCCCAAAGCGTGAATCAGGTACGGACTAATCGGACGTTACCGGCTAAGGCGCGCATCTTGCGGGCTTGGCTTTGTGCGCGTGTTCACAAGGCCGTACGCTGGTTTGTGACCCCACGAAGTCGGAGTTCCCGTGCCTGCCAGCCGCCCCCCACGCCAGCAACGGGGCATCGGCGTACCCTCAGGCGGTCGTGAGCCGGCATCGGTCCAGATCGCCGAGCAGCCCGTGCGCAACATTCCTGAGGCCTCGATCGCGCGGCTACCACTCTATTTGCGGTCCTTGCAGGCGATGGCTGATCGTGGCGTGACGACGGTCTCCTCGGAAGAACTTGCCGTGGTGTCAGGCGTGAATTCGGCGAAACTTCGTAAAGATCTGTCGCATCTTGGTTCCTATGGCACTCGTGGCGTTGGTTACGAGGTCGCCTATCTGCTTTACCAGGTGTCACGTGAGCTCGGGCTGACCCAAGGCTGGGCCGTCGTCCTGGTCGGGGTGGGTAACCTCGGTCGCGCGCTTGCCGGCTATGGCGGATTCGCTACCCGGGGTTTTCGGGTGGCCGCACTACTCGACGTCGATCCTCACCAGGTTGGTGAGCGTCTCGGCAATCTCGTCGTCGGTCATGTCGATGAGCTGGAGCGCATCGTTGGCGAGCAGGGGGTCGCGATCGGTGTTATCGCCACACCCGCCGCAGCCGCTCAAGCAGTCTGCGACCGAATGGTCGCGGCTGGTATTCGCAGTGTGCTCAACTTCGCGCCTGCGGTCATCACGGTGCCGGCGGGTGTCGAGCTGCGCAAGGTCGATCTCTCTACCGAGCTGCAGATTCTCGCGTTTCATGAGCAGCGGCGAGTGGCGGCATCGGCTGCCGAGACAGTGACTGCGATGGCGGCCGCCGTCCTATCTGAAGATCTTGACGAACTCGACAGTCTCCAGCGGGCCCGCGCATGAGTTTGTTAGTGGTTGGGTTGTCCCATCACAGCGCGCCGGTCGGCGTGTTGGAACGAGCCGCGCTGTCGGCCGAGACGACGGTCAAGCTGCTCGACGACGTGATCGGCGCGCCGTCAGTCGACGAAGTGATGGTGCTGGCGACCTGTAACCGGGTCGAGGTCTACGCCTCGGTGGAGAAGTTTCACGCCGGCGTTGCTGTCGTGTCGGAGTTGCTGGCTCGCCACACCGGCATCGATTTCGACGAACTGTCACCGTTTCTCTACGTGCACTATGAAGACCGCGCCGCGCAACATCTGTTCGCGGTGACCGCGAGCCTGGATTCGATGTTGATCGGTGAGCAGCAGATCCTCGGCCAGGTCCGCTCCGCATTCCGTCTCGCCCGAGAACGTGGAGACGCCGGCCGCGCCTTGCATGAGGCAGTCGAACACGCGTTGCGTACGGCCAAGCGCGCGCAAGCCGAGACCGGAATCGGTTCGGCCGGAACCACCATGGTCGAAGTCGGGCTGGGCATGGCCGCCGCCGAGTTCGGCACCGATACCCCGATCGGTGGCCGCCGTGCCGTTGTCGTCGGCGCGGGCGCGATGGCATCGGTCGCGGTCGCCGCGCTTTCGGCGGCAGGTGTCGCCAGCTTGGTCGTCGTCAGTCGTACATTGGCGCACGCGATTGCGCTGGCTCTGCGCGCGGACGGTACCGCGCGGCCGATCGGCGATCTCGAATCCGTGATCGCCGGCGCTGACATTGTCGTGTCCTGTACTGGGTCCAACGGCGTGGTGATCAAGGCCGACGTCATTGAGCGGGCGATGGCCGCGCGTGGGCCTGATCGGCCACTCGTGCTGCTCGACATCGCGTTGCCGCACGATGTCGACCCGCGTGCGGCGGCCATTGCGGGAGTGCGAGTCATCGACCTCGACCGGCTCAAGCCGGTACTCGAAGCGGCTACCGTCGCTGACGACGTCGCCGAAGTGCGCGCGATCGTCGCGCAAGAACTGGTCGCCTACGTCGAGGCCCGTCAGGCAGCCGGGGTTGCGCCTACGGTGGTCGCGCTGCGCGACAAGGCGGCTCAGGTCGTTAACGCCGAACTGCACCGGCTCGAGCGTCGATTGCCCGATCTGGACGCCGCCGCCGCCGCCGAGATTGCGAGCGCGATGCGTCGCGTCGTTGACAAGCTTCTGCACGCGCCGACAGTGCGAGTGCAACAGCTGGCCGGCGGCGCCAGCCCGGAGTCCTATCCCGAAGCGTTGCGCCGACTCTTCGACCTCGACCCGGCGGCAGCTGCCGCCCTGGTCAGCCCGGACGTCGATGTTTCTGGTACCGACGGTAGGCAGACGTCATGACCCCTACTTCGACTCGTACGTCAGTACTGCGCCTGGGCACCCGGCGCAGTGCGCTGGCGGTCGTGCAGGCCGAGCTGGTGGCCAGTGCGCTGCGCGCGCTCGGTCACCAGGTTGAGTTGATCGGGGTAACGACCGAGGGTGATCGCAGCGCTGAAGTCGGCGAACCGTTGGTTGAGGCGGGCGGTGTCGGGGTCTTCGTGGCAGAGCTGCGCTCCCGATTGCTCGCTGGCGACGTCGATCTGGTCGTGCATTCGATGAAGGATCTCCCGACGGGCGCGCATCCTGGTCTGACGGTAGCCGCGATACCCACCCGCGAAGATCCGCGCGACGCGTTGGTCGCTCGCGACCGACTGACGCTGGCGCAACTGCCCGTCGCGGCCGTGGTCGGCACCGGGTCTCCCAGGCGCGCGGCGCAGCTCCGTGCCCGCCGCGACGACCTCGACGTCCGCTCAATTCGTGGCAATGTAGACACCCGGCTGGGTAAGGTAGCTGCCGGTGAATTCGACGCGGTGGTCCTCGCCACGGCAGGCTTATCCCGACTCGGTCGGCTAGGCGAGGCGAGTGAGGTGTTTGATCCCGACGTGATGCTGCCCGCGCCAGGGCAGGGAGCGCTGGCGATCGAGTGTCGAAACGAGGCGAGTCAGCAGCTGGTTGAAGCGCTCGCCGGGTTAGACGACCAAGTCAGTCGGGCTGCGGTGGTTGCCGAGCGGGCGGTGCTCGCCGCGCTTGAAGCGGGTTGCACTGAGCCGGTCGGCGCGTACGCCGTTGTTAGCGGCTTACCGCAGGGTGGTGCCTCGGGCGGCTTGCCGCCTGGGGGTGTGTTGGGCGGCCAACTACCGCCTGGATTGGTACTGAGTTTGACTGCGGCCGTCGTCAGCGTGGACGGTACGACCACTATCAAGCGGTCCGCGGCCACGTCACTTCAGTCGATGGAAGGTGCCTATCAACTCGGTCGCGACGTTGCGGCGGAGCTACTTGGCGCCGGCGCCAGCGGGGTCATGGGGAAACGACCATGAGCAGCACGGTCAGCACGTCACGAAGCTGGAAAGCGCGCCGATCGCAGGCGACGCGGATGACGACACGGTAAGGACGGCGATGAGGTCAATGCCCAAGAACACGGGCACGGTGGCGTTCGTGGGAGCTGGCCCGGGAGATCCGGGTCTACTCACTTTGCGTGCCGTAGAACTACTCGGGTACGCCGACGTGGTGGTCGCTGACGCGCCGCCGCCACCTGGGCTCTCGGTGCACTTTCGTACCGGTGCCGTGGTGATCGACTTGTCAGCTGTTGAGGCTGACCGGCCGTTGACCCGCGCCGAGCGGGCCAAGACAGTGGTCGATGCCGCCAAGTCGGGCAAGACGGTGGTTCGTCTGATGACGGGTGACCCGTTATTCGACGGCGAAGGCTCCGACGAGGCAGCGGCCTGCGCGAAGGCGAAGATCGCCGTCGAGGTTGTGCCCGGCGTCCCGACCGCTGCCGCTGTGCCCGCCTACGCCGGCATTGCGCTGGTCGACGCGAAGCACCGCGAAGTGCGGGTATTCGATGCTCGTGGTATCAGTGCCGGGCTAGCTGGCCCCGACTGGAACAGTGCTGGCAGCGGTAACCACACGCTGGTAGTCGTCGGCGTCGAGTCGGTGGGCGCGGTGGCGCTGGCGTTGGTCCAGCACGGTCGCTCCGCCCAGACGCCGGTCGCGGCGACCAAGGCTGGCACCACCACCGAGCAACACACGGTGGTCTCCACGCTGGGTTCGGTTGAGGCTGACGCGAAGGCAGTCGGCCTTGATGGTCCGGTCGTCCTGGTTGTCGGCGATGTGGTGAAGAGCCGGACGTCGCTGTCGTGGTTTGAGACCCGGCCGCTGTTCGGCTGGCGGGTTCTGGTGCCGCGAACGAAAGAGCAGGCCGGGGTGTTGTCGGAGCGGCTGCGCGCTTATGGCGCGGTGCCCTCGGAGGTGGCCACCATTGCGGTCGAGCCGCCGCGCACGCCCCAGCAGATCGAGCGTGCGGTCCGCGGGCTGGTCACCGGGCGCTACGAATGGATCGCCTTCACCTCGGTCAACGCGGTGAAGGCGGTGCGCGAGAAGTTCGAGGAGTATGGCCTCGACGCGCGCGCGTTCTCCGGTATCAAGGTGGCCGCGGTCGGAGAGCAGACCGCCGCGTCGCTCATCGCGTTCGGCGTTAAGCCGGATCTGGTACCGAGCGGTGAACAGTCGGCAGCGGGTCTACTCGAAGACTTTCCGCCGTACGACGATCTGCTCGACCCGATCAACCGGGTCTTCCTGCCACGCGCCGACATTGCCACCGAAACACTGGTGGCTGGCCTGGTGGAGCTCGGCTGGGAGGTCGACGATGTCACCGCCTACCGCACCGTGCGGGCGGCGCCGCCGCCGGCGGCGACTCGCGAGGCGATCAAGACCGGCGGGTTCGACGCGGTGGTCTTTACGTCGTCTTCTACGGTGCGCAATCTGGTCGGTATCGCGGGTAAGCCGCACGCCACCACGGTGATCGCCTGTATCGGCCCGCAGACGGCGAAAACCGCCGAAGAGCATGGCCTTCGGGTCGACGTGTTGGCCGAAGAGCCGTCGATGGATGCGCTCGCTGAGGCGCTGGCCGCGCATGGTCTCGCGCAGCGAATGGCTGCCGAGGCAAGTGGAGAGTGGAGCGGCAAGCCTGGCCGGCCGAAGGCAAGTCCACGCCGGAAGGCCAAGTAGTCCGCGTGGAGTCAGTGTCGTCCGTCGCGGCGGTGGGGCCGTTCCGGCCACGCCGGCTGCGGCGGACGCCAGCATTGCGCCGACTAGTCGCGCAGACGCGGCTGTCGGCGTCCGATTTGGTGTTGCCGTTGTTCGTCAAGGAAGGCATTTCCGAGCTGGCGCCGATCGCGTCGATGCCGGGGGTTTTCCAGCACACCCGGGAGTCGTTACGAAAGGCTGCGGCCGAGGCGGCTGCTCTCGGTGTCGGTGGGTTGATGCTCTTCGGCGTCCCTGCGGTTAAGGACGAGCGCGGGTCATCGGCTGATGATCCAGGCGGGATCGTTCAGTTGGCGCTGGGCGACCTGGTGGCCGAGGTCGGCGACGCGCTTGTGGTGATGACTGACCTTTGCCTGGACGAATACACCGACCACGGGCATTGTGGTCTGTTGGTTCCGTCGTCGTCCGGTCTGGTTGTCGACAACGATTCGACGCTTGAGCGGTATGCGTCGATTGCGGTTGCCCAGGCCAGAGCTGGCACGCACGTCGTTGGTCCCAGCGGCATGATGGACGGTCAAGTTGCCGCGATCAGGGCGGCGTTGGATTCGGCCGGATTCTCCGAGGTGGCGATTCTCGCCTACGCCGCGAAATACGCGTCGAGTTTCTACGGCCCATTTCGGGACGCCGCAGAATGCGCGCCACAATTCGGGGATCGTCGCGGCTATCAGCAAGATGTCGCCAACAGCGACGAAGCTTTGCGTGAGGTCGCGCTCGATATCGCCGAAGGTGCGGACATGGTGATGGTGAAACCGGCGATGTCTTATCTCGACGTGGTTTCTCGGGTGCACGAGGCATTTGACGTGCCGGTTGCGGCTTATCAGGTCAGCGGCGAATACGCGATGGTCGAAGCGGCCGCGGCCAATGGCTGGCTCGACCGCGAAAGCGTCATTCTGGAGACGCTGACGTCGATCCGTCGGGCCGGCGCCGACATCGTGCTCAGCTATTGGGCCAGCGAGGCAGCCCGGCTGCTCAGCGCATGACAATATCGGCAGCGCCTCGACCAGAGGCGGTATTGCTCGACGCTGGCGGCGTGCTGTTGTTACCTAATCCGTGGGCGATCGCCGCGGTGTTGCGCGCGGCTGGCGGATCGATCGATATCGACGTGATCCCGCGAGCGCATTATGCGGGCACCGCCGCGATGGATGCTCCTCGGCGTGCGGGTAACTGGTCGCATTATCACGCGGTGCTGGCCCGATTTGCCGGCGTCCAGCTCGATCGTTGTGATGACGCGATCGCTGGTCTCGCGAGTTTGTACGGTGCGCCGGTGCCCTCGCTATGGAATGTGGTGCCGGACGGCGTGCTCGAAGTGGTGCGCGATCTCGAAGCGACCGGAGTGGCAATCGCGGTGGTGTCGAATGCCGATGGGCTCGTCGAGGCTCAATTGCGCCGAGCCGGCGTGAATATCGATGTTGTGATCGACTCGACCGTGGTCGGTTTCGCCAAGCCGGATCCAGAGATTTTCCGGCTGGCACTGGAGAAACTCGGCGTGCCGCCGGAGCGAGCTGTGCATGTCGGCGATACCGCGTCAGCCGACGTCGATGGCGCCCATGCCGCTGGTGTGAGGCCATTGCACCTTGACCCGTTCGGCGATTGTCCTTATCCGGCCGGCCATCACGAGCACATTAGCTCGCTCGGCGAGGTCGTTTCCTTCGTGACTGGCGTGCTGCCGGATTAGTCGGGCGGCTTAGTGGGGCAGTTCAGTAACGGTGGCTCTAGGGGATGTGTATACCCGGGCACGTGGTGCTCAAAGGGGCTTCGTCGCCTAACGGGGTGATCTGGGTGCGACGATCGAGAAGCCCACTTATCGTGACGTCGAGCTGGGGTTGAACGGTGACTTTGGCGCAGTTGACCGCGATATCGAGGATGACCCGGCGACTATCGTTGCGTCTGATCGAGAAATGCCCGGTTGTGTGCCCAGCTGGAATAGGCATAGCGGTCGGTCCTGTGGGGGGATCGCCGAGTTGTGAGGCGACCAGGGTAAAGCCCGGCTGGTCGATGCCTAGTCGGTCGACGCGCAATGGCAGCTGGGTGCCATTTGTCATGGTGATGTACATCAACAGTGTGCCGTGACCGGTAGTAATTTCGTTCCACTGGACATTTACCCGAGGGTGAAAAGCGCCGGCCCACCACGCAGTGACGCCACCGATCAACATGACGACGACGGCGAACGAGATCAGCAGCTGGCCGCGAGCCCGAGGTGGCCGAATTTGTTGCCATAGCTCGTCAGTCAGACCGGTAGCGACCCGCGTCATTTTCCTCTCCCCGTCGACCATCTACACAATGTACCAACTATCTGATACAAAGTGAAGCACAATATTCAGCGAAGGAGGAGGCGTGGGGATCCTGCTCGCGGTGTACGGTCTTTTGCTGGTGTGGCTCGTCTATATGGTATTCACGAATTGGTGGCCGCTAACCTCGCTTCGGCGCGATGACGTCGCCGAATTCGCTGCCACCTATGGCTTCTGGGTAACCGCCGGTAATGGCCGTTACCTCGTCGGGTATCTCGTCCGGAGCATGCGATGGCGACGCTGGGGCGCTTTTGTCGGGCTGATAGCTGGATTCATCGTGGCTGTGATCCGCACCCACACCGTAACTACCTCCGTGTCGATGGGTGCGGGCATGACGTCGACCTCTACTCGGAGCACCTTCGCTGCCGGCTGGTTGCTGCTGGCGGTAGTTGGATTCTTTATCGGCGCATTGGTGGCTGAGTTCCGTGGTGGCGCGACTGCCACTGGCCCGCGCCGTTCCGCGATGTTGGTACCTCGGCGCCGATCTGCCTTTCTCGATGGAAGTGTGCTTCGTCCTATCTATGCCATTCCTGTGGCTGGCGTTGCCCTGCTTGGTCTGAGTTTCATCCCGCACAGTTCACTCCGGGCTGAGGCGGTGACCTTTGCGGCATGCATTGTCGCGGTTGCCATCACGGTCGAACTGACCACCCGCTGGGTGGTGAGCCGACCGAATCCGGCCATGCAGGCTGATCTCGCGGTCGCGATGGACGCCGTCCGGGTGAGTTGCTTGCGACGTATCGTGACGATTGGGCAGGCGTTGACGTGGGGCCTGCTGGCGTGGGAGTGCGGTGTGCTGAGCGATGCGGTTCCCCATCATCTGCGGGGCGTCATCCGGTTGTTTGTGTTGTACGCCGGTTGGTCGTGTCTTCGTACCTGGGTCCGATTGCGCAAGAGGTCATGGGCTGTCCGGCAGCCGAGGACGGCGCGGTAGTGATTGTCGAGGTCGACCCGTCGTCACCGACACCGCCGTATGAACAGTTGCGGGCCCAGATTGCCGGGCTCATCTCGGTCGGTTCGCTGCGCGTTGGTGACAAGCTGCCGACGATTCGTCAGTTAGCCGGCGACCTTGCTCTCGCTCCCGGCACTATCGCGCGCGTTTATCGCGAACTCGAGACGGCCGGTCTCATCGTGAGCCGGCGGCGTAGCGGCACTTTTGTGACCACCGCGCCGCCCGCGCCGTCGATACCCGCCGCCGAGCGCAACCGCCGGCTGGCTGATGCCGCTCGCCAATACGCGAGCGTCGTCCGGGCACTGGGCGTCGATCCCGCAGCTGCTCTCGAACACGCCCGGACGGCGCTGACCGAATCCTGACCGCATTGACGGGTGGCGTCGGAGCCCACGGCGCCCGCTTGAGAGGATCAGTAGCTGTGGACGATGTCGACGTACGGTCTCAGGCACTTTTTGCCCGTGGGCAGGCGGTTACCCCAGGCGGGGTTAACTCGCCGGTGCGCGCTTTTCGCGGCGTCGGTGGCACGCCGAGGTTCATGGCATCAGGGCGCGGCGCCTACCTGACTGACGTCGATGGCAACGAGTACGTCGACCTGGTCTGCTCCTGGGGGCCGATGATCCTGGGGCACGCGCATCCGGATGTTGTCGCCGCTGTCACCGAGGCCGCGGCCAAGGGCACCAGCTTCGGCACGCCGACCCACGGTGAGGTCGAGCTGGCTGAGGAGATCGTGCGCAGGGTCAGCCCGGTCGAGCAGGTACGGCTGGTCAGTTCGGGTACCGAGGCGACGATGAGCGCCGTCCGGCTGGCTCGGGGATTTACTGGGCGTCCCAAGATCGTCAAGTTTGCCGGTTGCTATCACGGGCACGTCGACGCGCTGCTGGCCAGCGCGGGCAGCGGTGTCGCCACTCTCGCGTTGCCAGACAGTCCTGGCGTCACCGGTGCGCAGGCCGCTGACACCATCGTGGTCGCCTACAACGATCTCGCGGCGGTCGAAGAGGCTTTCGCGGTCTACGGCGACCAGATCGCTTGCGTGATCACCGAGGCGGCTGCGGCGAATATGGGGGTGGTGCCGCCAGCGCCTGGCTTCAACGCGGCACTGCGCGATATTTCCCATGCAAATGGCGCGCTGCTCATTCTCGACGAAGTGATGACCGGATTCCGGGTGTCGGCGTCTGGCTGGTTCGGTGTGGACGGCGTTGCCGCCGACCTGGTGACGTTCGGCAAAGTCATGGGTGGCGGGTTGCCTGCGGCGGCTTTCGGTGGTCGACGCGACGTCATGCAACGGCTCGCTCCGGCAGGCCCGGTTTACCAGGCTGGCACCTTGTCTGGAAATCCGCTCGCGACCGCGGCTGGCCTGGCCACTTTGCGAGCCTGCACACCCGAGCTGTATGCGCATCTGGACGCGACCGCGGCGACGGTTGGCAAGCTGGCCTCGGCTGCGTTAGCGGCAGAAGGTGTCGAGCACCGGCTGCAGACCGCCGGCAATCTGTTCTCGATCTTCTTCACCGACTTCGAGGTGCGCGACTATGACGAGGCTCGCACTCAGGCCACCCACCGGTACGCGGCGTTCTTTCACGCGATGCTCGACCGGGGGATCTACCTGCCTCCCTCGGCGTACGAGGCGTGGTTCGTCTCCGGCGCGCATGACGAGGCGGCTATCGAGAAGATCGCCGCCGCATTGCCGCACGCGGCCAGGGCGGCTGCCCAGGCTGCCGATCCGATGGCTGGGGCAACCGCGTGAAGACGATCGTGCACCTGCTTCGACATGGCGAGGTCGATAATCCCGGCAAGGTGCTTTATGGCCGGTTGCCGGGATATCACCTGAGCCTGGCGGGTGTGGCCATGGCCGAAAAGGCCGCGCAAGCGTTGGTCGGCCGCGACGTGGTGGCTGTCATCTCGTCACCACTGGAGCGGGCGATCGAGACGGCGACCCCAGTTGCGGGGGTGTTCGATCTCCCCATCGGCACCGATGATCGGCTGATCGAGGCAGCGAATATTTTCCAGGGCTTGACCTTCGGCGTCGGAGACGGCTCGTTGCGACGTCCGACGCACTGGAAGTACCTGGTGAATCCGTTTCGGCCGTCGTGGGGTGAGCCGTATCGCGAGCTGGCGGCGCGCGTTCTAGGCGCGGTGAATACTGCGCGTGACGCCGCGCGCGGCCACGAGGCGGTCTGTGTCAGCCACCAGCTGCCGATTTGGACGGCGCGCCTGCGGGCTGAGAACAAACGTCTTTGGCACGATCCGCGCCGCCGTCAGTGCGCGCTCGGTAGCTTGACCAGCTTCGAGTTCGATGGCGATGCTCTCGTCGGCGTCCGCTACACCGAACCTTCGGGTCCGGCGGGCATGCATCAGGTGCCCGGCGCCTAAACAGGCGTTATGGCCCGTGGTGTGTTGGCATGGCCACCGAATGGGCGCGGGCATATGGGCCGCGTCGAGCCGCACTGCCGACGGAAGGCAGAATGGTCGGGTCATCGACGATGGGATTTGTTGGCTGTGGTTGTGCTGAGGGGATTGTGCTGAGGGCCAGGGTTGTCCGGCGGGCTGGGCGCCCGATCGCGATGATCGCGGCCGGCGGCGTTGTCAGCATTGCGACGGTATTGGCTGGTTGTAGTGCCTCGGGTAATAGTGCCAACGTGAGCCAGACCAATTATGTGACCGGCAAAGGCGTGCAGACCTCATATGCGCTCGGCCATCGCAAGGCAGCTCCGACGATCTCAGGCAAGAACCTGGCTGGCCAGCCGCTGTCATTGGCGAGCTACGCGGGCAAGGTCGTGGTGTTGAACTTCTGGGCGTCGTGGTGCCCGCCGTGTCGGGCTGAGGCCAAGGCGCTGCAACAGGTGTACATCGATACTCGCTCGTCTGGCGTGCAGTTTGTCGGCGACGATATTCGCGAGAATGGCAACTCCGACGCCGTCAATTTCGAGGCCGCCCAGGGCGTTACGTATCCGAGCATTGCCGACGAGCCGGGGCGTAACGCGCTGGCTTTTCGGGCCAGTGGCGCTATTCCGGAAATCCCGCCGAGCACGTTGATCATTGATCGCCAAGGCAAAGTGGCCATCCGCATTCTGGGCGAGACGGACTACAACCAGCTGTTGGCGGCAGTCAAAGCGGTGGCGAGCCAATCGTGATTGTTCTTGCTGGTTCGGTCGGCGCGTCATTCCAGACGACGGTGTTGTCGGGTTCGCTGCTGCTCGCCGTGCCGGTCGCCGCACTGGCCGGTTTCGTGTCGTTTCTCTCACCGTGCGTAGTGCCGTTGGTGCCGGGTTATCTCTCTTACGTCACTGGGCTGACTGGTGCTGATCTTGACGATGCGGCGGGCCATCATCGCGGCAGGGTATTCGCGGGTGCCTTCTTGTTCGTGCTCGGGTTCAGTGCGGTATTCGTCTCTTACGGTGCGCTATTTGGTGGCATCGGTGCGACATTGTCGGCGCATACAGTGGCTCTCGATCGCATTCTCGGCGCACTGACGATTGTTTTTGGGCTGGCGTTTATGGGCTTGATTCCAGGGCTGCAACGAGAGGCGCGGTTTCACCGGCTGCCGGCTGCCGGCATTGCCGGCGCGCCCATTCTCGGGATCCTCTTCGGCGTCGGCTGGACGCCGTGCATCGGGCCGACATTAGGAGCGGTACAAAGCCTGGCGCTCGACGGTTCGAGTGCCAGCCGAGGCGCCTTGTTGACGCTCGCTTACTGCCTCGGATTAGGTGTGCCATTCATTATCGTCGCGGTGGCATTTCGGCGAGCGTTGTCGGTCTTGACTATCGTGAAACGGCATTACGCGTTGGTGACTCGGATCGGTGGTCTCTTGCTGGTGACCGTCGGCATCATGCTCGTCACCGGCTTGTGGGCCGATCTCGTCGGGCATTTGCAGTCTGCCGTCCACGGTTATGTGCCGGCGATCTGAAATGAGCGAGACGCCAACGCAAGACATCAACCAGCGTGACGAGGACATCGATCGGGCCGAGTCTGCCGAGCCCGGGGAACAAGCCGAGTCCGCGGAACTTGCCGGGATCACCGGTCGGCCGAACGTCGACGGTGAAGGCGTCGATGAACTCGGTACCAGACAACGCGGCTCGCGCCGTTCAGGCAATTCGGTGGTTAGCTCGCTGCGCTGGGGCTGGTACACGCTGACCTCGATGCGCACCGCGCTGGTCTTGTTGTTCATGCTCGCGCTTGCCGCGGTGCCTGGCTCGGTGCTGCCGCAGCGCGGCAACAACCCCATCGCTGTCGGCAATTTCTACCGCGCTCACCCTCGTTGGGCGCCGATTGTCAATCATCTCGGTGGCTTCGATGTCTTCGGCTCGGCCTGGTTCGCCGCGATCTATTTGCTGTTGTTCATCTCCCTTGCCGGTTGCGTATTGCCGCGTAGCCGGCGGCATTTCTCGGCGATGCGGGCTAGACCGCCGGCCGCACCGCGCAATATGGCTCGGCTGCCGCTTTCGGTTCGCTGGGAAACGGACGCCGACCCGGCGGCTGCTCTGGACGCCGCACATCAACTGCTGCGGTCACGACGGTTTCGGGCTGATCGTTCGAGTACCAGTGTGGACGCCGAGAAAGGTCACCTGCGCGAGACCGGAAATCTGCTATTCCACCTGTCATTGTTGGTGGTATTGATCGGAATCGCGATCAGCTCGGTATTCGGCTTTACCGGTACCGTATTGGTGAAAGAACACGACGGCTTTGCCGATACCCAGATCGATTACGACAGCTTGTCGCCGGGCCGATTCGTCGATGTCGCCAAGCTGCCGCCGTTCTCGTTCACGCTGGATTCTTTCGCCGCCACCTATCAAAGCACCGGTAGCGAGCGTGGCGAGGCGACGACGTTTGACGCGCACGTTACCTGGCAGCCAAACCTTTCTGCCACTCCGCGCAAAGATGACATCCGAGTGAATCATCCGCTCAGTAGCGGCGGCGCGAATATCTACTTGGTCGGGCATGGATACGCGCCGCGTTTCATCGTGAAGGACGGCGCTGGGCACACATTCGACGACTACACCCCGTTTCTACCGCAGAACAGCGAATTTGAATCCCAAGGTGTCGTCAAACTCCCGGACGCGTCACCACAGCAGCTCGGAATTACCGGCTTCTTTCTTCCGACCGGGCAACTCGATCCGACTACTGGTCAGCCCGTGTCGACCTTTCCGGCACCCAATAATCCGGTCGCCGTTATCGGAGTCTTCGCCGGCAACCTCGGCCTGTCCAGTGGTGGGACGCAGTCGGTCTACACACTCGACACCACCCAGATGAAGCTCGTCGCCTCGCTACCGATGGCGATTGGTGACACCGATACGTTGCCCAACCACCTCGGCAGCATCACCTTCGCCGGCTATGACCAATGGGCCACTTTTCAGATCAGTCGTGACCCGGGTAAGCCGATCGTGCTCGTCGCTGTCGGAGCCGTCGTGCTGGGTCTCGTCCTGTCGTTGCGAATCCGCCGCCGCAGGCTATGGGTGCGTGCGTCGCCGGGTGCCGCCGGGCGTACCGTGGTCGAGGTCGGCGGTCTTACCCGCACCGACGCGAGTGGTGGCTTCGACGACGAGTTCGCCAAGCTGGTCGACGAATTGCGGGTAGCGATACCAGGGTTGCCGGTCGTGACACCGTCACGACCGTTGCCAGTCGCGACGCTGTCGCTGCCGGCGGAAGAACGAGCCGAACCGGCGTCCGATCTGGACAGTCGCGTCCGCGAAGAGGAGTGATCGTGCCGGTCGATGTCGGGCTCGCCAAGCTCTCTAACGATCTGATCAACGGCACTGTGGTCGCCTACGCCCTCGCACTTCTCGGGTACGCCATCGATGCCGCCTACGGCAACCACGCGGCGCCCGCGACCGCGACGACAGCTGTTACCGCGGCCGCGCCGGCTGCAGAGCGGGTCCCCGCATTAGTCGGCGCGTCATCGTCTGGGCAGGGCACGTCTGCGTTTGCCGGGTCTGGCACTTCGGTGTTGGGTAAGTCGGTGGACGGCGGGGTGTCCAGCAAGTCGCCGTCCGGTACCGGTGGGTTCGGCGGCATTGGTCGGTTGGGTGCCGTTATTGGTCGCTGGTCTGGGCGAGTCGCGGTCGGCGTCACGATCGTCGGGTGGCTGTTTCAGCTAGTGGCGATTGTTTGTCGCGGACTCTCGGTGCACCGGTTGCCATGGGGCAACATGTACGAGTTCTCCCTCGCGCTGACGTTCGCGGCTGTGACCGCATTCCTCGTCGTGATGACGCGGCAACGGGTGCGGTTCCTCGGGCTGTTCGTCATGCTTCCGGTTTTGTTGGGGCTCGGACTCGCGGTGACCGTGCTCTATGTGCCACCGGCGCCGCTGGTTCCCGCACTGCATTCGTACTGGCTGGCGATTCACGTCACCGCCGCGATTATCGCGTCTGGCATCTTCACCGTCGGATCGGCGGCAACGGTGATGTATCTGATCGCCGACTCCTACGCGACGGCGATGGCAACCGGTCGAAAGCCACGGTTCTCGACGCTGGCTCGCATGATGCCAGCAGCCAATGTGCTCGACCGAACCGCTTATCGGGCCTACTCCTTCGCGTTCCCGCTCTGGACGTTCGCGGTGATCGCCGGGGCAATCTGGGCCGAGTTCGCCTGGGGCCATTACTGGCAGTGGGACCCGAAGGAGACCTGGTCGTTCATCACCTGGGTGGTGTTCGCCTGCTATCTGCACGCCCGAGCGACCGCCGGTTGGCGCGGGCGTAAGGCGGCTTTTATCGCGCTGCTCGGTTTCGTCACGTTCCTGTTCAACTTCTTCGGCGTCAACTTCCTGATGGTCGGCATGCACTCCTACGCCGGTATCTGATCGTCGTCGACGCGGTCCCCGTCGGCGTCGATAACGGGGTCACCGGGATACTGGGCTCATGGCCTACGCCGACCTACCGGAGTTTCTCGCTCGTCTGGAAAAGGACGGCGAGCTGGTTCGCGTGAAAGTGGCTGTTGATCCGCACTTGGAGATCACCGAGATCGTCGACCGGGTGGTCAAGGCCGGCGGCCCGGCGTTGTTGTTCGAGAACGTGCGTGGCTCGAACATGCCGTTGGCGATCAACGTTTTCGGTACCGATGCCCGCATGGCCAAGGCATTGGGCGTCGCCAACTTCGACGAGGTCGGCGATCGGATAGCCGAGTTACTCAAGCCCGAAATGCCGCGCGGATTCTCCGGCCTGCGCGACGCGATGGCCAAGATCGGCCAGCTGCGTACCGTGCCGCCCAAGCTGGTCAAAGACGCGCCTTGCCAGCAGGTCCTGCTCAAAGGCGACCAGGTCGACCTCACCATGTTGCCGGGCCTGCATACCTGGCCGGACGACGGCGGCGTGTACTTCAACCTCGGGCTGACCCACACCAAGCACCCTGAAACCGGCCAGCGCAACCTCGGGCTCTACCGGCTGCAGCGACACGACAAGCGCACGGTCGCGATGCATTGGCAGATTCACAAGGATTCCAACGCTCACCACGCGGTGGCCGAACGGCGAGGTGAGCGCCTTCCGGTGGCGATTGCTTTTGGCTGCGATCCGGTGATCACCTATGCGGCGTCCGCGCCCTTGCCGGCCGATATCGACGAATACCTGTTCGCCGGATTCCTTCGGCACGAACGGGTCGAGATGGTCGACTGCCTGACGGTGCCCTTGCAAGTGCCGGCCAATGCCCAAGTCGTGCTGGAGGGGTGGCTTGAGCCCGGTGAACGTCGTCCCGAAGGGCCATTCGGTGACCACACCGGTTTCTACACACCGGTGGAACCCTTCCCGGCGTTGACTATTGATGCCATGACGATGCGCAAAACCCCGGTGTTCCAGACGATCGTCGTCGGCCGACCACCGGCTGAAGACGGTCCGATGGGCAAAGCGACCGAGCGCATCTTCTTGCCGCTTATCAAGCTTTCGGTGCCAGACATCGTCGATATGGATCTGCCGGTTGAGGGTGTTTTTCACAACTGCGCGATCGTCAGTATCGATAAGCGATATCCCAAGCACGCGCATACGGTGATGCACGCGATCTGGGGAGCCGGCTTGCTGTCGTTGGCGAAACTCATCGTGGTCGTCGATGCCGAATGCGACGTCCACAATTATTCGCAGGTGGCTTGGCGCGCACTAGGCAACGTCGATTACAGCCATGATCTGGTGCAGTCCGTTGGCCCGGTCGATCATCTCGATCATGCTAGTTACCAGCAGTTTTGGGGCGGAAAGATCGGTGTAGACGCGACCCGAAAACTCCCTACCGAGGGCTATACCCGCGGCTGGCCAGAGATGATCGAGCAAGATCCGCGAGTTGTCGACCAGGTCAGCAAGCGCTGGAAGGAATACGGGATTTCGTGAGCACTGCCGCTACGTCGTTATCTGGTTCGGCCGCGTCCGAGCGGGGCCGTATTCGGGCTTTTCTCGATTTGGTGAAGTTCGAGCACTCGGTCTTCGCGCTGCCCTTTGCCTATATCTCCGCGCTTGCCGCGATGCGCCTGGACAATCTCCATGTGCATTGGCGCCAGCTGCTGCTGATTACGATCGCGATGGTCTGCGCCCGCACGTTCGCGATGGCCGTTAACCGCATCGTTGATCGGCATATCGACGCTCGTAATCCGCGTACTCATAACCGCGAACTCGTCACCGGTGTGGTGTCGTTGCGGACGGCGTGGGTAGGCGCGATCGTGGCCTTGGTAGCACTAATGGCAGCTGCCGCTGGTTTGAATCTGCTCTGCTTCGTTCTCGCCCCTGTCGCGGCTGCCGTCTTAGCCGGATATCCCTATGCCAAGCGGGTGATCTGGGCGCCGCACGCGGTGCTCGGGGTGGCCCAAACGATCGGGCCGATCGGTGCCTGGCTGGCCGTTACCGGTCGCTGGTCGTGGGCGGCGGTAGTTCTGGGTCTGGCGGTCGGTTGCTGGATCGGTGGTTTCGACGTCATTTACGCGCTGCAAGATTATGAAGTCGATCGCCAGATCGGGGTGAAATCACTGCCGGCCAAGTTCGGGCCGAGCGTTGCGCTTGCCTGGTCGCGAGTGTCGCACTACGCAACCGTGTTGTTGCTGCTGTGGTTCGGCGTTCTCGCGCACTTCGGCTGGCTGTGGCTCGTCGGCGTCCTGGCCGCTGCGGCGGCACTGGCTTATGAGCAGTGGCTTATCAAGCCGAATGATTTGTCGAAGGTCAATCGCGCTTTCTTCACGGTGAATGGATTCGTCGGCATCGGGTTGTTCTGCTTCGCTCTCGCCGACCTGATCTCGCGCGGTCTCCGCGCATGAACCTCGCCATGAACCGCGACACATGAGCAGCGGTCGGTGAACTGCGAGATGGCACCGACTGGTCCGCGAGTGCCGTGGGTGGTTGGCGTCAGTGGGGCAAGTGGCACGCCGTACGCCGCCGCCACCTTGCGGGGACTGCTCGCTGCCGAGCTACCGGTCGACTTGGTCGTGTCACAAGCCGCGCGATTGACGATCCTCGATGAAACCGGCCTATCTTGGCGCGACGACGAAGACAGCCTGCTCAGCTGGCTGCGAGCACCGCTGGACCCGGACGCGAAACCGCACCAGATCAACCCGCTGATCGACGTCCGGCATTGGGCGCCTGGAAATCTGGCCGCCGGACCATCCAGCGGCTCATACCTGACTCGGGGCATGATCGTGGTGCCGGCGAGTACCGCCGCAGTGGCCGGTATCGCGCTCGGTCTGTCGAAGGATCTGTTGCAACGGGCCGCCGACGTCACGGTGAAAGAGCGTCGGCCGCTGATCGTGGTGCCACGGGAAATGCCGCTCGCCGGCGGTACTTTGCGGCACCTCGTCACACTCGATGAGGCAGGGGCGATCGTGCTGCCGGCGAGTCCAGGTTTTTATGCCAAACCGACGACGATGCAGCAGCTTGTCGATTTCGTCGCGGGTAAAACATTGGACGCCGCCGGCGTCACGCACGATCTTTACCGCCGGTGGAGAGGCGAGCTTGCCGGGCACTGACGTTCTGCCCGGCAGCACCCCTCTCGCCACCATTTCATTGGCGTTGTGCCTTGCTACAGCTCGGCGGGTTATGCCTCGCTGACAGCGTCGAGTGCCATCGAGCTGGCGTCGCCGTCGAGGTCACCACGGAGCAGAGTACGAACTTCGGATTCACGAAAGCGTCGGTGGCCGCCGGGTGTGCGGATGCTGCCGATCCGCCCCGAAGCGGCCCACCTGGTCACGGTCTTTGGATCGACTCGGAACAGGGTTGCGACCTCGCCAGGAGTGAGAAGCCGGTCACGGTTTTCCACGTCGTTCCCTTTCTTGGGACAGGTGGTCTGTTGTGTTCTTCTAGGACCCCCATGAGATGTGTACACGCAGTTGGCTAGGCGCGTCTGCCTTTGCCGCCGGATAGTTGCGTTGCGGCAGAAAAATCGGGGCAGTCGTCACGGATCAACTACTTAACGTGACGAAGATCACCGTGGAATGGGAGAAAAGGAGCCTTGCGTCGCAGTTCGATTACTCTATGCATTCGACCTCTTGGGCCTCGTTGAGCTCGTAAGGGATCGGGATATGCCGGCTGAAGTGGTGTGGTGCATGCTGGAACGGCAGTGCCGCGTTGGTCGAGATGAACGCCATATCGGCGAAGCGACGGACAGCACAGACAGCGCGAGCACGAACAGCGACGAGTACGACAGCGACAAGGAGCAAGACGTGGACGCCGGACGACAGCGCGAACTCGATGCGAAGGTACGTGCCGGCGAACGTCTCGACTACGACGATGGCGTGGCGCTCTACGACAGTGATGACCTTGCCTGGCTCGGCGAGCTGGCCCACCTGGTGCGCACCCGCAAGAACGGTGACCGAGTCTTCTTCAACGTCAACCGGCATCTGAACCTGACCAACGTCTGCTCGGCGTCTTGTGCCTATTGCAGTTTTCAGCGCAAGCCCGGCGAGACCGACGCGTACACGATGCGGATCGAACAAGCCGTCGAGCTCGCCCGCCAGATGGAGCCCGAGGGCATTACCGAGCTACACATCGTGAATGGTCTACATCCGACGCTTCCCTGGCGGTACTACCCGCGTTCGTTGAAGGCGCTGAAGGAAGCGCTGCCCAACGTCGCGCTCAAGGCGTTTACGGCCACCGAGATCCACTGGTTCGAGAAGATCTCCGGGCTCACGGCTGACGAAATCCTCGATGAACTGATCGACGCGGGGCTTGAGTCGCTCACCGGTGGCGGCGCCGAGATCTTCGACTGGGAAGTGCGGCAGAAGATCGTCGACCATGCCACCCACTGGGAAGACTGGTCACGTATTCACCGACTCGCCCACAGTAAAGGCCTCAAGACGCCGTGCACGATGCTCTACGGCCACATCGAGGAGCCGCGACACCGGGTCGACCACGTCTTGCGGCTGCGTGAGCTGCAAGACGAGACCGGCGGCTTCGTGGTCTTCATTCCGCTGCGTTTCCAGCACGACGCGAGCGGTGACCCGCGCAACCGGCTGATGACCCAGCCGATGGCGACCGGCGCCGAGGCGCTCAAGACTTTCGCCGTCTCCCGGCTGCTGTTCGACAACGTGCCGCACGTCAAGGCGTTCTGGGTGATGCACGGCTTGGCCACGTCGCAGCTTGCGCTCTCACACGGCGCGGACGATCTCGACGGATCGGTAGTCGAATACAAGATCACCCACGATGCCGACCACTACGGCACACCCGACACGATGCACCGCGACGACCTGCTCGACCTCATCAGGGACGCCGGATTTCAGCCGGTCGAGCGTGACACCCGCTACAACGTGATCCGTGAGTTCGACGGCCCCGCACCCGGACGTCGCGACCAACCCGAGCCGATGCCGGTGTGACTCGTCCCGATGATCTCGACGTGACCGAACCTAAAATCGACGTCCGCCCGGAAGGTAGTGCCGACGTCGAAGGCAGCGTCGAAGCGCATCAGGAGGCGGCGGCGCAGGCTCGCGCGCGGCACGCCACGCTGCGCTACAACACGCTTCGGCTAGCCATTTTCCTGCTCACCATGGCAGTGCTGTGGTTGGTGCGGGTCAAGGGTCTGCTACTGGTTGCGCTGGCCTTCTTGATCTCCGGGTTGGCGAGTTATGTCTTTCTGCGTCCACAGCGCGACGCCATGCTGGCCCAGCTCACGACCGGTCTGGGTCGACGTCGGCAGCGCGCTGCCATTCGGGATGCGCGCGAAGACGCTTTCCAGGACGTCGAGCCGGTAGGCGCCGATCAGCCAGCTGCCGCCTCCGACCTGGTACAGCCGGATGCGTCGTCCCTAACTAGCCAACCTTCGGGCGATGGCGTGTGAGTGTTCCGCGACCCAGAGTGGGGCACATCCAGTTTCTGAACTGCCTGCCGTTGTACTGGGGTCTGGTGCGATCGGGCGCGCTGCTCGACGTCACCCTGCATCGCGACACTCCGGACCGGCTCAGCGATCAGTTGGTCGCGGGCGAGCTCGATATCGCGCCGATCAGCCTGGTCGAATACCTCCGCAACGCCGACTCGCTGGCGTTGTTGCCCGATTTGGCCGTGGGATCTGACGGTCCGGTGATGTCGTGCGTGGTGGTCAGTCAGTTGCCGTTGGACCAGCTTGATGGCCAAACCGTCGCGCTCGGCTCGACCAGCCGGACCACGGTCGAACTCGCGAAGATGGTGTTGGAAGAGCAGATCGGCGTCCGACCGCGTTATGAAACGCAGCCACCCGACCTCGCCGCGATGATGATCGAGTCGCCGGCTGCGGTCTTGATCGGAGACGCCGCGCTGCGCGCGACCTTGCACGATGGGCCCCGGCTGGGTCTTGATGTCCACGACATGGGCGCGGCTTGGCGGAGCTGGACCGGGCTACCAATGGTGTTCGCCGTCTGGGCTGCCCGTAAGTCGTTCGCGGCGTCCAATCCCAGCTTGGTGAAAGACGTCCATCGGGCTTTCGTCGCGTCGCTGGAGATGTCGCTGGCCCACGTCGAACAAGTGGCGGAGTCGGCGGCTCGATGGGAAGACTTCGATGCCGACACTTTGGTGCGGTATTTCGGTACCCTGGATTTCTCGTTGGGGGAGCGGCAGCTGGCCGGTCTCGCCGAGTTTGCCCGTCGAGTCGGTCCGCGGATCGGGCTAGCTCCAATGGCGGAGCCCACCTTCGTCTCGACCTGATCATCTTGGGTAGCTAGCTGGCCATCAGTCCCGCGCAAAATGACTCTTTATGATCACCTCTGCGAAAGTTTGCGGCGTGTCGCTCGCCGGCCTGTCAGCATCGCGGCATGTCGATACAGCCGCCGTCTGAGGGAGAGCCATCTGGGCTGGGCCCGATGCACAGTGTCGTCATCGCCGATGACGCGGTCGGCATCCGTGAACTGATGCGTACTCTCCTCACTCTTGAGCCCGATTTCAGTGTGGTCGGACTGGCTGCCGATGGCGCCGCGGCAGTGGCGCTAGTCGCCCAAACTCAGCCGGATTTAGTGGTCATCGACGTCTCGATGCCGGTCATGAACGGGATCGAAGCGATCGCCGAGATCCGGCTAGTCTCGCCGTCGACGCGGATCGCGGTGTTATCGGGTGAACAGCGATCTAAGCCGGACGGCGCCGATGCTCACATCGAGAAGGGGACGTCGAACGAAATCGTGATCGACACGCTGCGCTCGCTGTGTCTCAGTGAGCGGCCCGCGCCCTGATCGACCCACCCCGTTAGTCTCTTCATGTGGCTGACTTGCGAAGTGTGCTTGCCCGCGCCGCTGATGGCGGCCGGATCTCGCCCGAGGAAGCTCTCGAGCTCTACACCGACGCGCCGTTCCACGCGCTCGGCCGGGCTGCCGACGCGGCTCGCCGACGTCGTTTCGGCGACACCGCGCAGATCGCCACCTACCTGATCGATCGCAACATCAACTACACCAACGTCTGTGTCACGGCCTGCAAGTTCTGCGCGTTCTACCGTGCTCCCAAGCATGCCGAGGGCTGGACCCATCCGCTCGAAGAGATCTTGCGGCGGTGTGACGAAGCGGTCGAGCTCGGTGCCACCCAGATCATGCTGCAAGGTGGGCATAATCCCGACCTCGGTATCGAGTGGTACGAGCAGACCTTCTCGGCGATTCGGGCGGCGCACCCCTCGTTGGCCCTGCATTCGCTGGGTGGGTCGGAGGTCGTGCACATCGCGCGGACGTCGGGCATCCCCTTCGACGAAGTAATTTCTCGACTACACGCGGCCGGTCTCGACTCGTTCGCCGGCGCCGGCGCTGAAATCCTGACCCAGCGCCCGCGCGACGTCATCGCTCCGTTGAAAGAACCCGGCGCGGTCTGGCTGCAGGTAATGGAGACCGCGCACGGTTTGGGTGTCGAGTCGACCGCGACCTTCATGATGGGGACGGGCGAGACCAATGCCGAGCGCATCGAACATCTGCGGCTGATTCGCGACGTCCAAGACCGCACTGGCGGCTTTCGCTCGTTCATCCCGTGGACCTACCAACCCGAGAACAACCACCTGCGCGGCCGAACACTGGCGACCTCGATGGAGTACCTGCGACTGGTCGCCGTCGCCCGGTTGTTCTTCGACAACATCGCCCACCTGCAAGTCTCGCAGCTGACCTTGGGCAAAGAGGTTGGCCAGCTCGGGCTGCATTACGGTGCCGACGACCTCGGTTCGGTGATGCTCGAAGAAAATGTGGTCTCCTCCGCGGGTGCCCGGCATCGCTGGAGTTTGCAGGAGCTGATTCACCTGATTCGCACCGCCGGTCGGGTGCCGGCTCAGCGCGACACGCTGTACAACCACCTGCGCGTGCATTGGACGCCGGCCGATGATCCCGAGCCGGATGCCCGCCTCACGTCGCACTACGCCTCCAACGTCACCGGCGCCGCACGTGAGCTTCCGTTGGTCGCCACCACCTGAGCCGGCCGCCCGTGAGTTAGCAGCCGCCGGCTTTCCGTCCGCCACGTGGCTTTTCCGGCAGCAATGGCGTTGTTGGCTCGGTAGACCGCGTCGAGAACACCATTGCTTGGCGGGCTCAGCCCCAGATGGCTTTGGCCCGACGGAGTTGGCTGATTACGACGTCCTCGTCGAGGCGGATCGCAATCGTCGGGAAACGCAACATTCGATCGCCGCCGAGCATGATGTCGTTTTGCCGGTGCGCGTCGTTCCAGTAGGTTTCGGCGCGCAGGTGAAGGCCCCCGTCGACCTCGACGACGAATGTGCCGAAATCGGCATCGAGGTAGCGACGCCGTCCGGCCGAATCGAGTCTGATCGACTGCCGGATCGGTGGCGGTAGCCCTGCCTTGCGCGCTAGTCGGGTGAAGTCGATTTCGCTGAGTGAATCGGCGCCGCCTTCGATGTCGGCGAGTGTCGAATCCAGGATCGCGCGGTGGCGAATCTCGACACATCCGGCAATCTGCACACGTAGGCGATACGCCGAGATAACACGTTGTTGAACAGCTGCCGCGACAAAGCCGCACGCAATGCGCGGTTCCTTCGTCCAGGCGGCGGCATCGATGATGCTTTGAGCTGGCACGGCGGTTGCGGGTCCGCGAAGACGTGCGATCTGGACGTCGGCAAAACGCAGGCACCGATGCCATCGAACGCCGGCTATCTGAACCGGTCGTGCGTTGATGGGGACGAGGACATCGATCGTGTCGACACGAAATCCGCGAAGGCCGAACCTTTCAGCGGCCGCGCGACCGGAGATTGCGGCTGGGCCTGGAGCGCTCAGTACTGCGACCCAGTGGCTCTGCCGCGTCGAAAACTCAGCATCGTGAAGCACGATCGCGAGCCCGGCGGCCTGCCAGCGGCGGCTCTCGATTCGGCGAGCTATCGCGTCAGAGTTGTAGCCGAGTCGAGCCAGCTGCCGCCTAGACGCGACCCGATCTTGCCTGATTGCCAGCGCGGAAAGTAGATCAGCTCGCTGGTGACGAGATCGTGGAGGCATGGAGATCAGCCTCGCGTCTGGCGGACGACGGGACGGCCTCGGTCGGAGATCTGTGCCTGCTTTGCGTGACGTCGATCACCTGTGGACGGCGGGTGACTCGTACCTGTAGACGCCGAAGCCTTGGTGCTCTGGACGCGGTCTACCGAGTCGACAACGCCAAGGCTTCCCGAAGGACGGGCGGGCGAGGCAATAGCGGCAGGGTGGGCTGGCAGGATGGCGCGGGTGGTGAGCGTGACGAACGAGACGGCGCGGGTGGTGAGCCTGGTGAACGAGACGGCGCGGGGCGCGGGCGGCTATCCGAAGATCGAGCTGCACGTGCACCTCGAAGGATCGGTGCGGCCACAGACGCTGCTCGATCTTGCCGCACGCAACGAGATGACGTTGCCAGCGAGTTCCGTCGAGGAGATCGCTGAGCTGTACAGATTCCGGGATTTCGCGCACTTTATCGAGGTCTGGATCATGACGACGAACGTCATGCGCACCGCCGCGGACTTCCGGCAGATTGTGGTCGACTATACGAAAGAGGCCGCCGGCTTCGGCGCGGTCTACATCGAGGGTATTTTTTCGCCGATCGAGCGGGTGGCTCGCGGGGTCAGCTGGGACGACCTCTTCGAGGGCTACTGCGACGGTGCCCAGCAGGCGTACGAAGAACACGGCGTCGTCGTGCGGCTGACGCCGGACATCTATCGGGGATGCGACGTCGAGGCTGCCGAAGAGGCGGCGAGGCGCTCGGCGAAGTATCGCGACCGGGGTGTTGTCGGGTTCGGAATCGGTGGCCTGGAGGCGAACTTTCCGCCGGAACCGTACGCCCGCGCATTTGAGATTGCCCGCGATGGTGGCCTTGGCGCCGTCCCGCACGCGGGTGAGGTTGCCGGGCCAGAGTCGATTCGGGCTACCGTGGCTGCACTCGGCGCGAAAAGGATCCGGCACGGCATCACCGCGATCGATGACGCCGATTTGGTCGCTGAACTGCGCGAGAAGGGGGTCGTGCTCGATGTCTGCCCGACGTCCAATCTGCGCACGAGCGCGGTGACGGATCTGGCCGAGCATCCGTTGCCACGCCTGATCGAGGTTGGTTTGGCTTGCACGTTGGCTACCGACGATCCGGCGATGTTCGGCACCGACCTTGGGATCGAACATGAGATCGCTCGCGGCCTCGGCGTCGAACCTAGGGCGCTATACGAGGCTGGCGTCGCGGGCGCGCTATGCGATGACGGCACCAGGGAGCGCCTCGCTACGCTCGGGGCGCACGCCGACTGGAAGGCTGGTACGGATGGAAGCGGTAAGGGCTGACCTGGCCAAGCAGCCGGCCGAGGTCGCGGCGATGTTCGATGACGTCGCGCCGCGTTATGACCTGATGAACGACCTGCTCTCCCTCGGTCAAGATCGCATCTGGCGCAAAGCTGTCGCCCGGGCAGTGGACGCGCGGGCTGGTGAGCGAGTGCTCGATCTCGCGGCTGGTACCGGTACGTCGTCCTCCTCATTTACCGAAGCTGGCGCGACCTGCGTGGCGTGTGATTTCTCGCTCGGCATGGTCCGCGAAGGCGCTCGCCGGCGAGGTGGTGCGGATGTTGGCGGCGTCAGTTTCGTGGCCGGTGACGCGCTCAAGCTACCGTTCGCCGATCAGGTCTTCGACGCGGTGACGATCTCCTTTGGCCTGCGCAACGTGCACAACGTGGACGCCGCGCTTCGTGAGTTGCGCCGCGTCACCAAGCCAGGTGGGCGGCTGGTGATCGCCGAGTTCAGCACTCCGGTCTGGACGCCGTTTCGACGCGTGTACGACGGCTATCTACGTACGGTGCTGCCGCGGGTGGCCAGCGCGGTCAGCTCCAATCCGGCGTCGTACCTGTACCTCGGCGAATCGATCCTCGCTTGGCCCGATCAAGCCGAGTTGGCCGGCAAGGTCATGGACGCCGGCTGGGAAGGCGTCGGTTGGCGCAACCTGTCTGGCGGGATCGTCGCGCTGCACCGGGGCACCGCGCTAGGTCCGGCGCGCTGAGGTCCGCCGGGCTAAGGCCCGGGCTGAGGCTGGGAGAGAGCTGGCAGGGCGCCGCGTCGGCGCTCCCAACTACACTTCGACTGGTCGAGCAACCCTCGCTCGTCAGGTGCGGCGAGACGGCCGCTGATCAGGAGCTGGTGAGTACGTGACCCGCAACCCGGTGCCCACCGGAATCGCAGGCGGCGAATCTGTCGGCCGCACCGCGCCGGTGGTGTCGGCGTCTTCGATCGATCGTTCGGCGACGGTCACCGAGACCGACGTCATCGTGGTCGGCGCCGGTCCGGCCGGGTCTGCCACCGCGGCTCATCTTGCCCAGGCCGGCGTTGACGTCGTCCTGCTCGAAAAGAGCGCCTTTCCCCGCGAGAAGGTGTGCGGCGATGGCTTGACGCCGCGCGCGGTGAAGCAACTCATCAAGCTCGGCATCGACACCGGCCCTGAATCAGGCTGGCTGCGCAATCATGGGCTGCGGATTCTGGCCGGCGGTATGCGGCTTGAACTGAAGTGGCCCGAACTCGCGAGCTTTCCCGACTACGGTCTGGTCCGCACTCGCTACGACTTCGACCAGATCTTGGCGCGTCGCGCGCAAAAGCTCGGGGTCGCGCTGCATGAGCAGACCCCGGCGGTTAGTCCGATTGTTGATGACAGGTCTGGTCGGGTGGTCGGCGTCACCGCGAGACCAGCGGGCAGTGACCGCGAGGTGATTTTCAAGGCGCCGCTGGTGGTCGCCGCAGACGGCAACTCCAGCCGGCTTTCGCTCGCGCTTGGCCTGCACCGGCGCGAAAATCGGCCGATGGGTGTGGCCTATCGGCGCTACTTCGAATCGCCGCGCACCAACGATGACTGGCTCGAGTCGTGGCTCGAATTGTGGGACCGCGTCGACGGCAAGGATCGGCTGCTGCCTGGCTACGGCTGGGTTTTCGGAATGGGTGATGGCACCAGCAATGTCGGCCTCGGCATTTTGAATACGTCGTCGTCCTTCCGCAACGTCGACTACCGGGCGTTGCTCAAGCGCTGGACCGCGGGCATGCCCAAGGAGTGGGGCTTCGACGAAGAGCATGCTCGCGGCCCGATTCGGGGTTCGGCGTTGCCGATGGGCTTCAACCGTAAGCCGCACTACAGCCGTGGCGTGTTGCTGGTTGGTGATGCCGGCGGCATGGTGAACCCGAACAACGGCGAGGGCATTGCGTACGCGATGGAATCGGGCGAGCTGGCCGCTGAGGTAATCGCGCAGGCATTGGCTCGCCCAGCCGGGCCGGCTCGTGAGCTGGCGTTACGCGGTTATCCGAAGGCATTGGACGACGTCTACGGCGGCTATTTCACCGTGGGCAGGATCTTCGTGAAGCTCATCGGCAAGCCGGGAGTAATGCGCGCCCTGACCCGACACGGCATGCCTCACCCGACGTTGATGCGGTTCACCTTGAAGTTGCTCGCCAACCTGACCGATCCCACCGACGGCGACACGATGGACCGCCTGATCAATGGGCTGACCCGCATCGCGCCAGCGGCCTGACCCGCATCGCGGCGGCCGACTGACCCGAACGCGAGGCGCGACCCGCCGCCACCTAGACTGCACAGCGGTTCGCTCGCAGTCCCGGAATGTTCGAACTACCGGTGGTTTCGAGCTACCCGACCCGAGAGGCAAGTGAGGGAGCGCGATGGTCAGCAGCTACGTCCCGATCCTTGCGTTGTTCTTGATAGCGGCGGGCTTCGCCGGCTTCTCGATCGTGATGGGTAGCCTGAGCGGGCCCAAGCGCTACAACCGGGCAAAGTACGACGCTTACGAGTGCGGCATCGAACCGACTCCGCAGCCGGCCGGTGGCGGTCGCTTCCCGGTGAAGTACTACCTGACGGCGATGCTCTTCATCGTCTTCGACATCGAGATCATCTTTTTGTATCCGTGGGCAGTGGCCTATCTCCACCTCGGAGTTTTCGGGCTTGTCGAGATGCTGCTGTTCATCGGAACGGTGTTCATCGCCTACGTGTACATCTGGCGCCGAGGCGGCCTGGAGTGGGACTGAGCTGTCTGACTCAGACGCAAGGCCCAGCAGTGGGGCGAACGATGGCAGAGATCATGAGAGTGAGCGTCTGACATGGGACTCGAAGAAAGCCTCCCCAGCGGGTTTTTGCTGACCAGCGTGGAAAAACTCGCCGGTGCCGCGCGCGCAAACTCATTGTGGCCGGCCACGTTCGGCCTTGCTTGCTGCGCGATCGAAATGATGACCACCGGCGCGGGTCGCTACGACCTGGCCCGGTTCGGCATGGAAGTTTTCCGCGCCTCGCCTCGTCAGGCCGACCTGATGATCGTCGCCGGTCGGGTTTCGCAGAAGATGGCGCCGGTGCTTCGGCAGATTTATGACCAGATGCCCGAGCCCAAGTGGGTGCTGGCGATGGGCGTTTGCGCGTCGTCGGGCGGAATGTTCAATAACTACGCGATCGTGCAAGGTGTCGACCACGTCGTACCGGTCGATATCTACCTACCCGGTTGTCCGCCGCGGCCCGAGATGCTGATGGACGCGATCTTGAAGCTGCACGAGAAGATCAGGGCGACCAAGCTCGGTGCGCAGAACAAGCGTTACGAGGCGGACGTCGAAACAGCGGCGCTGGCGGCGACACCGACCCACCTGATGAAGGGTCTGCTGCGTTGAGCGATCAGCCAGTCGGCCAGCCGGCCGACGCACCTAAGCTTTCTGGCATCTCCGCCGAGACCGGTACTCAGGCCGAGTCGGGCGAGTCCGCTGAATTGATTTCCGCGTCGACTCCCCGCCCGTACGGCGGCTATTTCGATGAAGTCACCGACGCGTTGGCTCGGGCCTACCCGGGTTTGTCGGACGCGGTGGAACGATCCATCGTCGATCGCGGCGAGCTGACTCTGCATGTTCGGCGGGAGAAGTTGCGCGATCTCGCGCAGTTGCTGCGCGACGACGAAACGCTTCGCTTCGAGATGCTGTCGTCGGTTTCCGGCGTCCATTACCCGTTAGATACCGACCGCGAGTTGCACGCGATTTACCAGATCACGTCGTTGACCCACAATCGTCGAATCAGGCTTGAGGTCACCGCGCCTGATTCCGATCCGCATATTCCGTCGGTGATCGCGGTGTGGCCGACCGCGGATTTCCAGGAGCGCGAAACCTGGGATCTCTTCGGCATTGTTTTTGATGGCCATCCGGCGTTGACCCGGATCATGATGCCCGACGATTGGCCGGGTCATCCGCAGCGCAAGGACTACCCGCTGGGCGGTATTCCGGTCGAATACAAGGGCGCCACGATTCCGCCGCCCGACGAGCGGAGGCAATATGCGTAGCGACGAAGCGCGGGCGGGTTTTGCCCGAGCGCAGGAGCAAGCCGGCAATATGCGTAGCGACGAAGCGCGGGTGACTGACCCTTACGCGGGCGGTATTCGCGAGACGACCGAGGGTCGGGTTTATACGGTCACCGGCGGCGACTGGGACGAGATCGCGGCTGACGCGACCGAGAACCGCAGTGAGCGGATCGTCGTCAACATGGGGCCGCAGCATCCCTCGACGCACGGTGTGTTGCGGTTGGTGCTTGAGCTCGACGGCGAGACCGTCACCCAGGCCCGTGTCGTGATGGGTTATCTGCATACCGGTATCGAAAAGAACTGCGAATATCGCACTTATACCCAAGGCGTTACCTTCGTGACGCGGGCCGACTATCTTTCGCCGTTCTTTACCGAGACGGCGTATTCGATGGCGGTCGAGAAGCTACTCGGCATTACCGATCAAGTACCCGAGCGGGCCAACGTCATCAGGATCATGATGATGGAGCTCAACCGGATCTCTTCGCACCTGGTCTGGTTGGCGACCGGCGGCCTGGAAATCGGCGCCCTGTCGGCAATGCTTTACGGCTTCCGCGAGCGCGAGCAGATCCTCGATATCTTCGAGATGATCACCGGACTGCGGATGAACCACGCCTACGTGCGGCCTGGCGGCGTCATCCAAGATCTACCGCCTGGCGCGGTCGAAAAGATTCGCGAGTTCATCGCGATCATGCCCGGTCGGATCGATGAGTACCACAGCCTGTTGACCGGCCAGCCGATCTGGATCAAGCGGCTAGAGAATGTCGGTTTCCTCGACCTCACCGCGTGTGTCGCGCTCGGAGTAACCGGTCCGCTGATGCGCTCGGCCGGATATCCGCTCGACCTGCGCAAATCCCAGCCCTACCTGGGTTATGAGAACTACGAGTTCGACGTGCCGACCCGCCACGAGGGCGATTGTTTCGCCCGATATCTGGTGCGGATGGACGAGATGAAGGAGTCGGTCAAGATCGTCGCCCAGTGCCTCGATCGGCTGGCTCCCGGCCCGGTGATGGTCGAAGACAAGAAGATTGCTTGGCCGGCCCAGCTTGCTCTTGGTGGCGACGGTCTCGGTAACTCACTCGACCACATCAGGAACATCATGGCGACGTCCATGGAGTCGTTGATCCATCACTTCAAGCTGGTCACCGAGGGATTCCACGTGCCGCCGGGTCAGGTTTATACCGCCGTCGAGTCGCCGCGTGGCGAACTCGGCGTGCACATGGTGAGCGATGGCGGCACCCGCCCGTATCGCGTGCACCTGCGCGAACCCAGTTTCATCAACCTGCAAGCAGTGGCCGCTGTTTGTGAAGGCAGCCTGATCGCTGACGTGATCGCATCGGTAGCTAGCCTCGATCCGGTGATGGGTGGGTGTGACCGTTGACAACCGTTGACTCAAACGCCGCGACGGCACAGCCGCCTCGTGGCGAGCTGCCGATGGTGTTGCTCGACCCGCGACTCGGCCCGCGCGCGGCGGCCATTGATCCGTTATCGGACGACGCGATAGCCCGGGTACGTGAACTCGGCGCGCAGGTAATCGCTCGCTACCCGCGAGCGCGTTCAGCGCTGATGCCACTGCTTTACCTCGTGCAGGCCGAGCAGGGCTACGTTTCGCCTAACGGCATCACACTGGTCGCCGACATGCTCGGTTTGACTAGCGCCGAGGTGGCCGCGGTCAGCACTTTCTACACGATGTATGCCCGCAAGCCGTGCGGCGATTACCAAGTTGGCGTCTGTACCAACACGCTGTGCGCGGTGCTCGGTGGCGACGCGATTTTCGCGGCGCTGCAAGAACATCTCGAGGTCGCCAACCACGGCACCACGCCTGATAACAAGATCACCCTTGAGCACATCGAGTGCAACGCGGCTTGTGACTACGCGCCGGTGGTGATGGTCAACTGGGAGTTCTTCGATAACCAGACCGTCGAATCGGCGAAGCAGCTCGTCGATGATATTCGGGCCGGCAATCTTCCGTTGCCGACCCGAGGCGCGCCGCTGCGCACCCACGTCGAAACCTCGCGGGTGCTGGCCGGTTTCCTCGACGAATACGTCGGTTCTGGCCCCTCGGCCGGTCCGGAGTCGGTGATCGGCGTCCAGTTGGCGGCCGAACGCAACGAGACGGCGCCGGCCATCGCGGGTAACGAAAACGCGCGGGCCGCGCGCAATGACGAGGAGCGGTCGTGACTTTTGGCCTGACGCCGGTGCTCACCGCTAACTGGGGCACCGACGAATCCTGGACGCTGGGTGCTTACGAGCGCACCGGCGGGTACGGCGCGTTGCGTGACGCGCTGGCGCTGGCTCCCGACGCATTGATCCAGCTCGTCAAGGATTCTGGTCTGCGCGGTCGTGGTGGCGCAGGCTTCCCGACCGGGATGAAGTGGGGCTTCATTCCGCAAGGCGACGGCAAGCCGCATTACCTCGTCGTCAACGCGGATGAGTCAGAACCCGGTACCTGCAAAGACATTCCGCTGATGATGGCGTCACCGCACACGCTCATCGAAGGCGTCATCATTGCCGCGTACGCGATCAGAGCCAAGCAGGCGTTTATCTATATTCGCGGCGAAGTGCTGCACGTGATTCGTCGATTGATTAGCGCGGTCGACGAAGCCAAGGCCGCCGGCTATATTGGCAACAACATTCTCGGCTCCGGCTTCGACCTTGATGTCGTCGTCCATGTCGGGGCTGGTGCTTATATCTGCGGCGAAGAAACCGCGCTGCTTGAGTCGCTCGAAGGTTTTCGCGGGCAACCCAGACTGCGGCCTCCTTTCCCAGCTATTGCTGGTCTTTATGCCTGCCCCACTGTTATCAATAACGTCGAGACCATCTCCAGCGTTCCGGCGATCGTGCGCGGGGGAGCGGCGTGGTTCAAGAGCATGGGCACCGAGAAGTCGCCCGGTTTTAAGATCTTCTCGTTATCGGGTCATGTCACCAGCCCCGGTCAATACGAAGCTCCGCTCGGCATCACGTTGCGCGAGTTGCTCGATGCCACTGGCGGCATGCGCGAAGGTCACGAACTCAAATTCTGGACGCCGGGCGGCTCGTCGACGCCGCTCTTTACCGCCGAGCATCTCGACGTCCCACTCGACTTCGAAGGGCCGGTTGCGCACGGCTCGATGCTGGGCACCACCGCGCTGCAGTTGTTCGACGAGACCACCTGCGTAGTGCGGGCGGTATTGCGGTGGAGTGAGTTCTACGCACACGAGTCGTGTGGCAAGTGCACGCCGTGTCGTGAAGGTGTTTTCTGGTACGTGAAGATTCTGCAGCGGCTCGAACGCGGTGAAGGTGACGAGCAAGATCTCGACACCCTGCTCGACGTTTCCGACAACATCTTGGGTCGCGCGTTCTGCGCCCTCGGTGACGGCGCCACCAGCCCGGTGACGTCGTCCATTCAGTACTTTCGCGATGAGTACGTCGCGCACTTCGAACAGGGCGGCTGCCCGTTCGACCCGGTGGCCTCGACCGTTTTCGCGGGAGCGAACGCCTGATGACCGTCACGACGAATCCGCCCTCGGGCTCCGCTACGGCCCCCGCTGTTCCGAGCGATCTGGTCAATCTGATCGTCGACGGCTTCGAGGTTTCGGTGCCCAAGGGCACCTTGGTTATTCGCGCCGCCGAAGTGCTCGGCATTCAGGTGCCGCGTTTCTGCGAGCACCCGTTGCTCGATCCGGTAGGTGCTTGCCGGCAGTGTCTGGTCGAGGTCGAAGGCCAGCGCAAGCCGATGGCGTCATGTACGACCACGGTCACCGAGGGCATGGTCGTCAAGACGCAGTACACCTCGGCCGTTGCTGAGAAGGCGCAGAACGGCATTATCGAACTGCTGCTAATCAACCACCCGCTCGACTGCCCGATCTGCGACAAGGGCGGCGAATGCCCGCTACAGAACCAGACCATGACCAACGGATACGCGGAATCACGCTTTCGTGATGTGAAGCGCACGTATCCCAAGCCGATCGCGATATCGGCGCAGGTGTTGCTCGACCGTGAGCGTTGCGTGCTGTGTACCCGGTGCACGCGGTTTTCCCAGCAGATTGCTGGCGACCCGTTTATCGAAATGCTGGAGCGTTCCGCGCTTGAGCAGGTGGCGGTATTCGAAGACCAGCCCTTTAACTCGTATTTCTCTGGCAATACCGTGCAGATCTGTCCGGTGGGCGCGCTCACCGGTTCGCAATACCGCTTTCGGGCCAGGCCGTTCGACCTGGTGTCGTCGCATAGCGTCTGCGAGCACTGTGCCGCCGGTTGCGAGCAGCGCAATGACCACCGGCGCGGCAAGGTCATGCGCCGGCTCGCGGGCGTCGAACCGCAGGTCAACGAGGAATGGAACTGCGACAAGGGTCGCTGGGCTTTCGGCTACACCACTGACCGTGATCGGCTCACGACGCCGTTGGTGCGAAACGCTGCTGGCACCCTTGTCGAGAGCTCCTGGCCAGAGGCGTTGCGGGCAGCCGCGAATGGTCTGGCTGCCGCGCGGGGTAATGCTGGTGTGCTAATCGGTGGTCGTCTGACCACCGAAGATGCCTATGCCTACGCGAAATTCGCCCGCGTCGCACTCGCCACCAATGACATCGACTTTCGTGCCCGTGAGCATTCCGCCGAAGAAGCGGAGTTCCTGGCAGCGCACGTCGCGGGCCGATTCCTCGACGTCACCTACGCCGATCTAGAGGCCGCGTCGACGGTGCTGCTCGTTGGTATCGAGGCTGAAGAAGAATCGCCGATCGTTTTCTTGCGGTTGCGTAAGGCCGCGCTCAAGCATGGCACCGCCGTGTTTGCCGTTGCGCCGTACCGCACGCACGGGGTACAGAAGATGCTCGGCCAGTTGATCTCGACCACACCCGGTGCTGAGGCCGGCGTGCTGTCGGCTTTGTCCGCCGGCCATTCTGATGCCGCCTCGGCCGGGGTTGATTCGCAGACCCGTGACACCGTGTTTGCCGCCGCGGTCGAAGCGCTCAGTCGTGCTGGCGCGATCATCGTGGTGGGCGAACGGCTGGCCGGTGTGCCTGGTGCACTCTCGGCCGCTGTGGCGCTTGCCGCCGGCACCGGCGCGAAGC
>OLLX01000018.1_pt1 | contig 81609 bp, 65 predicted proteins | sample 1604651 | NCBI WGS metagenome assembly OLLX01 (sample SAMEA104055725, study PRJEB20765) | soil metagenome | biome: Arctic tundra; feature: Polygonal ground; material: soil | place: USA | collected 2011-09 | depth 0-0.5 m
ACTGCCCCGAAGATTTCGGGACACGCCTTCGCTCGCAGACGACAAAATCGGCTTCGGCCCGCAACGAAGAGCCTCAACTGACCGCAGCTCGGATCATGCCACCCACCTACGACACAAACATCGACGCGCCGGCAAACCATGCACGAACGTGGAACCGATAACGGATCGTCGCCCCCTGAAACGGATCAAGATCGAACCTGGCACGCTGACGGTGTATTTATCGCCTGTATTGGCGGCCTTGTTCTGGCCACTACAGTGCTCGTTATAGCTCTAAGCCGCCGAGAGTTTTGCCGCCGCGCCTCGGCGGGATTTGGGGCAATTCTTTAGCTTGATAATAATTGGATATGCGACAGGAGCGATATCGCCGATCCGCTACGATAAGTAACAGACGCTGGTGTCACTCTTAACTGCTGATGTCAGGTTCTATAAACAATCTTGATCTAGATGGTCGCCGGCATTGCGGGTTTTCTTCATGGAAAACTTATTTGTTCTAACCGGTCGGGCAAGATTTAGGCCAGGGATGCGGATCTGTTCGTCGATTGTGGTCCGGTGGGTGGCGACCTGGGCTTCGTCGAGGTTCGCGGCTTGGCGGACGTCACGCCAGTTTCGAGTAGTCATCGACCTTCCCTTTCAATCTTCCACTTCGGCCATGAAAAGCAGCGACCACGTTCGTCTCTTGAGAGAATAAGGTCCAGCCAATACGAGGTGAGCCCCGTACAGCTCCGTCAATGGGCTTGAAGTCTGATGTCTATCACCTAGATCCAAACTGGGTGCCAGTGCTAGTGGCTGGTTGGGTCGATGAAGGGAGTAGACGTGGTCAAGAAGACTGTCCTGGGGGTATATCGCCGCGATCCGGCTGGTGCGTGGTCGGCACAGTTAGCCGAAGAGTCGGCGGTTATTTCATGGGGCCGCACACTAGCCGGCGCGCAACGGCATCTGCGAGAAGCAGCCGAGCTATGGTTCGCGGTCGACGATCTTGAACTGGCTGGGATCGAACTGCTGGAACGGGTCGAGTTCGACGGCTGAGTGGCTGAGTTGCGAGGCTGGGCGAGATGATGGCCGAGCACCTGAGTGGCCACAGTCTATGAATCCCTTCTAGATAAGTACCTATAGCCATTGACTTAAGCATCCGATAATAAGCTATAGTCTATTGTCTACTAGACGAGAGGCTGTGGTTACTCATGCCTGGCTCAATGACCGTCCGAGGGCGGCGTGCACTCGATCGGAAGTTCACTGAGCTGCGTCCGATACACCGCTTCACCGCACCTCCGAAGGGGTGGATCAAGGCGCTGAGGGAGGCGCTCGCGATGTCGCAGGCTGATTTGGCCCGGCGACTGAACGTGACCCAGGCGTCGGTGGCGTCGATGGAGCGATCCGAGGCTCTCGGCAAGATCCAACTCGGCACTCTCCAGCGGGTGGCTGAGGCAATGGACTGCGACGTTGTGTACGCGCTGGTGCCGCGCCGCGGCCTGGAGGCCACGTTGCGTGACGCGGCTCGGCGCAAGCTCTTACCGCACCTACGTGCCGTGACTCAGACCATGAGCCTGGAAGATCAAGAAAGTAGCCCAGAGGCCGGCCTGATCGATGACGAGATTGATCGCCTGATCGCATCGGGTCAGGTCTGGAAGTGACCGAACTGGGGCGGCAAGCGCCTGACGCGACCCCTCTCGACGACGAAGATCTCGCCGGGTTGCGGCCGTCTTGGGTCAACACTCGTGGCGAGCTGAACCAGGTCGAGGCCGACAACATCTTCCAGGCTCGGCTCTGGGCGTTTCGGCGTCGAGGGCGTTTTTGGTATCTCCAGCCCGACCAGCTCAACTTGCTCCACCGACAGATGCTGGGCGAGGTCTGGTCATGGGCCGGTAAGCCGCGGCGCCGGGAAACCAGCATCGGAGTCGACCCTCACCAGATCCCGATTGCGCTGCGCGATCTGTGCGACGACACTCGGGTCCAGATTGGAGATGGCACGAAACTCGCCTACCAACCCGATGAGCTGGCCGTGCGTTTCCATCACCGTCTCGTCGTAATTCACCCGTACCCCAACGGCAACGGCCGTCATTCCCGACTGGCCACCGACTTGCTGGTTCGAGACTTGGGCATCCGCGAATTTAGTTGGGGAACGCAAGACATCACCGCCGCTGGTGACTCCCGGAAGCGCTACATCGCGGCCCTGCGTTCGGCTGACTCTTCGCGAGACTTCACCCAGCTGATTGAGTTCGCTAGATCCTGAGCGAGCCACCTTGAGGGACTGTGGCTCGCTGGTTTCCCTGTATATCTCGCGTTTTCCCTGCCACCGTGACTGCCTTGCCGCCCGCTTTCCGTTGACCACGTTAAGCAGGTGGCGCCTCGCTTCAACATGTACCGGTACCTGTTGAAGCGCATGCTGGCCTAGCGAAGTGGAGGATCCCGGACCAGAAGTATCTGGATATGCGGGCCATATTGAGTGCTTTAGGGTCGATAGTGAAACTCTGCATCACCTATCACCCCGGTCTTGTATAGGTTCCGCGCCTTTATCACTCAACCCTTGCACAGGTAAAGAGTCTTTACGTAGACTACGGTCTTCGCGGCAATAGGAGTCGCGTGGCATGCGCCCGCGCGGCGCGAAGGAGACCGGCATTTCATGGGTATTCGGCGTAGGGCTCTCAAGTCCACTGTCGTTTGGGCCGCAGTGCTTGGCACGGTGGCTGGTTCGAGCGCCCTGCTCGCGGGGCCTGGCGGTGCTTCCGCCGCTCAGGCGGGCGCCGGCCACTCGTTGGTGGTGAACCTCGCTGGCGGCCGCGACCTCAACCCCTATAAGGCGTTGGGTACCAGTATCGACTCTTTTGACGCCGTCCAGGGTATGACGCATCTGGTCAAGAATGGCATCACCGATACCGCTGGCGACATCCCCGGTACGCGGCCCGCGCCGGGCTTCGATTCTGACTTGTTCACGACTGAGCAGGCCATGAGCCCGAACAATATTCAGCATTTGGAGACCAGCGGGCTCAAGCCGTTGTCGTACCGGCTGGTTACCGAGCTGCGGTTGGAAGACTGGCACTGGAGCCCGACCGGAACGTGGAGCCAGGGTAACCAGAATGGTTACTGGACAAGCACCGCGACGACCAAGTCGGCGCCGATTACCGAATCGTACGGGTACGACATTGCGCATGGCGGCGATTCGTTGCCTGGTGGTGAGAATGCTTATATTTCCCGCCTCGACGACGGTAATACCACCAGTTTCTGGAAGAGCGATCCTTATCTCGACACGCATTACACGCACGATCCGAATACTGACCACCAGCAATGGGCCATCGTTGACCTGGGTAAATATGTGCCGATCAATACGATCCGCATCCAGTGGGCTAACCCCTACGCAGTGTCGTACCAGCTTCAAATGTGGGACGCGGACCCGGGCGTAACTGACCGCAACCCGTTTGATAGTCCGGGTCGGGGTGAGTGGGTCGATTTCGGCGGTGGCGATATTACTGGCGGTGCCGGCGGCGACGTGACGACGACGGTTGGCTCTACCCGCGCGGAGTTTGTGCGAGTTCTGATGGGCACCTCGTCGCACACCTGTGACGGGCCGAGCAGCGACATTCGCGATTGCCTGGGCTATGCGATTCGCGAGATGTACGTCGGCGATACCACGAACGGCACCTTTGTCGACGACGTCCATCATGGCAACGAGACCGTGCAGTCGACGACCTATGTGTCGTCGAACGACCCGGCCGAAGACGCTAGCTCGGTGCGGCAGTTTGACCAGCCAGGTATCGACGAGGTTTACAACTCCGGCGCTAACCAAGGGTTGCCGGTGATGGTTCCCGTGCCGGTGCTGTACAGCACACCGGAGAATGCGGTCGCCCTGATCAAATACCTGCGGTCTAAAGGTCGCAAGATTGGCTCGGTCGAGATCGGCGAAGAGGCTGATGGCGAATACGTTTCGCCGGAGGATTACGCCGCCCTTTATGTTGAGTGGGCCAACGCGTTGCATGCCTACGACCCGAGTTTGGTGATTGGCGGCCCATCGCTGCAAGACTCAACGGCCAGATTCTTCAACGACACCGATAAGACCGCCGTCGATTACGGGACGCGCTTCATCGCCTACCTGAAGAGTCACCATGCCCTGCAAGACCTGAAGTTCTACTCCTTCGAGCAGTACCCGTACTTCAACTCCAGCAGTTTTGCTGACGACTATAAGTTCTTGTTGCAGGAGCCGGCGCGCACAGCGGCTGTGCTGGCGCAGTTACACAAGACGATCCCGGCGAGTATTCCGCTGATGGTTACTGAACAGTCGACGTTTGGTGAGCGACCTGTGTTTGGTCTGTGGCAGGCCGACTACATCGGCGCCATGTTCAGCAACGGACTCTCCGCGGACTTTAACTACCAGGCATTTCCGACCCACCTCTTCGAGGGCGGATTCGAAGGTGGCATCGCCGCCAACCTCGGTATGGCCGATAAAGATGGCCAATGGACGGCGAACACGGCGACCTACTATGCCAGCGTCATGCTCGGCAAGAAGTGGTTCGAGCCCGTTAATGCCGAACAATCGATCCATCAGGTAGCCGTGCCGGCGATTCTTGATGCCAAGGGCAATCAGTTGGTGACCGCTTATTCGATAAAGCGGCCTGACGGTACCTGGGCTTTGATGGTCATCAACAAGAGCGAGACGGGCAGTTATCAGTTGCCGGTACAGTTCGGCGCTGGCACTGATGGCTTCCGTGGCACCGTGAGCTACGACACCTGGGGCCAGGATCAGTACGTCTGGTTGACCGACCGTGACCAAGGCCACGCCACCACCAACACCGGAGTGAAGCACTCCACCGTCGCGGCCACTGCCGGGACGGCGTACAACTTCCCGGCATTCTCAATCACCGTCATCAGCGGTCACCGCTCCTAACTGAAACTAGCCATTAGCTTCGCCCGACTCGGGGCGCGTCCTGGTGGGAGGCGCGTCCTGATGCGGGCATCGCGGGCAGCTCGACTGCGGTGGCGTTGACCACGTTCTGCAAGGTGTGACCGTGGCTGTGCATGACCGGCACCTCCGCACGGCCATCATCTGAACCTCCTGGTTCTCATAAAATGGGTGGTACCATCCATTTTATGAGAACCGCTGCGCCACTCTTGCTGCCTATCTTCCGCTCACGCTCGCAAGCCGATTTGCTCACGGAGACGTTCTTGCATCCGGAGCAGGAGTACTCGATTGCGGAACTGGCTCGACGTAGTGCCGTCCCGCTCTCGACGGTGCATCGGGAGGTTGCGCAGCTACTGGACGCCGGCTTGCTGACCGAGCACCGCATCGGTTTCGTCCGGCGCGTAGCGGCCAACGCGGACAGCTCGCTGTTCCAGCCGATGCGTGAGCTCATCGAACGTGCCTTCGGCCCTCGGGTGCGTCTAACGGACGAGCTCCGGTCGCTTGACCAGGTTCGGCAGGCATGGTTGTTCGGTTCATACGCGCGACGCTTACGCGGTGAGCCTGGCGCGGCGCCGAACGACGTCGACGTGGCTGTCGTGGCCGACGGGGACGCTGAGACGGTATACCGGGCTTGTGCGCGCATTGGGGTGGAGCTCGGCCTTGAGATCAACGCGACAGTGTTCTCCCCGGCAGAGTGGGACAACCCAGATGACGTGTTCGTCCGGCAGATTCGCGAAGGTACTCTGATCGACCTGCTGGATCAGCCAGACGTGGATGGAAACAGAGGCTCGCAGTGATCCCCGTCGCGCTGACCGCATCTCAGGAGGCCACCCTGGCTGCCTTGGTCCAGGCGGGACGGCTGGTGAGGGTCGCAGCGGACCCGGCGAAAGCCACCAGGTTCCTGACCTCCGCGAGGACGGGGCTGGCGGACCTGACAGGCCGAGGGCGGCGAGTCGATTTCGGCCGCCAAGCTGTATGCCGAACTCGGTCTCTGAACCCTGGTTCTGATACCCGACAGGTTCAGGGTTAACTCTAAAAAACGGTCTGATCGATAGGCAGGGCGAGGTTGGCAAGTTCACGGCTCCATGATGGGGCGTGTAGCGGTTGACCTGGCTGGATCTGGCTGCCGATCCATTCGGTCACCGGTCGGATGCCGTGCAGCGCATTCGTTAACCAAGTTTCGAGCCCGTCCAGCCCGGCTGGCCCGGACGGCGGCGCGGATTCGTAGCGGATAGTTTCGCCGCGAGCTCGCGCGAGTTCGAGTATCCATTTCCGAGTAATACCTGGCAATACTTGACCATCGGGCGGAGTGGTGCACAGCACGTTGCCGCGCCACCACATGATGCTATTGGCTGCGCCTTCAAGGATTCTCCCGTCTGGCCCGAGCAATATCGCTTCATCAGCACCGACAGAGTGTGCCTCCTGGCGAAGCATTCCGAGCATGGCGAGATCAGGCCCTTTCAAGTGCGGCGTCCGATCCGAAAGATTGTGGTCGACAATCCACACCCGGGCCGATGTCGAGATAGCCGGAGCTGGTCGCACTCGAATGGCGAGCATATTCGGGCAGCTCGGTCGTAGTTCGACCCGTGGAAACCATCGCCCTTTGAGTGGAACGACTGCGAGTGCCGCAGTCATGAAAGATCTGACGGTCGACTGTTGTGGGCCAGAAATCTCATAGCAGGACGTCGAGAATCGGTCGATGTGACGTGCTAGCCCACGGGTACGTCCTCCGTCGACGAGCCACGAATCGATAATCGTCGGATCTATCGCTGGTTGCACGGACGGCGTTAACTTGCCTGCCGAATCGTCCCACTCCAGCAGGATCTCCTCGGCCGGCGTATTCGGAATGCTCATTGCTCGTACCGCGCCACGGGATTGCCGGAAAAGCTTTCACCGGGACTGCCGGAATAGTTTCGGCCGGAGCGAATGAGAGTGGCTAGCCAGACGAGGGTCGCGACTACTCCGAATGATGCCCCGAGCAGGCATGCACCTGCCCAGCCGGCGTGCTCGAAAACTAGCGTTGATAGTGCGGAACCTACTGTGCCGCCGAGGAAATACGCGGTCATATATGCCGACGTCAGCCGGGCCCGAGCTTCCGGGCGCAGCCGGTAGATTTCGCTCTGGTTGCTGATGTGTAGGCCTTGTACAGCGAGATCGAGCAGCACGATTCCGATAATGAGCGCGGTCAATGAATGGGGCGCGAAGGCGATCGGAATCCACGAAAGGCCGAGCAAGATAGCGGTGACACCGGTAGTGATTCCCACTCGGCCGCCGTCCGCGAGTCGGCCGGCAGCGTTTGCCGCGAGAGCGCCTGCCGCCCCGACTAAGCCGAAGAGGCCGATCGTGCCGGTGCCGTAATGATAGGGCGCGCCGGAAAGCAGGAACGCGATCGATGTCCACAGCACGCTGAAGGCGCCGAAAGACATTGCTCCGTAGACCGCGCGCAATCGAAGCACCGGCTCTTCGCGGACTAATCGTGCCACCGAGCCGAGCAGTGCGGGATAACTGAGCCCGACAGGTGCCTGATAATTCGGCAGAAACATTCGCAAAGCAATGGCCATGATGAGCATGAAACCTGCGGCGACCCAATACACCGTCGGCCAGCCACCGAGTTGGGCGAGATAGCCGGCGGCCGTTCGAGCGATCAGAATTCCGAGCAGCAGACCACCCATGACGGTGCCGACGACTTTGCCGCGCTCATCGTCGGCCGCGAGATTTGCCGCAAACGGTACCAAAATCTGGGCAACCACCGAGAAAAGTCCGACGAATATCGCCGCACTCAGCAACTCCCAGGCCGACGACGCCAACGCGAAACAGCCCAGCGCTAGCGCTGTCGCAATGAACAATCCCGCGATCAGCCGTCGTCGTTCCAGTAAATCCCCGAGCGGTAATACGAAAACCAAGCCGACCGCGTAACCGAGTTGGGCGACAGTCACGACGAGGCCGGCGACGTCACCAGGCAGGTGCAGATCGGTGCGCATCTGAGCCAGCAGCGGCTGGGCATAATAATTACTCGCGACGGCCAAGCCGGTAGCGATTGCGAGTAGCGCGACCAGCGCCCGGTTCAAGTGCGGGTTTAGGTCTGTCCGCGAGTTTAGGTCCGGCACGGCCGTCGTACCTGCTCGAAAACGGCTTCGTACGCCCGTGCGACTCCCTCAGGCGAGGCCGCTTTCTCTACGTAGGCGCGGGCACGTTTACCCATCGCGATTCGCTCGTCCGGATTATCGAGCATCGATGTGAGGGCGGCTACAAATGCTCGCGGTTCATCAGGCGGGACGGCGATTCCGGCGCCGGCCGCTTCGACGATCCGCTGTACTTCTGAGCCTGGATCGACGCTGGCCAATAACGGCCGGCCGGCTGCCAGAATCGAATAGGTTTTCGATGGCACACTCGACCGTGAAAGCCCGGTCTTCAACGGGACGAGATGAATGTCAGCCGCCGCGAGCACCTCGGGCAGCCGTTCGATCGGCTGCATGGGCGCGAACCTGATATTCGGCAGATCGCCGGCCAGTGCCCGCAGATCGTCGAGCATCGAACCCGCGCCGTTGACGATATAGACGACGTCCTCACGATCTCGGGTTGCCCGCGCTGCGTCGACCAGCAGCGACAACGACTGTGACATGCCGACGTTACCGGCGTACATCACGACGGTCTTGCCAGAAAGCCCGAACTCGGCGCGGTATTCGTTCTCTCGTGCAGTCGGTGTAATGACGTTGATATCGACGAAGTTAGGAATGACATGAATGCGGCCTGGGTCGGCCATTTTCGCGGCTAGGTTGTCGCGCATATCAGCTGACAACACGGTAACCGCGGCGCAGCGAGCGTACGACCATCGTTCGAGTGTGGACGCCGCGGCGATGACCCGGCGTCCAGTCAGAATTCCTAGTTCGACTGCTACGTCAGGGAAAATGTCCTGCACGTTGAGCACCAGCGGTGAACGACGGCCAAGGCTGGCTAGCCAACCAGTCGCGGCCATCGGCATCGGCGGGGTCATCGCGAACGTGACATCGACGCTGTGACCGAGTGCGGCGAACCCCGCTGTTGCCGCGCAGAACGCGGCGAACCCAATAGCGCGCTTGGGGATGTTTTTCTTATCTCCGGTGGGAAAAGGATGCACCCGAGTAATGTGACCCCAAGCGGTTTCTTCACGGCGCACGATCTTGCCACGCCAAGCCGGCTCGACGGCATGGTTCTCGTACCACGGCAATGACGTAACGACATCGATGCGATGACCACGGGCACCGAGATCCTCGATCAGCCTGGTCGCGATCGTGCCGGTTGGGGCGACGTCCGGTGCGAAATGCGGTAGTACCGCGAGGATTTTCATGCTGATCTCCCGAGGGCTTGGCGATAACCGGCCAGCAATGCCTCGGTTGGATCGCGGTTCATGAGTTCGCCGATGCGGCGTCGACCGGCCAGACTTAAGCGTGCCCGATACTCGGCATCGTCGAGAAGTCGGCCGATTTCGGTAGCCCAGCCATCGACGTCATCAGGATCGATCAGCTTGCCTGCATCGCCGACGAGTTCGGGTAAGGCGGTCGCGTTGGCGGCCACTACCGGGCATCCAGCAGCCATCGCCTCGACCACAGGTAAGCCGAAACCTTCGAAACGAGAAGGAAAAACCAACATCGATGCTTCGGCATAAAGGGCAAGTAGCTGTGCTCGCGGCAGATGGCCGAGCGCCCGTACCTTGTCGGCGATACCTAACTCACTAGCCAGGGCGTTGATCTGAGCTTGCGTCGAATGCGCCGAACCCCAAGCGCCGGCGCCGGTTGCGCCGGTCAGCACGAGTGTCGTGTCGCGCTTCGCACAGGCCTGGGCGAATGCTCGCAGCAGCATCAGATGGTTCTTGTGCGGATAAGGTGCAGCCGGATACAGCAGGAAACCCCCACGCAGGCCAAGGAATTCCCGGACAGTACGGCGCTCGCTGCCTTCGGCCACGTCCACCATCTCGATGGCCGGAGGAACCACGACGACCTTGCTGGCATCGATATCGAAGCGCCGAAGGATCTCGGAGCGGGTGAATTCGCTGATTGCCATCACGACGTCAGCTCGGCGCAGTGTTGGCCCCTGGGTCGCGTTCAGATATCGGCGTTTGACCGTGCTGAAGTATTCGGGATACGTCAGGTACTGCAAATCATGCACGGTGACGGCGGATTTGCCACGGCAGCCGAAGGGAATGACTCCACCGAGATGGTGAGTGAGATCGACATTCGTGGCGCGAATCTGCCGTGGCAGCCAGGCATTTTCGACAGCGACTCGACGCACGACATGCCGGCCGGTCGGCAGCGGCGCGACGACAGTGCGCAGGTGCTGCGCAAGCTGCGGATAAGCAGTCACGAAGTTAGGCAGCGCGAAGGCGGTGACCTCGATATCGGCGCGTTCGGCGAGGCGTCGCAGCAAACCGATGGCGTAATTCTCGCTACCCCCGACGACACCGGGTTCTAGCCACAGCAGATTCATGCCGATCCGGAGTGTCATTGCTCGATCGCTTCGCGATAAGCGGCGACGGTAAGCTCGGCGACCCGATCCCAGGAATATTCAGCCGCGCGTGCTAACGCTGCTTCGGCAAGCCCGTCGTGTCTGTCGCCAAGCGCGGCGGCGAGTGCCGCCGACAATGCCGATACGTCGAGTGGGTCGACCAGAATCCCTGCTCCCTCAACGAATTCGGCCATTGCGCTGCCGGCTGTGGTCACTACCGGAACACCATGTGCCATTGCCTCTAGCGCCGGCAACCCGAAACCTTCACGCAGGCTCGGATAACAGAACGCGGTAGCCCCGGCGTAGGCGGCATGCAGGTCACCGGTCGGCAGAAACCCGAGCAATCGGACGCCGTCTCGCGGCTCAACCTCAACGTCACCCCACCCCGAGGGTCCGACCAATACCAGCTCCAGGTTCGGATCGTCGCGACGAAGCGCGGCGAATGCCGATACTAGCGCGGGCACATTCTTGCGCGGTTCAAGGGTGCCGCACCACAACACGTATCGCCCAGAAATCCCATACCTGGAACGGAAATCAGCAACGTGCGCGGAATCGACGTCGGGCACTGATACGCCGTGCGGTATCAACCGGAGCCGGTTCTCCGCTATCCCGGCGGCGACGCAGTCGGTCAGCGTTGCCCGTGACGGTACTAACACAAGGTCGGCATCGCTACGGGTCAAGGCGAGACCGCGACGAAAAAATCGCAGCCCGTGTTTGGTGAAATGTGTTGGCTCACGCAGAAATGCCAAGTCGTGCACGGTGACGACGAGCGGCGCGCTCTTCGGTGGAATAGCCGACGTCGTCGCGTGGATGACGTCGACCGGACCGGTTGCGCGTTGTACCGGTAGCCATCGCAGTGGTCGCGGTAATTGCCACGCCTCATAGAGGGCAATGCGCGGTAGCGGCAATTGGTGCATTCGAACCGGCGGAATCCACGGCGCTGGCGGCAATGCGTTATGCCGTGCTGAGACGCCAAAAACCTCGACGTCAGCTCGACGCGATAGCGCGGCGACAGTTTCGAGCGCGGATGACGCGGTGCCACCTGGAACCTCGTGCCAACACTGTTCGAGCGTGATCGCGGCTCGAAGGGGTGAGCTCACCCGCTGACCGCGCCCGAAGCGCCAACTGCCCCCGATGCCCCCACCGGCCCTAACGCGCTAACCGAACCAGCGGTAACCGGACGTGACCTTGCCGCCAAAATCGTCGTCCAGAGCGCGAAAAGTATGGCGACAACACAGATGCCGAAGATTGTTATCGTGACGAGATTGGGCCAGGGCGACTGCGCGCCGATCGAGTGAGGTAGCTGATGCAAGGCAGGTCGTATCGACACGCCTCTCGGCAACCAGAGGTCGAGAATCACGACCCGGAACGCGACTAACTCGATACCCAGGCCGAGTACGCAAGCAATAGCCGGCAGGGCTGGTATCACCCGACCGATGCGCGGTACTCGATCGAACACGATATCAATGCCACACGCCGCTGCGGCCACGATGCCAACGATTCCGTAATAGAGATAGCGGCCCTGAATACCGGCGAGCGTGCCGGTGTGACGATAGGTATTCGCTCCGTGCACAATCACGATGCCCGCGATCAGGATCGTCGGTAATAGCAGCACAAGGAGATCGATTCGGCGGCCAGGGCGGTGGCCCGACTCTGTTCCTGACACCAACGTTTCCGGTGCCGATGAGGCTGACGCCAAGGCTTCTGCTGACGCCACGGAAGCCAGGTCCACCGACCGTGTCGATAATGCCGGCACGATCAGCCCGATAGCGACCACCACGATCAACATCACAGTGGCAAAGAACGTGAGAACCCCAGGCAGGGAAGGGGGAATCGGCAACCCGAGGGCGCCCCAGAAGTCGGTGGTCAACGCGTCGGACGCGGTCCGGACGAAGTGACTCAGATGGGCAGTTTCGCCGGGGCGCAGCGGCGGCCACACCGTATCGGCCTGAGTCGGCGTGAGACCACCAGGCTGGACGACGCCGAACACGATGACGTTATGCAGCCACCAGGCGCCGCCAAGTGCGCTTCCGATAAGCACCGCGCTTATTGCTCGCCAGGGCAACGGTGGTCGATGCCGCCACCAGTCGATCAGATAGGCGAGCAGTGCAACGACCGGAAAGACCAGGGCGAATCCCTTGACCAGCAAGGAAATCGCGATGCACAGGCCGAGCAACACACCGGTCGTCGTCCGCCGATTTCCTTCCAGTACGCGAGCCAGTAGCAGCACGAAAATACTGGTGAGCAGGATCAGTAGGTCATCATTGGTGACCGCGCCACCGAGTCTTTCTAGGCCTGGAATCAGCAGCGGGCCGAATGCTGCCCCGATAGCGACTGACCGTCGAGCGAAACGCCGAGCTACTGCCCAAGCGATCAACGGTAACGGCGCTAATAAAAGGACGTCGACAAGGCGGAGCAGCCAAACTGTCTGGTCCCAGGCAAGATGACTCGATAACGGGATGGCGTCAAGCACGCCCGCGCCGAGCAAGTAATAGCCGGGCGGGTGTTCCGAAAGCTGGTTTGGCAGTGCCTTGCCAGCATCGAACGGAGTAGCACCGCCGAGTTTGCTCATTGATGGCCGGCTGTGGCGAGGCAACGGTTGGTAGGCGATGAAGGGCGGCACATCTTCGCTGCCGAACATCGAGTAACTGCCATTGACAGCCGTCACGTACGCCTCGGCACCTGGCGTCGGAAGAATCAGACCAGCTTGGGTCTCCAGCACCCGCGACACGTGTGCCGTCTCATCGAATTCGTAGTACGCCGGGTAGAGCAAACTGAATACGATCATCATCGCGATGTTGACGCCGACCGCTGCCCAGACCGGCAACGGAATCTGGGTACGCTGTGCCTGGCCAGAGCGGTTTCGGCGTTTGTGCCGGGTCTGACCGGTGGCGGTATCGGTACGCATCTGCTCGTTTCGTCGCTTCCGGCCGGCCACTCCCGAAGACCGTTCGTCGTACGGTAACCCGCCAGCGGGCAAACAGCTGTGATTTGCTAGCTGACGGCGACGTCTGGTGCCATCGGTGAGCAAATCTTGACCAGCTAGCGAATCTGGCTAGCGAATCTGACGACAGGAGCAGCGTTATCGACGCGATCGTACTGGTCGGCGGCAGGGGTACCCGGTTGCGGCCACTCACGCTGACAGCGCCCAAACCGATGCTGCCGACGGCCGGCGTCCCGTTTTTGACCCATTTGCTGGCGCGGGCACGTGAGGCTGGCGTTGACCACGTGGTGCTGGCGACGTCCTATCAGGCCGAAACTTTCGAGGAATATTACGGCGACGGCTCCGCACTCGGCCTCGACTTGGAGTACGTAACCGAAACGGTGCCGATGGGCACTGGTGGCGGGATTCGCAACGTCGCTGGCCGGCTGCGCGGCGGGCCTGGCGATCCAGTGCTGATCTTCAACGGCGACGTTCTTTCCGGGCACGACATCGGCGCTCAGGTTGCCCTACATACCGGCAACGATGCCGCAGTCACGCTTTACCTGACCAGGGTGGAAGATCCGCGCGCGTTCGGCTGCGTGCCGGTCGACGATGCCGGCAGAGTCACAGCATTCCTGGAGAAAACCTCGCAGCCCAGCACGAATCTCATCAACGCCGGCTGCTACATCTTTCGCCGCGACGTTATCGACGGGATCGCGGATGACCGGCCAGTATCGGTCGAGCGGGAGACCTTTCCTGAGCTTCTTACCGCCGGCGCGCCGGTGCTCGGCTTCATCGACGATTCGTACTGGCTCGATCTCGGTACCCCGGCAGCTTTCGTGCAGGGCTCGTGCGATCTCGTGCGCGGCATCGCGCCGTCGCCAGCTTTGCCCGGCCCGGTTGGTGACGCATTGGTGCTGGACGCTGCCGGAGTCTCGCCGTCGGCCACGATCAGCGGGGGTTCGTGTCTTGGCTACGGCGTCCAGGTCGGTGCTGGCGCGATCATCGACGGCTCGGTCGTCTTTGACGGCGCGATCATCGAGGACGGCGCCATCGTGCGGGCCAGCGTGGTCGGGCGTGGCGCGAGAATCGGAGCCAGTAGCACACTGGACGGCGTGATCCTTGGCGATCGAGCCGATATTGGCCCTGGCAATGAGCTGCTGGACGGCGTCCGAATCTGGCCTGGCGCGGTTCTTTCGCCGGGGTCGGTCCGGTTCTCGAGCGACGAGTGAGTGCCCTCGCCGTCGGCCCGGTTGACTCGGCTGGCCCGGTTGGCCTCGTTCGCGAGCGTCGGCTGCGGTTGGAGGTGCCGATCGACGTCATGGCCACGCTGGCACCACATCGCCGTGGAGCCGGTGATCCCTGTCAACGCGACGCCGACGGCACAATCTGGCGCACCTGGCGGACTCTCGACGGCCCGGCGACGCTGCGAATCCGCGTCGAACCTGCCGACGGTGTGATCGACGCTCAGGCATTTGGCCCCGGTGCCGATTGCGCACTCGAAGCGCTACCAAGACTGCTCGGCATCGACGACGACCCAGCCGCTTGGGCCGGGCTCGATTTGCCGGTTGGCGTGCTTCGCGACGTCCGGAAGAAATCGGTTGGGCTGCGACTTTCTCGCAGTGGTAACGTTTTTGAGCCCTTGGTGGCGGCGATTCTCGAACAGAAAGTCACCAGCATCGAGGCCTGGCGCAGTTGGCGTCAGTTGGTATCGAGATTTGGCGAACCAGCTCCGGGGCCGGCGCCGGCGGGCATGCGAGTGTGTCCGGCGCCGCGCGACATTCTGGCGATTCCTGATTGGGAATGGCATCGGGCTGGCATCGACGGAGCGCGTCGTCGCACCATCCTCGGTGTGGCTAACATCGGACGCCGGATTGATGAGTTCGGATCTCTCGATATCGAGATAGTTGCCGGCAAACTGGCTGCGCTGCCAGGCATCGGCGCTTGGACAGTCGCCGAAACCCTGCAACGCAGCCACGGTGCGCCCGATCATATTTCGGTCGGCGATTACCACCTGCCGAGCCTGGTCGGCTACGTCTTGACCGGTCGCCCGAGAACTGACGACGCCGGCATGCTCGAACTTTTAGAGCCCTACCGTGGCCATCGGCAACGCGTCGTCCGACTGATCGAGCGGTGCGGGATTCGGGCACCGAGGTACGGTCCGCGATTGGCTCCTCGCGATAATCGACGGATCTGACACTGTGCCTCTTGACGATATCGATGGCCACATCGTGGCAGCCCTGCGCGACGACGCGCGGGCTAGTTTCGCGGAAGTTGGCTTAGTGGTAGGGCTTTCCGCGCCGGCGGTCAAGCGCCGGGTCGACAAGTTGCGTGCCTCCGGCGTCATCACCGGTTTCGCTGCCGTGGTGGATCCGTCCGCATTGGGCTGGACTACTGAGGCTTACGTCGAGCTGTATTGCCAAGGCCAAACCTCGCCGGCCACCATCAAAGCGGCCGTGTCGCGGCATCCCGAGGTGGTCGACGCCTGCACTGTCTCTGGCGAAGCTGACGCGCTGATTCACGTGGTCGCTGCCGACATGCGGCACTTCGAAGAGGTACTCGAACGCATCGGCGCGGAGAAGTTCGTCGTCCGCACCAAAAGCGTCATGGTCCTGTCGCGCCTACTCCGCCGCTAACCCTGGTCCGTCGCGCCCCCTGCACGTGCCCCCGCGCGTCGCTAGTGCGGTGCGCCGCCGCCGCGTCAGCGCCGAACGGTTGCTCCCCGCCGCTTTTCCGGGACGTCGCACCCCTGGGCGTCATTTCATCCCGACATAACGGACATAAATTGACGCCCAGGGGTGCGAAGTCCCGGACAGGTCATCCGGGCGGAGCACTGCGGCGATTGGCCGGCGGCAACTGGCAGGCCGACCGGGCCAACCGACATAGGCACCTTGACGCAACGACTCGCCGATAAACCTCGGTACCGCGCAACGAACCGCTATCAAGAGGTAGCCGAATGGACTTGTTAGTCCACTGCGGATCGTCGATGGTTAAGGCACGACGAGGTGGTCGCTGAGCCAACCTACTCACCAACCCCGCGTGCAGGTCACTCCGCACTAGCCCCGCACCAGCCCGCCGGCCGATACCGACACCTGAACGACGTGACCTGGAGACAATGTGACCACGACTGTGACCGCGCCAGACCGACTCGACCGAGTGGCCACCCGCCGCACGTACCTCATGTGTGAGCCGCGCTACTTCGCGGTCGAGTACGCGATCAATCCGTGGATGGACCCGTCTGCTTCGGTCGATCGTGACCTCGCGATCGCGCAGTGGCGGGAGTTGGCCGCGACGTATCGTCGCCTCGGGCATGAGGTGCTCGAGATCGAGCCGGTCGATGGGCTGCCCGACATGGTGTTCGCGGCCAATGGCGCGACGGTCTTTGGCGGCAAGGTTCTCGGCGCGAAGTTCCTCTTCGCTGAGCGCGCCGACGAGGGAACGGCTTACCTGCGGTGGTTTCGCGACGCCGGATTTACGGTGACTCACCAGCCTGAGTTCGTCAATGAGGGCGAAGGTGACCTCCTCGTCGCGGGCGAGCGATTGCTGGCCGGTACCGGTTTTCGTACCGACCCGGCCGCGCATGTTGAAGCGGCCGAGGTATTGGGGCTGCCGGTCGTTACGCTCGAACTCGTCGACCCTCGCTATTACCATCTTGACACCGCGCTGTGTGTGCTCGGCGACGGCGATATTGCCTATTTCCCTGGCGCATTCAGCGAAGCTAGTCAGGCCGTATTACGCGAGCTTTATCCCGACGCGATTATTGCGGACGCCGACGACGCCGCCGTACTCGGACTGAATGCGGTCAGCGATGGTCGCCATGTGGTGCTGCCGGCATTGGCCACTGGGTTGGCGGCGCAACTTCGCGACCGTGGCTATCTGCCGGTGCCCATCGACGTGACCGAACTGAATAAAGCCGGTGGTGGCCCGAAGTGCTGCACGCTGGAGATCCGGGCATGACCGCCGACCCAGTCATCCAGTCGACTGCCGCAGGTTTTATCGCGCTCGACGAAGCTTATGCCGCCCATACCTATCATCCCCTGCCTGTCGTCCTGCATTCTGGACAAGGGGCCTGGGTAACCGATGTTGATGGACGCCGTTATCTCGACTGCCTGGCCGGCTATTCGGCGCTGAACTTTGGCCACGGGCATCCGGCGATTCTGCGAGCCGCGCATGAGCAACTCGATCGGCTCACTCTTACCAGCCGGGCTTTCCACAATGATGTGCTCGGCGCATTCTCGCGCGACCTCGCCGCTCTTGCCGGCATGGAGGTTGTGCTGCCGATGAACAGTGGCGCCGAAGCGGTCGAGAGCGCGGTCAAACTGGCGCGCAAATGGGGCTATGAAGTCAAAGGTGTAGCGCCCGATCGGGCGAGCATTGTGGTGGCCCGAGACAACTTCCACGGCCGCACGATTAGCATCGTGAGTTTCTCTTCCGACCCGACGGCAAAGGCGAATTTCGGCCCATACACACCGGGCTTTCGCGAGGTGCCATTTGGTGACGCCGACGCTCTCACGAGTGCGATCGACGACACCACGGTGGCCGTATTGATCGAGCCTATCCAGGGTGAGGCCGGCGTTATTATTCCGCCGGATGGTTATTTGCGCTCGGTACGAAAAGTCTGCACCAATGCCAATATTCTGTTTATGGCTGATGAGATCCAATCAGGGTTGGGCCGCACCGGTCGCACATTCGCTTGCGATCACGAAGACGTGCGCCCAGACGTCTACATCCTCGGCAAGGCGCTCGGTGGCGGCGTGCTGCCGGTGTCCGCGATCGTCTCCAAGTGGGAGGTCATGGGTGTGCTGCGACCGGGTGAGCATGGCAGCACATTCGGTGGAAACCCGTTAGCGTGCGCGGTCGGCCATGCCGTCGTCCAGCTCCTGCAGACTGGGGAATTCCAGCAACAGGCGGATATTCTCGGCGCTCAGCTAGCCGCGCGGTTGCGCGATTTGATCGGGCACGGCGTTGTCGGCGTCCGGTCTCGTGGATTGTGGGCAGGTATCGACATTGATCCCGCGCTGGCGACAGGGCGACAGGTATGCGAGGCGTTGATGCGCCGAGGTGTGCTCGCCAAAGATACCCACGGTTCCACGATTCGGCTGGCTCCGCCGCTCGTCGTCACTTCGCGGGACGTCGACTTTGCTGTCGACGCATTGCGGGAGTCACTAGCCGGTTTCTGAGCAGTCGCGGTTATCGATTTCCTAGATCAAGCTGGTTGGCCAATCGTGATAACGCCGAGCGGGCGAGCGTCGTCGTCCAGGCCGAAAACCGCTGGTACGAGCGGATTTTCGGGCAGGATCCATCGCGATGCCAGCTGCTCGATAGCAAGCCCGACAAGCACATTCTCGATCGCGGCTCCCGCCGCTAAAAGCTGACGCATGCTCGATGGCCGAGGTGACTGCGGAAGCCAGGGGATGACGAACAACGCCGCTGAAGCCGCGAGCGAACCGAGCAGTTCGTCGATCGATCCCTTCACATCGAGAGGTTCGACAACGAGAAACTCAATGCCAATAGGCACTTCAGGCAAAGACATATCGGGGAAGCTAGCGGGTGAAGTGGCAGCGTGGGAGATGGTGGTTGATGTGCCGGGGGAGCTAGCTGGCGCGAAAGAGTCAACCGGCGAAGCGGCATAGCTGGCTGCCGAAATCGCCCGAGCCACTGCCGCGATGGAAACCATTCCGGTACCGAATGACAACGCGTCGACCCGAGCCGGCAACACGTCACGGGTGCCGAGGGAGAACATGTCGTCGTCCGCGCTACGCACGACATCGCCGATTCCGCTAGAAATCTCTGACCGGACGACGGAAAGCCCACGCACTATCGCAATCGGCACAGCGGAAAGCTTGCCCTTGACCAGATCTGCCGCTGCCGCGATCTCATCAGCGATACAAGTTACGGTGACTTGGAGGTCGTTTCCGTAACTGTCGACGGTGCCACGTAGGTCGTCCAGTGCGGCTAAACCGGCAACGCCGACGGCGACGTCGGTAACCCCAACTCGCCATGGCCGGCCAAACGTATCGCTGATAATCACCCCGATATCGACGCCGAGCCGATCGCGAATACCGTCGCGCAATCGCCGAGCCGACGCATCGGAATCGAGCGGCAATAGCACGGCGCGGCCTTTCTCGACGTTTGACGCATCGACGCCGGCAGCCGCCATCACGAAACCGTGTCGGGTTGTCACAATCCGAGTGTTGCCACGACGGGCCACGACTCGAACCGTTTCCGCATCGATGGCCGCTTCGCGATCGAGGTCGACAACTCGCCCTTCGGCCTTAGAAACGATTTTCGACGTCACCACCAAGACGTCGCCGTCACGCAAGGGGGGAGCGTATGACGCGATCAGCTCGACGAGATCGTCACCGGCCACGACCTCACCAATCCCTTGCACGGCAAGGATTTCTACCCCCATGCCCGCACCTCCTCAGCTAGATCGAGCGCGGCGGCGGCAATCGCGGCGGTGGCGTCAATATCGGTCATGAGCAAGGGCCTAGCCCGCACCACCACGCCATCAACCGCGCAATTCGCATCGACGTCGTCGACCAGCCAGCCGTCGATCAAGTTGGCACCATAATGTTCACCAACTGCGGCCGCGGTCGAAGGAACCCCAATCGCGGCCAGACACGCGTCGGCCATTCCGCGCACCGGCGCGCCACCGATAATCGGCGATATCCCAATCACCGGCGCCCTCGAACGAGAAATGGCGGCCCGAATACCTGGCACCTGCAAAATGGTGCCGATACTCACTACCGGGTTGGACGGCGGGAAAAGCAGCACGTCGGCGTCCGCGATCGCTTGGAGGACACCGGGGGCGGGGGTTGCGGCCGATGCACCGACAGCGATGATCTCGGTCGCCGGCACCTGCGCGTGCAACCGAATCCACCATTCCTGGAAATGCACAAGCCGACCGGGCTCAACTGGCCCACCAAGCTCAACCGGCCGACCAGACGCAGCCGCCTGATCCGGCCCAGCCAGCCGTACATGCGTCTCGATCGGATCGTCTGACATCGGCAAGAGTCGGACGCCGGGCAGCCACCGCGCGCACAGCCGCGAGGTCACCTCGGACAGTGACAGGCCTTCCGCTAGCCACTGGGTGCGCAGCAGGTGGGTCGCGATGTCGCGATCACCCAGGCCGAACCACTGTGGCTGCGCGTCGTAGGCAAGCAGCTCGTCCTTGACCGCGAAGGTCTCGCCATCGCGGCCCCAACCCTGCTCTTCGTGGATGCCGCCGCCGAGGGTGTACATCACGGTGTCGAGGTCGGGGCATACCCGCAGGCCGAACAGGGTGATGTCGTCGCCGGTGTTGCCGATCACGGTGACCGTCGCGGTCGGCTCGCGAGCGGCCAGGGCAGCCAGCAGGCCCCGCAAGAAGCGCGCTCCGCCGATGCCGCCGGCCAGCGCGACGATCGACCGTCCGGCGGGCTTCACGCCAGTGTCAACGCGAGCGGGTAGCTTCCGGGATTCGGTCATGCCCCGATCGTTTCAGAGCCTTTCGATGGGCAGTGACGGCCCTTCAATGGGCAGTCACGGCCACGCCAGCGCATTAAATCGTGCCGGCTGGGCGATTTTTTTGCTGGGTTTGACGGCTGAAGCGGAAACATTGACCATTCGGCGTCCGAACTCACCGAAAGGTGACCTGAATCATCCGAAAGGTGGAGCAAGTTCCTCAAAAGAGGACAGAAAATCACCCTAAATGGTGTGTTATCGGGCGAAAATCACTGCGGGAGAGCCAGTATCGGTGCGATTGGCACAGATCGCGATACCGAGCTCAGGGCCCCCGCAAACGCGGCGCGGACGCTCATAACACGAGATCCGGACGTTTCGAGCGCGAGATGTCGATCAACCGTTGGTACCGAATATCACCGTTCGGCTTGACTAGCGGGTAATGACGCGCATGTAATTCCACCCATGTTCTTCGCGAGCGCCGCAACCGAGCGGCGATCCGCGGATTTTCAGGGTCGAGGAGGTGCGCGGTGACCGAGATCTATGGCGAGGTCTACCCGTTGCACGATGCAGGTCAGCCCATCGGGGGGTTCGACGCGTCGTACGGCGTGTACGGGTTCGATGCCGAAGAGGAATTGCGCTGGCAGGAGCGTGCGTTGTGCGCGCAGACCGATCCGGAAGCGTTCTTTCCGGAGAAGGGTGGCTCAACGCGTGAGGCCAAACGCATCTGCACGACGTGTGCCGTGCGCTCTGAGTGCCTTGAGTACGCGCTGGGCAACGATGAGCGGTTCGGTATTTGGGGTGGGTTGTCCGAACGCGAACGGCGGCGCCTCAAGCGCAAGGTGAGCTGACGTCGCCCGGTCATCGCGTAGGGTGGGCGTTCCGCGGTGCCAGGGTGTCCGCCCTGATGCCGATACCGTCTCTTTTCCCTTTGGCGTATGACTCTTTCTTCGACGAGATCTGACCATCTGGTCCGCCCCAGACACGTTGTCACTGCGGTGCTTGTTGCCCATGACGGCGCCCATTGGCTACCGGAAACGCTGCATGCCGTGAAGACGCAGCGGCGTCCGGTGCAGCGGTTCGTGGCGATCGATACCGGCAGCCGTGATGACACCCGCCTGCTCCTCGAAGAGGGCGTTGGCGAGGCGAGCGTGCTTGAGGTGCCTCGTGACACCGGCTTCGGCGTCGCGGTCGCGTTTGCCGTGCAAGCTTTTGCCGGCGCGCCCGGGCTGGCTTCCACCAGGTCTGACGCCGGCGCGCCGATCGACTGGATCTGGCTGCTGCACGATGACAGCGCGCCGAGCCCGGGGGCGCTAGAGGCGTTGCTCGAACTCGCCGACGAAATGCCGTCAGCCGGTGTGATCGGACCCAAACTCCAAGCTTGGGACAACCCGCGAGTGTTGCTGGAGTTGGGTCTCACCATCGATCGTGGCGGACGTCGCGAGACCGGCCTTGAGTCGGGCGAGCTCGACCACGGTCAGCACGACACGGTCCGCGATGTGTTGGCCGTTAACACCGCCGGCATGTTGGTCCGCCGCGACGTTTGGGACGCCCTCGACGGTCTCGATCCGGCGTTGCCGCTCTTTCGTGACGACCTCGACTTCGGCTGGCGAGCCAATCTGGCCGGGCACCGGGTCATCGTGTGCCCACAAGCAGTCGTGCGGCACGCGGAGGCGGCATCAGCTGGAACGCGTCGGACCTCTGTCGTGACGCGGTATCCACGCCGGGTAGATCGCCGTGCCGCGCTGCGCACGATGCTGGTCAACATGTCCGGCTGGTGGCTGCCGGTGATCGCTCTAAGGCTGTTCCTCGCCAGCTTGGTGCGCACTGTTGCCTTCATCATCACGAAGCGTCCGGCCGATGGCTGGGACGAACTGGTGGCCACCACGTCGGTGTTCGGCCACCCGGGCGAGATTGCCCGGATTCGTCGGTCGCACCGGGCGATGCGTACCGAACGGGCCCATCAGGTTCAGCGTTTGCTAGCCCCGCCCGGTGCTCGGCTGCAGCACTACGCTGACGCTGTCGGGGCCCGATTCGCCGCCGTCAATGACGATGGTTCGGGGCGCGGGCTGCCTCGGCGAATCCTGACGCAGCCGGTGTTGCTGCTCGTCGTGGCGTTGACGCTGCTGACCTTGATCGCGCAGTGGAAGGTCGTCGGCGGCTCGTTGTCGGGTGGCGCGTTGTTGCCGGCACCGCTTGGTGCCAGTGATCTGTGGCATACCTACACCGCGAGCTGGCATGACACCGGCTTCGGCAGTTCCGCTACCGCGCCGCCTTATCTGGCTGTGCTCGCCGGGCTTGCCGCGATCCTGTTCGGCAGCGCGCGGCTCGTCGTCGAGCTGGTGCTGATCGGCTGTGTGCCACTCGCCGGGCTCTCCGCCTACCTGGCCGCCCGGCCATTGGTCATCTCGGTGCGACTGCGGTCATGGCTGGCCGCGACCTATGGGTTGCTGCCAGTCGCTACCGGTTCGGTAGCTGGTGGTCGGCTTGGTGTCGCGATGGTGGTGATCTTGCTGCCGCCGCTGTTGGCAATGTTGTGTCGATCGTTGCTGCCGCCATTGTCACCGCGCGCGCCGGCGATGCGACTGGCCGCTCGCCGTACCGGACGCCGACTACCTGGAACCCGGACGTCGTGGGGTGCCGGACTGGTGCTCGCGGCCGCGAGTGCGTTCGATCCGGTGGTCTATCTGCTGCTCGGCCCACTGATTGTGGTTGCGACAGTTGGCGCGGTAGTGCGCCGCAGCTGGTGGGGCCTGTGGCGCGGACTCGTCGTGCTGGTGGTGCCACCGTTGCTGTTGCTGCCCTGGTCGGCGAGGTTACTTACCCATCCGGAATTGTTCGCGGTGGGCATCGGCCAACAAGACGCCGGTTTGCAGGCGTCCAAGCTGCCGGCTTATGACCTGTTGCTGTTACATCCGGGCGGTCCTGGATTGCCGCCGGCTTGGGTGTTCGGCGGGTTAGTGTTGGTCGGCCTGCTCGGGCTGCTTCAACTCACTCGCCCAGGGCCGGCCCGACTCGGCTGGCTGTTTGCCTGTACAGGTTTAATCGTCGGCTGCGTAATCAGCCACCTGCATGTGCACATCCCGGACGCCGGCATCGGCGGGAGTGCGACCGAGGTCGCCGGCTGGCCCGGCAGCGCGACAGCCCTGCTCGGCGCTGGTGTGCTGATGAGTGTGGCGGCCGCGGCTGGACGATTGCGACCGCGACTGTCCCAGACCAGTTTCGGCTGGCGGCAGCCGGTGGCGCTGATTCTTACCGCAGCGGCCGGATTGGCTCCGGTCGTGGCCGGTGTGGCATGGCTGGCTCGCGGTGTTGGGCCGGTGCTGACTGCCGGCCCGACGAATGTGTTGCCGGCGTTCGTCACCGCCGAGTTCAACGCGGACGGCGAACCGCGCACCATCGTGTTGCGGCCCGCGAGCCCTGGTTCTGGTGTCGGTGGCGGGGCCGGTGCCGGGCAGGCTGTCGACTACGCGGTGCTGCGTAACCGTGGCCCGCAACTTGGTGACGCCGATCTACCACCCGCGCCCGCGCAGGTATCGGCGGTCAGCCAGGCAGTGGCCGATCTTGCCGCCGGCGCCGGCCCGCTAGCGGCGACAGATCTGGCGCATGTCGGCATCGGTTACGTCTTGGTGCCATCAACCCGCGACGGTGGCCTGAACGCCACGATCGCCCAAGCTGGCGGCTTGCGAGAGCAGGCAAGCAGCGCGGCCTGGCGACTCTGGCAGGTTGAGACCGATGCAGGCCGGGTCGCGATTGCCCCACGTGGTGACCAGGCGTGGCAGTTGCCGCCGGGTTCGATCACGGTAGGCCAAGCGGCGGCACCGATCCGTGTGCCCGCAGTAGTCGCGGCGACATCCAGATTTCTGGTGCTGGCCGAGGCGCCGTCGTCGTCCTGGCAAGCAATAGCTCGTATCGCCGGCCCCTCGGCACCGCGTGCCACCGGCGCGCTCACGCCGACGACTCACGACGGAATGCAAGCCTTCCAGCTTCCGGCGACGTCCATTGACGTGCGAATCTCGCGCAAGCCCGATCGGCGCGCTGACTGGCTCTTCCTCGAACTGCTGGTGCTGGTAGTCGCCGTGATCGCCGCGATACCAGGCGGACCTCGGGCACCTGGGCAACAACGCTCGCGCCATCGGGTGATGCCATCGACAGACGTCGGGCAAGGGAGGCGTCGATATGACCGGACCCGCTAAACCCGCAAAGAAGGTCCGGAAACCGGTCGAGAAAACGGCGAAGAAGCCGGTCGAAAAGGTGGCCGAGAAGACGGCTAAGAATGCGAAGGCCGCCGAAAATACGGCTAAGACGACGGGCCCGCACCGGTTCCGTTCTGCCGTCGTGAATCCGAGAGCTATCTCCTTTGCTGTCGTCTTCGCGGTAATCGTCGCGACCATTGTTCTCGGCGGTACCGCGCGAGCGCCGCGTTCTCGAGCCGCAGCAGTCACGTCGATGGCTGTTACGTCGTCCACTTTGGTCTGCCCGCAGGTCGGCGGCGCGATACCTGGCGCGGCGTCACGAGTTGGCTACGCGGCTGCCGATATTGGTGACCAAGTCACCGGCCAAAATCCGCCGGTCGATAGTTCTTCGTCGCTGACTAGCTCGGCGTTGCAAGCCAGTGCAACGCAAGCGCCGATATCGTCGACGATAGGGATCCAGCCTGGCCACGCATGGGTGGTAGACGGCAAATTGGCCGCGACGGGACTGCGGCTAGATATCGCCGGTCCGGCCGCGACCTATGTAGCCGCGACGCAATTCAGTCGCCAAGTCGTGGGTTCGCAAGCGCAAGCGGCGGCGACCAGCTGCGACGGCCCCACCACCCAGGCCTGGTTCGCCGGGTTTTCCAGTCAAGTTGGTGCTTCCGCCGAACTCTTTTTGAGCAACGTCGACACAGTGCAAGCCATGGTGAACGTCACGATCTGGGGCGATGCCACGACGCCAGACAGCACCGATGTGGTCGGTATCAAAGTCGATCCGGGCACCCAGGTCGTTGTCTATCTTGATGCGCGCGATCCCGGCCTGAAGAACGCGATCGCGCACGTGGTGGCCACCCAAGGCCGAGTCGTTCCGGCGCTGCTGTCGACCGAACTGAACGGTTCGATCCCGCTAGGCAGCGATTGGGTGCCGGCGACCAGCGCGCCAGCGTCCACCCAGATCGTGCCTGGAATCGCCAGCGGATCAGGCCCGCGTGACTTGATCATCGCCGACGTCGGTGATCTCGACGCCACCGTCTCGATCAAGCTCATCACGCCACAAGAAGCCTTCACGCCAACGTCATTGTCGACGGTCGCGGTGGCGGCTGGCAGCGTCGTCCAAGTTCCGCTTGATAGCGAACTTCAGGGCCAACCAGCGGTGGCTGTGGTCACCTCGACGACTCCGGTGGTCGTCGGCGGCTCCTCGACGCTACCGCCAGACTCCGCCGGCGCGACGGACTTCGCGCTGACTGCGGCGTTGCCACCGCTGTCGGGGCCGGCGCTGGTCTCCGCCACCGAGGTATCGTCGAGTCGGCACACCGAGCTGGTGCTGTCCGCCCCTGGCGCGGCCGCACATTTGACCATTACCGCGTTGCCCTACAACGCCGCGACGTCGCCCTCGTCGCAATCAGTGGACATTGCCGCCGGCACCACGGCGCAGATCAGCGTTGCCACTCTCGACGCGGACGATCCCGCCGCGGGTTTGGTGATGACCCCCGACTCAGGCGGACCCGTCTACGGCAGCTGGCTGATCACTGAGGCAGGTGCGACCGGTAGTGCCGGTGACATCACCGAGGTGCCGTTGCGCACGCCAGCGCGGTCACTGAGCCAGCCGCCGGTGCAACAACGGGTGACCGCAGGCCTGCCCTAGTCAGCTGCCCGGGAGATGTCCAGCCTCTTTGGGAGGCGCTGGAAGCCAGCTGACTCGTAGGTGGCGGTAGCGGCGACATTGGAGTTTGCGGTGCACACGAGCGCGCTCGATGAGCCCAGCCGCTGGAGTGCGCCCGCTGCGGCGATACAAATCGCTCTGCCATAGCCGTGGCCGCGATGGTCAGCGTGCACGCCCATCGGCTCGAGCAGTCCGGGCCTGCCCGGGCCGGCTGACCACACCGTCACTGCTGCCACCGCGTTGTCCTGGTCGTCGTACGCCACCAGGCATCGGGCGTCGGCGTACGCAGGCCCGGCTGCTGTCGCGTTCCACCTCTCGTCGGTGAACGTCGGGCTTTCGAACGATGCCCGGTGGACGGCGGTGCGCACGTGGGCCCGCTCCGGCCCGATCACCTCGATCCGCACGCCCGGGTCCTTCACCGGCTCCGTGAAGTCGTAGCGCAGCGGCACCCACGGCGCGTCGGCGTCCCAGCCGGCCTCGAACAGCACATCTCGGACCAGTGCGCCCATCGGCGCTTCGACGTAGGCCTTCCCCGCCGGCAAAACGCCGCGCTCCGGCTCAGTCATATCCTCGACCATCTGCCGCGCAAGTTCTTCATCCCGCCAAGCATCCGGCGCGGTCGTCAGCCGCATCAGATCGGGACCATCCAGCAGCCCGACAGCGAGAATCTGACCGTCCCGACGCCAGGTCCGGACTGCCGCAGCCGTCGCCTCCGCGCCGAACCGCCAGAACCAACCCACATCCCCCGGATGAAGTTGCAGCGGCGCCTCGTCGTGTTGCCACTCCCGGAGCACGCTCACAACCTCGCTTAGCCCGTCGACTCGCGGCTTGCTCACCACAACAGTCATGGGCCCAATCACATACCACTGCGCCGACGCGCCACACCTGGTTTTCTGGCCGGCCGGCACAGTGGTGCCTCGCGGCCCATCGGCGACAAGAAACTACGTCGGAGCGAGCGGCGTGGGGCATGGTGTAGCCAACGCCGCTCGGGAGGTGAACGCCGCAGCGCGTGCCACACGGCCAAGGTCACCAGTTCGGAGTCATTTCATTCTTCTCACACCGACTATGGACTCCCTCGCCCTGTCCGCAGGCATACCTTGGAATCAGTCGTCTAGGTGCAGACGGTTAGTCGTCCGACAGGCCTGTCCTTCTAGTCGTTGGCGTCGCCTTCATGCCAGCCGTAGCCGGGATCGAGCACTTGCGGGTCAAGCCCGAGCAACTCGGCGACCTCTTCGATCACGACGTCGTGGACCAGTTCGGCCAGCTCTTCTACCCCGTTGGCACGCGCCTCGATTGGACGCCGGTAGACCACGACTTGGGCGGGAGTTTCGCCATGACGTGGCGACCATCCGCCGAGCGGTACAGGTTCGAGCGGATCACGCCCCAGCATCGTCAGTGGCGGCACATCTTCGACCGCGAACTGAACCCGGTCTAACTGATCACCGCAACGCTGTTCCAGCTGTTCGACCGTATCGAGCACCAGGTCATCGAACAGTCTGGCCCGACTGCGCGACAGCGGCACTCCAGCCGGAGCGAGTGGTCCGCGCATACCTCGACCGCGCCGATCACGTCGGCCACCACGGCCTGGCGTTCTGGCCGCCGGCGCAGGAATCGCTGCCGGAACTGGCTTTATTCGCGCGGGTGAAGCTGGCGGCGCGGCCATCGGACGAGCTCCTGGCCGGCCGGGAGTGGAACCAGCTCCCGCAGTCTCAGTCACGCCTGTAGAGCCTAGTGGCACAAAGCACTGTCGGCGCGTGGTTCGTGGGTGTTCCCCTGGTGATTCGCGGCTGTTCGGCGGTCTGTTTTGGCGTGCTTCGGCCGCGCTTTGGCCGTGCATGGCGGCGACACGTAGACCCGATGGGGACCGGATGGCAGCACCTACCCGGTTAGGCGACTAGCCTTCGCGATCGTGAGTCCTCTTCGTCGCTGTTCGCGTACCGCGTGCGGCCAAGCCGCCGTTGCCACCTTCACCTACGTCTACGCCGAGTCGACTGCGGTGCTCGGACCACTGGCTACCTACGCCGAGCCGCACTGCTACGACCTCTGCGTGCGCCACTCGGCTCGGTTGACCGCGCCGCTTGGCTGGGAGGTTGTCAGGCTGGACGTCGACGAGAATCCGCCGGCTCCCACGCCCGATGACCTTGAGGCGCTGGCAGATGCTGTCCGTGAAGCTGGCCGGCCAGTGATCGCCGGTACCGCTTCGAGTGGACGTCCGGTTTCGGTGCGGTCGACTGCTCGCGGCCAGGCCGGCGACGACAGTGGCAGTAACGCCCGTAACGGGGGCAACGGTAACGGCGACAATGCCGGTAATCCTCAGGGCCGGCGGGCCCATCTGCGAGTCCTGCGCGCGCCGACCGACGACTAGGTGCCGCTGCCTTCGGTGTGCGACTGATGTCGGCGCCGTTGGCGGACGACTGAATCCGCGTTCGCCGGCTCGGGCCTATCTTCGCCGACCCAACCTGCTCGCCCTGATCCCCGGCCTGACGACTTCGCACCCCTGAGCGTCATTTTCTGCCCCAAATGTCGGCTTTAAATGACGCTCAGGGGTGCGAAGTACCTGAGCCGGGGGAGCTGGGTGCGGAAATGACGCTCAGGGATGCGACGTAACGCGAACACGGGGATCGATGGGGTCGCATTGAGGGTTTCACCCGGGGATTACCTCAAGAAATGAGCTTGAGGGGTCAATTCCGACAGAGCGGGACGAAATTGTGTCCGCTTTGCCCCAGACTCGCCGTATGCTCAAGGGGCAGCCGTTCCGGCGCCGATAGGTAAGTGTCACCCAATCGGTCGCGGTCCACCTGGGTGATCTTCACCCAGTCGTTGCCGACGCGATCCCTCGCGGCGTCCCTAGTTTTGTATGAGGAGTCCACGTGTCGAAGCCAGCAGCCCGCAACCCTCGTCGGTCCGCCGAACTCAGTGGTCCTCCTTCGCTCGTCAATGCGCCGGCGAGTCATCGTGCGGCTTGCCGAAGCTGTGGCAGCACGCGGGTTACCTCGATCGCCATGACGCTGACCGACGGCTCGCCGGTGCATTTCGCGTCGTGTCACCAGTGCGAGACCCGTTGGTGGGCACAAGATGGCGCGGCGATTACCTTCGATCACGTGATCTCTAAGGCTCGCAAGACCGCCTGAGGCGGACGCTAGGGCGCTGAGGTATGGCTCGCAAGATCGCCCTGAGGTAGGGCGGCTGGACCGGGACTACCCGAATCGGGCGCGACTCTCGCTAGGCTGACCTCCGCTGGCCCGCCAGGTGTCGGCAGCCGATGTCGAGTGACCGAGTGAGGACCCGTGCCCGACCTGTCAGCCCAGCCCAATTTGCCTGCCCTGCCTGATCTCTCCAAGATCGTCAAGGCTTATGACATCCGAGGCGTTGTCCCCGACGAACTTGATGTCGATACGGTGCGCCGGTTCGGCTCCGCGTTCGCGGTCTTCACCAAGGCACCGAAGATCGTCATCGCCTACGACATGCGCGACTCGTCGATTCCGTTGTCGCGAGCATTCGCCGAGGGCGCAACCAGTCAAGGCGCGGACGTCGTCATTGCCGGGTTGGCCAGCACCGACATGCTCTACTTCGCCGCCGGAAGTCTCGACCTGCCGGGCGCGATGTTCACTGCTAGCCACAATCCGGCCAAGTACAACGGCATCAAGCTATGCCTGTCTGGCGCGAGGCCGATTGGGCAAGAGACGGGCCTCGCGCAGATCCGTCAACTGGTTGAAGACGGGGTTCCGGCATTCGAGGGCCGGCCTGGTGTGATCACCGAGCACCCGCTGGTTGATGACTACGCCGTTTTCTTGCGCAAGCTCGTCGACGTGTCGGGCAGTCGCGAACTTAAGGTGGTCGTCGATGCCGGTAACGGCATGGGCGGCTACACGGTTCCGCATGTGCTCAAGGATCTGCCGCTAGAGATCGTGCCGCTGTTCTTCGAGCTCGACGGCAGTTTTCCCAACCACGAGGCTAACCCGATCGACCCCAAGAACCTGGTCGATTTGCAGGCCAAGGTTCGCGAGACCGGCGCCGATATCGGGCTGGCTTTCGACGGCGACGCCGATCGCTGCTTCGTCGTCGACGAAAAGGGTGACGTGGTTTCGCCGTCCGTCATTACGGCGTTGGTCGCGGTGCGCGAGTTGAAGAAGAATCCCGGTTCGAGCGTGATCTACAACTTGATCGTGTCGAAGGCGGTGCCGGAGATCGTGCGCGAGCACGGTGGTACGCCGGTGCGTTCTCGGGTTGGGCATTCGTTTATCAAGGCAACAATGGGCGAAACGAACGCGGTATTCGGTGGAGAGCATTCGGGCCACTTCTATTTCCGTGATTTCTGGCGTGCCGACTCCGGCATGCTGGCCGCTCTGCATGTGCTGGCCGCACTCGGCGAAACACCCGTGGGCACAACACTTTCTGGGCTCTTGGCCGAATATTCACGCTACGTTGCCTCGGGTGAAATCAACTCCACCGTGGCCGACGCGGCGGCCGCCACTGCCAAGGTGCGGGCGACTTATGCGGGCCAGCCGGGCGTCACGATGGACGAGCTCGACGGTCTCACTGTCGATGCGCCAACCTGGTGGTTCAACTTGCGGGCGTCTAACACCGAGCCGTTGTTGCGGCTGAACGTCGAGGCTAACGATCAAGCGACACTTGACCGGGTACGCGATGAGTTGCTCACCCTGATTCGCGGATAGAACTGGCCCAGAAACCTGGCCACCGACGAAATACGAGAAACATCAGGAGCCGCCGTGAATCTCGCCCAGTCGTTGCTAGAAATTATTGCCTGCCCGGCCTGTCACGGGTCGTTGCGGGTCGAGGAGGCCAGCAGTGAGTTGGCCTGCACTAATCCCGGCTGCGGCTTGATTTATCCGGTCCGTGACGACATCCCGGTCTTGCTGGTCGACGAGGCACGTTCACCGATCGACGAAGCACTGGCACCGAGTTCGGTGACCTGATGTCGCTGGAGCTTGACGATCGGTTGCTGGAGGACGCCGACGCGCTGGAGCGGGCCGATCCGGGTGGCATGTTGCGGGCCGTCGCCAGCTCCGGCGCGCAGGTACGGGAAGCCGCGACGTATGTCGCGGAAGCAGGCGTGGCGTCGTTGTCGCAGGAACGACCGCGGGCAGTGATCTTGTCCGCGGTCGGTTCGAGCGCGGCGTCGTGTGAAGTGCTGCGGGCGCTACTTGCCGACGATGTGCCACTTCCGCTGATCGAGGCATCTGGGCCGGCATTGCCACGCTGGATCGGTCCACTCGACCTGGTCGTGGCCGTTTCCCGGTCCGGCACCGCGCGACCCACTCTGGATGCCGTCGCTGAAGCAGGCCGGCGCGGTTGCCGGGTGGTCACCATCGCCGCGCCGGGCAGTCCGCTGGCCGCGTTGTCTGACCGGGTTCGTGGTCTGCAGGTGCCCGCCGATAAAGCCTCACGGCACACCCGGGCCAGCCTCTGGTCGCTCGCCGTCCCGTTGCTCGCTATCGCTGACGCGCTCGGTATCGCCGCTGTGCCACCGAGTGATCTCGCGTTGGCAGCTGATCGACTCGACGCCGTCGCTGAGCTCTGCCGCCCTTCCAGTGCGGGATTCGTGAACCCGGCCAAACGGTTGGCTGTTGAGCTGGCCGGCAGCTTGCCGGTGGTGTGGGGCGCCGGCGTCTTGTGTCGGGTCGCGGCCAAGCGATTCGCTCGCCAGCTTCACTCGAACGCGAAATACCCGGCCTTAGACGGCGGCTTGCAGGAAGCGTCGCACGGCAGCGTCGCGCTATTCGACGGTCCGTTCGTCGGCGGCAGCGACGATCTTTTCGCCGATCCGATCGATGATCCGGTCACGCGCGAGATGAAGCTTCGGGTCGTACTGATGCGCGACGGCGGGGAGACCGACCATGACCGCGTGCTGCGTCGCGCCGCGACCGAACTTGCCGAAGAACGTGGTGTGCGGCTCAGTCAGATCGAAGCGGACGACGGTCGGCCGATCGAGCGGCTGGCTCAACTCATTGCTCTCGGTGATTTCGCCAGCGTCTACCTCGGTCTTGGTCTGAACCTGGATCCCTCGCCGACCAGGGCGGTGCTGGAAATGAAGGAACGCGTCGACTACCGCCGGCGCGATCAGGTGGGATGAGTTCAACCGGCGGCACCAAAGCGGTCGTCGCGGCGCTCGGCGTCAATCTGTCGATCGCGGTCACCAAATTCGTCGCCTTCGCTTTCACTGGCTCGTCGTCCATGTTAGCCGAGGCCGTACATTCCCTTGCTGATACGGGAAATCAGGGCTTGCTGTTGTTCGGCGGACGTCGAGCCGAACGCGATCGTGACCGGCAACATCCGTTCGGCTACGGCCGCGAGCGTTACTTTTATGCCTTCGTTGTGTCGTTGGTGCTCTTCAGTGTCGGCGGTCTTTTTGCTTGCGCGGAGGGGATCCAGAAACTGCTACACCCTCGAAAGATCGACGATCCGGTTATCGCGATCGCTGTGCTCGTCATCGCGTTCGGCTTAGAGTCGCTGTCTTTTCGTACCGCGTGGCGGATCTCGAATCCCTTACGTGGCAGTGCTTCTTGGCTGGCGTTTATTCGGCGAACGAAGAATCCCGAGTTGCCGATCGTGCTGCTCGAAGACACCGCCGCGTTGTTCGGCTTGGTGTTCGCGCTGGTCGGAGTAGTGCTTGCTGTCGTCACCGGTAATGGCCGATGGGACGGCGCCGGCACCTTGGGAATCGGCGTCTTGTTGGTAAGCGTCGCGGTGATACTCGCGATCGAGACGAAGAGTTTATTGATCGGCGAGTCGGCGTCCGCCGAAGTGCAGCGGCGCATTCTCGATGCGCTGCTGGCGGGTCCGGAGGTCGAGCGGGTGATTCATATGCGGACGTTGCATCTGGGTCCCGACGAGTTGCTGGTGGCGGCCAAGATCGCGGTTGCCCATGACGACACTGCCGCGCGAGTAGCACAAGGGATCGATGCGGCTGAGCAACGAGTGCGCGCCGCCGTCGAGATCGCCAGGGTGATCTACCTCGAACCCGACATCGACCGCAGTGGTCCACCAAGCTGACCAGGTCGCGAAGTGGGCAGCGGGGCACGAAGCTGACTGCGTAGGCTGGCGCCGTTATCCTTGAGGCTGCTCGGAGCAACCGGTCTCTGAGCAACCTGGCCGCGGAGCAACGGCCTCGGTTCAGGCGTACCACCCATGAGGAGTGCCCGCATGTCGTTGGACTACAAGGTCGCCGATATCAACTTGGCCGCGTTCGGGCGTAAGGAGATTAGCCTCGCCGAACACGAGATGCCAGGTCTGATGGCAATGCGTGAGCAGTTCGGTGAGAGCAAGCCACTCTCGGGTGCCCGGATCACTGGCTCCTTGCATATGACCGTGCAGACTGCCGTATTGATCGAGACTCTCGTCGTGCTCGGCGCCCGGGTTCGTTGGGCTAGCTGCAACATCTTCTCCACCCAAGACCACGCGGCGGCCGCTATTGCCGTCGGCCCTACCGGCACGGTTGACGCGCCGGCCGGCGTTCCGGTCTACGCCTGGAAGGGCGAGACGCTGCCGGAGTACTGGTGGTGCACCGAGCAGGCGCTGCGCTGGCCAAACGGCGAGAGCCCGAACATGATCCTGGACGACGGTGGCGATGCCACCCTGCTGGTGCACAAGGGCGTCGAGTTCGAGAAGGCTGGCGCGGTACCCGACCCGTCGACCGCCGACTCGGAAGAGTTCGAGGTCGTGCTGGGCCTATTGCAGCGGTCGCTCACCGAAGACCCGCAACGCTGGACCACAATCGCCGCTGAGCTGCGCGGAGTGACCGAAGAAACCACTACCGGCGTGCACCGGCTTTATCAGATGCAAGAAGCTCACTCGCTGTTGTTCCCGGCGATTAACGTCAACGACTCGGTGACCAAGAGCAAGTTCGACAATAAATATGGCTGCCGGCACTCATTGATCGACGGCATTAACCGGGCGACCGACGTGCTGATCGGCGGCAAGGTCGCGGTCGTGTGCGGTTATGGCGATGTCGGCAAGGGGTGCGCCGAATCCTTGCGCGGTCAGGGTGCGCGGGTCATCGTTACCGAAATCGACCCGATCTGCGCGCTGCAAGCCGCGATGGACGGCTATCAGGTCGCCACCCTGGAAGATGTTGTCGCAACCGCCGACATCTTCGTCACCGCTACCGGCAGTCTGGCTGTCATTACCGCCGATCAGATTTCCCGGATGAAGCACCAGGCGATCGTCGGCAATATCGGCCACTTCGACAACGAGATCGATATGGCCGGCCTGACGGCATTCCCTGGTGTGACCAGAATCAATATCAAGCCCCAAGTTGATGAATGGGTTTTCGCCGATGGCCACGGCGTGATCGTGTTGTCGGAAGGTCGGCTGCTCAATCTCGGCAACGCCACCGGCCACCCGAGCTTCGTGATGAGCAACTCGTTTACCAATCAGGTGCTTGCCCAGATCGAGCTTTTCACCAAGCCGGCTCAATATCCGGTCGGCGTTTATGTGCTGCCGAAGTACCTCGACGAAGCGGTCGCGCGGCTGCATCTGGCTGCTCTCGGCGTCCGGCTTACCGAATTGACGCCGGCGCAGGCGAGCTATCTCGGCGTCCCGGTGGAAGGCCCGTACAAGTCTGACGCCTACCGGTACTAACGGCCCCCGGTACTAGTAACTGCCTGCTGGTCGCCTACCCGTAGAGCCGCCGCTTGCTTGCACAAACCGCAACTCACTGGTCCAACTGCTCGCGAACCCGACGCGCGAGCTGTTGGGACGTGAACGGTTTGGGCAGCACGGTTGCGCCGGCGATATCGCCAAGCCCTCCGGGTCCGAGGTGATCGACCAGCCGATCGGGGCGACCCGAGACGAAGATCACCGGAATACCTGGACGGCGCAGCGCGAACTCCGCAGCCAGATCGATGCCGTCGATGCCGGGCATCATCACGTCGGTGATCAGCAGGTCGATGTGGTCGGCACCGTCGACGAAAGCTAGCGCTGTGGCGGCATCGGCAGCCTCGTGGACGTCGTATCCGTAGGAGATCAGGAATCGGGCCGTCGTTTGGCGCACGTTGTCGTCGTCCTCGACGAGGAGGACCGTTTCGGATCCGCCGCGAGGGGCTGCCGCTGGCACCGTCGCCGCTCGCGGCGACTTCCGTCTGTCGTGGATGCGTGGCAGACATGCCGTGAAGGTACTGCCGCGACCCAGCTCGCTTTCGACCTGAACCGTTCCGCCGCTCTGCTCGACGATGCCAAAGACGGTCGCCAAGCCGAGTCCGGTGCCTTTGCCTTCCGGTTTCGTGGTGAAGAACGGCTCGAAGATGCGGGCTCGCACTTCCTCGTTCATACCGGTGCCGGTGTCAGATACCCGGAGCAACACCTGCTCGGCGGGTACGTTCGGTAATGACACGTCGGCTTCGGTAGCTTCCTTGTCGATTGTTACGTTCGCCGTTTCGAGGGTCAGTTCACCTCCGTCGGGCATAGCGTCGCGCGCATTGACCACCAGGTTGACGATGATTTGCTCGATCTGACCGGCGTCGGCGAAGACTGGCGCCAGATCGTCGGCCAGCCGGATCACGAGGGCGACATCGTGGCCGATAATGCGACGCACCATCGGCTCGATACCGGCCACCACGGTATTGAGGTTGAGCCTTTCGGGGCGCAGCACGTGTTGCCGACTGAACGTCAGTAGCTGGCTGGTGAGCTTTGCCGCTCGCTGCCCCGCGTGCAGAATGTCGCGCAGATCAGTTCGTATCGGGTCGTCGTCGGTGAGTTCGGCGAGTAACAGATCGCTGGTGCCGTTGATAACCATCAGGAGATTGTTGAAGTCATGGGCGACACCGCCGGCTAGTCGACCGACTGCCTCCATTTTCTGCGCGTGGCGTAGCTGGGCCGCAAGCGCTTGTTCGCGCGTTCTCAACCGTTGCTGCTCGACGATTTGTTCGACGAGGTCTTGGTTGACTCGAGCCAGGTCGGCAGTGCGCTCGGCAACTCGCTGTTCGAGCAGATTTCGCTCGCGCTCAAGGGCGGTCTCGGCCTCCTCGCGGGCGAGAATCTCCCTACGTAGCAGGGTATTTCTGGCTCGGGCCTCCGCGAGCAACGACTGTTGTTCCGGGTTCGGTTTGCTCTGCTCGGAGGTTGGTTCCCCGCGCGGTTGGGTGGTCGGTGGCTGGCGCCGGAGAGCCGCCTTGACGCTATGGCTTAGCTGTTCGGAGGTGAAAGGTTCTCGCAGGATCGAGTAGGTGTCGGGCATTGGCACGAAGAGTTCGTCGTCGCGGGTATGGGTGGGTAACACAATGACGACGGGCACGTCGATGGTCGAGATTTGAGCCTGGTGGCCAAGGTCGAGCGGTGCGGGCTCACCGAAGCGGAGATCGTAAAGTACTACGTCGACGGTGCGGGCCTCGTCTTCGAGCAATGCGCGGGCAGCCGCCATGTTAGGGACGACGGTGCAGCGGTGTCCTTCGTGGCGGAGAATCAGGGCGACGGGCGCGCTCCAGTGCACATCCTCGCTGAAGAGGACGATTCGAACGCCAGAGTTTTCCGCGGCGGGTTCGTACACGCGCTAAGCGTCCTCCCTTCCGCGTGGGCGGGCAAGGGTAAACGATGGTGGCTCATTCTGCCACTGTGAGGCCAGGCTACGGTTCTCGGCTGAGCCTCGGTAAGCCTTGGCCAATCAACGAGATGATCAGCGGGGAACGAGCTTTTCCGGCAAGTACAGCGTGTGCGCCGACATCGGCTCGCCGTCGACCAATCGCAGCCGTGTTACCCGAAGCGCCGGGTCTGCTAAGGCCAAGAGGTGTCGCCGGCTGACTCTGGCTCGGGGGCTGATTCGGCCGAAGTCGATTTTCCCGCTGGTCAAGTGCCGGTGACCACGACCCACTTGGTGGAGTGAAGGAGGCGTCTTTCGTGCTCATCTCGATGCTCTAGATCATCGGCTGTTTGGTGCGGGAGAACAGTCGGCGACGGCCGGGTGTTCCGCGAGTTGAGTATCCCGAGAGACCTATTGTGGCGGCGCGAACGGGCCCGGCTTCGGCTGTTGTGGCGCCGGCCCAGGTGGTTGCGCCGGCGGTGGGATTTGTCGTGGCGGGCCGGTACGTGGTGGCGGTTCGGTAGGGCGCGGTGATCTCGCCGAGTTGGTAACCACCGCAGGGCCGGCAACCGCCGAGTAGCCGATCTGGGTGCGTCGGCGGCGTTCAGCCAGTACGGCGGCGAGATAGGCCCACCCTGGAGTGCCCGGCGGCGGTGGCGGCCAGACGCGGGCAGCAACCGCCGTGACCAGCTGCTGGCCAAGGTTTTCGCGCGCGGCAGCGTGGAGTTTGTCTTGCCGGTACAGAAACTGCCGACACGACAAGGCGAGGTCGTCGTCCAGCCGGTTCAGGTCGAGGCTGGCAGCCCACCACGCTAGCGGCGCGGGCATCGGGATCGGTTGCCGCGTGCCACCAGGAACCCGATCTTGGACGACGATGGTGCCCGCGACCAGATCGCCTATCCGCTTGCCTGAGCCGTTGAGCATGCTCACGATCAGCCCTGGGCCCCAACAGTCGACAACCACGAACATCAGCGCCCGAAACAATGCCTGCCGGAAACGTTCAGGCGCGCCATCGTCGCGGACTACCCGAATCCCGAGCGCGGCCTTACCGAGTGATCGACCTCGCCACAATGTCTCGATCGTGGTCGGGTAGCCGAAGAACACCACGACCAGCAACGTCACCAAGATGGCGGAGATCGCATCGATGTCGCCGTGGGCGATCGTCTGCGTCAGGGCCAGCAGTAATCCGAAGAACACGCAGAACTGCGCCGCGAGGTCGATGAGCTGCGCGAGTAGCCGCGATGGCCACCTGGCCAATCGAATATCGAGCTCTACAGCCTCGCCGGTGATCACGCCTGCCGTCATGTCGCTAGTCTGCCTGGTCATGGACGTCGACGCGTTCGTTAACGCGCACAGAGGCGAATGGGCCAGGCTCGACACGCTGGCGCGGCGGGCTGATCGCGGCGTTGGTCGCGCGCCTGGTCGGCGTGGGCTGAGTGGCGCTGAGGTCGATGAGTTGGTCGAGCTCTACCAACGGACGGCGACTCACCTCTCGATGGTCAGGTCGCGCACGCCAGATGCCCAGCTCATCGCCCGACTGTCGACCTTGACCGCGCACGGGCGAGCCGCGGTGACGGGTGCGCGCCAGCCTGCGTGGCGTTCGGTGTCGCGATTCTTTCGAGTCACCTTCCCGGCGGCGGCCTATTCCAGCGCGCCCTGGTGGGTCGCGACCGCGTTGGTCAACATCGCGATCATGGTCGCGCTCGGGGTTTGGACGACGACGCATCCGCATGTGCTTGCCAGTTTGCTGCCGCCGGCGCAGATCCGCCAGCTCGTCAATCATGACTTCAAGAACTACTACTCGGCACACCCCGGTCGCGACTTCGCTGCCAACGTGTGGACTCATAACGCGTTGATCGCGGCAGGCAGTCTGGCTCTCGGTGTACTGCTAGGAGTGCCGACGCTGTTGCTGTTGTGGGCCAACGACGTCAACGTCGGAATATCCGCCGGCGCGATGGCCGGCAGCGGCAAACTGGGGGAGTTCTTCGGGCTGATCCTGCCGCACGGCATGTTGGAGTTGACGGCCGTTTTTATCGCCGCCGGGGTAGGGCTGCGATTGGGCTGGACAGTAATCGAGCCCGGTCATCGTTCGCGAGCCGATGCGCTGGCCCAAGAAGGCCGCGCTGGGGTGGCCATCGCTATCGGGTTAACCGGCGTCCTGATGGTGTCGGGAGCCATCGAGGCGTTCGTCACGCCGTCAGGGTTGCCGACCTGGGCCCGGATCGGCATCGGCGCCCTGGTCGAAATTGCCTTCCTGGCCTACGTTTTCGTATTAGGTCACCGGGCCGTGGCACAAGGGGAGACCGGTGACGTCGAACAATGGCTGCGGGCTGAGACTCGGGCCACCGCCGGCTGAGATTGCCTACCGCACTTATAGCGGGCCGACTTATAGCTGGCCGGCGGCTTTCATCGAGAGATAGGCATCGGCAACCTTGCTCGCGAATTGTTCCGGTCCCGCTTCGACAACCTCAGCGCCTGATCGGCGCAGCAACTCACGCACTTTTCGTTGCTCCGCAAGGGTTTTCTCGGCGGCAGCCGCGTCGTAGACCGCCGTCACGTCGGTATCGCCAGCCGGTATCGACGCCATGGCTAGCACTTGCGGATCAACAACTGATGCCACCAACACGACATGACGCCGACGCAATGCCGGCAACACCGGTAGCAATCCTTCGGCGATCGCGGCCGAATCGATGGCGGTGAAGAGCACGACCAACGCGCGTTGCCGGGTGCGCCGCAGCACTTCCGCCACGAGGCGACCCGCGTCGGTCTCGATAAACCGTGGTTGCAGGCCGGACATTGCGGTCAGCAAATCAGGCAGCGCCGAAGCCGAACCACCTGATCCGCCCGAGCCAGTTGAACCCGACCCGCGCGCCAACAATCGCGTGTGGACGTCGGCTGCCATCACATCGACGTGGTCACCGGCGCGCGCGGCTAACGTTCCCAGCAATAACGCGGCATCGAGGTTCGCGTCTAGCCTTGAACCGTCGCCGATCCGGGCCGCGCTGGTCCGTCCGACATCGAGTACTAAGACGAGACGGCGGTCACGTTCTGGTCGCCACGTGCGCACCACCACAGTCGAGCGCCGGGCGGTAGCGCGCCAATCGATAGAGCGGACGTCGTCACCGTCGACGAAATCACGGAGTGAATCGAATTCGGTGCCCTGGCCGCGAATTCGGGCCGCCGTCCGGCCATCAAGCAGTCGCAGTCTGGCTAGTTTGTCCGGCAGCTGGCGATGGCTCGGAAATCCGGGTAAGACCCGCAGCTGCCACGGCGCTGGCCGGCTACTTTGCCGGCTTGCCAGCCCGAGTGGTCCGAGGCTGCGGATCGTCACTCGGTCGGCTCGCAGCTCAGTGCGCCGCGTTGGGCGAATCGTGGTGGCAAGCCGGCAGCTACCACCGACGGGAAGAACGAACGACCGCGAGCGGGTTGGTGTCGCTCGCGCGCTCGGTGGCCACGCGTCGCGCGCGACAGCACGTAGCGCACGCTTGCCGCGATTCACGATGAGCACACCGACCTGCGCCGTCTCGTCGAGTCGCCGAGCGGTATCTCCATATCGAGAGATCTGCAGGTTACTCACGCTGGCGGCTAGGGCGACGTCGATCGCGACGCCGAGCAGCAGGGCTCCCTCGACGATGACGATCATCCAGCCACCCAAGGGCACGAAGAACACCACCAGCACGCCGGCGAGTGCGAGGTAGGCGGTTCGTGCCGTGAGCGTCATGGTGCTCGTCTCAGCGCGGAACCGGCACGGCTGCCAGCACACTGTCCAGGACGGCGTCGCCGGTGACTCCTTCGAGTTCGGCTTCAGGCCGAAGCGCCAGCCGGTGTCGAAGCGTCGGCCTGGCTAGCGCTTTTACGTCGTCCGGTGTCACGTAGCTTCGTCCCGATAGCCACGCCCACGCCCGCGACGTGCGCAGCAGCGCGGTGGCACCACGCGGTGATGCACCGAGTGAGATCGACGCCGACGCGCGAGTGGCCCGACAGATGTCGACGATGTAGCTGAGCACTTCGGGCGCGACGACGACCCGAGCGGCCGCAGCTCGACCGGCGGCCAAGTCGGCTGCACCGGCGACAGGGCGAAGACCGGCCGCGGCCAGATTGCGTGGATCGAAACCGGCGGCATGGCGGTGCAGCATGCCGAACTCTTCGTCCCGATTGGGCAAGGCGACGTTGAGCTTGACTAAGAATCGGTCGAGTTGGGCTTCTGGCAACGGGTAAGTGCCTTCGTATTCGATCGGGTTCTGGGTAGCGATCACCAAGAACGGATCAGGCAGTGGCCGCGGCACGCCGTCGATGGAAACCTGCCGTTCTTCCATAGCTTCCAGCAGTGCGGCCTGGGTTTTCGGCGGCGTCCGGTTGATCTCGTCGGCCAGCAGCAGGTTGGTGAAGATCGGACCTTCACGAAAGGTGAAGGTGCTACTGCTGTTGCTGTAGACCAGCGAACCGGTCACGTCACCCGGCATCAGATCGGGCGTGAACTGGATGCGTTTGGTGTCGAGTGTGAGAGCCGCCGCGAGAGCACGCACGATGAGTGTCTTGGCTACCCCGGGCACGCCTTCGAGCAGCACGTGGCCATCAGCCAGTAGCGCGACGATGATGCCGCTCACGACCGAATCTTGGCCCACCACCGCTTTGGCGACCTCGTTGCGAACCGCGACGAATGCTTGCCGCGAATCCTCGGTGTTGTTGATTTGGTCGGTCTGCTCAGGCTGGCTCACGCGCGCGAAACCTCCTGCTCGAGTACGGAAAGAGCATGCGTCAATGCGACCAAGGCATGATCGTCGACCGGAGTCGCACCGTACAACAATGCCGCGACGTCGTCGGGACGGCGTTGAGAGCGGGCCGCGACCACCTCGACGAGCGCGACGGCAGCAGGGCTAATACCGAAGCCCAGCCGACTAGATAGCCGGTCGCGGCTACCCGCCCGCAATGCTTGGGCGGCGCTGTCGTGAGCACGGGCTCGTTGGTACAGCCTGGCTCGTCCGACCACGGACTCCGCGCGCCGCACCACCACCGGCAAGTCCTCGCGCACCAACCGGCCGAATCGACGTCCACGCCAGAGCGCGATGATCACCACCGCGATGACGAGCTGGATTAGTGCTGTTTTCAATCGATCGGGAAACAGGCTGGTGATATCGCGTTGCCCACTCGCCGCTACGTCCGGCGACACTGTCAGCGGTAGCAGCCAGATCACTCGAGGATGTGTGTCCAGAAGCCCGAGGGCGAGCGCGGCGTTGCCATCGTCGGCAAGGGTGGCGTTTTCCAGCGGGGTCGGGTCGCCGAGCAGCGTGATCCGCTGGCTGCCCTGCTCGATGCTGACCAGTCCGTACCCACCGTCGTCGCCGGGATAGCAGCGCTGGGCGGTGCCGCCGTCGTAGACCACGGCGCCGAGCTGTGCTGAGCCGGAGATGTCGGCGATCGGCCACGGACAGTCGGGTTGGACAGTCTCGGTGTCGCCGGTGACACCCGCGCTGATGGCTGATGACGCGGTGATGGTGCCGAGATCATTCACCACGGTCTGGTCGGCACCGACCACGACAAGATCGGCCGGAGTATTCGCGATCTGCCGCAGTTGAGCCGAGTTCAGATAATCGGGCCGGACGACGACTAGCGTGCTGCCTGACGTGGCCGCCGCCAACGCCGCTGAGACGTCGGTATCGGTGGTCACTGTGACGCCGCGTTGGCCAAGCAGCACGCTCAACGCGTGGGTGCCGGCCGGATCGTAGGAGCGCGGATCGAGATCGCCGCCGTGAATTGTTGAGTCGTACCAGACAAAACTGACGCAGCCCAGGAGCAGAACGACACCGGCAGCCAGTAACCAACGCAGCCGATACATCCGCTGCCGTACGGTCGGCTCAGTATTGCCCGCCGACCCTGACTTATCGAGTGCTGGAGCTATTGGTGCTGCCGGTGCTGTTGTCGGCGCGGTCATCGATGGCCCGCGCTCATCGGGGCCCGATGCTCATCGATGGCCCAGGACGGCGAGTCGACCGGGTACGACAAGCCGGTGGTCGAGTGCGCGCAGCAGCTCGTCGTCAGCCGGGCCAGCCGTTCGGCCGCCGTACCAGATCGCGTCGAAGGCGGACGTCGCTTCGCGCAGATTCTGGCTGAGGTCAGGTCGCTGCGCGGATGCGTCCCGGCACAACTCGGCCGCAGTGCGGCTCGGGCGCGGATCGAGCATGCCGCGTTCTTCAAGCTCGCGGGCGATTGCGCGCAGTCGTTCGCGAACAGCGAGCGCCCACTGAGAGCTGGCCGCGTAATCGTCGGCATTCTTGCGGTATTGGGCAGCTGACAGCTCGTGGTCACCGAAAACCGGCTCGCGAAATGACGTCGTCCGACGTAGTGGACCGATGCGTCGCGCTATCACCGCAGCGATAACGATAGCTATCACCAGCACAAGGGCTACCCCGATGCCGTGGCCAGGAGCGTGGTCAGCGGTCTGCTGGAACAGATGGGACAGGTGCTTCCACAACCAGGAGATCGCCTTGTCGACGGCGGATGGATCGTGGCGGTGGTACGGCGGTTTGGCTAGCTCGTGGCGAGCCGCTCGGCTCGCGTCATCGCGGGTCACCGGTGGTGGCGAACCGGTCACGCTCACGATCATGTGGACGGCGCCTGCTGTGCCGCGCGGATCAGTTCGAGGTCGAGTCCTTCAGCCCGCATCCGACGGTCGACGTAGATCAGCGTCAAGATGCTGGCGAACAGCGGTTCGGTCAGCATCCAGACGATGGCGGAGCCGATCGTGATGACGATCCCGGCCGCGATGGGTTGACTGCTGGCGTTGCTGCCCAGTGTGAGGCTGCCGCCGAAGACCTCGGCCAGGATCCGGAACGGAATCTCGATCAGCGCGGCAGCGATGCCGACGAGGATGGTGGCGAGAGCGCGCAGCCACCAGACTCGCCAGAAGCTGCCACGCGCGAGTCGCCAGCCGCGGGCGATCGAGGCTCCAACGCCCAGCCGTTCGAGCACGAATGCCGGTATCGCCATCGTGGTTTTGGTCCACAGGAAGACAGACGCTGGGATGCCGATGAATATCCCGAGCAGGACGCCCAGACCTGGTCCAGCTCCCGGCAACGCGGCGAGTACGAAGAGTACGAACGGAATGAACGGCAGGATGCCGGCGAGCAACGAGAGCAGCAGCAACTTCCACCAGCGGGCCACGATGCGGCGCACGATCACCGCAGGCTCGACTGGTCGGCCGAGGATGGCCTCGGCCACCACGGCGGTCACAACGCCCACCAGCAGCGCGGCAAGGACCGCGCTCACCAGGTACTGCACGGCGGTAGCCGTCAAGCCCGCGCCGTCGAGATGAAACGTGAGCTGGTTGCTCGCGTCACGAGTCGTGGTGTAGGGCGATCCGGTCAGGGCGCCACTGAGGTTGCGAAAGGCGACGCCGACCACGACGCGAGAAAGCTCGACGGCGGCGCCCAATACGGCCGCGATCCCGAAGATCGCCCGCGCGTGTTTGCGGATCGTGGCGAACCCGCCGTCCAGGATCTCCCCGACAGACAGTGGCCGTAGCGCGACGATGCCGGGTTTGACCTCTGCTCGTATTGACCAAGGCTCGCCATAGATCGGCGTGCCTGGCGGTGGCCCCCACCCCGTGGGCGATTGCCAACCGAGCGGTGGCGCCGGTGGTGGTCCGAACTGCCCAGGCTGCCCGGGCGGTAAAGGTGGTCCAGGTTGCGGAGGTGGTGCCGCGGGCGGTTGTGTCGGGTTAACCCAATTCGGGTCGCCGGCCGGCGGCGTCCAGCCTGGCGTCTCGCTCACGGGGTCCACCTCTACATCAGATTCGGTCGCGTCCGGTGAGACGTTTGTCTCTCCGCGCGGTCGCGGCGCCATCGTGTCATGGTCCGTGCCTTGACGAGGGGAGTGACCACCTGGTTTCGCATCTCACGCATATCGGCCGCCGAGGTGACACGATGGCGTTATGAATGGACGTGTGCTGGTTGTCGACGATGACGTCGCGTTGGCTGAGATGTTGGGGATCGTGCTGCGCGGCGAAGGAATCGAGCCGTTCTTCGTGTATGACGGAGACAAGGCGCTCGCTGCTTTCCGCGATACCAAGCCCGATCTGGTGCTGTTGGATCTCATGTTGCCGGGTACCGACGGCATCGACGTCTGCCGGCAAATCCGGGCCGAATCCGGCGTCCCGATCGTGATGTTGACGGCTCGCAGCGACACTGTCGACATCGTGGTCGGGCTCGAATCGGGAGCCGATGACTATGTGGTCAAGCCGTTCAAGCCCAAAGAATTGGTGGCTCGAGTTCGAGCCCGGCTGCGGCGAACCGACGAACCGACGGCTGAGGTCATCACGATCGGCGACCTCACCATCGACGTCGCTGGGCATGCGGTTAGTCGCGATGGTTCGCATATTTCCTTGACACCGTTGGAGTTTGACCTGCTGGTCGCGCTGGCCAAGAAGCCGAAGCTGGTCTTCTCCCGCGAGAAACTACTCGAGCAAGTGTGGGGATATCGGCACGCTGCCGATACTCGCTTGGTCAATGTGCATGTGCAGCGGCTGCGTTCCAAGGTTGAAGTCGATCCCGAGCGTCCCGAGATTGTGGTGACCGTGCGCGGCATCGGCTACAAGGCAGGGCCGGCGTGAATCGGCCCCGCTGTGCTGAGTACCGTCGTGGCGAGTACCGCTGGATGCGCGGAAGCTAATGCCGGACGCCGTACCTGGCCAGCCACCGCATGTGCTATTACCGCGCATGTTGGCGCGAACGTTGCGGCAGCGAGTACGCCGGTTTGGCCGCCGAGCTACCAGGCATTGGCGCCGCTCGATCCAGCTGAGGGTGGTCTCAAGCACCCTCGCGATTTCCGCTGTAGTAGTGGCTTTTCTGGGTCTGGTGGTCTTGCAACAGGTGCGTGCCGGCTTGCTACAGACCAATCTCAGGTCGTCGGTGAGTGAGCAGCAAAGTGGCTTGTCTACCGCGCAAAACTTGCTGAGTGCCGCCGGTGGCGACGTCGAAGGTGCCGAGCTGGCGGCGATCCGGGCCCAGAACCCACCGGCTCGAGGAGCCGAGGGTGGTGGGTATGAAATCGTCCTGTACGGCAATGGCGACGAGTCTTCCGCGCTAGCGAGCACCGCCGGCCTTAGTTCCGACTTCCAGATCCCGTCGAAGCTGGTCAGTGCGGTCACCGCGGTCAAGACGCCGCTGTACGCCTACACCTATGACGACGTTACCTATCCAGACGGAAAACACGACGCTGTACTCATTGTGGGCAGTGCGATTTCGCGGGTGAATGTCCAGGCGGAGCAGTATTACGTGTTCTCACTGAAGCCGGAAGCGCAGACGCTGGCGTTGGTTGAGCGAACACTGCTGATCAGCGGTATCGCGATCGTGCTGTTGCTCGCGGGCGTCGCCTGGTTGGTGACACGCCAGGTCGTGACACCGGTTCGGATGGCCGCCGGTATTGCCGAGCGACTGGCCGACGGTCGACTGCAAGAACGTATGCGAGTGCGCGGAGAAGACGACCTGGCCCGGCTGGCGGCGTCCTTTAACAAGATGGCCGAAAGTTTGCAGAAACAGATTCGCCGGCTGGAGGAACTGTCGCGTATCCAACGGCGTTTCGTTTCTGATGTGTCGCATGAATTGCGTACCCCGTTAACCACGGTTCGGATGGCCGCCGACGTCTTGCACGAGGCACGTACTGATTTCGATCCGGCCAGCGCACGGTCGGCGGAATTGTTGCAAACCCAGCTCGATCGCTTCGAGTCGCTGCTGTCAGATCTGCTCGAAATCAGTCGACACGACGCTGGTGCGGCCTCACTAGAGGCCGAACCACTCGACGTCCGTGATCTGGTCAGGCATGTCGTCGAAGCCACCGAACCGCTCGCTACCCGACGTGGCAGCGAGATCGTGCTGTATTTGCCGGACGAACCCTGCATTTGCGAGGCAGACAGTCGTCGGGTCGAGCGGATCCTGCGCAACCTGATGGTCAACGCCGCCGAACACGGCGAGGGGCACACCATCGAGGTCGTCGTCGCATCCGATGATGACGCGGTGGCAATCGCCGTCCGCGATCACGGCATCGGGTTGCGGCCAGGGGAAGCTTCGCTGGTATTCAACCGGTTCTGGCGAGCCGATCCGGCTCGAGCCAGGACGACTGGCGGCACCGGCCTCGGGCTGTCTATCGCCCTCGAAGATGCCCGGCTGCACGGGGGTCGGTTGCAGGCGTGGGGCAAGCGGGGCGCGGGCTCGCAGTTCTTATTGACGTTGCCCCGGCTGACCGGCGATCACGTCAGCAAGTCACCGTTGCCACTGGAGCCCGGTGATGCCGAAGGCGGGTCGACAGAGGCGGCATCGCCGACACCGGCCCCGCTGGCAAGGCCGGGAGTGGCTGACATTACGACGCTCGGTGGCTCGCGAGGTGCCCGTGATTAAGCGACCTTGGGGGCAGCGAATTCTGGTGCCGCGTTTTCGACGCGGACGGCGGACCAGTTTGCTCCTCGCCACCGGTCTGTGTCTTGGCCTCGTCGGCGGTTGCACGGCGATGCCGACCGGCGGTGGGGTGCACGTCGTCGGAGCCGCGGCTGTCGGAGGTCCGGGCATCAACGTGCCGGTTCATGGCCCAACGGTAGGCGATTCGCCGCTCGACATCGTGCAGAGCTTTGGCGCCGCCAATATCGACACTGAAGAGGCCTACGCGAAAACCAAGGAATTCCTGGTCGACCCGAATTCCTGGAAGCCCGACGGCAGTGTGCTGGTGGTGGATAGAAGCAATGAGACGCAACAGGTAGACCCGGCCACGACATCCAAAGAAGTCACCACAGTTACGTTGACCGACGGTGTCGTCGGGACGATCGATCAGTCGGGCGCTTTCCGGCCAGCTCAGGCCGGCGTCCGAAAGTCCTTTACCTACAGTCTGGAAGACACTGCGGCGGGCTGGCGGATCCTTAACGGCTTCCCTTCTTCGGTGGTCTTGACGGTCGATCAGGTGAACGACAATTACACCCTGGACTACGTGTATTTCCTGCGTCCGGACGGCCGCATGCTGGTGCCGACCCGAGTGTTCTTGCCGGCGGCGACTTCTTCGGTGGCGTTGGCGAACGGCCTTGTGACGAACCTGCTGAACGGTCCGCCGGAGTGGCTTGCCCCGAGCGTGCCGGTCAATACGCCGCCGTCAGCAATCAGCGCGGCGCCGGCAGATGCGCAGTTGCTCAGCAAGGTGACGATCACTGAAGGCGTTGCCACCGTCAATCTCAGTGCGGACGTCGGCACGTTGCTGCCAGCCCAGCGCGAAGAATTGGCAGCCCAGCTGACTTTTACGTTGAGTGGTGTGAGCCTGGCGCCCAGTGGCGTGCGTATCGAGGTGGCGGGGCAACCCCTCGACAAGGCGACGCCGGTCGAGGTGGCGAGTGCTTTCGAGTCACGCGATCCCGATGCGGCACCTCGGACCTTCTACTACGTTGACGCGGCCGGCCGCACGGTTGACGGGCAGAAGAACCCGATCGTCGGGCCTGCTGGCAACGGTGGGTTGACATTGATCGCGCCCGCGATTGCTCCGCGCGAATCAGGCAATACCGGGTTGCTGGTCGCTGGAGCGGTCGCTGGACCGGACAGCACTCAGACGTTGTACGCGGGGCCACCACAGCAGCTCAAACTCTTACGGTCAGGTAGCACATTTACTCGGCCGTCGTGGGATTCGTTACTTAATCTGTGGACGGTCGAACAGTCGGCCAAAAGTCCTGGGCAGCAGGTGCTTGAGGCCATCGTGTCGCCGAACGGTTCTACGGTGACGACAGTCGCCGATCCGGAGCTGGCCGACGATGTGATCTTGGCCTTGAAGGTCTCCCCAGACGGTACTCGGGTCGCGGTGATCGCGAAGTCCGCGAGCACCTCGCAGCTGTTGATCGGCCGGATCAGTACCGACAGCGCCAATCACGTGACCATTGACCAGTTCAGGGCTGTCGCGAGCGGGCTCACGTCGGCGACAGACTGTGCCTGGGCGGACGCCGAGACAGTCGACATCGTGGTTAATGGCGGTGTGAGCGCTGGCTCTGGCAGCCAAATCTGGGTGGTCGACGCCGACGGCTGGTCGCAGACCGAGCTAGCGCCGCTGCCACCTTCGGTCGGTACGGTGGCCTCGATAGCGATCGCATCCGGCCAACCGCTGCTCATCGCAACGGTGCGTAAGAAGGTCGAGGAGTACGTGAAACCCAGTTGGGTGGACGTCGCCGCCGGCACCAACCCGGCCTACCCGGGCTGATCACCTCGGCTCCTCGCGACAACTCTGCGGCCTTTGCTGTGGACGACGAGTTATTTGCCCACAGCTTGCATTCCGCTGGCACTGTTCGCGGCGGCGTCGGGGCAGGCTCGGGGCATGCGGATTTTCAAGATGGCGACGCGAATACTCGCGGGGGTAGCCAGCTGCGCGCGGGCCGGGCTCGATCTGGTGCTGCCAGCTCGGTGCGCGGGTTGTCGTGCTCGTGAGGGAGTCGAACGAGGTGTGTGTGGTCGATGTCGCGGCGAGCTCGATTGCTTCACAGTGGTGAGGGCCAGGCTGGGCTCATCGTCGCTGGTGGCGAGCAGTCCGCCGATCCCGGTCGTTAGCGTTGGTCGCTACGGGGGTCTGCTGCGGCAGCTGCTGATCGCCTACAAAGAGCGCGGCTATGTTGCTCTTCGCCACGACCTTGGCTCCCGCCTTGCCGAGCTGATCGTGGCAACAGGCCTGACCGCCGGCCTAGTCGGGAGTAGTGGTCGACTGACCCTGGTGCCGGTGCCATCGAGCGCGGCGAGCCGGCGAGCCCGTGGTCACGAACCGGTCACCGCGCTCGCGCGAGCAGCTGCCCGTAGCCTGCGTCGTCGCGGCATACCGGTGGTGGTGTTGCCGGTGCTTCGCCACGGGCGCGCGGTCGCTGACCAGTCGGGTCTATCGGCTGCCGGGCGTCGCTTGAATCTGGCCGGTGCGTTTATCGTGCCGGCGCGCCAGCGCCGACGGCTGCGTCGAGGCGAGGTGGTGATCATCGATGACATCGTCACGACCGGCGCGACAGCGGCCGAGGCGGTTCGAGCGATTCAGTCGGCGGGTAGCCAAGTCCGTGCCGTGGTCGCGTTGGCAGCCACGGTTCGCCGTCATCCGGCCGCGCATCAGCCACCGGTGTCTCTACGCATGGCAGCCTGGGCGGGCTAGGTTGGGTAGGTGGCGTCCGCCCGGGTCCGTGGTTGCGTCGGCGTGGGATACGCGTGCATCTACCGCACGACATGGTGGGTGCGCGAGTTGAATCCAGCACGCCGGTTAGCCGATGCCAGTCGCAGGCAAAGCGGTCCACGTAAGGCGACTTGTCGTCGTCCGATCACGGTGCGGCTTAGGAGTAAGTCCTGCCTCGCCGATGGCTCATATAGCTATCGTCCGAGAGAAGGTGGGTAGTGGCCATGATGCGCAATTGCGCGCCGCGAGAGCCTCAGCAGGCGAATGTGGGGTCGAAGACCAGGTCGGCCGGGCGGACGTCACATCGGCAGCGTTCTTGGGGGTAGTACCTGATTTTAGGAGGCCTGTCTTGAGGAGAATGTGCCGACTCGAACGCCGTGGGATGTAATTTATTAGAACAAGGCGACACAGGAGGATGCGTAGTGGACATCGTGGTCACGGGTAGGCACATGGACGTTCCGGTGCGGTTGCGAAGCCATGCGGAAGAGAAGCTCGCCAAGGTAGAAAAGCTGTGCCCGAAGGCCATTCGCATCGATGTCGAGGTGTCTCGGGAGAAAAACCCGCGCCTTGCGCAGATCTCCGAACGTGTCGAGTTGACCTGTGTGTCACGTGGTCCGATCATTCGCGCCGAGGCTGCGGCCGACGGGTTGATCGCCGCTTTCGACTTGGCCTGGGCCAAGCTCGAGGCACGACTTCGCAAGGCCGCCGACCGGCGGCACATTCATCGTGGCGCCAAGACACCGATCTCGGTGGCGACCGCGACGGCTAGCTGGGCCGCAGCCGAGACCGCTCGCGCTCAAGACGCGGATGAGCTCGCGGCTGGTGAAGACGTGGGGAACGATTCCGAATCAGCGGAGTCAACCGGTCCGTTGGTGGTACGAGAAAAGCTGCACGAGGCAATACCGATGACCCTCGACCAGGCCCTGTACGAGATGGAACTGGTCGGGCACGACTTCTTCCTTTTTGCCGATCAGGAGTCGGGACTGCCGAGCGTGGTCTATCGCCGCCATGGATACGACTACGGGGTGATCAGGATCGATACACAGGCTGCCACGCTGTCAGCCGCTGCCTCAACGCAGGCGGCGATCGCCGACTAGTCAGCATGATCTTTCGACCAGAATGGCGCCAAACCGGTATCGAGGGTCGAGTGGTGCGATGATGGCCACACGGGTACTCACGCGACGACGTCGTACACGTGGAACATCTGTGCAGATTTACGCCGTCTATATGGGCGATAAATGAGAATGGAGGGGCCGTGAGCGACCAGCACAATCGAACGGATCGCTTCTGGCCAGTGCCTCCTGTTGGGCATCAACCGCGCCCGGAGCGGGCTACCACCGATCCGCGCGTGATTGATCGGGCGCTGCCCGATGTCTCCGGCGGTGACCAGGTGGCACCCGCGCCGCCGGAGCCGATCCGGGTGCTCGTTGTCGATGATCATGCGCTGTTTCGTCGAGGCCTAGAGATGGTGCTCACTCAAGAACCCGACATTGAACTCGTCGGTGAGGCCAGCGATGGTTCCGAGGCGGTGGCCAAGGCAGCTGAAACGCTGCCCGACATCGTGCTGATGGACGTCCGGATGCCCAAGCGCAGCGGCATCGAGGCGTGCACCGCGATCAAGGACGTCGTCCCGTCGTCCAAGATCATCATGCTCACGATCAGTGATGAAGAGGCTGACCTCTACGACGCCATCAAGGCCGGCGCGATGGGCTACCTCCTCAAAGAGATCTCGATCGATGAGGTCGCGTCCGCCATTCGAGCGGTTCATGGTGGCCAGTCGCTGATCAGTCCGTCGATGGCTTCGAAGCTGCTCAGCGAGTTCGCCTCGATGATCAAGAAGGGCGATGCCCGCCAGCAGGTGCCGGTGCCGAGGCTGACCGACCGCGAGATGGAAGTGCTGCGGCTGGTGGCGAAAGGCCTGAACAACCGCGACATCGCCAAGCAGTTGTTTATCAGCGAGAACACCGTGAAAAACCACGTGCGCAACATCTTGGAGAAACTCCAACTGCACTCGCGCATGGAGGCAGTTGTCTACGCCGTCCGCGAGAAACTGCTCGAGATCACCTGAGTCGCCGCCGGTCCTAAGTCGCCATGCCGTACCGCGGTCGAGGCAGTCGGCGCTGTTCGGGAAGGTGCGGCGTTCTCGACTCGATAGACCGAGGTGAGAACGCCGTAGCCAAGGTAGGCGTCAGGACAGCGCGGCGCGCAGCGGCGCGGCAACCTCGGCTGGTTCGATGCGTTCGAGGACGACGTCGTCACAACCCACCCAAATGGCGGCTTCGCGTAATGCGTGACCAGCCGAGGCCACCGTCACTGCGATCGATGCTGGACGTAGCGCGAAGGGCTCCAGTGACAGCTGCCTGGCGATAAGAGTGCGGCCTTCACGGGCCGGATCGACTCGGCCAATAAGTCGTCCTCCGGCCAGGATGGGCATCGTGAAGTAGCCGTGTTGGCGCTTGTTTTTGGGCACGTATGCCTCCAGCCGGTGGTCGAAGCCAAAGACGCGCGCGGTGCGCTTGCGATCCCAGATAAGGGAGTCGAACGGCGAGAGCAGCCGGCCGGTTTGCCTGCCGCGGGCTGACTTAGGAATCGAGGCCAACTCAGCTAACGCGGCCGGATCTGCCCAGGCAAGTGGCAGCCCCAGCGTCGACCATTGCGCAATGTCAACTGGGACGAGGCCGCTTTCGGGCAGTAGCCGGATGATGTCGGCCCGTTTGAGCCGGAAATAGTCGGCGATATCGGCTGCCGTTCCGATGCCGAGGGCCCGGCCAGAAGTGCGTATCAAAGCGATCAAGCAGTCATCATCGGATAGATCGTCGTGTAGGAACTCGGCCGGCAATACTCGCTCGGGCAGGTCGTAGACCCGGCGCCAACCGCTACGTCGGACGCAGGCAACCGCTCCGACCGCGAGCAGAAACTCGACCGCGATCTTCACGTCCGACCAACCCCACCACGAGCTGCCGCTCTTGGCCCCGCCGAGCTCGGTGGCAGTCAGCGGACCTTCGCTTGCGAGCCGGTCGAGTACGCCGTCGATCGTCGTTGGCGTCGCGCGATCCCAGACCCGCTGCCGAGTCCGGAAATCGCGCCGCCTAAAGGCGAAGAGCGGCCAGTTGTCGATCGGCAGGATGCTTGCGGCGTGGCCCCAGTACTCGAAGCAGTCGCCACCCCAGTAGGCCGCCTCGATGTCGGCGCGCGCGACATTGCCGAGGCGGGCGTAGGCGACGAGTTCATGAGAGCGGGCGAGCACCGAGATTGTGTCGAGCTGGACGGCGCCAAGATGGCTAACCAGGGCGACTACTCGCTCCTGAGCTGCCCGCCCCTGAGTGGCACGACCCGGACGACCTGTCGACCCAAGCCGCTGAGTGCCCGCGCCCGGCAGATCCTGAGCCCGCACTGCGATCCTGCGCGCATCGTCGGCGGACAGTTCAAGGACGGGCTTGGCGGGCGTGGCGGGCTTGGTCATAGCGCCCGATGCTAGGTGTACCTGCTGACATCCTTGGGCAGGCTGGCGACCAGAAGCTCCGCGCCAGACGCTTGGTAGCAGCAAGAAGCTCGTCGCCAGCCACTAGCTACCAGAAACTGTTGGTCAGTGGTTGATCATCACGGGCCCGCGAAAGCGCGAGAGACCTCACCGATGATGCTCTCGGGCACAGCGGATGGGCCGCCAAACACTGTCTCGCTCGTGACGAGTCCTGCGCGCGTGCCGAGATAACCGAGGTCAGCCGGATCCAACGACCCACTGGGCGGCACCAGGAGAACAGGTTCGCCGGCTGCGCCAGCCACTGCCCCGCCGGCGAGAGCATCCGGGAAGGTCGTTCCGCTGGCCACCGAAACGGCCCGAGCGTCGGGGAAAATGGCGAACGCGATAGCGGCGGACGTCGCATATCGGTCGGCTCCGGCCAGCGTGATTGCCGAGGGGTCAGCTGTTGAGGCTGGCACGCCGACCGCGTAGTGGAGTCCAGGGTGCGCCCGCAGATATGCCGACGTTGATGCCGATGCGGTCGATCCGTTCGTCAACAGGATTACGCCTTGTTCGACGATGGCCGCAGGCACGGCAGAGAGCGCGTCGGCGAACGTTATGCCGCTTGCTTCGAAGACGGTCGACGGGTTTCCCATCGTGGCGGCAATTGCCAATGCGGTTGCGAATCGATCGGTGCCAGCCAGTCGCGTTGGGACGTCGCCGAGCGCTGCTATGGACGAGACGATGGCCGGAGACAGTGCCGAGGTGCCGCCAAGTATGTAGACCGTGCCGCCAGGCTTAAGTACGCGTTCGATCTCGGTTTTCGTAACGTCGTCGAGTCCGGTGGACGATGTTAAAAGCAGTGGCGCGTGTTTGGCGGCAGCCAACGGACCGCCAGCCAATGCGTCCGCGAAGCCGTCAGCCCTGGCCAACACCGCCGCAGATGCCGAGCCGGTGGAAGCGAAAGCCGATTGGGAGACCGCGACGGCCGTCGACTGCCGGTCCATGCCGGACAGTTGGGTCAGCAACACATCTGCGGACTTGGTGGATCCGTAGAACGATTGAGCGTCGTCCTGTTCGAGCAGCATCTGGTGAGTGGCATTATCGAATGCGATCTGACCGCCGAAGCTACGGGTGGCAGCGGTAGTGACGGACAACATCGTCCAAGTCGAGCCGTCCCAGCTCCACGTCTCGTTCTCGAAGCCACCCCAGGTGAACCGGTTGACGCCGGTATCCACGCTGGGCGCGGTGACATAGGTAATCAGCAAGCCAGCGTTGCTGTCATAGGCGAGGGACGACGGGATGGAAACTTCGGGCAATGGCGTCCACACCTGAGCCCATGACGAGCCGTCCCAGGTCCAGATCTGCGGCACACCTTGCCCGCTACCCTGCTTCGAGCCGAATGTAGTGAGCACTAACTTGTGTACGGCCGGGTCGTACGTCATCGAACAGTCGCCGCCGAGTGGGCTCGCGGCAGGATACAACTGGACCCAGTTTGAGCCGGTCCAGTTCCACGTCTCGTTGTGTGTCGTTTGGGTGCTCGGCGTCGTCCCGCCCACCATGATCATCTGGCCGCTGGCCGTGTCGAATCCCGCGCATGCACCTTCGACCGGAGCGGGCACGGTGGCCGGATGTTGCTGCAGCCAGTGGGCTCCATTCCAGGTCCAGGTCTGCGACGTTGCGTTCGATGTGAACCCATCGGGAAAGAGGCCGCCGAACGACACCAGCTGCTTCGTCGTGGCGTCGTAGGCCAACGTTGGTTCCTGAGGCTGTAGAGGCGAGGCGGTGGTGAGCTGGGTCCAGGCTTGGCCGTCCCAAGTCCAGGTCTGACCACCGGCGGATAGGACCAGTTGACCGGTCGCGTCGTCGAACGCCATTCCTGCTTGGGTGCCGTTAGGGGGAAGTGTGGTGTGGGACTGAGTCCAGGCAGGTGGCGTAGCGGTTGCGAGAGCCGGGCCACCGCTCATGGCGATTGCTGGCGCGGCAAGGCAAAGCCCTGCGCAAAGGCGAGACGCGATACGACGCCGCACGGGGCCCCCTCGTGAAGAAAGTTGTAGAGGCCATTCATATCGCAACAGGCCCATGATCGACAGGCGGAACAGTGCGCTCCTTGACACAGTAGGAGTTGAGTGATCACGAATCGGTCACGAAAGATCGAGGACCTGCGCCGCCGTTCGGCGCGCGCTCGCCTACGATGGCCAAGACGACGTATGTGCGGCGTCCGCTGGTTCGTTTGCTCGTAAGCTAGATCGCGAGCTTGCGACCGGTCGTTCGAGGTAAGTCTCAAGGAGCCGAAGTCACGTGCCTGCTCTCTTCGACAAGGTTATGCGTGCCGGTGAAGGCAAGATCCTGCGCCAGCTGAAGGCGCTTGCCGACCAGGTGAACTCGATCGAGGACGACTTCAAGGCGCTTAGCGACGCCGAGTTGCGCGAACACACCGACGAGTACAAGGCCCGCTACGCCGACGGCCAAAGTCTCGACGAGCTGTTGCCCGAGGCATTCGCGACTGTGCGCGAAGCGGCTACCCGCACGTTGGGTCAGCGGCACTTCGACGTCCAGCTGATGGGTGGCGCGGCGCTGCACTTGGGCAACATCGCCGAGATGCGCACCGGTGAAGGCAAGACGCTGGTCTCGACGTTGCCGGTTTACCTGAACGCACTTGCCGGTGAAGGCGTGCACGTCGTGACCACCAACGATTACCTGGCAAGCCGCGACGCCCAGTGGATGGGCCGGGTGCACAGGTTCCTCGGTCTGAAAGTCGGCGTGATCGTGTCGCAGTTGCCGGCGGCTGAACGCCGTGCCGCCTACGAGGCTGATGTCACCTACGGCACCAACAACGAGTTCGGTTTCGACTACCTGCGCGACAACATGGCGTGGAGCGCACCCGAACTCGTGCAGCGTGGGCACAACTTCGCGGTTGTCGACGAGGTCGACTCGATTCTGGTCGACGAAGCTCGCACCCCACTGATCATTAGTGGGCCTGTCGAGTTGAACCTGAAGTGGTACACCGATTTTGCCACCTTGACCCAGCGGCTGGTTCGCGGCGAGGAGGGCGAAGGTGACTACGAGTGTGACGAGAAGAAGCGCACGATCGCCATTAGCGAGCAAGGTGTTGAGCGGGTCGAAGACTGGCTCGGCATCGAGAACCTTTACGAGGCCTCGAATACCTCCCTGGTCGGCTATCTGCAGAATGCGCTCAAGGCCAAAGAGCTCTATCGCCGCGATAAAGATTATGTGGTGATCGACGGCGAAGTGCTGATCGTCGATGAGTTCACCGGCCGGATGCTTTACGGCCGCCGTTACAACGAAGGCATGCACCAGGCGATCGAGGCCAAAGAAGGCGTCGAGATCAAGCAGGAAAATCAGACCCTGGCCACGATCACCTTGCAGAACTACTTCCGGCTCTACAAAAAGCTTGGCGGCATGACGGGTACCGCCACCACTGAGGCCGCCGAGTTCGATCAGATTTACAAGCTCGGTGTGGTGCCAATCCCGACCAACCGGCCGGCGATTCGGCTCGACCAGAACGACGTCGTCTATAAATCGGAGAAGGCCAAGTTCGAGGCTGTCGTCGACGATATTGCCGAGCGGCACGAAAAAGGTCAGCCGGTGTTGGTCGGTACTACCAGTGTCGAGAAGTCCGAGCTGCTTTCTGGATTGCTGCTACGTAAGGGAATTCCGCACGAGGTACTGAACGCCAAGTACCACGAAAAAGAAGCCGAGATCGTCGCCCAAGCTGGACGCAAGGGCGCCGTCACGGTGGCGACCAACATGGCCGGTCGTGGCACCGACATCATGCTGGGCGGAAACCCCGAATTCCTTGCCCAGCAGGACCTTTCCGAACGTGGTCTGTCCACGCTGGAGACGCCCGAAGAGTACGAGTCGGCCTGGCCGGAGGCGTTGGAGAAGTGGCGCGAATCGGTGTCGACCGAACACGGTGAAGTCATCGACGCTGGTGGGCTCTACGTTCTCGGTACCGAGCGGCACGACTCGCGTCGCATCGACAACCAGCTGCGCGGGCGAGCCGGTCGCCAGGGCGACCCGGGTGAGTCGCGGTTCTACCTCTCACTTGGCGACGATCTGATGCGGTTGTTCAATGGCCCATTCGTCGAGCGCGTAATGGAAACGCTGAATCTGCCTGACGATGTGCCCATCGAGAACAAGATGGTGTCGCGGGCGATCCGTTCGGCGCAGACGCAGGTCGAGCAGCAGAACTTCGAGATCCGCAAAAATGTGTTGAAGTATGACGAGGTGCTGAATAAGCAGCGCACCGTGATCTATGCGGAACGTCGGCTGGTGTTGCACGGTGACGACCTGCATGAGCAGGTTCGGCACATGATCGGCGATGTTGTGCAGGGCTACGTCCAGGCCGCGACTGCCGAGGGTTACGCCGAAGAATGGGATCTCGACAAACTCTGGACCGCACTCAAGAGCCTCTACCCAGTCGGGATAACCATCGAGGCACTCGAAGATGCCAGCGGCGGCGGCCGGCATGGGTTGTCGGCGGAGTACCTTGCCGAAGAACTCACCGCCGACGTTCAGAGCGCTTACGATCGCCGCGAAGAGTCGCTCGGGGTTAAGCCGGACGGCGAATTAGTAGCTCGTGAACTCGAACGTCGGGTCGTGTTGTCGGTGCTTGACCGCAAGTGGCGCGAGCACCTGTATGAAATGGACTATCTGCAAGAGGGCATTCAGTTGCGTTCTTATGGGCAGCGCGATCCGCTGGTCGAATACCAGCGCGAGGGCTTCAGTATGTTCGCGACCATGATGGACGGGATCAAGGAAGAGTCCGTCGCTTTCTTGTTCAACCTCGAAGTGCAGGTGCAGCCGGCACCCGATGACGTTGCCATTACCCCAGCGGGCGTCGGTGGCGCGGTCGACGCCGACGGCTCAGCCGAAGATGCGGCTGAAGAATCAGCTGGTGACTCTGCCACCCAGGCTGCCGCCCCCGCAGTGGCCGCCGAGCAGCAGTTGATCGCTCCCGGCTTGGAAGAGCCGAAGCGGCCCACTCAGTTGCAGTATTCGGCGCCGACTATCGATGGTGATCCGGGTGGCGTTTCGCGCACGTCGGAATCAGCCGGACCGGTCTCTGATGAGCTCGACTACGCCGGCACATCGCGCAACGCCAAGTGCCCGTGTGGTTCGGGTCGGGCTTACAAGCGCTGTCACGGCGACCCGCACCGAGAATCCTGAGCCTGGGGTCACACCGGTTTAACCCTCGACGAGGCGTTAGTCAGCCGACCACCAGGGCGGTGCACTGCCAGCGTCCGTCGATGCCTTCGAGTCGAAGGGCGATTGCTCGACAACGCGGGCCACGTTGCACGACCGCGCTGACTTCGACGACGCCGTCGACCGGTTCGCTGGTGCGCACGGAACGCACGATTTCGCTTCGGCGACGTCCGTTTCCGTTGCTGGGTGCGCTGAAGGTCGTGTCGAGTGGACGTCGCGAGATTGCTTCGTACACCGAAGAATTAGTCCAGCGGATTAGTTGGGACGCCGGCCGCGCGCCGGCGCGTACTTCGATAACTGCCTGGACCAGACGTGCCGCCCACGGCTCCGGCTCGGGCAGCTGGGCTCGCGCGGTGGGTTGTGGGCCGAACTCCTCATCGAGCGTGCTGGATGACATCCGACGAGATCGTCGTGGCTGGCAGTTATCGGGATTTTCGATCGTGGAGCGTTCGGTCGGATGGACCAATCGCAGCCGGAACTCGGTGGATTCGACCGTTGGCACAGTTGGCAGGCCGTTCGGAAGTGCGAATACCAGCGACAATGCGCCCTGGCCGCCGAGCTCATGGTGGCTTTCGTCGTCCGGCTGGATCTCGTCGTCGAATGGTGGCTCGGGATCGATCGCGGGCAGTCGGAGCAGCCGAGGTGAGATTACGTCGGTGGGGGACAGGGCGAGCTGACTCATGGCGGACCTCGTGATCGTTGGGTTGGCTGACGCGACGAATAGCAAGTGAGATGGCAGGGGAAACGGTTCGGCGAGACAGTTGGGTAAACGGGGCGCCGATTAGGTGCGAGGTTGGTGCAAGATCTCGCCGGGCCGTATCACGCTCGGATCGGCGCCGATGACCGCTCGATTTGTCGCGTACCAGCGCGGCCAGGCCCGCGCGATATCGGCGGCGGTCGCGTCAGATCCGAGATGGCGGGCGGCGATATCCCACAGGGCGTCTCCTCGGCGGACCACGTAGCTGTTGTCGTCGAGGGCCCGATGAGCGCTGCCGCTGAGCAAAGCGGCTGACCCGACGTCCGCGAGATTGCGCGGTGGTGGCGGTGCGGGCGCGACGTACGGTAATGACGATTCGGCGGGTGGCGCACCGCTCGACAGCTTTGGCGTGATCGATGAGGTCGGTGTCGGCGCGGAGGCTCTATCCAGCGACGGCAGCCCGGCCGTGGGACCGCCGGAGCTGAAGCTTTCCGGGCGGTCAAGTGAGAGTTGCGCTGGGGGAGCTGACGTAGTCGGTGAAGCCGTTGCGACGACAGGGGATCGATCGACAGCCATCGCGGAGCTGGCCGCTAGTGGTCCGGCTAAGACGGATACGCCGAGCGCGGCCTGGAGCAGTTTTCGGAGCAATTTGGGCGTCAGATAGTCGGCCACGGAATGGGCGCTGTTGCCGATCGCGCCCGGTAGCGCCGTGGCTGCTTCGAGCATGATCGCGAGAGTCAGCCAGGCCAGGGCCAGCCAGCCGGCAACACTAAGACAACGAACTAGCAGGACGTCGAAATCGGCGCTTGCGAACGTGTGGCCGTAGCCCAAGGGATTGCCACCGGCCCAGGTCAATACCTCCGCGACGCATCCAATGCTGATCAGTGCGAGCGCGATCGTGATTACTCGTAACGCACCCGCTGTCGGGTCTTGGGACTGTCGTTTCGTCGCGCGTCGACCCGTTCGCATGATCGTGCCTAACTGCTCTAACGTACGTTTGCTTGTGTTTGCTTTTATAATCCTCTGTTTAAGTCCTGTCAAGCGCTGAAGCTTGCGATGGGTTGGTAAATTATGCTGAGGTAACCGACAGAAGCTGCGATAGTCGGGCAGGCGGTCAGGTAGCAATGCAGTCAGTGGCAGTAGCTCGTAGCTGATCAACAGAAGGAGGACGGATGCGCTGGCAGCAGCTCTTCGCTGATCTCGAAGCGCAGTTCGACGAGGCAGCCGCGATCGAGCTAGCCGCGGAAGTACGTGACCGCACCCGTCGTGAGCTGGCCGCCGTCCGGCTCGTTGACAGACTTCGGCCCGCGGTTGGGCAGCTGCTCGCCATTCGGGTTCTCGGCACCGGCGCGGTAAACGGGCAGCTGACGGCGGTCGGTGCCGACTGGCTGCTTCTTGCCGAAGTGGGCGGCCGTGAGACGTTGTTGCCGGTGCATGCCGTGCTCGCGATCAGTGGCCTTGGTGCCCAAAGCGCGACGCCGCACACAGAAGGTCCAGTAGCTGCCAAGCTCGGGTTCGGCTATGCGCTGCGGGGCATTGCTCGCGATCGATCGGCGGTGACGCTCGATCTTGTCGACGGCTCGACGTTGGCCGGAACACTCGACCGGGTCGGAGCCGATTTCGCGGAGTTGGCTGAACATCCGGCTGGCGAGCCGCGTCGTCGGGATTCCGTGCGTGGAGTGAGAACGGTGCCGTGGCCGGCGATTGCGCTCGTGCGAAAGACCTGAAAGTGGCTTGGTCTACGGCCCGCAGACCTACTGCTCTTCGCGGCTGTCGTTCTCGCCGAAGGGATGCGTGCTGACGAAGTCACGAGTGCGGGCATAGGCATCTTGGATGTAGCGCTCGAGTACGGGTGTTTCGACTCGCCATTGACCTCGGCCACCGACCTTGATCGCCGGCAGCTCACCGGATCGCACCAAGGCATAGGTCTGCGCGGCGGAGATATTGAGCACTTCGGCGACATCGGACAACAGCAGGAAACGCTTGTCCATCGATGGATCTCCTCGAGCTCGGTCTGTGCCTACCGCCGTGGGATCAGTCTGTCATCGATGGAATCCCGCTGTGCTCGTCGTCCCCAGGTTTCCCGCGTTTACCGGCGGCGTGCCCCTGGCTTCCTCCACAATGAGCTGCCGTGCAAAGAGCGCCGCGCAATGCGTGAGATCACAAAGGGGAGACATGTCCGAGCTGGCTACCGCACCGGCCAGTCGGCTTAAATCGCCGTCCTGGCTCGACGGTCGAATGGTCGTCGGCGTGCTGTTGGTACTGCTCTCGGTCGCGATCGGCGCGAAAATTGTCGCGTCCTCAGATCGTTACGACGCGGTGTGGGCAGCGTCACACGATATTGCGGCTGGCAGTACGTTGACCCGCGCGGATCTGGAGCAGGTGAAGGTCAGATTTCACGATCATGGCGGCGGCTACTTCGCGGTGTCCAGTGGCAGTCTGGTCGGCCGGACGGCGTCGCAAGCATTGTTTGCTGGGCAGTTGATTCCGGCTGACGCGGTGCCCAATGGTCGGACTGGCTCGATGCGGCTGGTGACGTTGCCAGTAGCGCGGTTGCATATGCCCAAAGGCGCGATACAGGGCATGCAGGTCGATCTTTACGTGACCGGCAAGAGTGACAGCGGCGGCAATGGCAATCCCGCACCCGAACTCGTGCTGGCGAACGTCACCATCGCGGATACGATCTCCGATTCTTCCGGGCTCGGCGATTCTGGCGGATCCGGCGTCGTCCTGAATGTTCCGGTGTCCGATGTTGATGCGGTGGTGGCGGCGGCCGAAGCGGGGTCGGTTGACCTGGTGCGGGTGCCGACGGGCCAGACCGCCGCCAGCCCGTCGCCGGGTGATTTCTTGACGGCTCCGGTCGCGTCAGGTGTGGCTGATGAGTTGCCGGGTGCCGGATCGTCGTCCGGCAGTGTCGCGGGTGTTGTCGTGCCAGGTGCCGGATCGCCAGCTAGCGATACCTCGACATCGTGAGCGTTCCTGTTCTGACGGCGGTCACTGACGCGGTCTGGGAAGCCGACCTGGTTTCGGCATTCGAACGTCAAGACTTCGGAATCAACGTCGTCCGGCGTTGCGTCGATCTGGCCGATTTACTCGCCGTCGCCGCGAGTGGCACCGCACGAGCGGTCTTGTTGTCAGCCGATTTACGCCGACTCGATCGTGACGCGCTGGCCAGGCTCGATGCCGCTGGCGTCGCTGTTGTCGGACTTGTGGTTCCGGGCAATGACGAGGCGGAACGCCGGTTGCGTCAGCTTGGCGTCGTGCATATTTTGCCGGCCGATGCTGGGCCGCAGGCTATCTCGGCCGAAATTACCGCTGCGGTTGCGCGAAGCGCGATCACCGGTGGTCTGGCGCCATTGCAGATTGGCTACGCCGAACCGCGTTCGGCCTTACCCGATCTCGCGGACGGCGATGATGTAGGTCTTGGCGCCGATCTTTCTGATGGCCTTGTTGGTGATCTCACCGGCGGTGGTGAGGGCCTCGACGTGGCTACCGGTGTTGGCCGGGTGGTCGCGGTGTGGGGTCCAACCGGCGCGCCAGGACGCACCACGCTTGCCGTCACGCTCGCGACCGAAGCCGCTCGAATGGGCTGCCCGACATTGCTCGCCGACGCTGACTGTTATGGCGGTGTGGTTGCCCAGGTGTTGGGCATGCTCGATGAGTCACCGGGCTTGGCTGCCGCCGTCCGGCAAGCGAATGCTGGCAATCTCGACCTCGGCGCGCTGGCAAAGTTGGCCCGGGTCGTGGCGCCCAACTTACGGGTGCTGACCGGTATCGCGCGCGCCGATCGTTGGCCGGAGTTACGACCGTCAGGCCTGGTTTCGGTGCTTGCCCTCGCCCGCCGATTGGCCACATTGACGGTGATCGACTGCGGTTTTGGCCTTGAGCAGGACGAAGAACTCAGCTACGACACGGCCGCACCTCGGCGCAACGGCTCGACGCTAGCGGTGCTGGCAGATGCCGATGAGGTCATCGCGGTCGGTTCCGCCGATCCGGTCGGATTGCAGCGGCTGGTCCGTGGTCTGGTCGAGCTGAACGAAGTGGTGCCTGGCTGCCGGCTGCGGGTGGTCGTGAACCGGCTCCGCAAGGGTCCGGTTTACGGCGACCCGGCAACCCAGATTCGCGCCGCGCTCTCTCGGCATGCGGGCATCGAGGAGCTGGTGTTGGTGCCCTACGACCGGGCCGGGCTCGATCAAGCCATCGCCGGCGGGCGTTCTCTCGCCGAGACTGCGCCAGATTCGCCGATACGGAAAGCGCTTCTGCCGTTGGCGGCGGAGTGCGCGGGTCTCGATATCGCGGCGGGTCGCTTCCGGCGTAGTCGTCGGTAGCGCAGTGGTTGGTGCGGGGCACGGTTGGCGGAGGTTTATGAATATTGGCCGGAAATTTCGGTCATGAGAAGCCGCACCGGGCGCTAGCCCGTGACAGCATGATCGAATGCGCGTTTACCTGCCTGGCACCACGGCTTGGTTGGCTCGTGCGTTGGCTAGCGGGCAAGTCGGGCCGGCGCCGATGGTGGCGTACGCGGTCACCCCCGCGTTGCGCGAGTGGTACGCCGAGGGTGATACCGAAGAACTAGAACATGTCGCCCTCACCCATGCCGCCCGCGCCTCGCTACGGCTGCTTGCTGATGAGGCCGGCGACCATGCCGTGGGCGAGACAGCTAGTGCGCCAGCTTTGCGCCGCGTTGTGCTCGCGGCCGATATTGCTGACGCTGACGCGCGACAGTGCGCGGATATCGATGTGGCCGCAGTGTGTGTTGACAATGTGGTGGAGTTTTCGGCCGTGGTGTCGGCACATTTAGACGATGCGGACGCCGCCGCCGATATTGCGGCCGGCATTCGCGCACTCGCTGTTCTCGATACTGGGAATGACGATGCGCAGTTCGCGGTCGATTCCGTCGACGATCACGAACTGTTGTGGTTCGCCGCGCAGGAAATCGCTTCCTTGATCGAGTATTGGAGTATTGAGAGAGAAGAGTTGTAATGGACGCCGTCACTACGGTTCCGATTGCCACGAACGAGCCGAGCCGAGATTATTCGCCAGGCAGCCTGGAGCGGGTTCGGCTACTGGCGCGGCTGGAAGAGCTGTCGGCTGATCGGGCCGAGTTGACGATGTCGCTCGGCAAGCGACGCAGATTCGGTGCCGGCGAGCGCTTCGACGTCGTCCAGCCACATCGTCGACATGCCGTACTCGGCACGTTAGGTGAGGCCACGAATGCCGACGTCCAAGAAGCTATTGATATAGCACTGAGCGCTGCGCCGGCTTGGCGACGGTTGGCGTTCGATGACAGGGCGGCTATTTTCTTGAAGGCGGCCGATTTATTGGCCGGGCCATGGCGAGACACGCTTAATGCGGCGACGATGCTTGGGCAGAGTAAGACCTGCTTTCAGGCCGATATCGATGCCGCATGTGAACTTGCCGATTTCTGGCGCTTCAATGTGCAGTTCGCCCGGTCGATTCTAGCAGAGCAGCCGCTCTCGTCGTCCGGTGTGTGGAATCGTCTCGATCACCGCCCGCTTGAGGGATTCGTATTGGCGATCACTCCCTTTAACTTCACTTCGATCGCGGGAAATCTGCCGACCGCGCCAGCCATGATGGGCAATGTCGTGGTCTGGAAGCCATCGCCGACCGCGCAACTGGCCGCCCATTACATCATGGCGATTCTCGACGAGGCCGGCCTGCCGCCTGGGGTAATCACGATGGTCACCGGCAACGGGGCGGCGGTTTCTCAGGTGGCGCTGCCTCATCCGCAACTGGCGGGTATTCATTTCACCGGTTCGACGCCAACATTCCAGCACTTGTGGCGAACAGTTGGCGAGAATATCTCCGGCTACCGGAGTTATCCGAGGCTGGTTGGTGAAACCGGCGGTAAAGATTTCGTGATCGCGCATCCGTCGGCCGACATCGATGTACTTCGTACGGCGCTGATCAGAGGGGCTTTTGAATATCAGGGCCAAAAATGCTCGGCGGCCTCACGTGCTTACCTGCCACGGTCGATCTGGAGTCGGCTGGCGGACTCTTTTGTGAGTGAGGTCGACGGGCTGCCGGTCGGTGATATCACCGATTTCCGGAATTTCATGGGCGCGGTGATCGATGGGCGCTCGTTTTCTCGATTGAATGATGCCATTACCCGGGCTAAGGCGACGCCCGGCATCTCGGTGCTTGCCGGCGGCCAAACAGACGATACTGATGGCTGGTTCGTGCGGCCAACCGTGTTGCTGGCCGAGGATCCGACCGATGAAGTCTTTGTCCGGGAGTATTTCGGGCCTATTCTCGCCGTCCATGTATTCGACGACGATCGCTACGACCAGGTGGTTTCTCAAGCCGCTGATATCGCGCCGTACGCGCTTACTGGCGCGATCATCGCGCAAGATCGAGCCGCGATCGCCCGTGCCAGTGAGGTATTGCGCTTTTCTGCCGGCAACTTCTATATCAACGATAAACCGACCGGCGCGGTGGTGGGGCAGCAGCCATTCGGCGGCGGCCGCGCCAGCGGCACCAACGACAAGGCTGGTTCCGCACAGAATCTGTTGCGCTGGAGCAATACTCGAGCAATCAAAGAGACGTTCAGGCCAGCGACCGATCATCGTTATCCGCACATGGGTGGAGACGGGCAATGACGCAGCCCTATGCCGAGCAAGGCCTCGACGACCATGACAAAGCCGCGCTGATTGACGATGCGGCGTCCAGTAGCGCGGAGGCTGCCGCCAGCCACGAGTTCTTGCGGCTGTATTTTCTGCACGTTTCGGTCGAAGATCTGGCTGAGCGGCCGCCTGGTTATTTGGCCGATCTGACGCTGGCCCATCGAGAGTTCGCCCGAAGTCGGACGCCAGGATCGGCGAAGGTGCGGGTCTTCGAGGCACCGAAGACGACCGCTGGTGATCGTTCGTATTCGGTAGTCGAGATCGTCACGGACGATATGCCGTTTCTTGTCGATTCGGTTACCCAAGAGCTTTCTCGGCATGACGTCGAAATCGATCTGGTCGTGCATCCGCAATTCGTCGTCCGGCGAGACGAAGCAGGTCAGTTGGCCGAGGAGATCGGTGCCCTCGAAAGCCACGACGTGGGCGACGGTCTGGTCGAGTCGTGGATTCATATCGAGATTGCCCGGCAGTCGGAGGCAGTCGAAACGCAACTGCGGGACGACGTCGAGCGCGTGCTCGCTGACGTGGCCCATGCTGTGCGTGATTGGCCCGCCATGCGTAGCACCGCGCATCGGCTCGCCGATGAGATGGACGCCGCGCCACCGGTCTGCCTCGATACTGCTGAGATCGCCGAGACGGTGGAATTTTTGCGGTGGTTGGCCGATGATCGTTTTACTTTTCTCGGCTATCGCGAATATCGCTTGATTAATCAAGACGGCGAGGATGCGCTGGCTGTCGTTTCCGGCACCGGCCTGGGCATCTTGGCCGTAGAGAACGAGACGTCGCGTAGTTTCGCGGCCCTGCCACCGGCCGTACGAACACTTGCGCGCGACCCGCAGCCACTCATCGTTACCAAGGCGAATTCACATTCGACGGTGCACCGGCCGGGATATCTCGATTACGTCGGGGTCAAGACTTTCGGACCAGCAGGTGAGGTCATCGGTGAACGCCGATTCCTTGGGCTCTTCACTTCGGCGGCCTATACCGAAAACGTCACCGGGGTGCCGTTGCTGCGACGGAAGGTCGCGGCGGTCATCGAACACGCCGGATTCGCGCCACACAGCCACAGTGGCAAGGATTTTCTGGAGATTCTGCAGGCGCATCCGCGCGATGAGCTTTTCCAGGTCTCGGTGGCCGAGCTGTACGACGTCGCTGTCGGCGTCCTGCACCTACAGGAACGGCGCAGGCTGCGCTTATTTTTGCGTCGTGACGCTTACGGCCGATTCTTTTCTTGTCTGGTCTACCTTCCCCGTGAGCGCTACAACACCCAGGTTCGTCTTCGGCTTCAGGAAATCCTGCTTGAGGTGTTAGGTGGCCGCAGCGTCGAAGACACGTTTCGAGTGGCCGAATCGGTATTGGCTCGCGTGCATTTCGTCGTGCACGTCGACCCGGCGTCGAAGGTGGAGGTCGATCAGGCTGCTCTCGAACAGCGGTTGGTGGCGGCCACGCGAACCTGGGACGACGATTTCACCGACGCGTTGGCGTCTCGTCGTCGTGAGGAGTCTGGGCTGGCCGCTGGGGTTGGCGCGTTGTGGGAGGACTACAAGTTTCCCGAGGCCTACAAGGAAGATTTCGCCGCCGCGACTGCGGTCGCCGACATCGAAGCGTTGGAGGCGGTGCCGCCGGCTGAGAGCGTCGGGCTGCACCTTTATGAACCAACGGAGCTTGACGACGCTGAGCTGCGCCTCAAGGTTTACCGGATGGGCTCGGCCGTATCACTGTCGTACGTATTGCCGTTGCTGCAAAGTATGGGCGTCGAGGTCACGGATGAGCGACCCTATGGCATCGAGCGAGGCGATGGTGAGCACGGGTTCGTCTACGATTTCGGTTTGCGCACCGGCCATATCGCCTCAGATGTTGATCCACTGCTTGGTTACCAGCGTTTCCAGGACGCGTTGGCCGCAGCGTGGCGCGGCCAAACCGAGGTCGACGGATTCCAGGCTCTGGTTCTGCTAGCGGGTATCTCGTGGCGGCACGTTGTCGTCATACGCGCTTACGCGAAATACTTACGGCAGGCTGGCTCGCGGTTCAGTCAGTACTACGTAGAAAGAGCTCTCACGGCTAATCCGCGAATAGCCGGCTACCTCATTGAGCTGTTCGAGGCTCGCCTCGATCCAGGTTTCACCGGTGATCGTGACGAGGCTCAGATATCGATCCACGAGGCCATCAACCATGCCTTAGACGCCGTGAGTAGCCTCGACGAGGACCGAATCCTGAGAAGCTTCGTCGGATTGGTTGACGCGACCGTGCGAACAAACCATTGGCAGCGAGATGACGGTCAGCCAAAGCCCTATTTGTCGTTGAAGTTTGCCTCACGCCAGATTGCTGATCTCCCTGAGCCGCGCCCGAACCGCGAGATCTTTGTGTATTCGCCGCGAACCGAAGGTATTCATTTACGCTTCGGGCCAGTGGCTCGTGGTGGAATCCGATATTCCGATCGACGTGAAGATTTTCGGACTGAGATTCTTGGGTTGGCGAAGACGCAGACCATCAAGAACGCGGTCATCGTGCCGGTGGGATCCAAGGGCGGCTTCGTGGTCAAGAAGCCGCCTGCCGATCTTGGCGACCGCGAAGCGCAGCAGGCAGAGGTGGTTGCCTGCTATCGCACGCTGATTCGTGGTCTGCTCGATCTCACTGACAATCTTCGCGAGAGTGACGAAGGTCGCGTCGTCGTCCCGCCGCCGGATACTGTTCGCCACGATGGTGATGACAGCTATCTCGTGGTAGCCGCTGACAAAGGCACCGCGACGTTTTCCGATATCGCCAACGGTATTTCGGCTGAATATCATTTCTGGCTCGGCGACGCGTTCGCCTCCGGCGGGTCGGTCGGCTATGACCATAAGGCGATGGGTATTACGGCGCGTGGCGCGTGGGAGTCGGTTCGACGGCATTTCCGCGAGCTTGGCGTAGATTGCCAGACCACAGACTTCAGCTGTGTCGGTATCGGCGACATGTCGGGGGACGTCTTCGGCAACGGGATGCTGTTGTCGCCGCACATCAAGCTGCTCGCTGCCTTTGATCATCGGCACATCTTTCTCGATCCCGATCCCGATGCGGCGATATCGTTTACCGAAAGGCGGCGGCTCTTTTCGCTGCCCCGCAGTTCGTGGGCCGACTACGCCGTCTCATTGATTTCACCGGGTGGGGCTGTTTGGTCGCGCGGCGCCAAGTCGATCTCGGTGTCGCCGGAGATGGCCCAGGTATTGGGCGTACAGGCCGGTGCGCAGACTCCGAATGATCTGATTCGTGGCATTCTGCGGGCTCCGGCGGACCTGTTGTGGAACGGCGGAATCGGCACCTATGTAAAGTCGCATGCCGAGACACATGCCGAGGTCGGTGATCGGGCGAATGACGCGATCAGAATAGATGCCGCGGACGTGCGTGCCCGCGTTGTCGGTGAAGGTGGCAACCTCGGCTTTACCCAACTCGGCCGGATCGAATTCGCTTTAGCCGGCGGCAGAGTAAATACCGACGCGATTGATAATTCGGCCGGCGTCGACACGTCTGACCATGAAGTGAATATCAAGATTCTGCTCGACGCGCAGATTCGAGCCGCGAGACTCGGCTCGAATGAACGCAACGTGCTGCTTGCCAGCATGACCGATGAAGTCGGAGCGTTAGTACTGCGTGACAATTACGCACAGAATCTAGCCCTCAGTTGTTCTCGCGCGCAGGCGCCAGGCATGATCCATGTGCACGCGGCATATCTCGACTGGCTGGAAAAGAATGGGCAACTCGTTCGTGCGCTGGAATATCTGCCTGACGCTGAGACGATCGCGCAGCGCCGATCGGCCGGTATCGGGCTGACGCGACCCGAACTCGCGCTCTTGCTGGCGCTTGCCAAGATTGGCGCAACTCACGAACTTGTCGATTCTGATATCGCGGACGACGATTTCGCCCGACGCCAACTAGACGCGTACTTTCCGTCGGCGGTGCGCGAACGCTTCGAGTCTGAGCTGGTCGCTCATCCGTTGCGACGCGAGATTATCGCGACACAGCTGGCTAATCAGCTGATTAATCTGTCAGGTAGCACTTTCGCGTACCGAGTTACGAGCGAAACGGCTGCCGCGATGGCGGACGTCGTGCGGGCCCATACTGCCGCTCGCGAGGTTTTCGATATTGATGCGTTGTGGCATGACCTAGAGGCACTTGACGACGTTGTCGATACTGTGACGCAGACCACGCTGCTGCTCGACGTCCGGCAGTTACTCGACCGAGCGACCCGATGGTTTCTGGCGAACCGACGTCCTCCGCTTGATGTCGATGAGACGGTCCGACTATTCGGTGCCGGGGTGCGAGCCGCGATCGATCGGCTGGCTGAAGATGTGCGGTTCGGCGAAGCAGCCGAATTCGATGCCGTCGTCGCACCGCTGCGGGCTGCGGGTGTGCCGTTAGGTCTGGCTATCCGGGTGCTGTCGCTCACGGAGGGGGCGGCCGCTTTGGCGATTGTCGATATCGCGTTGCGGATCGAGCGTCCGGTGTCGGAGGTCACCGATGTGTACTTCGCGGTGGGCGAATGGCTGGGATTATCGAGGCTGGGCAAGCTCATCGCGGCATTGCCGCGCGATTCGCGCTGGCACACTCTCGCCCGGGCGGCTGCCCGCGAAGACCTTCAGGCCGCTCATCGTGAACTAACCTCGGACGTACTGACCTCGACTAACGAGGGGATCGGTGCCGACCAGCGTGTTCATATCTGGCTGGAAAACAATGGCTCCGCTGTCGTTCGCACCACCACCGTCGTCCAAGACATTCTTGGCGGCGAGGGTCCCGATCTGGCCAGCTTGTCGGTAGCCCTTCGCGAGATCAGGGCGCTGGTTCGGGCGGCGTCGCTGCCCGGTCGATAAGAAGCTGGCCGATAAGCAGCCGGCCGGATAAAAGGTTGATATGCCCTCCAGCTGAGGCTGGTCGGTTACAGCTGCGCTTACGGTTCGCCAGCTATTTCGCCGTGCTTGGAAGTATCGGTGACTTTGGCGACCGGCGCGTCACGCAACGACGTACCAGCGGAGATCGCGGCGCGTCAAGAGCAGCTCTATCGTAAAAGCATGGCCATCGGCCGTTCCACGGATCGTCGCTGTTGCTTCGCCTGGCCGGGTACCCTCTCCGAAAACGATCGACTGCATAAGCAAAGGGCGGCGGTTTCCCGCGACGATCGCCTGTGCGGCTGACGTTCCACCGGGGTCGATGTCCGCTGCTAGAGCGTGCGAATTCGCCGTGTTGATGTTGTGGAAATAGTCCCGCACAACAGCCGTTCTCGTTCGCGAATCGAAGACCGATGATAGCCACGGCGACACTGCGGCGGCGACAAGAATTGCACCAGTAGCCAACTGAGTAGAGCGTCGCCGCATCCAGGGCCATCGTCCGAAAGTGACGTTTCGCTTGCGTAGCCCCCGTAGTACGTCAGTTGCCGTCACATCCAGGCCGTTTGCGGTCGGCCCCGACCAATTAAGCCCAACCGCGAGGCCGCTGGCGGTTAACCCGGGCAACCAGTCCCTGCACCATTCTTGGAGGTCAACAAAGCTTGCTGTGAAACCTTCATAACCTGGGCACTCACGAACGATCGCTTCTGCTCGCGTACGTGATGACCAGAATGGTGTTGCTTTTGCGCCGTCCGAAGCCGTTGCCGTTGGCATCCCGAGTGGATCGCAGAGGACCCAGACCGATCGCGCCGAAATCGCCTCGCGATAGAAGCGGTCTTCGTCGACGCCCGCAGGTGTCTGTCTCACGGTACCTGTCCTGCTCAATCTGAAGCCCGGGTCGCAGCGCCTCGGAAGCATACGGGCTCTTCAACTTTGAGCAGGCAACCGGGCGTCTCCTTAACGGATGCTTCTATGTTCGTCAAACTGTTTGGCTCAGCGGGATCAAGGGTTGGGTCTGTCCCGTTTCGGTTGACGCTTTGACGTGCTTGTCGGGGCTACGCTGATTTCGTGATGAGATCTCGGATTGCTGCCGGTCGGGTCGCCATGATTGCCGTCGGCGTGGTTGCTGTCGCCATGTCAGGGTGTACGTCGTCCCACCAGGCGGCGCGGACGACGCCTCCGGCGACCGCGCCCGCCAGCGGTACTCAAACGTCGCCAGCTTCATCGTTGCCTGTCTCGCCAACCGGTTCGACGGGTTCGGGTTCAGGTTCGCCGAGCCCGACGGTATCTCCGACGAAGTCGAGCCAGGCGACACCCGCGCCGACGTCGACATTGCCCGAAGTCCGAGTCACCCCCGCTCCGGTGGGGATCGCCGTGCGGCTGAGCAAGGGGCAGCTGCTCCAGATTGTCTTGCCGGCGGCTGATCGCGGTAAGGGCCAGAACACCTCTTATGGCGTTCAGCCAGCGGACAGTCCGATTTTGGTCGCGGTGGGTGGCTCGGTCGGGCTGTTCAATGCTGCAGCCGACGGCGTAGCAAAGGTGCAGGTCATCCAAGAGCCGATTTGCTTGACCGGCCAGGTTTGTACCGCGCACGTCCTGCTGATCGGATCGGTCACTGTCACGGTGGCTGGCTGACCGGACGTTCAGGTCGGCAGGGCGATCTGGAGTGGGGTAATTCCGCCGGGCGATACGGCCAAGCCGCGTCCGGGCGGCGCGGTTCCACCGGTGCCACGTGGTAGTCGGACGCCGAGAAGTTCGCCGTCCAATGGGCCACGCGGAGTAAGAAGAACGCCACTTCGCGATCGTCGCGTGTCGACTATGAAGCCACGAAATCCGATAGCGAGATCTTCGGTGGTGCCGCCGATCACGATCAGATTGCCAGCATCGCGGGCATGCCGGGCAAAGCGATCGAGAGCATTCGCGGCGGGGGAGTCGGTAACGAGTTCGGCATCGTCGACAAGAACCGCGAGGGGGCGGTGGCCAGGTGCGGAGGGGTCGGAAAACATCGCGGCTTCGATGTCGGGATCGGCCGGATCGAAATGCTGATCGACGAACTCGCGCAACGGCGAAGGCCGCGGAGTTATCGCCAGCACTCGCCAACCGGTGGAACGTAAATTGGCGGCGATTGTCGCGAGAGCAGTGCTGCGGCCTGACCGAGGCGGGCCGCTAATAACAAATCCTGGGCCGGTAGCGAGCAGATCGGCGATGATTGGCCGAAGTTCGTCCCCTCCGACGCCGAGCGTGACCAGCGCGCTGCCCGGGGGTGGCGCGTTATCTCGCGTGGATGCGATTTGGGTCAGCGAAATCTGGGTCGGTACCGGGTCGACTCGGCGTGGCCGAAGCGATACCGGAACTGCTCCTTCGCGGATGGTTGCCGCCGCCGCGATCGCGGCAATAGCAGCAAGTTGGGCCGAGCCGCTGGGATCAGCCGAGCCGCTGGGATTAGCTGAACCGCTCGGATCAGTTGGGAGCACGCACATCTGCGTTTCGAGTAGACCGTTCGCCCAGTAGCCGCGACCCGGCGGCATGGTGGCCGGTATCGATCGCGCGGCTAGACCGATGAGTGAGAAGTCGGTGCGGTCAGCCAGTCGGAGGACGAGCCGGTTATCGATAACTGAGGCCAGCCGACCGACCAGGCCGGCCCGATCGGCGGCGACGATCAGATGAATGCCGACGGCGGCACCTTCGCGGAGCAACGTATAGGCGCCATTGATAATGGCGCCGCAGTCGATATCTTCGTAGCAGGCAATAAATGATTCCCAACCGTCGACGGCAACCACGATGTGCGGCAGTGGTTGGGATGACCCAGCTCGTTGTTCGGTAATCGATCCGAAGCCCGCGCTGGCAAGAGCGGTTTGCCGCCGCGCGAGTTCAGCGCTGAGCATCGCGATCATTCGCCGAGCCCGTTCGGGTTCATGGACAGCCACGACGCCACCGCAATGTGGCAGCGCGTCGAGCGCGGCGAGACCGCCACCCGCGCAGTCAAAGACATACAGATGCAGGTCACGAAGCGGCGTCCATTGCGCGAAAGCGCCGGCCATCGTGCGCAGTACCGTGGTTCGGCCGCTGCGAGGGCTGCCACTGATGAGCAGATGTCCGGTCACCGCGAGATTGAGGAGCAAGGCTTGCCTGGCTTGCTGTGCCGGCACATCGTGCACGCCGATGATTGCGGCAAGCGGTACCGGTGTGCCAAAGGCATCGACCGGTTCAGTGCTGACCGCGATCTCAAGCAATGGCGCCAACCACGGCGAAGGCGGCGGTTGGATATGCAGTCGCGCCGCTGCCTCGCGGCACCCCGTGACGAGAAGGTCGAGATCGGTCGGTGCCGACGGAGTAGCGGGGTTTTCTTCTTTGCGTGGCGCGATTCTCGGGTGTGCCAGCGCCCGAAACGGAGACGGCTGGACGTCGAGGCACTGCTCGGAGTTGGCATCCAAAACTCCACCGACGCGGGCGGCCTGGAACGCGCGCAGCTCGCCGTGCCCTGTCCGTAGATAGCCGCGACCCGGTGTGGCTCGACTGATACGCGCGGCATCTGGTGTATCGATGACATCGCGAGACTCGGAATCTCCTGTCACAGCAAGGCAAATCCGCAGATTGGTGTTGGCCCGAATGTCAGCGCTGACGACGCCTTCGGGTCGCTGCGTTGCCAACACCAAGTGCACGCCCAGTGAGCGGCCACGTTGAGCGATTCCGACCAGACCGCCGACGAACTCGGGAAGTTCTTCGGCCAGTGAAGCGAATTCGTCGACTACAATCACTAACCGCGCGAGGTGGCCACCGGCGCCGCGATAGGCATCGATGTCGGCCACACTCAGGGTTGCCAACAACGATTCGCGCCGTTTTAGCTCGGCAGCAAGAGAAACCAACGCTCGTTCGACCAATCCGCCGTCGAGATCGGTCACCATTCCGACTGTGTGCGGTAGGGCAGCGCACGAACCGAAGGCGGCACCGCCTTTGTAATCGACTAAAACGAAAGTGAGTTCGTCTGGCCGGTTAGCGCAGGCGAGTGAGGCAACAAGGGTCTGCAGTAGCTCACTTTTCCCCGACCCGGTCGTGCCGGCGACCAGCGCGTGTGGACCATCGCGCGCGATGTCGACGAAGAGCGGACCGTCGGCGCCACTACCAACGAGAGCGCGGGTAGTGCCCGAGGTTGAGCCGGAGTGTCGGGCCCAGCGGGAAACAAGGTCGGAGCTCATCGTGTTCCGGTCGATACCAGCCAGCTCGATCCAGCGCACGGCGTCGGGCAAGGTGTCCGCGCCATCACCTGGAGTGCTGTCGCGTAGTGGCGCCAACGCTCGCGCCAGCCGTTCAGCCCAACCAATATCGACCCCGTCGGCGATGATGTCATCGACGTCGGATTGGCCGGTTATGCGCAGCTTGAGCCGGGTAGCGAGTGGGCCGGCCGTGATCGCGACTGCGCCGCATTCTTCGGGGAGCGAGGATTCGTCGCGGTCCAGGCAGATTGAAAACACATCGGCGCCCGGACCGTTCGCCAGCAACTGCGCCAATCCAGGTGTGTGCCGCAACGCACGGGCGCCGTCCACTATGACGACGAATGCGCGTCGGCGGCCGAGTTGGGCGGACGCCGTCTGCTTGCGCGATTGGATGAGCGCCGCCAACTCACCAACGCGCGCGGCGACGGTATCGGCGTCCAGGCCGACAAGAACCTGACACGTCGCGAGCGATGCCGTAGATGACGGCGACGACGAAGATCCGGTTGACCGCAGGTGTGGCAGCCAGCGCAACCACTCCCACGACTCGGCGCGGGCGCTTTCAGTAAGCAAAACCAACCCGAGATCGCCCGGACTATGCAGCACGGCGAGTTGGCCGAGTAGAAAACGGACCGTCGCCCTAACCCGCTCAGATTCGCCGGCGAGCCCGAGTACGCCGACATCGGTGAGTTCGATCGGGATCGGTGCCTCATCAAGCTGAGGCACTTCGGTTTGATGAATTACTTCGGTGTGCGACCTTTCGCCGCCGATCCGAACGCGGGCTGGTGTGGTGCCGGTGCCAAGGCACAATTGCAAGAAGTCGGCGTCGGCACGGCGACGCTCCCACAGTCGTACCGATGGCGCTTCAGCGATTTTGAGTAATGCGGCGGCGTCAGGCGCGCGATGGCGGCGTTCGCATAGTTCTTCGGCGAGCGCGAAATTCAGCGCGGCCTTCGCCGAGGCCAGTCGCGCGGCGTAGCCGGCGCGGTCGACGCGAAGCTGCTTGCGGTGCCCGACCCGGTCTGACAACCATTGGCCGACCATCATGACCGGTGACAACACCGTGAAGAGCAGATATTCGGGACGTCGCATCACGACCGCCAACAGCACACCCATCACGAGTGGTGCGGCGGTTGCGATGAGTGGCAGTCGGTTCGGTGAGCGTTCGGCTGGTGCTGGCGGAAACTCGATAACAGGAGATAGCCGCCCCGGGTCGGGCGCGTCGAGGCGCGGTGGCCGGTTGTACGACAAGCCGCCGTCGATAGTCGCGTTGAGGGCGACTGGAGGTTCGTCGGGCACAGCCAGGCTCAACGTCGATTCGCCGATGCGCAATCGCATGCCAGGTAATAGGGCCACCGGTGTTGAGCCGATGGGTTGCCCGTCGAGCTGGGTGCCATTGGTTGAATCTGTATCGGCCACCGTGACGCCGGCCGGCGTCAGGCTCATCTGGAGGTGCCGGCGCGAAATGTCGGAATCGTCGAGAGATATGCCTTTGGCGAAGTCGTGGGCGAGGCCACGACCGATGATGGTGTCGCCAGATTGCAGCTGATAGCTGGAGCCCGCTACCGGACCACCGATGATCCGAAGCTCGAGGTAGCCGCTGGTTGCGCCCGCAGTGCGCGCGGCCGCGCACCCTGCCGCGCCGACTGTCACGATCGAACCGTCGCGTAGTGCGCTGGCACCAAGAGGGACGAGCGGATCCAGCGGAAACCCGTCGATGCTCAAATCCGCCTGCGGCGGCACCCCAATGAGGGACGTGAGTCGATCGAGAACGTCCGCGACAGGCGTGGCTGCAGAGCTTTCGATCGAGACATCCGCCCGCGCAGCCGTCGTCACACTGATAACGGTGACGGTAGCGCGCACAGTGATAGTCGCTCCTCCGGTTGGCCTGTCGACCGATTCTCCGGTAATGAGCGGTTGCTTGGGTGCCTCGAATGCCGTGGCTGTGGACAAGTTCGCGCAGGGAGACCGGTGGACGGGACGAAGGTCCCGCGAGTTCACCCGGATGGGCTATCCCGTGTGTGGCCTAGTGGGCAGATATGGAAAACTAGACCAAGAAGATGAATGGAATTGCGCTATTTGGCGTACACAGAAACTCAAGGGGGGCCAAGATGGAGTCGACAAGGCGTTATCTGGGCTCAGGTTTAGTCGAGGGGCATTCGTGACCGTCAGTGGAGTGTTGGGTGCGAGATCGAAGCCGCGCCGCGCGACCCTGACTTGCTCGGGTCACGTCGACAACGTTACGTCCAGGTACGCCAGCGCATACGCGCACGGCGGCCACCACTGTGAGAGGAGGTGGCTACCGATGCGCGGGTTTCGCTGGGGACGCTAAGGGTGTCTGTGTGCTGCGCTAATCCACGGCGGCACATCGATCTGGGAGGGGCCGGCTACCACCGGCCCTTTTCCATGTCCGCATGTCGTGATGCTTTATGTTTCGGCACACGAATGGGTACCTTGCTGAGCCGTTCGGCCTATTTGTTTCGCTCGTGTCTCGCCGATGGTCTGGGTAACAACCCAGTGGCGAGGAGCTGTGGATGAGCCGGTCTGCCCAAACGCGCGATGTCGCGCGGGTGGTTGCCATAGCGGCTGCCCTGGGTGTGCTGGCAACAGGCTTCACGTTCTTCGCTGCCCTGCATGAGCCGGTTCCGTCAGCACTGCGCCTCGGAATGGCACTTTTCGCGCTGGTGATGGCAGACGTAGGGCTGGTATCGATTCGCCGGGGTGGTAGTCGCCATATACGAAACTGGCACGAAGCCGCCTGGGTCCTCGGTCTGGTGCTTGTACCGGCCGCCTACTTCATGCTGATGGTGGTCGCTACGGCTGCGACCATCAGCATCTTTCACCGCCAAGCAATCAAGAAGGTTATCTTCAATCTTTCACAAACGGCTGTTGGCGGAGCCTTGATGGCATGGATCGTCGCGCCAGCTGGTCTCTACAACGCGCATCTGAGGTGGGCGCACGTTTTCTCTCCGGCGATTCTCGTGCGGATCGTTGTCGGCGCCCTCGCTATGTGTCTTATTTCGGCTGTCTTCACCGCTTTTGTAGTGGCAGCGGAACGAGGGCGCTCGGCACGGTCGGTATTTACTCCGCTTTGCGGCCCGATAGTTGCCAACTGGGCTCGCAATGTGGTCGGTGGGCTGATTATCGTCGCCGGTCTCAGCTTCTCTATTACTCTGACGATTGCGCTCTTCGCGATTCTGATCGGCATTCATTTCTGGCATGCGGATCGCACCGTGATTGGTCAGGAACGGCTCGCTTGGAAGCGGTTGCAGGTGGCGACCGTCGAGCTGGGCGCGGTAGCTCTCGATGTCTTGATGCATGAAGCGGGCACCGCTGCGGCCGTCATGATGAAAGCGGACGGCGCCGAGATTCAGCTCGCCGAACGGACCGGCTCGACTATCGTCGTCCGGGCTAGCGATATCGAAGGCGCGCCACAATCGATATCGGCTGATATGCGTCCCCGATACAGCCTCAACATGGAGTTGGGAACTCACGAGGGTCAGATTGGCGAGCTGCGTTTGCTGTTCGTCCAGCCTGTTGAGCTCACCGATACCGAACGAAGTTGTCTGGCCGCCTTCGGTAATGCGCTCTCGATCGCGTTGGCGAACGCGCTCAAGTTCGATGCCATGCGTCGAGATGCCGAGCGGCGAGTGCGGGCAGCATTCCTCGACCCGGTTACCGGCGTCGGCAATCTCTTGATGCTCGAAGAAGAAGCCAGGGGTTCCCTTACTGAACTTAGTCCCGGCAATGTGCTGCTGGTTGTGGTGATCGGGCTGCGGCGTTTCGCCGAGGTGAACGACTTGCTGGGCGCGCACGCCGCTGACCAGTTGCTCAAAGCTGTCGCTGAACGATTGCGGGGTGTTGTTCGGCGTTGCGATGTGGTGGCACGCTTGCACGGCGCCGAATATGTCCTGCTGCTGCGCGAATTGAACTCGAAAGCGGCGGGGGAGGCCCAAGTGGACCTCGCCGTCCGCGCGCTGCATATGCCGATCCACGCCGAGGGTCTGGACATGACTCTCGACGCGCATACCGGCTTCGCATGTGCGCCCGAAGACGGCGACAGTATTGAAGAACTGGTGCGCCGGGCGCGGTTGGCGATGTATCAAGCGCGATCGAATGACCTGCCGATTTATGGCTATCACCACGAACTCGAACCACCCGCGCTGGCCCAGATCGAGCTTTTGCATGACTTGCGTGAGGCATTGAGTGAGAAGCAGTTACTCATGCATTACCAGCCCAAGGTGAGTTTGCGCAGCGGCCAGCCGGTCGCCGCTGAAGGACTGGTTCGATGGTTGCATCCAGAACGCGGCTTGATTCCACCTAACGAGTTCATTCCGCTGCTCGAACAATGTGGACTCGTTGGTGACCTGACGCGTTACGTCCTTGAGGCATCGATCGAAGAATGCGCTACCTGGCACCGGATGGGTATGGAGCTTTCCATCGCGGTGAACTTGTCAGCACGAAACTTGCTTGACGAAGACCTGCCTCGGTTTGTGCTCGAATGCCTTGCCAGGCATCAACTTCCGGCTAGTCGATTGGTCTGTGAGATCACCGAGACGGCAGTATTCTCCCGCAGTCCGATCGCGGCGTCCGTGCTTGATCAACTGCGTGGCGCTGGTGTCAGCTTGTCGCTCGACGACTTCTGCACCGGATATTCATCGCTCAGTTTGCTCCGTGAACGGGCAATCGACGAGATTAAGATCGATCGCTCGTTCGTCGAAGATCTCGGCTTTGATAATCGGACGACGCAAATTGTCACCACCCTCATCGAGTTGGCGCATCGCTGCGACATCGTCGTCACCGCCGAGGGAATCGAAACGGCTGAGCAGCAGCAGCTACTGCGGTCGCTAGGTTGCGATAACGCGCAAGGTTTCTTGCTGGCTCGCCCGATGCCGGCAGACGCCGTCCGGGTCTACTTCGCCGAGGCCTTGGCGCAGGCGAAGAACAAGAAGTCTGCGCCGCCACGGCGCGCTCTTCATTCGACCGACCGGATGAATCAGTGGGACGACGATGAGTTCGGCTGGCAACAAGCCGCCGCCGAATAACGCATTCGGTGCCCTCTGAGATTACAACGCCGTACGGTGACGCCATCGCAACTGGTTTGGCGAGAAAGTACGCGATGGCAAACGGCTGCGCGCGATGTCAAAAACATCACGGCTAGCTTAGGGTCAGAAGCTTTGGAACTTCACTGATTTACCGCTTATATCGATAGGTTGTGGTGTGTCGAGGGCCGTGCCGTCAGTTGGGGTCGGCCAGCCGACGGGGATGATGTTGATCCAGTAACGACCTGCGGGTAAACCTTTTGCGGTGGGCAGTGGCATGGTGGGCAGGATTTCGTGAGTTGCGACGCGGATCTGGCTGGCGTTAGTCGGCAATGGTCCGAAGGATGCGTCACTTCCTGCCGGTCCTGGCCCACTCGTGTAATAGTCGCCACTAGGGTTCCGTTTATCGAACTCGCATGCACCGGCACCTACAGATTGCCCCGGTGATGCAGACGGCTTGTTGCCAGGGTCAGATGAGCCTGCTGGATCTAGTTCCATACATAGGTACCCGCCCTGTTTCCAGGCGAATAAGCGCCAAGCTGTGCCTTGGTAAGTGCCGTTAGTAAGCATGACGTACGGACTATGTGACTCGGCGTTGGCGTGATGCGAGCGCCCAGGAAGGAAGGTGATGAGGAGCGCAACGGCGACCGCCACCACAGCGACTATCACCACACTGATTCGACGAACCATCAGATAATCAGTTCTTCTCGTAGGGCTGAGCAATCTACATGTGCAAGTTCGGGTTACTACCGAACCTAGTCGACTGGCCAGCAATCTTGTACAGCGGCTCACGATACTTGTTCGCGGCGAAAGACCCTTGCTCCCGTCGCCGCTGCGGAGTCGTACGACGCCCGACTTGCTGTCGTGTCCGGCGGCCAGCAGGTCCCAGTACGGCCGCTCCTCTTCCAGAATTCGTTTTCTTCCTCTGCGAGCTATCGTGACACTTTCCACGGGGATAAGCGTTGCGACCATCGCTAGAACCCAAGTCGGCGTTGACAACGGCACCAGCAGCACCGTCCAGTCATAAGCGTCTGAGCCGATTCAACCGGGAGTTAACAAGTGGTACGCAACGGCCATCCGGCCAGACGCCCAATGTTCTTGCGACAAGCATGCGCGGCCGCAGTCTTGGTTTTCGCCGCGTCATGCTCCGCATCGGGGAGCCACCCTGCCAGTGGTGGCTC
>OLLX01000200.1_pt1 | contig 80962 bp, 85 predicted proteins | sample 1604651 | NCBI WGS metagenome assembly OLLX01 (sample SAMEA104055725, study PRJEB20765) | soil metagenome | biome: Arctic tundra; feature: Polygonal ground; material: soil | place: USA | collected 2011-09 | depth 0-0.5 m
GGGAATTACGTGAGCGCCGACCTGAGGAATTACGTGAGCGACAACCGCCTCAACCTGGGGAATTACGTGAGCGCCGACACGCGAGAAGGACTTCGAGTTCGCCACCGCGCTTCTAGCTGCGGGGCTTGTCGACGCCGAGATCCTTAGCCAGCGTGCGGAACTTCTCGAAACGGTCCCCGCAGTACGGCGGCGCGTGGTCGAGTGGATCGACGCTTCCGTGGCGCAAATTGCGGCCAGAGTGGATCCGGGCGCTTAGACATAACGTCGCCGTTGGAGGGCTGGAACAGCCGCTGGTCCTGCTGAATCAGAGAGCGGGCGGTGTGTTGCTCGCCGCACCGGAGGCAGGCGGCGAAGGTGCGGCGGTATTGCTCGGCGCACCGGAGGCCAGCGGTGAGGGAGCGGCTGTGGGGTTTTGACCACCGCAGGCGGCGTACTGCGTGGCGCGCCGGTGGCCGGGGGTGCCTCGGAGGCTGTGCCGTCGTCCACCATCACTTGTGCGGAGAACTGTGGCGCGACCGACTGGCCGTCGGCGCCATCCAACGTTCCGAAGATTTCGTCCGTACCGCTGCCGCCGGGAACCACCCAGGCGTGATGGTGAAGACGAGCGACGTTTTCTAGCCAGGCTGCAACCCAACGCTGGGGCAGCTGACCCCGCCAGCTATCGACGTGCAGCCGGGTTGGAATTTGTCGAACGTGTCAGATGGAATTATCGAGCCAAGAGCCACCTCGGCCGGGGGGTCATACACCTGTCCCGCGTTCAGGACCGTGACGGTGACGCGGATCTGCTGGCCCAAAACCACGCGTCGGTGAAATCTGGATGTCGACCTTCGGGTTGTCGGACGAGCTCGTGGGTGGTTGTTTAACGTGCCACCTGGAACGGGAGGGTGTACCGCAGCGTCGCGCCACGAATGCACCCCGATCCCGGTCGCGGTGACCAGGGTGACGACGCTGACCGCGCTGGCTCGCTCCGATGACGCCGTGCGCGCCCGCGACCACTGACTGCAGCTGGTCTGCACGTAGTTCAATCGCCAGGCTAGCCGCAGCAGTGATCGCTCGCTCGCACGCACGAATGTGGCGAAGTCTGCGTCGTCAGCTGCCAAGGTAGGCCTCCCATCGGGTCACCCGGTAAACGCAGCTCGCGTCTCATAGGTTGTCAGCCCAACACAGGAAAATAAGGTTCGCCTACCATGGAGCCGCTCGTTCTGATCAGCGGTTTCAGGCCCCGGACGCAGAAACCTCGCGGCTGGGGCGCCCGGCATCCCCCCGTCTTCACAGAGGGGGACAGGTAGCCGGAAATTCGCGCCCGGATCGTTATGGCCAGTTCGGTGCCGACTCGAGGTTTGCTCGTTCAGTTTGCGAATCCAAATTTCGCATCCCGGCTGTCGTTGACCCATGCGTGTCGGGTCTCATCGACCAAGAGAAGGCGGACCGCTGCCGATGGCATCGTGCTTGGAGTTGGTCGAACTCTTCCATGCTGCGGGCATAGGTGTAGCCCGTGATGAAGTTGTTTGGCCGCAGTAGTGAAGATCGCCGACAGGATGATCCTGTTTCGCCGAATCGTTGCTATCGCTGGCGAGGTCGATGTACGAAGTACGCACGTTCGTTTGACATTATTAGATGAGTCCGGCGAGCGCGATTGGCTGGGCTCATCTAATAATCGGCGGTATAAGTCGACCGATCATCGACTCTTGCTATTTCCCGTGATCAATGGCGCACGTTACGCGATATAAGCTAAACATGAAAGGTCGCCAGCTTGTTTTTGCAGAATAGCAGCGACGAGTTAGCGGTCAATATTGCGCTCTAAGGTGGGCCCGCAAACGGAAATCACAGTGCGGGCCCACCTTAGAAAACGGATGCTGCTAGAGGACTAAAGTGTAGCTGGTGTCGACCCAGCCTGGTGACGTGCCCGGCTTAATCTCTTGAAAAGAAAGTTGCGTAAAGTAGTAGTGTCCTTTAGTGCCAGTAAATGCTGGTAAAGTGATGTGCTGGTAGCCGGTGTAGCCAGCTGATGGCCCGTACTGGCCGTACACCGGATGCCACGCACCGGTGCTGGAGTCCTTGACCAAGGCAAACGTGGTGACGTGGTAACCGGCGTTGAGGTGCAAGTAGAAATCGCCTTTTACGGTCGTGCCAGAGGCGGAGATGCACGCATTCACACTACCGAAGTTGTAGGTCACAAGCGGCTTGCAACCCCCTCCGGCGCTCGCGGGGCTACTAGCAAGCGCGCTTGTAGCCGGCGCGACCAATGTAGCTGTAGCTGCCATGGCCAACGCGGCCAACGTTCCTCGACGGTTAGATAGCACAGAAATCTTGCCGAACATGATTTAGCTCCCCTGTGTAGAGATCTATCAAGATGATCGTGGATAAATATTGACCCTGTCAATTATCCACCGTGGCGGTGCGGAGAATAGCCGCACATATAAATCTTACCTTGTTTTAAATAACCACCTCCCCGTCCCTCCGTGGAAACTGACAGAGGTGATGCTACACCTCGTTGGTCAAGTCATGCGAACCCATTTCGCGGTCAAGATCGATATGGAGGGATTCTGCACGTCAAGGTCGCAGGCGACACGTCTTTTAGGCGGGCTGGTATTGATGACTCTGTCTTTGTTGTCGCCTTCAATAGATCTGTTAATGCTCGGCGCGACGCTGGGCATCGAGAGCGACGTAGAGCTCCGGTGGATCCCATCGGAGGATGCGATCGGGTGGCAGATGTGGTAACACCGTCTCGCGTGTTGTTGGGTGGGGTGACCCGGAACGAAGCTCTCGGGCGTTCGATCAAGCCACTGCAGCTCTAGCAAGACGACAGGCTTCGGTTAGCGTTACGTCATGGACGAGGTGCGGATCGACGAGCAGGGGCGGCCTGAGCCGCCACAGGAGGGCGACGAGGCTGCGACGCTGTTGGGCTTCCTGGACTTTCAGCGGGCGACGCTGGAGTGGAAGTGTCGAGGGCTGAACGATGAGCAGTTGCGGGTTGCGCTGTCGCCGACGTCGATGACGCTGGGCAGCATTCTCAAGCACCTGGCCTACGTCGAGGATTATTGGTGCACTGAGGTGGTCGGTGGTGAGCAGACCCCGCAGCCGTGGGCCGGTGCGGATTTGGACGCCGACCCCGATTGGGAATGGCACAGTGCGGTCGATGATTCTGGTGATGAGCTGCGGGCTTTGTGGGCCGAGCGGGTTGAGCGATCTCGCGCCGTCGTCGCCGCCCGGCTCGGCCACGGTGCTGTCGAGGCGCTCAGTGTTGCGCATTCCGCGTGGGGCGGCCAGGGGCGCGTTTCTTTGCGGTGGGTGTTGGTGCATCTGATTGAGGAGTACTCCCGTCATAACGGTCACGCAGACCTAATCCGCGAGTCGATCGACGGTCAGACGGGCGAGTAACTCTCATCTTGATGGCCACAGTTCTTACTGGCCACCACTGGCATGGCTACCTGGTGGACGTCGTCGCGCGGGTGCGTTGCAGGCCGGGTATGAGCGCGATCGAGATGATGAGCGATAAGCAGCCCATTATTCCGATCGCGATGGCAGCCCCGGATCTTTCGGATCCGAATGCTTGGGCGAGGCTGCCGGCGAGTATTGCGCCGATGCCTTGCATGGCTAGTAAGCCGGTGCTGTTGAGGCCGAATACTTGTCCACGCGACGAAGGATCGGTTCGGGTGATGAGTCGCTCCTGCAGCGGCAGGCTCGCCGAATATCCCACCGAGGCAACGAAACCTAGCGCCGCGGCCAGCGGTAAAGATGGTTCAAAGAGGAATGCTAGATAGGGAACCGCGAGGAGTATTCGTAGTGGTTCGATCAATGCGTCTCGCAGTCGCTCCTTCACAAAACGGCCGATGAGGACGTCGCCTAATAACATGCCAGTGGCCGTCGCGGCATAAAGATATCCCGCGCTACGTCCGGCGAAGGGTACAAACAGTGCCTCGCAGCCGACGATGAAACCGTTGGGCACCCATAGGGCCAGGAATACTGGACGTAAAAGTGGAGATCCGAGTAATTCATGGTTGATCCGCCGGGTGCGTCGAATTACCGTACCTTCGGTGGCTCGCGGTGGATGATTACCGATCCGCAAACGCAGGAGTACAAGCGCGGTTGCGGCGGCTATTGCGGCGCAGAGAAACAGCGTGGTCGCGCTGATCCGTAGGAGTAGTAAGCCGCCGAGTCCGTAGCCGGCGATCTGCATGACGCCGACCGCGATGTTCAGTGTCGATCGACCGAAGACAAAGCTGCCTGCCGGCAAGATGTCTGATACGAGTGCGAGCATGCTGCCGCCGGTGGCTGACATGACGATCCACGGCAACGCAAGGAAGACGAATCGAAGCCACCAGGTCAGGCCGGGTAATGCCTGCAATAGGTCAGCGCCGCATGTCGTCGCCGCGACAGCGACCAGCGCCTGCCGAGGTCGCATGAGATCCGACGCCGAGAGCAAAAACCATGACGCGACTAGCCGGATGAGTGGACCGCCGAATATTGCCAAGCCGGTGAGGATAGGCGACCCAGTCGCGGAGTAGGTGATTGTCCCCAATGCGAGGCTGCTGATCGAGGAAGCGGCGACGTTCAGGCATTGCGCGGCGAAGAGCGCGCGGAACTCGCGTACAGAGAGCAGTTCGCGATAAGTCCGCATGCACGCCATGCTGCAAGACAAATCTCGGTGGGTCTAATGTTTCGCGTGGAGGCGAAACATGGGTACCTGGCAGATTACGGCTGATGTGCTTGCGCGCACGCGTTTCTTGGTGTCGCCAAAAGCTGAAGCGGTTGCTGCCCTCGAAGCTTTGGGGCAGCCTCGAGACCCGAGCGAGCGGGCCTTTCAAACCGCGCACGGCGAGGCTTTTCAGGTGATGCTTGATACCTATCCGCTACGACGTGCCGTATTAGAGCGCAGTATGCGCCCGCGTCGAGGAGGGCAGTCGGGATGGATTGCGGATTACCTCGCCGTCCCACCGCGCGGGCCGGCTGTCACCATCGAAGAGGAGCTGGCCGTCCTTGCTGAAACGCCGGATTCAGAGTTACGTCGTGATCTCGAAGAAACCAGTCGGGTAGCGCTGCCACGGCAGCTTCGAACCGCGCCGCTGACTGAAGCGGCCGTCGGCTTGCTGAGCTGGGTGTGGGCTCATACGGTCGAGACCGATTGGAAACGCCGGGAGCGCATCCTTCGCGCGGACATCGTCGCGCGCACAGCTCGTCTTGCCACCCATGGCTGGGCATCGATTCTGCACGATCTTGGGCGCGACCGAGAATGGGTTGGCGACGGTTGCTTGCGAATCAATCGTTACAACTTGCCATCCCGAGTGCTCCCGCCCGATGCCGACTTGTGCTTCGTACCGGTTCTGACGCGGGCGAGCTGGGTCGGATGGGAAGAGCCCATCAGCTACGCGATTTACTACCCTGTCGGCGGACGCCTCGCCACTATCGACGTCCAACGTCGTGGCGGCCTGACCAAGTTGGTCGGCGCCAACCGGGCGATGCTGCTGCGATTGCTGAACGAACCCACGAGTACTAGCCATCTTGCGGCCCGAACTCAGCTGCCACTGGGATCAGTCGGCAATCACTTGAAGGTGCTGCTCGACGCAGGCGCGGTCGTGCGCCGCCGCTCGGGAAGAGACGTGCTCTACTGGCGCACGCCGCTGGGCGACGCACTTACCGCTGCGGACGGAATGTGACGTACATGAGGTGCCGGCCATCAACGTTGGGGTCGACGACAGGGCGGCAGGTGTAGCGGTTACGCGGGCGGTAGGGCGCTTTAAGTGATCCAGATCTGGTCGACGGGAGCTCTGAGCCTCCGAATTGGAGGGGGTTAAGCCTCCGATTTGGAGGGCCCCTACAGGTACGGGCAAGCATCACTTACGGGTAGATCGACGAGGGCACCCGGCCGCGCTGACGGCTACTTCTCGTTGCGAAAGCTGAGCGGTCGAGTCAAGCGACCCTGTCGGCTCGCCGACACTATTGATATGCGTGACAATGCGGGTATGCGTATTCCGTTCTCCCGGCTGGGCCGGGGAGCCTCGGCGGTGCTTACCGCCGTCGCGGTCGTCCTCGTGTCTATCACTGCCGCTATGTCCACTTCTGCCACAGCCGCTGTTCCAGCGCCGACCCGGCTGAGCGTCCCGACGACCGTGGAGAACGTGAAATACGGCGGCACCGCCGGGTTCGCGGCTCGGCTGACCGTTGCGGCTAATGGCGCGCCGCTGCCGGGTGGTCGGGTCTATTTGCAGCAGTGGGTGGTGAACAGCTGGCGAAGCGCCGGGTCGGTCGTCACGAACGCGGACGGAGTCGCGACCGCTTATGCCACCGGGCTCACGACATCGCGACTGTGGACGTTGTATTGGCCAGGAAACGCGCAATTCCCGGCGTCTCGAACCGCGTACGTGACCGTGTATGTCGCGGCGCAAGTGAAGCCGGCCCCGGTGCGGCTGACGTTCTACTATCCGTGGTTTCCCGATGGGCTCGATCACCCGGGCAGTAATTATCACCCGAGCGATGGGGCATATTCAACCGCCGATCCGGCCGAAGACACTAAGCAAATCGCCGAGATGCGTTACGCCGGCCTCAACGGTGCGATTTTCTCCTGGGAGGGGCAGACCGACGCATTCAGTCTGCGGCTATCGACCGAAATCGCGGCCGCGCACGGCACGCCATTTCGCTGGTCGGTGTATTACGAGCCAGAAGGCCAAGGCAACCCGTCGGTCACCCAGATCCAGTCTGACCTCAACTATTTGTACGCCCGCTACGCAAGTGATCCGAACTGGCTGCGCATTAATAATAAGCCGGTTATTTTCGTCTGGCCGGACGCGTCCGATAACTGCTCGATGCTCGCTCGATGGGCCGCCGCCAACTCTGATCACCGCTGGTACGTCGTACAAAAAGAGATCTATACGCAGCCCTATCGATCATGCGTGAATCAGCCGGATGCCTGGCATGAGTACGCCCCGGCAAACCGGGTCGCGGTAACGCCGTGGTCGTACTCCGTCTCGCCCGGATTTTGGCGCAAGGGCGAAGCTGCCCCACAACTGGCTCGGTCAGTGAGTGCGTTTGATACCGCGGTGAAAGCAATGAAGGCGTCTGGTGCCCAGTTCGAGTTAGTCACCACCTGGAACGAGTGGATCGAAGGAACAGCGATCGAGTCGGCGAGTGAGTGGGCTAGCCCGAGCGGATACGGTGCGTACGTCGACGTCCTACACAACGAACTCGGCAGCCAGTAGCGCGGTGGACCCAGCCAATAAAGTGGCCGTGGATATCGGAACACGGTGTGGATATCGGAACACAGTGTGTTGTGGTGAACGCGACTGGCGTGGCAGGCTAGAAACATGTGTCGCAACATCAAGGTTCTCAACAATTTCGAGCCGGCTGCCACCGATGACGAGGTGCGTGCCGCTGCTTTGCAGTACGTCCGGAAGGTCAGCGGCTCAGCAAAGCCGTCGGCAGCGAACGAGGCTGCTTTTGCTACGGCGGTTGACGAGATCACCCGGGTAACGCGGCGATTGCTCGACGTCCTCGTCACAGCTGCTCCGCCACGTGATCGTGAGACCGAAGCGATCAAGGCCCGAGAGCGCAACGAGAAACGTTTCGGATCGGTCGGTACCGCGACGGGCTAGCGCGTTAGGTTCATTCAACAGGCGGCGGTGGTTAATGTGCTGAGCCGCTGTTTGGTCAGGTGGCCGAAACCGGTGCCCAGCGTTCCAAGGTGTCGGCGAGCCGGTCCACGATAATGGGCTTGGGGAGATAGTCATCCATACCGGCCGCGAGGCAGCGGGCCTGGTCTTCGGTCGTCGCGGTAGCGGTGATCGCGATGACAGGTACGCGCGGTCCGTCCGTGCTTTGAGCGCGTAGTTTGCTGGTGGTGGTGAAGCCGTCCATGACTGGCATCTGACAGTCCATCAAGATCGTCGCGTAAGTATTGCGGGTGACCGCGTCAAGGGCATCGGCTCCGCTGTGTGCGGTGTCGCTGCGATAGCCAAGCAAGGTAAGCATCCGGGCCAGAATCAACGCGTTAATCTCGTTGTCTTCCACGATAAGAATCCGTGGTCCTTGGGCTACTGATGCCGTGTCTTGCTCGAGAGGCGGTAGGCCGGTGAGTTTCGGCCTGCTATCGATGAACCCTGGGTCGTGTGGTCGAGGCGTCTCCAATGGCGCGGTGAACCAGAAAGTGCTTCCACCTTCTGGGTTGGGTATGCAGCCAATATCGCCTCCCATCAGTCGAATAAGGCGATCAGAGATGGCTAAGCCCAGGCCGGTGCCACTAAATCGGCGGGTATTAGATAGGTCAACCTGAGTGAAATCTTGAAAGAGTCGGGGAATGTCATGGTCGGCAATACCGATTCCGCTGTCGGTTACCGTGCAGCGGATGGTGACCGTGGTAGCCGACCGAGTAAGGACCGCCACGTTGATACGGACCTGGCCTTCGTCGGTGAACTTCACCGCGTTTCCGACTAAGTTAGTAACAACTTGACGAAGCCGCACGGGGTCACCGACAACGATGGCTGGCAGGTCGGGCTCGGCGTCCAGGGTTAGTTTTAAGCCTTTTCCGAACGCCTGCGGGCTGAGCATAGTGACGACCTCGGCGATCATCTCGCGTAAGGCGAAGGGGGAATTGTCGAGGTCGAGGTGGCCGGCCTCGATCTTGGAGAAATCCAGTACGTTATTGATCACCGCGAGCAGAGTTTGACCAGAGCTGGCGAGGATGTTGACATAGCCGCGCTGCTCGCCGGTGAGGTCGGTAGTTGCTAGCAGGTCCGCGGCGCCGATAACTCCGTTCATCGGCGTCCGGATCTCGTGGCTCATATTGGCCAGAAACTGAGATTTCAATCGAGACGCTTCCATCGCCTGGTCGCGAGCTGTGCTGAGTTCGCGAGTGCGTTCTTGGACGGTCAGCTCGAGATGGTTATTAGCCTGCTGAAGTTGGGCGAGCAGATCTTCGTTGGCAACTCGAAGCCGGTGTTGTTCCAATCGCGTCTGCACGACCTTGATGAGTTCGTTGGGGGGCACTGGTTTCGTGAGGTAATCATCGACGAGGCCGACTGCCGCGATGGCGGTGTCGGTCGATACATAACCAGTCAGCAATACGACCGGCAGTAGCGGTGTCCGCGCCTTGAGTAAGGCGGCTAATTGCAGACCCGACGCGTCAGGTAGGCGTTGGTCTAACACGACGAGGTCGGGATTGCGCTGGTCGCACCAGCTGGTTGCCTCGTTTGCCGACCCAACACCGCACGCGTCGATGCCGGTCATGTTGAGGATGTCGCACAGGGTGTCTTGCAAGCCGCGATCGTCGTCGACGACGAGCACGGTGCCGGTCAGCCGCGCGATGCCGGGAACAGGCAACGCGGGCGCGGTCACGCCGCGCTCTCCGAGGCCGATGCCACCAAGGAGAGAAGCCTCCGCACCGGAAATGGTTTGTGCAAAATCGCGAAGGCATTCGCGGCCACAGCCGCGCGGAGTCGCTCTTCGAGCGCGTACGCCGTCATCATGATGACCGTCGGCGGTGGTGGTTGAAGTTCTTCTAAAACGGTGACACCGTCTCGCTTGGGCATTTGGACGTCCATCACGACGATGTCGATATTGCCGGCCCGCAAGGCTTCCAGGGCCGCGTCACCGTCAATCGCCGCGCTGACGTCGTAGCCGACAGCTTCGAGGATATCGACGAGCGTCTCCCGCATGCCGGGCTCGTCATCGACGACGAGTACTCGGAATTGCCGAGCGGAATCCATCACCGAGATATTCCGACTTCCGCTCGGGTCAGTGGCAACGCCATGATCGCTGTACATCCCTCGCCCTCCTTTGACATCATCGTGAGGGTCCCGGAATGTGCTTCGACAATCCGTTTGCTGACGGCAAGTCCTAGGCCAGTTCCCTTAATTTTCAAGCTGAAGAACGGTTCGAACACCTGCGCTCGAGTATGTTCGTCCATGCCGATGCCGGTGTCGGTAACCACGACTTCGACGGTGTCGTCGACAATTCGCGCACCGAGTCGGACCACGCCGCCGCCGGGCATTGCTTCGTAGGCATTGGTGAGCAAGTTCAAGATGACCTGCCGAATCTGGTCGCGGTCGGCGCTGACCGGCGGGACGATATTGCCGTCTTGTTCGACTCGAAGCCCGGTCGCTGGTGGTGCCACCGTGACGGCCTCGGCAAGCAGTTCGGCGAGATCGACCGAGGTTGGGTTCGCCGTCCGTGGGCGGGAAAACTCAAGTAGGTCGGACACAATAAGGGTTGCCGCGGATATCTCCCGGTCGGCCGCGTCTAGCTGCCGCCGGAGTTTCTCATCGGCATTTGCCGAAACCGCGCCACGAATGAGATACATCGAGTTAGTCAACACGCCGAGCGGGTTTCGCAGTTCGTGGCCGACGGTTGCGGCCATCTGACCGAGAGCGGCCAGACGTTCATTAGTAACGAGCGCTTGCTGGGTTTGTTCAAGCTGTGTGACCGATTCTCGGAGTTCCGCCGTCCGATCGGCAACCAGCGAAAGCGCGTAGTCACGGCGACGACTCACGCCTTCGACGACGATGGTCATCGCGATGCCAATGAGCAAAACAGCCAGCAATAAAATCTTCGGGACATTGCTCGCCAATGTGCCTGACAGGGGTTGCCGTGCGCTGGCAACGACGAGCCAGGTGCTGGCGCCGACGATTATTGGGCTGCGGGCGGTCCGGCCGTCCAAAGGCAGGTCGCTGGTGGTACTCAGCAGTAGCTTTCCGGCGATCGGCTTGGTGCCGACGTACAAGGCGGCGTTTAACTCGTGGAATGGTTCGGATTTGGTGAGCGGGGTCGGTTTGGCTGGGTCGACTGGTGCCTCGACATAGACAACGGTGCCTGATGCCGTAAGGGGTGGTCCGATGGCGGCTCCGAGCCGCGATTGCCCGGCAGTCGATCCCTGAAACAACGTGGTGTTCACCTTCGCGCCAGCCGATTGAATAAGTGCCATCCGTGGGCCGGATATCGTCTGGCCGGGCTTGAGTGCCGGACCCGCCGCAGCCTGCACTGTCCAGGTTGACCCGTGCCGGACTATGAGAGCGATCGTCTCTGTTGAAGGCGGCGTGATCTGGCTCTGAGCGAGGCGTGTGAACGACGCCGGAGTCTGCTGGGCAGCCGTTGCAAGCGCTACCAGTGAACCTTGCAAAGCCGTGCCGAGCGCGCTCGACAGCAGCTCGCCGACCTCCGCTGTCCGCTCCGAGAGCAGTCGCTGTTCCTGATCGCCAGAAATCCGATTCGCTCCGACGTACAGGCCAGCTGCCGCTACCACGAAGATGGAGAGCACCATTGCGGTGAGACCCCGTACCCGCAGTAGGTGGCGGACGTTGGCTGATTCGCGCTTAGGCGCCATAACACCCCCAAACAGGGCATCTCGCCACTAGTGTGGCCGAGATGGATCATCCAGCTCTTCGGAGCAACACAATCTCACAACAGGCACCAAAAGTGAATACTCAATGTGATGATATGTCCACAGGCCGTTATCACAAGGCGCAGTTTGGCGCTGCCGAGACACGGTCGGCCCATGATCACGACTGATCGTCAGGCGAAAGCCTGGACTCAGGATGGGCTGTGGGCCTACGGTCACCTAGCGGGCTTGGACTGCGAAATCGCCCTCGAACTTCCGTGGTAGCAGGCAACCTCCGCAGTGCCAGGCCAGAAAACCACGCCATGGCGAGAACGTACGGCCAGAACGCAACCGGTACGAGGCGAAACGCTGTGACACCAGAGCATGACAGCGCGGCACGAGACGCGCATGACCGAGAGGGGGCGTCGTGGTTCGAGAGATGCGCGTGGCTCCACGGGCGGATACCGGTGGTGCGGTGACCAACGAATTCGGCGGTATCGGTGATGGTGTTAGCGCGCGCCGGTGGCGGGCGCTCGAACAGTTCGAAGATGCCAGGGTAGTGCTCGTCGATGATGAGCCGGCGAACTTGGCGCTGTTGCGCAACCTGCTGTCGCGCCAAGGACTTCGTCATCTCTATGAAGTTGGTGACGGATCTGACGCGCTAGCTCGGATTGCCGAGGTCGACCCCGACCTGGTGCTCTTGGACCTACATATGCCTGGCATCGACGGCTACGCGGTACTTGCCGAGCTACGAGAACGAGCGGCGGGCTCCTATCTCCCTGTTTTGGTGCTGACCGCAGATACCACTCGGCAAGCGATCGAACGTGCGTTAGACCTAGGTGCCCGCGACTTTCTCACTAAGCCGTTCGATATTATCGAGGCCACTCTGCGGGTTCGTAACTTGCTTGAAACCAAAGAACTGCACACCACGCTTCGACATCACAATTTGCATTTGGGCCGTCAAGTCTGGGACTACCAGCGAGCCGAGGAATCTGAGCGCGAAGCGCGCCAAGTTATCGTCGACCGGATCGAACAGGTGCTGTCTGCCGGCGACGTCACGATGGTCTTTCAGCCGGTCTTCGAGGTGGAGAGTGGTGCGGTTGTCGGCTGCGAAGCGCTGGCTCGCTTTCCACGTGATGTGACGCGCGGTCCTGATCGGTGGTTCGCCGACGCTGACGATGTAGGGCTTGGCACGCAATTAGAAATGGCTGCGGTGCTAGGCGCGCTGGAATGTCTCTCCGAGCTGCCTGACCCGCTGTTCTTGGCCATTAATGTATCTCCGGCGACCGCGATGGCACCCGAACTCCGCGAGCTACTCGGACAAGCCGATCGCGGCAGGATCGTGCTGGAACTTACCGAGCATGTCTCCGTCGAGGACTACGGCGCGATGCGCGACGGGCTGGCTATCTTTCGCGACAATGGGGTACGGCTGGCTCTTGACGATACCGGCGCCGGATATGCCGGCTTCCGTCATCTCATCGGTCTCAACCCGGATGTCATTAAGCTCGACATTTCACTGACTCGCGATATCGACCATGACGTGGCTCGACGTGCGCTCGCGGCAGCTCTGGTCAGCTTTTCCCATGATGTTGGTGCCAAGGTCATCGCCGAAGGCGTCGAGAATTCAGCCGAGCTAAGCACGCTGTTGGATCTGGGAGTGCCTTGGGTGCAAGGGTTCTATCTGGGTCGTCCGCAAGAACTAGCGAATATCGTGAAAATGGCCGGAGCTACTGTCTGAGCCGTCTGAAACAGCGGCGATGTCACCCTGTTAGCTGAAGAGCGACGACCGAAAGGGTCCCCGGTGTCGGATCGGGTCATAGAAGATCAAGTCCGCCAGCTTGCCGAGGCCTTAGATGTGGCATTGCTTTTGCGTGAAGTAGAGCCAGCTCGCTACGTCTACGTTAGTGCCGGATTCGAGCGGATTTTCGGCCGTCCGGTAGCCGCCTTACTCGACGACCCAACCGCGCTGATCGCATTCGCGCATCCCGACGACCGCGATATCGTTGCCGCGCGCGCGGCCGACCTTTCCGTCGAATCGACGCCAGAAGTTGAGTGGCGTGTTGTGCGTCCGGACGGTTCGATCCGCTGGGTGCGGGCCAAGAGGGCATTTGTGGCGGCCAGTGTTGGTCAGCCGGATCGTATTGCCGGATTCCTTGAAGACATCACTGAACGGAAGGCAGCTGAAACAGCTCTTGACCAAAGTAGAGAGTGGTTCGACGCGCTTAGCGACGCGGTGCCGATCGGGTTCGCTATCCGCGACGCTGAGACCCGCGACTATGTGTACGTCAGTTCTGCTTATGAGCAGATTTTCGGCCGGCCTCGTCAAGACTTCTATGACGATCCGGCGGCCAGCTTCTCCCTGACCCACCCAGATGACCTCGCCATCCTCGGCGAAAGTGTTGCCATGGCATCGAGCGGTGAGCCGTGGAGCTATGAGGGTCGGATCATGCATCGCGACGGCAAAGTGCGTTGGCTCCGTGGATACCAGGTTGGAACTTCTGGTGCCGGATCAACGCGGCGATGGTTAGCGAGCACCGTCGAAGATGTCACTGAGAGGCGCGCCAAAGAGGCGCAGCTGCGCTGTCTTGTCGACGCCAATATCGTCGGCGTGATGATTGCCGATCAAGAGCGTGTCATCGACGCGAATGACCGCTACTTACAGATCGTTGGCTATACCCGCTCCGACTTGGCTGAAGGGTTGCTGAGTTGGCGAAAGATGACACCCCCCACTTGGCTGGCGGTAACGACGGCGGCCGCCAACGATGTCGAAGAACGGGGCGCGTGTGCCCCCTATGAGAAGGAGTTCTTTCGCAAAGACGGCAGCAGAGTTCCGGTACTTATCGGCAGTGCGCTCTTGGAGCGCGAGCCACTCACCTTTAGCTCCTTTGTCCTCGACCTTAGCGAGACCAAGCAGGTCGAGTCAGCGCTTCGGCAGGCCGAAGCCGACGCACAGCGAGCCAATGAGGCAAAGAGTGCCTTTCTGTCACGGATGAGCCATGAGCTGCGTACGCCTTTGAACGCGGTCATTGGTTTCGGTCAGCTACTGACGCTCGATAAACTCAGTGCTGATCAGCGAGAGTCCGTCGATCAGATTCTCAAAGGCGGTAACCATCTGCTCGCGTTGATTAATGAGGTGCTGGATATTTCCCGCATCGAAAGTGGTGAACTGCGGCTCTCCCTGGAGCCGGTCAAACTCGCCGACGTTGTCGAAGAGACAATCGCGCTTGTTCGTCACCTCGGGGGCGTTCGGCATGTCACTATTACTGACCGTTGCCCGCCGGGTTGCGACGCGCACGTTCGCGCTGACAGACAGCGAATAAAGCAAGCGGTATTGAATCTGCTCTCTAACGCGATCAAATACAATAACGAATACGGGCAGGTGGAGTTGGAATGTGCTCCGGTGAGTCCGACCAGAGTCCGGTTGATTGTCTCTGACACCGGCATCGGTATCGCCGAAGCTCACATGGGCAGGCTGTTTGCCCCGTTCGATCGCCTCGGCGCGGAGCAGACTGACGTCGAGGGGGTTGGGCTCGGGCTAGCGTTGACCAGGCGACTCGTCGAGGCGATGGGGGGCACTATCGGCGCGACCAGTGTGGCGGGGGAAGGCAGCACGTTTTGGATTGAACTCGAGACAGCGACAGCTGACCCCAACGCCGGGCTTGCGGTAATACCGCCGCCGGAACCAAACCCGATCACACCGGCGCGGCACGTCACGGTTTTGTATATCGAAGACAACCTCGCCAATGTGCGGCTCGTCCAACGGATTCTGGCTCAGCGCGGCGACATCGAAACGATCGTCGCCATTCAGGCGAGCCTGGGCTTGGAACTCGCGCGTGCTCACCTGCCCAACCTGATTCTGCTCGACTTGAACCTGCCTGACATGCCCGGGGTCGAGGCGCTGCGTCGACTCCGGGCCGATCCGGTGACGGCATCGATTCCGGTCGTGGTTATCAGCGCGGACGCGACCGCCGGCCAGATTTCCTGGTTACGCCAAGAAGGCGCTGTCGACTACTTATCCAAGCCGTTCGACATTAAACGATTTCTGGACATCGTCGACAACCACACTGGTGTTGCCGGCAATCACACAGGTGCGGCCAGGCCTTCTGATGAGGCACCCAGCTCGGCCGGTAGGTCGCGGATCGATGTCGAGGTGTCGTCGATTGATCGACCTTTAGCTGTCTTGGACCCCAACGTTGTCGAGTCTTTGCGCGAACTCGCTGCCGGGGCTCAGGCGGTCGAGTTTGCCCGCACGGTAGAGGTTTTTCTCGAAGACTGTCGTTCGTTGATCGTGACAATATGCGCGATGGCGACCCGAAACGACGCGCGAGGCCTCGGGACGGCGGCACACAACCTACGTGGCACCGCTGCCAACTACGGTGCGCTGCGACTAGCTAAGACAGCGGCCGAACTCGAAGTAATCTCCGATACCGGCGACCTGGCTGGTATCGCCGAACTGATCGGCGACCTGGACGGACAGTTCATCGAGGCAGCGGCGGCATTGCGTGCTGAGTTTTCGCGGTAGCCAGCTGGAAGCGGTGGCCCGGGCAGTGCCCGGGCCACCGCTTGCGTCGATGCATCGATCGTTCAGGTCCAGGTGGTATCGCGCATCGTCGTCCTCCTCTCCGGGGGGAAGTCGAGCGGAAGCTCGGACTGCGGAGTGGTGGTACTGGGACCTATTCAAGATCAGCGGCGGCCAATTGGCTACCTATTACGAACACTGATTGAGTACCCATTGCGAGAGGCAAGACACGTACCGTGACATTCGGCAATACTGGCCGGGTAAGATGAAGCAATGTTGTCCGGTTCTGGTCTTCGTGACCTGTTGCCTTAAAGCAGGCTGAAGGGAACGTGAGTGATCAAGACACCTAGGTTGTGGGCGGTCTGGCAATTGCCACTCGCGGCCCGCGCCCTCGTGCTCATGGTGCCTGTTCTTTACCTTGCGACTGTCTTCGTCAGCGCGATGACAGTTCATCTCAATGGGCGCGACATCGCGACAGCGTTAGTGTTCGCCATCGCATCGATGGTCAGCGTCGAGGTTTCGATGCGCCTGGCCTGGCCGCGTACCCGCGGCGATCTGATCAGCAGCGACGGCCTTAGCGTGTGGATCTTGCCGGTGGCGTTGCTGCTGCCGCCTTTTTATGTCGCGGTCATGGTTATCGTGCCGCGCGCCTACGTGCACTTTCGGGTCTGGCGCGCGCAGCCGATGAAGTTCGTCTATAGCACCGCGACATTGGGTCTGGCTTATGCCGCGGCTGCCGAGATGCACTATCTCGTCGCGGGTACGTCGTCCTCTCAGTGGACGACTAACCAGCTAATTGGTGGTGTCCGACCGGTGGTCGCGTTGGCCGTTGCGATCGCGGTGTGGTGGATCGGACACAACCTGCTGATCTGCGCGGTGGTCGCCCTCACTGCTGGCCGCGCCGCTGTTCTCACGTTTGTCCGCAACCTCGAAACCCATGTCGCCGACGTGGTAGCGATTTGCTTGGGTATTGCCGCCGCCGTGCTCTGGGCTATTCGTCCTGTCGCCGCCGCGCTGCTCGCGCCGCCCGTGCTGCTGATGCAACATCAGCTCTATAGCGGTTTGCGCCAGGCGGTGCGTCGCGACCTTTTGACTAACGTTTCCAATCCACAATTCTGGCGTGCGGCGGCGGGTCGGGCGGTCGACCGAGCGTGGGCCAGCGGTTCGTTATTGACCGTTCTGGTGATCGACCTTGACCACTTCAAAGTCATCAATGATCAACATGGTCACCTGGCTGGCGATGACGTTCTCGCCGCGGCCGCCCGGAGTATCGCGGCGGCGCTGCGGCCGGGTGACCTCGTCGGTCGTCTTGGCGGTGAGGAGTTCGGCGCCGTGCTACTGGGTCTGAACCTGCATGATGCGGAGCGCGCCGCCGAACGTGTCCGCGCACACATTGCCAGGGTCAGAGTGAGGTCCGATAACGGTGCCTGGATCAGTATCACCGCGTCAGTCGGAGTCGCGGAGCTTTCGGTCAACGGCACCAGCATCACCGAACTTATCGCCGCGGCTGACGCCGCTATGTACGCGGCGAAGGCCGCAGGCCGCAACGCCGTTCGGCTCGCCACATCCAAGCCGGATCAGCTCATCGATCTTGCGTACTACGAGCAAAGTCTGGGCGACGGCCGCGAGAGCCTGGCTCCGAGTTCGTAGCACGATAGGTCGTCAGGAATCTGGCATCCTGTTTCTCGATGAGCCAGACATCCCTGCCGGTGCGCAGTTTCAAGTTACGTCGCGGAAGAATTACGGCGGGGCAACAACGGGCTCTCGACACGTTGTGGCATCGCTACGGAGTCGACCTTGGTGGCGGCCCGCTCGATCTGCCGGCAATCTTTGGCCGGGTCGCTCCGGTCATTCTCGACATCGGCTTCGGCATGGGCGAGACGACGCTTGCGATGGCGGCGGCCGACCCTGACCGCGACATCCTCGCCGTTGATGTACACACGCCGGGCGCCGGCGCGTTGCTGCACGCCGTCCATGAGCAGGGTGTGCGCAATGTCAGGGTGGCAGTCGCCGACGTCCGCGACGTTCTCGCCGCGATAGCCAAGCCCGGTTCGCTTGACGAGATTCGCGTCTTCTTTCCCGATCCGTGGCCCAAGGCAAAACACGGCAAAAGGCGCCTTTTGGACGCCGAATTTGTGCACCTAGCCGCGATGGCGCTCCGGCCAGGCGGCATCGTGCATTGCGCCACCGACTGGACGCCGTACGCGAGGAGCATCCTCGCGGTCACCGCAGCCGAGCCACTACTGGCCAACGACTTCGGCGGCTACGCACGGCGGCCGTCGCATCGGCCGATCACTCGTTTTGAGCGGCAAGGTATGGCGAAGGGGCACGACGTCCACGACATCGTCTGCCATCGGCACGCCTGACCGGCCGGTGACCTGCCAGCTCACCTATCGGTTCACGGCACACGGTCACAGCCGGTCAGGGCTTACTCCCGCGCGACCCCCCGGCGCCCCCCTGCGGGGTGGGTACTTATCCCGAACGAGGTACTAACCCGCGCAGTCGCGGCACACTGTTGGACCGGTCGCGCTCGCCAGCTGACTGCGATGGTGCACCAGGAAACAGCGCGTGCAGGTGAACTCGTCGGTTTGTACCGGCACCAGCGGGACGATCAGTTCTTCGCCCGAAAGGTCGGCGCCGGGGAGTTCGAGCGTCTCAACGACATCGTCGTCGTCGAGGCCACCGGGCTGGCGGTCGGTTCGCGGTGCGGAGGTTAGCGCCTCCAGACTGTCAGGCTCGTCGTCGGGCTTGGTGCGGGGTGCGTCATAGTCGGTTGCCACTGGTCGAGCCCCTCCATGGAAACGGTGATAGCCGGCACATCTTCCTCTACGTGGTTCCTCGACGTGCAGATGAGTCTCAGATGCTGATACGCCCAGCGCTAGCTGGACCTCTCAGTTGCGCGTCCTGATGCCCATCGGCCAATCACGGCTCGGAATGAAGCCGTCGTCCCCGGATGAAGTATCCCTGAAGTACCTGAGAGAAGGCGGCATGACATTGCCTCGTCGAGAATCGGGGCATTATTGGCCAGCTGTCGCGGTCGGGGCGCCGCGCAGAGCGGTGAGGAGTGCCGTCCCGTCAGGGCTGCCGAGACCGGTGCAGGGGTCCCATCCAGGGCCAGCTCGATAGGCGCCGTTGTCGCCTGAGGTGATGTCACGCAGTCCATCGGTGATCGCGTACAGCGCCGGCTGCAGCAGGCCGAGTGGACGTCCGAGGGCTTGGGCTAACCGGCAGATCAGTGCGGCCCACAACGGGGCGACAGCGCTCGTGCCGCCGATTATCTGCCGGCTACCGTCGACCAGCACGTCGTAGCCGGTACGCGGATCGGCGTCAGCCGCGACATCAGGAACACCGCGCCCGGGTTTTCCAGCCTTGGTGGGCACGCCGGCGTTCGCTTGCCACGACGGCAATCCGAACGCGTCACTGATACCGCCACCGGTCGCGCCACCGGCCGAGCCGTCGTTCCACACCGTCTCGGACCTGATCGCGGCGCCGCTCGTGGTGAGGGTGGTGCCGCCGCAGGCCAACGCGTGCGGGCTGGACGCCGGGAAGTCGACGTGCGCTCCCGATGTCGCCTGATCGCCGCTGCCCGAATCGCCAGCCGCGACGGTAACAGTGGCGCCGAGGGTGGCGGCGTCTGAGATTGCGTCGTCCAATGCCGAACGAGCTTGCGGCGTCCAGGTGTCTTCGCTCTCGCCCCAGCTGACGCTGATCGCGGTGGGTGTCGGCGTCGCGTGCGCGGCGGTCGCGATCGCGTCGAGGAAACCCGCGTCGGTATTGGGTGCGAAGTAGACGACGATGTCGGCGCCTGGAGCAAGCGCTCCGGCCACCTCGATGTCGAGGAGTACTTCGCCGTCGGCGCCGTTCGGGTCTTTTCCGGCGACGTTCTTCGCGTCATCGACGCCCACCACATTGACCGTCGGAGCGCCGATACCCAGCCCACCGAAATACTCTGCCAGCTCAGCGGGCGCGAAGCCGCCGCCGAGTTCGATGATCGCCAGCGTCTGGCCGGTGCCATCGGTATCGGCTGGAAAGTTGTACGCCACCCCCAGCTGTGGCGGCGTGAAACTGGACGTCGCGGTTGCCGCGTCGGCTAAGTGATGGTGAGTTCTGGCCTGTGGTCTGTCGTCGAGGCCGAGCACGGCGACGACGATTCCGTCAAGGCTCGTTGGCACGCTCAGGCTGCCGGTGCGGTGTCGGTGGCTTATGAGCGCACCGGACGACGGATCGGTACTGGTCGCTTGCTGGAGCTCGGTGCCGAACGCTGCGGCGAGGTTGCCGATGGTGCCCGATACGCGCAATCGCCGACTTGGCGCGTCGGTTTCGTCGACCGAGAGTCCGAGTTCGGTGAGGGCGGCTTGCGTTGTCGCGACATCGGCTGGGTCGGCGCCGGCGACTGCGGCCAGCTCGTCACGACTGAGGAAGCCACCTGATGGCTGATCATCGGGCTCGCGCGGAGCATTCCGCCTGCGCAGGACGACGGTGATGCTTGCCCGCTGGTCGGGATCGGCCGGTCCACCCAGGCTCGCGCCAGCTGCCACGTTGCGCTCGCTGCCCGGTAGGGCCCGGCGTCCGGTATCGATCTTCTGTTCGCTCATGCCGGAAAACTACCTGTTACGCCACCTTTTGGCACCTGATTGATTAGACATGTCGACTGCAATTGGTCACCTTGGGAACTGCCATCGTGGCGTCCGCTTGTGACCCGCTACGGTGATTGTCTTGACATCTGTGGGAGGCCACTATGAGTTTGCTCGACAAAGCCAAGGTTGCCGCTGAGAAGGCAGCCGCGCGTGCCCAGCAGGGAGTGCAGCAGGGGCAGGCAAAAATCGAAGAGCTGCAGGAGAAGCGCAAGGCAGACGCGTTGCTGCGCGACCTCGGGGCGGCCTACTTCGCTGAGGAACGCTCCGGTGGTGACCACGAGGCCGTCGTCCGAGCACTCGCCGCGGTTGACGCGCATGTCGCTGAGAACGGCGGCCTCGACGGCACCGGCTCGGAGAAGTCTTCAGACGGAGAAACTCCGGAATCCTACGGCGAATCTCCTAGTTTCTGATCGACGTTTCTGATCGACCGCCCCGCTAAGCGCTGTCGGCCTTGCCGTCGGCGTCGTCGAAGCTAACGTCGACAGCTTCGTCTGTGCGCCGCTCTTCCACCTTGCCGTAAGCCACGAGAGCGTCTTCGTCGACCGGCGTCCGACCTGAGCCGAGGAAGGTGCGCGGCCACAGGCCACGGGCCCGGACGACGTCGGCCTCTGCGGCGTACAGCGTCAGTTGTGCCTGGAGATACAGCCATGACATGAGGCCCAGGACGAGCGCGAATGTGCCGTAGATCGCGGTCATATTTTTGACGTCGCGCGCGACGATGTAGCTGCCAGCCGTTTGTAAGGTCTGCCAGCCGATCGCGGTCAAAACCGCGCCTAGCCAGAGGTCGCGCCAGGCGACCTCCTTGGCGACGGCAAGTCGGTAGGTCAGCGAGAATACGAACACGTTGAGTACCAAGGCGACGCCGATTGCCGCGATGCGCAGACCGGCACCGATCGTCCCGGTGCCGCCGCCGAAGCCAGCCAACGTGGTGGTGGCGATGATGCCTATTCCCAGCACCAGGATGATCGCGAGAGAGCGCAGCGCATTCATCGGAAATCCGGGACGCCGGTCGTATGGCACTTCCCACACGCTGTTGAACGCGGTCTGCGCGGCGTTTGCTACCCCACGAGCGCCGAGAATGCTGCCGAGCACTCCGATCACCAACGCGAAGCCGACCTTGTTCAGTGAGTTGATATTGGCGTGCAGAGAGGTGCCAATTACCGGGAATTCCGCGAGCGCGGAATTCAAAATCCTCTTCTGCAAGTCGGGATCGCCATGAAGGGCGATCCCGAGAATGGTCACCAACACCAGTAGTAGCGGGAAGATTGCCGCCATCGCGTTCCACGCCAGGGTCGCCGCTAAGTTGCCGGCATGGTCATCGTTGAACTTCTTGACCACGGCGAGTGGAAAGCCTAGCCAGGCGTGCCTTTGTTGGTAACGGTCGAGAATGGCAGTCAGGGCTTTTGCGCGCTTCATGGATTGGGTCTACCCCATCCGACACCGTCAGCTAACCGAGGGTCTAACCGAGGTTGGGCGGCGGGGTGGCGGGAGTGGGTACGTGACTGTTGGCGGGCACACTTGTCGACGTGACTCCGTCCGAGGCGCTCGACATCGCGTGCGCGGCCCTACGTGTCGATTTGCGACGCACCGAGATTTGGACGCCCGCGACGTCGGCGGCTCTCGATGCTTCTTTGCTTGCTCGGCGATCCTGGGTCGAGGCGTGGCCTGACGGTGCTGAACACGTGCCCGGACTGGTCGCGCAAGATGTTCAGGAGTTCGTTCGAGCCGAGTTCGATCCGCATTGGCCACTATGCCCAGACCACCGCAACCACGCGTTGTTCGTCGAACCGGACCTTGGACCCGACCCGTTCTGGGTTTGCGAGGTCAGCGGTCTTCCGGTCGCGGCGATCGGCGGCTTGTAGGTCCCGGCGGCTTGCCGCTTCTGGCGGTCTGGGTTCTGGCGGTCTGCAGACCGTGATCATGCAAAGAATGGTCACTTGGGGTTGCGATAGTCACCATTCTTTGCATGATCACCATTCAACGAGGCCTCAACGAGGCGCAGGTTGGGAACGCGAGGGGTCAGGCCGGGTCGAGGACACCCTCGATTTCGAGGAAGATGTTGATTTTGTCGCTGACGACGACGCCACCGGTCTCCAGGGCCGCGTTGAACGAGACGCCGAAGTCCTGCCGGTTGATCTCAGCTTGGGCGGTGAAACCGGCACGGGTGCCGCCGTAAGGGTCGGGGCCGAAGCCGTTCAGCTCGAGCTTGAGCGGCACCTGCTTGGTGACGCCTTTGAGCGTGAGCTCGCCGTCCAAGACGAAGTCGTTGCCCTTGCTGCTGACGCCGGTGGAGCGGTAGGTCATCGCCGGGTACTTCTCGGCGTCGAAGAAATCGCCGCTGCGGAGGTGCTCGTCGCGCTGGGCGTTGTTGGTGTCGATCGAGGTGAGGTCGATGCTTGCTGTCACCGAGGAGTCGAGAGGATTGGTGCCGGTGACGATCTTGCCCTCGAACCGGGCGAAACGGCCGCGGACCTTGCTGACCATCATGTGCCGCGCGGTGAAGCCGATGTCGGAATGGACGGCGTCGATGGTCCAGCTGCCGGCGATGTAGCCGGGAATCGTTTCGATGGATGCGGAGGTCATGGCGAGCCTTCCTAGTAGATCGATGGTTGAACACTCAACTACAGACGACCCTAGCGTACCCAGATTGAGCGTTCAACTAACATGGCAAAAATTCGGTACGCTGGTTTGATGAAAGCTACGCCTACGAATGCTTCCCGGGGAACGCCTCGTTGGCTGTCTGATTCCGAACAGGCGGTGTGGCGCTCCTTTCTGGCGGCCACTCAGTTGCTGACCGATCGTCTTGATCAGGAACTGCAACGCGATGCCGGTATTCCGCACACGTATTACGAAGTTCTGGTCCAACTTTCTGAAGTTCCCGATCGCCAGCTGCGGATGAGCGATCTCGCGGCGCGGTCGATGTCCTCACGAAGCAGGCTCTCGCATGCGGTCGCTCGGCTCGAGGAGGCCGGCTGGGTTCGGCGTGAGAGTTGCGCGACAGACAAGCGTGGACAACTCGCTGTGCTGACCGATGAAGGATTAGCGGCGCTGGTCGCGGCCGCGCCCGCTCACGTCGAAGGAGTGCGTAGCCACTTGTTCGATTCGCTGACGCCGACTCAGGTTGCCCAGTTGGGTGAGATCTGTGCGACGGTGGTGTCTCATCTTCGCGAAAATGCTTCTATTGCTGGTGTAGCGAGCGTTGCCGAGATAGCTGGTACCGGCTAGCGATACTGGTTTGGCCGATGGATGCACCCGTAATCGAACGTGAAGCGTCCTGGTTGCGAAAGGTTGTGTCAGAGCTACCAGGAGGCCGAAGGTGTTTACCCCCAGTCCTATAAATCGTCGTCATCGGAAACTGGACGGTCTGGGTCTGGGCCGTGCTCTTAGTCGAAGTGGTGCGGCAACGGCTGCGGTTGCTGTGTTGGCGATTGCCGGTTGCTCGTCGAGTCATCACATGGCCGCGCCTCCGTCGAATTCTGGTTTGTCGAGCCCGGGTTTGTCGAGCTCCGGCCTGTCGAGCTCCGGCCTGTCGAGCTCCGTTCAGGCAAGCACCGGCCAGTCGAGTATTGCTCCGACAATGTCTGGAGTTGCCACGCCGGTTTCGTCACCAGTAGCGACGTCATTGCCGTCGACCTCATCGCCGGCTGCTGAGGCAACACCGAAGAATCTGGCTGGATTTCAGCCGGCGTCCGTCAGTTTTGTTTCTGCCGCGGACGGATTTGTGCTCGGCTCGACACCATGCGCCGCTTCGAGCGGCTGCGCGATTCTGGCGAAGACCGCCGACGCTGGACACAGCTGGTCGGTAGGGGGTGTGGTGCCGGCGGCGCTTACTGGTTCGGCGCCAACGGTGTCGAAAGTCAGGTTCGCCGACGCCGAAGATGGCTGGGCGTTCGGGCCGCTGTTGTGGTCGACCCACGATGGCGGCAAGACCTGGCATTCCATCGCCGAAGCAGGGGCGGTCGACGACGTCGAAGCCGCTGCCGGCAAGGTGTACGCGCTCGTCGAAGCCTGTGAAGCTGAATCGTGTTCCGGCTCGGCGAAACTGCTGCGCAGTTCAGTAACCACCGACGGATTCGCGGCGGTACCCGGCGTGGCGCTTGGCTCGACAGGGTCGATCACCTTGCACGGAACGTCGGCCTGGATCCTCACCAATAACGCGGGGCACGCTATTTACGACGTGAGCGCGAACGGCGTGAGTTGGCGCGAGGTTGTGGATCCGTGTGCCGGGCAGCCCGATGGGTTGACGCTCGGTGGAGTCGCGCCCGTTACCACTTCGTCGGTTTATCTGCTGTGTGACGGTGATCCGGGTGCGGGTAGCGAGGCCAAGGCAGTGCTGCTCTCCACCGATGGCGGCGTGCATGGCACCGCGACGCTGACCGAGCTGCCACATGGTGGCCTCGCTGGCCAGATCACGGCAGCGAGCACATCGGACGTCGCGGTGACGGCCAGATCCGGCGCCAGTTGGGTCTACCAGAGCGTCGACGGCGGCCGCGTCTGGAAGCAGCCGCTATTCCAAGGCGATGGCGGCATCGGGTATTACGACGTCGGTTTCACCACGTCGACCCAAGGCGTTGTTATTTATGGGCAGCCGGGCCAGCAGACACCGAGCCGGTTGTACATGTATCGCGGTCTCAGCGCTGGCTGGACGCCGGTCACGTTCTGATCGAGCCGGCAGGTTGGTCATGGCGCCGGGCCAGTTGTCAGTTGAGTCATACTGCCCGGATGCCGACCTCGCGTGTGATCGACCTGGGCCCAGCGAGATTGGCGCGCTGGGTGGAGGGATTTGGCGAGCGGCACGGCGAGGTCAGTTGGAATGCGATCGGCGACCGTTTGACGTTCACGGCGGCGGACGGCGCGAGCGCGGTCTGCGATACGCCATTCCCTCCGCTGCCTGTCGGTTGGGCGGAGAGTCGACCACTTGACGCGATCGTTGCGCACGCGTTGGTGCGCCGTCGGGTCGGCGTTTTGCTGGTACGGCTTGGCGGTTACGCGGTCGGAGTTTTTGACGGTGACCAGCTAACGACGTCCAAGGTGGGCTCGCGGCAGGTCCATGGCAGGTCGGCGGCCGGTGGCTGGTCGCAGCACCGGTTCGCTCGACGCCGCGAGGGGCAGGTGCGGGTCGCGCTCGATACCGCCGCCAATGTTGCGGTCACGATCCTGGCGCCCGTGGTCGGATCGCTCGACGCGGTTGTTACCGGGGGAGACCGCGCAGCGTTGGCAACAGTTCTGGCCGACGTCCGGCTCGCTGGTGTAGCGGCGAAAACGACTGCTCGTATTCTCGATGTGCCAGATCCGAGGTTAGTTGTTTTACGTCGCGCGCCTGAGTTATTCGGGTCGATCCGGGTGACATTGACCGAACCGAACTGAATGAGCTAGCTGGTCGAAGTGGCAAATATCTCGACGTCGAGAATCTCGATATCGAGCTAATGCGCGCCCACCCGGGCCATGGTCCAGCAGCGCACGATGTCGCGCATCGCGAGGATGCCGATAATCTCACCGGCGTCGAGAACAATCAGATGACGAAAGCCGCCATGAACCATCGCCTCGGCGGCTTCGTCCATCGACCATTCGGGCGCCGCGAAGACCAAATTATGTGTCTTGTGATTGGCGGCCATTTCGGTATCGGGATCCTGCCCGGCGGCGACGGATTCAAGAACGTCGCGCTCGGTGAGGATGCTCATGCCAGCCGTCTCGGGATCGACAACGACCGCGGCGCCGACGTGGCGGCGAGCCATCTGTCGGCTCACTTCGCGCAACGTATGTGTTGGTCCGACGGTGAGTACGTCGGGGTTCATGCCATCTCTTACCTGCATTGTGACCTCCACCGGTTACTTCTTATGGTGGACCTCCGCGGCCGAAGTTGATAGAGCTAAGGAGGCGTGGCTACTGGGGTCAATTAGGGCTACCGGGCGAACTGTCGGAGCACGTTTTCGTGTAGCAGGCCGTTCGTGCAGACAATGCTGCCAGCGTCCGCGCGATGTTCCGCGTCAAGGCTGGAGAATCTGCCGCCGGCTTCTTCGACGATGACGACGAGAGCCGCGACGTCCCAGATCGACACCTCGGGTTCGAAGGAGATGTCGACGGCGCCTTCGGCGACCAGCATGTGCGACCAAAAGTCGCCGTACGCGCGAGTGCGCCAAGCTTGAGTGAGAATGGCATCGAAGCCGGCGCGGCGATCGTGCCAGCCCGAGAACGACGAATACGACACCGAAGCGTCAGTCAACTCGCCGACCTTCGAGACGGCATTGCGGCGCGGCTGTCCGCCCGCGCGCGAAACCCAGCTGCCGTGGCCGCGCGCGGCCCACCACCGGTGTGCCAATGCTGGCGCGGAGACGACGCCGACCACAACCTCGTCGTCGTCCATCAAGGCGATGAGTGTTGCCCAGACTGGCACTGAGCGGACGAAGTTCTTGGTCGCGTCGATCGGGTCGATGACCCACCGGCGACCATGTGTCGCTGACGTTTCGTTGGTTGGTGCCGAGGTTTCGTTCGTTGACGTCGACGAGGCTCCGAATTCTTCGCCGACCACAACATCGTCAGGTCGTTCGTGTGCAAGCATCGCGCGGATTGCCTGCTCGACGGCACGATCGGCGTCGGAGACTGGCGTGAGATCGGGCTTGGTGTCGACCTGGAGATCGAGCGCGCCGAACCGGTCAACGGAGATGTGGTCGGCGAGGTCGGCTAGTTGTAGGGCGAGTTCGAGGTCGGCGTTTCGGCTGGCATCAAGCATGACCGAACGTTATCGGGCCGGGTAAAGTTTGGTGGCGCGAGTGGTCTGGTGGCGAGCGAGTTCGACGGGTCTCGCGAAGCAACTCAGGCAACCTGGTCCACGTCTAGCGCGCAGGCACTACGGTAGCGGGAAGTTTTATTCGGTGTGACAGGAGATGCTGTGAACCAGTTTCGGCGTGGCTGCGCGTTGGCTCTGTGCGCGAGCGTGGCCGCACTTGGTGGCTTTCCGACGTTGGCGTCGGCGACTCCGGTGGTGGCGATTACCGAGTTCTCGTCGGGCATATCAGGAAATCCCGGCCAGATTGTGACCGGTCCGGACGGGAATTTGTGGTTCACCGAACTTAATGCGCGAATCGGCCGGGTTACACCGGCTGGCGCCGTCCAAGAGTTCTCCGCAGGTATCACCGCTGGCGCGAATCCCGCAGACATTACCGCTGGGTCGGACGGCGCGCTGTGGTTTACCGAAGCGACTCATCCAAAGATCGGGCGAATCACCATCGGTGGAGTGGTGACGGAATATGGCGGCATCAGTGGAAATCCTTACTCAATAGCGGCCGGACCCGATGGCGCGCTGTGGTTTACCGAAGATACAGTCGGCGGCAAAATTGGCCGGATTACTACGAGCGGGGCGGTGACGGAGTTCCCGGCGCCGTTGGCCACCGGCTCGACCAGCATCGTGGCAGGGTCTGACGGCAACCTTTGGTACGCCGGCAGCGATGGCATCGTTCGGATGACGACAACGGGGGTCTCCACTGATTTCAATACCGGAATCGGCGCGGCGAATGCGCCGACGCGAGTTACTCTTGGCCCAGACGGCAATGTATGGTTCACCGAATCCTCGGGCCATATCGGCCGGGTAACACCCAGAGGTGTGCTGACTATCTATACGGCCGGTCTCAGTGCCGGGAGTGAGCCGTTGGGTATCTTTGCTCGCTCAGATGGCGCCTTATGGTTTACCGAGCGCGCGGGAAATCGAATTGGCCGGATCGCGACGTCGGGCATTATTACCGAATACTCCGCCGGCATTTCTGCTGGCGCTGGCCCACAAGAGATCACCATCGGGCCGAATAACGATCTGTGGTTTACCGAATCGCAGGGTATGCGAGTCGCCCGGGGAGTTGTCTCTGGCGGATTAGTTACCGGGCCCACGACGACGCCGGAAATCCGTCTCAGTGGTCCGGACCGGATGGGTACTGCGGTTGCTGTTTCTCATGTCGAATATCCAACCGCTGGCTCCGCGCACGGAGTCGTGCTCGCGGATGCCCTCAATTTCACTGACGCTTTGGCTGGCGCCCCACTGGCTGTGGCCCTGAACGGGCCGATGTTGCTGACGGGACCGGCAAGCCTCAATAGTGTGACGGAAGCCGAAATCAAACGGGTGCTGCCGGTCGGTGAGGTGGTGACGTTACTCGGTGGTACGGCCGCGATCAGTAATGCGGTCGCCGTCAGGTTGCGGACCGATGGATATGTAGTCCAGCGCGATGCTGGCGCTAACCGTTTCTCCACCGCTGTCGCGATTGCCGACCTGATCGGTACTCCCAGCTGCGTGTTTCTCGCCGACGGAATCAGCTTCGCTGATGCGCTCAGCGCGGGTGCTGCTGCTGTGCACGTCGGCGGAGTAGTGCTACTTACCGACGGATCGATCCTGCCAGCCGCGACCTCCGGCTACCTTGCCGCGCACCCCGGCCGGCCGGTTTATGCGGTCGGTGGTGTGGCGGCACTGGCGTCGCCGAAGTCGACGCCAGTGGTTGGCTCCGACCGGTACGCGACCAGTGTGGCGGTAGCGAGCAGGTTCTTCGCCGTGCCTACCAGCGCCGGTTTGGTGGACGGATTTGCTTTCCCCGACGCACTGGCGGGTGACGTGGAAACGGGTAGCCACAATGGGCCGATTCTGTTGGTCGCGCCGACCGTATTGCCGCCGTCGGTACAGGCTTATCTGACAGCTGCCTCCAAAGTCGCCACACTCGATGTGTATGGCGGAGTCAACGCCGTCGCGGAAGCGGTCGCGGTCGCGGCTGCGAATGCCACCGGTTAACGCCGGGGCTGACGCGCCGGGACAGCGGCCGGCGGGTGAGTTGCGTCAGGCCGCATCGGGCATTGATTTGGAGCTGTGGTGGTCTCGACTCGGTAGACCGAGTCAAGACCACCACAGCTCCGGTGGGCACGGGCACTAATGCGGTAGGGAATGCGGGTGGGGCTATTCCTGTACCACGGGTTATTCCTGAGTGGATTCTGATACCTGAGTAAATGCTGGTAATGACACCTCGGGAAGGTGTATGGATCGTTGCAGGGGCGAGCCATGAATGCGCCACGTCGACTCTAACCGAAGGTGCATCAGAGATGGATTCTCGGCGGAATGAGTACGTCACGAATCGTGCGGGGTCGGCGAATTGCGAGCGCCGAAAGGGTGATTCATAGGTTGATATTTGTCCAACCCTTGATTGAGTCTCATTGGGCGACTATTCTCCCCTCGTCGGTGGGTAGCTTTCCTAACAGACAGGTATCGAATGGCTCGCACGCTGCGTACTCGCTCGGTCACTCTCGTCGCAACTTTCGGGCTGGTTGCCGTTGCCGCTATTAGCGCAACGTCACTAACTCCGGCGGCTAGTGCCACCCCCGTTTCCCTCGTCCGGATCGACCAGGTCGGCTATTTGCCGTCCGATGCTAAGCATGCCTATCTGATGGCGAGCAGCAGGGTCGATCGTGCCACCTGGGACGTCACCACGTCCGCTGGAGTAGTGGTGGCTAAAGGTCAGGTGAGTACTACTAACCGCGGGCCGTGGAATGCCAATTATCGCAAGGTTTACGATATCGACTTCAGCAGCCTGACTAAGCCCGGCACCTATCGCTTGCATGTGCACGGTGAAGTAACGTCGGTGTCGCCGTCGTTCTCGATCGAGAGTGCTAACAGCCTCTACGGCAAGCTGGTCAATGATGGCGTCAGTTTTTATCAGGTCCAACGTGATGGCCCCGACCAGGTTCCTGGCCCGTTGAATCGGCAGCCTTCGCATTTGGGTGACGCGCGCGCGACTGTCTATAGCGACCCCGATTTCGTCGACCAAACAAACGACGATTCTTTGGTCCCACTTTCTCCGTTGACCCCGGTCGCGGGAGCGCCGAAAGTCGATGTGTCTGGTGGCTGGTTCGATGCCGGTGACAGCCTGAAGTTCACTCAGACAGCGTCCTTCGGCGATGTATTGCTCTACGCCAGCCAGCGTGCGCTCGGCAACAGCGCGCCGTCGACGCTGAAGACCGAAGCCGCTTACGGCGGGTCGTGGCTCGACAAGATGTGGAATATGTCGACCAAGACGCTGTACAACCAAGTCGGCGTCGGTACCGGCAACGGTAGTGACACGGTCAAGCAGACCTTTAATGGTGACCATGACTTGTGGCGGCTTCCGCAGGCTGACACGACCGACGCCAAGCCGATCGACATCTACGCCACGACGAATCGTCCGGTCTTCGAGGCGGCCCCACCCGGGCAGCCGATTAGCCCGAACCTCGCTGGACGGACGGCGGCAGCCTTCGCGCTGGCGGCGCAAGTCGACGCGAAAACCAATCCGGACAAGGCTGAGTACGAATACACCGAGGCAACCACGCTCTACGCGCAGGCCAACACGACCAACCCGCCGAACCCGTTGGTCACCGCTGAGCCGTGGGCCTACTACCCCGAGACCAGCTGGCACGACGATATGGAGCTCGGTGCTGCCGAAATCGCGCTCGCCGCGCAAAAGCTGCACCACAATGCGACGCCATATTTGCAGGATGGCGCCACCTGGGCGAAGGCTTATCTCGATTCTGACGCTCTCGGCAAGACGGGCGGCATCGACACGTTCAACCTCTACGACGTGAGTGTTTTGGCGCACACCGACCTGGCCACGGCGCTTGCCACGGCAGGTAACCCGACGGAAGTGGTGACCCGCGCTGATCTCGTCAACGATGTCAAGCGGCAGCTGTTGCTTGGTGTCACGCATGCTGACGCCGACCCGTTCCGGGCCGCCGGCGACGTCACGAACTTTGACGTTGACTCGCACACGTTCGACTGGATCGCGACCGAAGCCTGGTACGTCCAGTTAACCGGTGACCACACCTATGACGCATTCGCGGCCGAGCAGCGCGACTGGTTACTGGGCGCCAACGCCTGGGGCACCAGCTTCATGGTCGGCGAAGGCAGCACGTTCCCTGACTGCATCCAGCACCAGATTGCGAACCTGAGCGGCAATCTAGAAGGCAACGGTCCGAAGATTGATGTCGGCGCCGTTGTTAATGGTCCCAACAACGTCGACAACTTCGAAGGTGGTCTTGGTGCCCTGCAGAAGGGCATGCGTCAGTGCCCGGTCGACGGGATTGACCCGTACGTGTCTTTCAACACGACGCACTCGGCATTTAGTGACGACGTCCGTTCGTGGCAGACCGATGAACCGGCGCTCGACATGACTGGCGCCGCGATCATCGCCTCGGCGACGCAGCTCTCGCTGCACGCGGAGTTGCAACACTGACCGTCTGTTAGTCCGATCGTCCACACCGGCAGCTGATACGTCAGACTGCCGGTGTGGACGATCAAGGCTTGACCCTCCTCGACTGGCGCCGTCGTATTCACGGCGTTTACGCTGCCTGCCGTGCTGCGGCAACTCCGGCCCAGGCACACGCGATATGGCGTGAGGTGCGCGACGATTTGTTCGCGCACCATCCGCAGTCGCCTTTGAGTGCGCAACATCGCCACGATCCAGCAGGCAACGATCCTGCCGGCAATGTCTCTCCCGTCATTCCGGTTGCTAGTTATGACGAGGCCTGGCGATTCGAGGTTCTGGTCGATACCGCTGTCGAGCCGTTCCGAATCGAAGTTGCGACCGGTACCGATGGCATCGTGCCGTTCGAACGGGTCGGTGTCGTGCGCTTTCCCGACCTCGGTCACCTCGATGTCTGGGCGCTGCGCAGTTATGGCGGCGGGCTCTTCGTGCCGTTGCGTGATCGCAGCGCCGGCCAGTCGACGTATGGCGGCGGCCGCTATTTGATCGATACCGCTAAGGGCGCTGACCTTGGTAGCGATGTCGATCTCGAGACCGGATCGGGCACGTTGGTTATCGACTTCAACTTCGCCTATCACCCGTCGTGTGCCTATGAGCCAGCATGGGCTTGCCCGCTGGCGCCACCGGGTAATGTCCTTAAAGTTGAGGTTCCGGTGGGTGAACAGCTGCCTGTCGGTGGCTGGTACTAACGTTTCCATGAGGGCGATAGCGTTTCCATAATGTCGAGGGAACAGAAGGGGACAGGCATATGAGCGGCGTGCGAGTGCTCGTTGGTACACGCAAGGGCGCGTTCGTGTTGACCTCGGACGGCAAGCGCGAGAGCTGGAATGTTGAGGGTCCATTCTTCGCCGGCTGGGAGGTCTACCACGTCAAAGGGTCGCCGGTTGACCCGAATCGGGTGTACGCCTCGCAGTCCAGCGGTTGGTTCGGGCAGCTGATCCAGCGGTCTGACGACGGTGGCCAGACCTGGCTGCCGATGGGTAACGAGTTCGGTTATGACGGGGTGCCCGGTACTCATCAGTGGTACGACGGCACCCAACGCCCTTGGGAGTTCACCCGGGTCTGGCATCTCGAACCGTCATTGACTGATCTCGATACCGTTTATGCCGGCGTCCAAGACGCGGCGTTGTTCCGCTCGACCGATGGCGCGAAGTCGTGGCAAGAGCTGTCAGGGCTGCGCCGGCACGACACCGGGCCTTTGTGGCAGCCGGGCGCTGGTGGCATGTGTCTGCACACGATTGTGTTAGATCCGAGCAATCCCGGCCGTATTTTCGTCGCCATTTCGGCTGCTGGTGTATTCCGTAGCGACGACGGGGGGACGACGTGGCGACCGATTAACCGTGGGCTGCATTCGGAGGGTATTCCCGAGGCGGCTGCTGAGGTCGGCCATTGCGTGCACCGCATCGCGATGCACCCGTCGCGTCCGGATGTGCTGTTTATGCAAAAGCATTGGGACGTGATGCGCAGCGATAATGCCGGCGATTCGTGGCAGGAGATCAGTGGTAACTTACCCACTGATTTTGGCTTCGCGATCGACGTGCACGCGCATGAGCCAGAGACTGTGTACGTCGTCCCGATCAAGAGTGATTCTGAGCATTATCCCCCAGAGGGAAAGCTGCGCGTTTACCGTAGCCGGACGGGCGGCAACGAATGGGAGCCGCTCACGAAAGGCCTGCCGCAAAGCAACTGCTACGTCGATGTGTTGCGTGACGCGATGGCCGTCGACTCACTCGATTCATGCGGCGTGTATTTCGGTACCACCGGCGGGCAGGTCTATGTATCAGCCGATAGTGGCGATAGCTGGGCGCCGATCGTCCGAGACCTGCCGGCCGTGCTCTCGGTCGAGGTTCAGACGCTGCCATGATCCGGGTAGTGCTTCCGGCGCATCTGCGGGCCCTAGCTCATATCGATGGTGAGGTAGGGCTGCGGGTTGACGGCCCGGTCACGCAGCGTTCAGTGCTTGACGCGCTCGAAACTTCTTACCCAGTGTTGCGGGGGATGGTTCGTGACCGGGATACCCAGCGGCGTAGAGCGTTCGTGCGGTTCTTTGCCTGCGAGCAGGATCTGTCGCACGAATTACCAGACGCGTTATTGCCCGACGCCGTCGAGACTGGGGTCGAGCCCTTTCTCATCGTCGGAGCAATGGCTGGTGGTTAGTTCGGTGCCGTGAGGTTTGGCGATATCGGGGTTCGCTCTTCGATTGTCAGGCTTAGCGCGTTGCGAATGCGTTCACGCGCGGACTCCGGTGCCTTCAGCTCACCTAGCGCGTGCATAGCCGCGCCCGCGACCGGCGGACCAGCAACGGTTCGTAGCAGCGCGTGCGGCAAGATGGCGAATGCGCTTAGCAGGCAGTTCGTAAAGTAGTCGCTCCCGCTTGCCAATATGCCGCCACCGAGTGCAATCTCGACGGGTCGGTCTCCTTCCCATGACAGTTGTTTCAGCGCGCCCCTTGCCATCGCCGCGATTTCGCGGGCCTGGTCGTTGATGACGTTGCGGGCGATGGCGTCGCCATCGGCAGCTGCGGCGAATAACGGCCGAGTCAGGCCATGCAGGGAGTTCTCCGCCAATCCGTGCGAGTGCAAAGCCAGGATGACCTCGCGCACGGTAGGTATCTCAAAGTGTGCCGGTACCAAGGTAGCAAGCATCGTATGGGGGCCGCGTCCATCTTCCGCGCGGGCAGCATGCCACAACGCCGCGTGTCCGAGATCGTTGCCGCCACCCCAGTCCCCAGAAAGTTGACCAAACGCAAGATAACGCGCGACATTTCCGTCGGGAGAGCGTGCCACGCAGTTGATACCGGCGCCGCACACTACTGCCGCGCCCCATCCGGCGGACGTTCCAGCGGCCAGAACGGCAAAGGTGTCGTTCGCCACATGTACTCGGTGAGCCCAGTGACGCCGTTCGCACGCGCGGGCGAGTGCCTGCTCTTCTTCCGGTAAATCCGCACCGGCTAAGAAAGCGGAGAATTGCTCGACGCGGCCGTACGTCTTGAGGAGCGGAGCGAGAATTTCTTCGAGTGAGTCGAGGGCCTGTCGCACGCCGGTAACCTGCGGGCGGAACGGGCCACCCCGAGCTCTGGCCAGCACGTGACCGTCGTCCGATCCCACCAGGACATCGGTTTTGGTATTGCCGCCATCGATAGCGATATAGAGACTCACATACGACTCCACGGTAGGTAGTCGGTGTTGTGCATGACGGCAGTGGCGTGAGTGGTCGACTAAAAGGCTTCAGGTCTTTCTCGGGCGGCCAGTAATCTGCGCAGCGAGTCGAGCCGGGCCGGATCGGCGTGCCCGGCGGCGACCCAATCATCAAGTGCGCATCGGGCGATTTCGTCGTCGGTAATCGGCACATCGGACGGCGCCGGATGTTCACAACCGCGCGGACAATCGTGAGTTCCTTCGGCCAATTCAGGGAAAGCGGCAACGACTCGGCCGATCTCGACGTGGGCAAGACCAAACGATCGAATGCCTGGCGTATCGATGACCCTTCCACCGCCGGGCAAATCGAGCACCACCGTGGACGTCGACACATGCCGACCGCGACCAGTCACCGCATTCACATCGCCAGTGGCGCGAACCGCACTGGGAACTAACGCGTTCACCAACGTCGATTTCCCGACACCAGAATGGCCGGCCAGCACGGTGAGTCGGTCGCGCAGCAATAATCGCAATTCTTCGGGCGCTGCCCTATCTCGGGTGACGACGATACGCAGATCAAGCAGCGCATAGGCATCAATCAGCATCTGGGGATCGGCGAGGTCGCCTTTTGTCAGTATTAGCAGGGGTTCCAGGCCGCCGTCGAAAGCGGCGACCAAGTAGCGATCGATCAGTCGTGGCCGAGGTTCGGGGTCGGCTACCGCGCAGACGATGGCCAACTGGTCGGCATTCGCAACCAGAACACGTTCGTGCTCGTCGCCGTCGGCAGCACTTCGCCGTAGTACCGATGTTCGCGGGTCGACGCGTATCAACCGGGCGAGTGTGTCGGTGGTTCCGGAGACATCGCCGACCAGGCCGACGTGATCGCCGACGGCTACCGCTTTGCGGCCCAACTCGCGAGCGCGCACCCCGGTGACCTCGCGATCCTCGACCAGGCACGTGAATCTGCCCCGATCGATAGCGAGGACGAAACCGGTGGCAGCCTCGTCGTGGGCAGGTCGCAGCCGACTGCGAGGCCTCGATTGGCGGCCCGGGCGCACCCGGACGTCGTCCTCGTCGAGATCACGGCCGCGCTGGTTCATTCGGCCGACGTGTGAGTGGTCATGTCAGTAGTGTCTGCCATAACTCGACGAAGCCCGGCATCGTCTTTGCTGTAGTAGCAATATTTTCCACGTCGATGCCGGCGATAGCGAGACCTAGCACCGCGCCAGACGTCGCCAACCGATGGTCGTCGTAGCTGCCGAATATGCCGGCGTGCAAAGGATTTGGATTGATGACAAGGCCATCGTCGGTTTCGGTGACGTCACCGCCGAGGCCGTTGATTTCCTTGGCCATCGCAGCTAATCGGTCGGTTTCGTGACCACGAATATGCCCGATACCGCGAAGTACCGAAGGCGAATCCGCGAGCGCGGCAAGTACCGCCAGCGTCGGCGCCAACTCGCTGGTATCACGCAGGTCGGCGTCCAGACCGGTGATGGAAGTGCCACCGCGCACCGTCAGACCGGTCGCGTCCAGTGAGCAGGTCGCACCCATCTGAGTCAACAAATCCGGCAGAGCGGCACCACCTTGGTTGGTCTGAGCCGGCCAGCGCGGAATCCGCACCACTCCGCCGGTAACCAAAGCAGCGGCCAAGAATGGTGCCGCGTTCGACAAATCCGGCTCGATATCGACGTCGAGAGCTGCGATCGAACCCGGTTCGATCTGCCAGATATTTGGTTGGGAATCGTCGATGTCGATGCCACGATCGCGCAGATTCGCCACCGTCATCGCAATATGCGGCAGAGAAGGCAGCGGGCCGCCGACATGCTGAATGCACACATCGGTTTCGGCGTGGGGCGCAAGTAGCAACAAGGCGCTGAGAAACTGACTGGAAGCGGACGAGTCGAGCACGCATTGACCGCCGGCGAACGATCCGGCACCCAGCACGGTCAGCGGCAAAGCGCCGCGGCCATCGTCGTCAATGCGGACGCCGAGCTGCCGTAGCGCGTCGATCAGTGGCGCGAGCGGCCGATCGCGGGCGCGTGGGTCGCCATCGAAACGCACCGGACCTTGGGCCAGCGCGGACACCGCGACCAGGAAACGCGTGACGGTTCCGGCCAGTCCGCAATCGATATCTGCCGGCCCGGTCAGCGCGGACGGCGTTACCCGCCAGTCGGTGCCCGAGTCGTCAACGCCGGTGCCGAGCGAACGTAGGCCGGCCGCCATCAAATCGGTGTCACGCGAGCGCAGCGCGCCCCGGATCGTCGATGGAGCCGCCGCTAGAGCGGCCAGCGGCAGGGCTCGGTTAGTGATCGACTTCGAGCCGGGCAGCTCGATGGTGGCATCGACCGGTCCAGTTGCCGTCGGTGCCGCCCACAGTGGGCTTTGCTGACTCATACCGCAAAATCTACCCGGCTAGTTCGTGGCGGTACCAATGCTTTCGTATGCGAGTAGTGGGCCCCGGCCGTAAGCGGGGCCTTAAGCGTGGCCGTAGCTAGCCACGAACTCGCTGAGCCGATTGCGGTCTAGCGGCGGCCCGGATGGGTATCTAGACCTGGTCCATCCATATCCACGATCGCTCAGGAACACCAACGATTGCCCGGGGATCGCCCCGGATCGTCTTGGGCGGCACTGCCGAGTTAGCGAAGAGGTATCGAACCACCATGACGACCCTGAATACCGAGCAAGCAATCCGCGAGCGGCTGTTGAGCATGGTGGCCGAGTTGGACCGCTCGGTTGCGACTCTGGCGCCCGCACCACTCGATATCGCGTCACGCGAAGCTGCTGGAGCCTCCGACGCCGGTCTTGAGCTGGCCGACAACGAGCGCGCCAATACGTTGGTCGATGTCGCCCAAGGACAGCGCCGTCACGTCGAAGCCGCGCTTGAGCGATTGGACGCCGGCAGCTACGGCCGCTGCATCGACTGCGGCGTCGCGTTGCCAAAGGAGCGGCTGGACGCGCGCCCCGAAGCCGCGCGCTGCGTGCTCGACCAAAGCAAGGTCGAAGCCGCTGCTCGGTGAGCGGGGTTTGTTGCCCGGCATGAAGTGACAGAGTGCACGTCGTGCCGGGCAATAAGTTCGAACATTTTCAGGTCGAGACTGCGGTCGGTCCGGCCGAGTGTGTCGTTGGGCTGCCCGTGGGCATGCCATTGGCGATCATCGTGGCCGGTCATGGTGCCGGTGGCGATATCGAGGCGCCTGATCTGGTCGCGCTCGATACCGCTGGACGAGACGCCGGGCTCGCTGTTGTGCGAGTCAGGCAGCCCTATCGCGTTGCCGGACGTCGAGCGCCGGCTCCGGCGGCCCAGCTCGATCTGGCCTGGTCGGCCGTCATCACTGCGCTTCAGCAGGAGCCGGCGATTCCGGCTGCCGGCTCGCTGCCAGTCGTAGCCGCTGGCCGCAGCAGTGGTGCAAGAGTGGCTTGTCGGACGGCGTCCGATCTCGGTGTTGCCGCCGTCCTCGCGTTGGCGTTTCCGCTGCATTCGCCTGGACGACCTGACCGCAGTCGCGCCGCCGAGCTTGAGGTGGCTGTTCCGCTGCGGGTGTTACAAGGTAGCCGCGACGCGTTCGGTCGGCCGGCGGAGTTTCCGCCCGGAGTCGACGTGAAAGTAGTTGAAGGAGCCGATCACTCGTTGAAAAGTCCGGCGTTGGCGCCGTTGTTGGTTACTTCGATGGCATGGTTGATCGACGTTGTGAGCTGATCCGCGGGAACGCCACAGGAGCTGGACCGGAGAGCTGGACCGGAGACTTAACCGGGGGAATCGTGACAGCCTTCGTCACGTTGTAGCCGGTGCCTCAATGGAAAGGTGGCGGCGTCATCATGCGTGACGGCTTGGAATACGCGAAGGCACGCCCGTTGGCGAGCTGGCCAACTACCGCCGGGTCAACTACGGGCCGGGCACCGTCGAAGCCAGGCACGGCGCCGGCACCGATAGTGTCGATGCGGGCAGACCGCACACACCAGCGAGGAGTTCGATCTTTGGCCACCGTCGAGGAGTCGACTGAGGAGCGCAGCGCTCGGTTCGAGCGGACGGCGATGCCGTTCCTCGATCAGTTGTACTCTGCCGCGCTGCGGATGACGCGCAAGCCCGCTGACGCCGAAGACCTCGTCCAGGAGACTTTCGTCAAAGCGTTCGCTGCTTTTCATCAATTCGAAGAAGGCACCAATCTTAAGGCATGGCTTTACCGAATTCTGACCAATACTTTTATTAATACATACCGAAAGAAGCAGCGAGAGCCACGCCAATCTGGTGGCGATGAACTCGACGATTGGCAGTTGGCGCGCGCCGCGGAACACACATCGTCTGGTCTACGATCGGCTGAGACCGAGGCGCTCGACCACCTGCCGGATTCTGATATCAAGAATGCGCTGCAGGCATTGCCTGAAGAGTTTCGTATCGCCGTCTATCTCGCCGATGTCGAAGGCTTTGCTTACAAGGAAATCGCGGAGATCATGGGCACACCCATCGGTACCGTGATGTCGAGGTTGCATCGCGGCCGCCGCGCGTTGCGGGTAGCGCTAGAGGATTACGCGCTTGAGCGCGGTGTGGTGCGAAGTGTGGCCGGCATCGGTAGTAGTGCCGCCGGCAGCACAGCTGAATCCGTGACGGGTGAGGTGGAGCAGTGAGCGACGACGAGAATCACGCGATCCCGTGTTCGGACGTTATCGAAGCCGTGTACGTCTATCTCGACGGCGAGCTTGACGCCGCCGATTGCGAGAACATCCGCACCCACCTTGATGAGTGCGGCCCGTGCCTTCGTCAATACGGGCTCGACAAACTAGTGAAGTCGCTGGTCGCCCGTAGCTGTGGCTCTGACCAAGCGCCGGACCACCTCAAGCTCAAAGTTTTGGCCAGGCTTCAAGAAGTGCGGGTCGAGATTTCTCAGTTGGAATACCGGCCGCAGTAGTTCAGCCGCTGGCCAGTTCAGTCGCCGCCACTTTTAGTTACCGAGCCGCCGGTTTAGCGCGTCGAGCACCGCTCGGGCGATCGCGTCAGCTTCATCGCTGCGGACCAATGCTGATCCGGTAACGACCAGCTCGCCGATGCGCGGCAATGCCACCTGGATGATGCAGGTAGCGAGTTTGCGATTGCCCATCGTCGATACGGTGGCGAACTCCACTTCAGTGGGCAGCCCGAGTAACTCTCCCACCGCGTCGAGGGTTGCGCGCGCGATCAGTACATGCCGGTGGCTCATTGCTGCTGGGCCGATCGACCGACCTTCGTAGGAGGTTTCGCCGGTCGTGATAGTGATCGACGCATCGGCTTCCGCGCCGGTTGTTCGAACGCTGATCGAGGAGATGAGCGGTCGGCTCACTGAATCCACGGTCGACATGTCGGGAGCGTCCGGCAAGCGGAGTGCTCCCGTCAAGCCGGGCTCACCGCGATCGTCGAATTGGACGACGCTGATGATGCGGTGGTCGATATCGAGGTCGTAGCTGGCGATCGCGAGCGATTGCACGTCGCGCACGACTTGTTTGGCACCCTTGGCGTGGTCGGCCACCACGTGGATTTCAGTAGGACAGGCGTCCGCCCCGGTGACGACGCTGGCAGCCCGGACACCCGGAATGTGGCGAAGAGCGTCCTCGAACTCGGGTAGCAGGCGCAGGACCGGCATGAGTGGAGTCTCTTTCTTTCGGTGACGGGCACGGCAAGCAGGGTCACGATGCGACGGTGGATGTGAATGACGGCAGGCTGTTTCGTGAGCGGCAGGCGGTTGATTTAGCCAACCCGTCGTGCTCCTCGCCCCTCGATGAACAGTCGCTACCCTACCTTGTCGACTGCTTTTGGCTCACACGATGGCATAATTGGGGGACCTGCTTGAACTTCTCACTGGGGCTGATATAGGGCATGTAGTTTCTTCCCGGCTGCGCATGCTCCATCGTTCAGCCAGTTGAACCGCGTGGACGTAGTCCTTTATGACTGGTCAGCTGGAGTTAGAATGAAAATGCTTCGACAGAAAGCGCGGCGGGTCTTGACTTGTGCCGATCTTGACCGATTCACTGCGGGGTAGTGACGGTCGTTGTCTCCGCGAATGCGGAGTGAACATCGGCACTTGCGGGCCGGAAAACCCCGAAGTTTCCGGGCCGTGAACAATTGCAGAGGGCGAGACGGTCATCGGCGCGGTTAGTCGATTTTCCTCGAATGAACTCCAGCGGAGCGTATCTCGCGCGGGCCATAGCGGCGTCCGCGACGTGATCTTAGGAGTTGAGATCCATGAAGAAGAACACCCCAGTTGTCGAGAAAATCCTTGTTGGTGCAACCTTGCATTGGAGCTAACGGAAGCTGCTGAGACCGTCTCGCCCTCGTTCTCCCTGCTGTTCAGTTCGAGGAGCCATGATGCGCTCGCTGACTCACGCCGCTCAGGTGTATGTCTGCGCCGTCATTGTGGCCGCGATCGCCGTGGTTGGCTTCGCGCCATGGAGTGGTCGAGTGTCGTGGCCCCCGGTGTTGGTGCTTGCCGTTACCTATTGGCTGTGTGACTCGCGGTCTGTTTCTACCGGCATTGCTCGAATGTCGGTGTCGGCGGGCTTCCCAGTTGCGCTGGCGTCGGTGTTGCTCGTCGGCCCGTGGGGTGCGGCCCTTATCTGCGCTGTTTATGTCTTTACCTTTGGTCAACATGCTCCATGGTTCAAGCGAGCATTCAATGGCGCCCAGAGCGCGCTGAGCGCCTTCGGCGCTGCCGTCGTTTACGCGAGATGTCCGGGAGCTGCTGGAGCCGGATTTTCGCATGCGCATTTCCCGGGCGTTTTGATATCGGTGACGGTTGCGGGCTTCGTCTATTTCGGACTGAATACAATCTTCGTCGTCCAGGTTATTCATCTGACGACCGCGACTCCTTTATGGGCGGTACTGCGCGGCGCTCTCGATGAGATGGCGATAACGATTCTGGGCTCTGGCTCGATCGGGCTCATTATGGCGGTGCTCTGGGCAGGTGGTGTTGGTCCGGTTGCCGCGTTGCTCGTATTGGTGCCGCTCCTGGTTGCGCGGTGGGCATTCCAACAATATGGCGACCAACATCAGGCCTATGAAGCCACGGTGGCATCGCTCATTCGCGCGGTCGAGACCAAAGACTGCTACACCCGCGGGCATAGCGAACGTGTCGCCAAGGCCTCGGTGCTCATCGCGCAGGAAATGAACATGAGCCAAGACCGACTGGAAATGCTGCGCTACGCGGGCATGCTGCACGACGTCGGAAAGCTTGGCGTTCCTACGAAAGTGCTGCAGAAAACCGGGCCGCTCGATGACATTGAGCTGGCATCGGTTCGACTGCATCCCGAACGTGGTTTCGAGATCGTCAAAGGAATTGAATTTCTCGACGAGTCGGTGCTCGGCGTCCGGCATCATCATGAGCGGATCGATGGCCTGGGATATCCCGATGGATTGGCCGGCGATCAGATCCCGGAATTCGCGCGGGTCATCGCGGTAGCCGACGCATTCGACTCGATGACCTCGACCAGGTCATATCGCGGCGCGCGCACGGTCGATGTCGCGTTGGTCGAACTACAGCAATGGTCGGGTAGCCAGTTCGACCCTGTCATGGTGGACGCATTGGTGGCGGCGGTGACTCGATCGGGTTGGCAGCCCTATATCGATGTCACCGACCAGTACGTCGATCGCGGTGGCTTGATTGTGTGCGATCACGACGATCCTGCCGTGCACCGGCAGGCCAGCAGAAATCCTGATGCCAATGTCATTGCCGAGCGGGTGTTCTGAGTGGTCGATCCCCTTGACGTGACAAAGCCGCGACCCGATTACGTCAAGGCCGGTTTCTTGGGCGCGACCGCGATCGGCGTGAGTCTGTCATTGGTCTTGGTGATATCGCGTGGCGTCGTTTCCCCGGCGGTGTCCGGGATTTTCATCGTGTTTATCGCGGTGGGTGAACTCACCCCGGTTCGGTTGCCCGGGCAGCGGATAGCCTCGCCCATCGCTTCCGCCGGCGCGCTCGGCTGCGCGATGCTCTTCGATATCGGTGGGCGCCCACACACTCCCCATCTCGCCCAAGTCGTGGTGGTTGTCGCCACCGGTGGCGTGCTCGGTGTCGCCGTCCGATGGGTTGGTGGTCGAGCCTCACGCTGGACCGATGTCGGCCGCCTCATCGTGCTCGCGGCCGTGGTGGGAGCGGGATTTCGACTGAGCGCGCCACATAGCCCGGACTTGATGAGGCTGGCAGATGTCAAGAACGGATTGCGCTGGGTCGCGTTATTAATGATCGCGCTTGCCGTATTCGGTGTTGTCGTCGACGTCCTTATCGCCGCGCTTTTACGGATCGGACGCCAGCAGGCGGCGTTCGGTTTGTTGGTCCGCGACGAGTTTCGGGCCACTGCGGGGTTGTCGGCAGCGGTCGTTGCCACCGGCGCGCTTACCGCGCTGGCAACGCCAACGATGCAGCTGTACGCGTTGCCGATTTTCGTGCTTCCGTTGTTGTTGACGCGGTTCGCGTTCCGTCGATTCGCGGCTATCCGGACGACGTACCTGCAAACTATTCGGTCGCTTTCTCGGGTCACCGAGGTTGGCGGCTACGTCGAGGATGGTCACGCCGCGCGGGTCAGTGAACTCGCCGGGGCTATTGGCCACGACCTTGGGCTCACCGAGGCTGAACTGCTCGACCTGGAGTACGCCGCCTTGCTGCACGACATCGGCCAGCTCTCGCTCGTCGAGCCGATCCCGGGCGGCTCGACGCTGGTGGTGGCGCCGGTCGAGCGGCGCCGGGTGGCTGAACTCGGCGCCGACGTGATCAAAACAACAGGGGTTCTCGACTATGTGGCCGAAGTAGTCGCTCGCCAAGCTGATCCCTATCGCCGCCATCGTGAGCCGCCAGACCGAACGCTGCCGCTGGAGAGTCGCATCATCAAGGCAGCCAGTGCCTACGACGATCTGGTGGGAGTAGCGGGCAATCGCGAGGTGGTGGCCGATGCTCTGGAAAGACTCCGGCTGGGGATGGCTTATGAATACGACCCGCGCGTCGTCGCTTCACTTGCCCGAATCGTGAGCCGTCGTACGTTCGGCCTGTGAGTCGAAATCGCTGGCTTGTGAGTCGGCATACGCACCGATCGTGAGTCTGGTACCAACGAACCCGCCAAATAGTGGGCTGAAACTTGGTGCGGGTCCGACTGCCGGTGTAGCGATCATTGACCGGTAGGTTCGCTTGCGACTGCGGGCCGACTTTCGACGGTGCCCGCGCTTTTCCCGCAGGAGGGACCACACGTGAGCACTTCCGTTCCCGCATACGGATCTAATCGGCTGACACTGCCGAGCCGGGGCAACAGCCCAGTGCTCGCTGACCGGTTGCCAGCTCGCCTCGATGGCCGGGTCCGCGACGCCGTGCTCGTCATCGGCGTGGTGGTCTTCACCGCGCTCATGGCGCAGTTGTCGTTCCACATTCCGCGGACACCGGTGCCGGTTACCGGCCAGACTTTCGCCGTCTTGTTGTCGGCTGCCGCTATCGGTCCGCTGCGCTCTGTCGCTGGTCAGCTGCTCTATATCGCCGTCGGTTGGGCCGGGTTGCCCGTGTTCGCCAAGGGCACCCACGGCTGGTCGGTTCTGCACGGCGGCAGCGCTGGCTACCTGGTCGGTTTCGTGCTCGCCAGTGCATTGGTCGGCTGGCAGGCTCGCCGAGGTCTCGACCGGCGCGTCGACACGCTGGCCGGCTCGTTCCTGCTCGGCTCGGCACTGATTTACATTCCTGGCGTCTGGTGGCTCCAGCATGTGTTTCACATGTCTTACACCGCTGCGATGGCCGCTGGTGTCTATCCCTTCTTGCTGGGCGACCTGCTGAAGGCAGTACTCGCGGGCGCTCTGCTGCCGGCTGCTTGGCGGCTGGTCGGCAAGCCGAAGTCGGGCGACCCGGCGTCGTCCTGACCCCGTTGTCCTGACCCCGTTTGTTCGGCCCGTCCGTTTAGCTTGCTCTATCGAAAGGTTGTCGCTGGTGTTCGAGTCCGTGCTGGTCGCCAATCGTGGTGAGATCGCCCGCCGCGTGATTCGAACTACCCAACGCATGGGCCTGAAGGCGATCGCGGTCTATTCCGAGGCTGATGCCGGTCTGCCGTTCGTGCTCGAAGCCGACGACGCCGTCTTGTTAGGTGGGTCGGCGCCGTCGGAAAGTTATCTGGACGCGGCGAAGGTCATCGAGGCCGCGAAGGTTTCCGGAGCTCAGGCTATTCATCCGGGCTACGGATTTCTGTCGGAGAACGCTGCCTTCGCGGCCGCAGTGATTGAGGCCGGGTTGGTCTGGGTCGGTCCGTCGCCGGAGGCCATCGTGGCGATGGGTGACAAGGTTGCCGCGCGAAACCTGGTCGGTGACGCCGGTGTGCCGATCGCGCCGGGCACCCGCGATCCGGTTGCTGACGTCGAGGCTGCCGTGACGGCGGCCGTCGCGGTCGGTTACCCACTGATGGTGAAGGCGGCCGGTGGTGGTGGCGGTATCGGCATGAGCGTGGCGCACGACGAAGCCGAGTTGCGCAGCGCCTTCGTTACCGCCCAAAGCAGGGCTGAGCGGTTCTTCGGAAACCCGTCGATCCTGCTCGAGCGTTATGTCGCCGGCGCGCGCCACGTCGAGGTGCAGATCTTCGGGTTGGCTGATGGCCGGGTGGTGGCCTTGGGTGAGCGTGATTGTTCGGTGCAACGGCGCCATCAGAAAGTAGCCGAAGAAACTCCGTGCCCGGTGCTTACGCCGGAGTTGCGTGAGCGGATGCTGACCGCCGCAGTGCGGGCTGGTGAATCGGTCGGCTATCAGGGTGCCGGCACGGTCGAGTTCCTGCTCGACCCGGCCAGCTTGTCGCGCGGTGGTGAGTTCTTCTTCCTGGAGATGAACGCTCGATTACAGGTCGAGCACCCAGTGACCGAGCTGGTTACCGGCATCGATCTGGTCGAGCAGCAGTTGTTGGTGGCCGGCGGGCAGCCGCCGACCTTCGACCCAGACACGGTGACGGCGTCCGGGCACGCGATTGAATTCCGCGTCTACGCCGAGGACCCCAAGCGTTTCTTGCCGGGCCCTGGCGTGATCACGACCTGGGTCGAGCCGGCCGGTCCTGGTATTCGGGTGGACGCCGGCTACCAAGAAGGCAATACCGTCACGCCGTTCTACGACCCGCTGCTGGCGAAGCTTTGCGTGCACGGGGTAGATCGAGCGGCCGCGCTAGCTCGAGCTCGGGAAGCGGTCGCCGGATTCGAGATCGTCGGGCCCAAGTCGAACCTGGCATTCTTTCTCGAACTCCTCGACGAACCCGGCTTCGTTTCCGGCAACTACGACACCGGGCTGATCGACCGGATGCGGGCCCCAAAGCCGAAGGTGTGAGTCGCGGCTGCCGAAGGTGTGAGCTGCGGTTGCGTCGTCATGATTGGATGCGATCGGTAAACGACGACGGAAAGGAAACCTCGTGCCCGAGGAAGTACGCGCTGAGATGGTGGCCAACGTCTGGAAGATCGTGGTCACCGATGGTGACAGCGTCGAAGACGGCGACACCCTGGTGATCCTCGAGTCGATGAAGATGGAGATTCCGGTTATCGCGGAGGCATCCGGCACCGTGCAGATCAAGATCGCCGAAGGGGACGTCGTCCAAGAGGGCGACCTCATTGCCGTTATCGATTGACGGCAAAGAACCGGTCAAGGCATCTAGCCGGGTCGCCGAAACAACACAGGTGACAGCGAATCCGTCAGTCGAGCCCTTCTTGCGAGCTTTGGTCGATTCCGGGGGCTCTGACCTGCACTGCAAGGTTGGTTCACCCCCTCGGCTGCGTATCGATGGCCGACTTCGCAAGCTACAGACTCGCGATCTCACTGCCGCCGACACTGAAATCATGGTCGGCGAAGTGATGAGGCACGACCTGGTTGAGCAGTTTGCCAGGACCAACGAGGCTGACTTCGCGTTCTCTATTTCGGGAATTGGACGTTTCCGGGTCAACGCGTTTCGCTCGCGTGGTTCGGCCGGATTGGTATTTCGACGGGTAAGCGTCGGCGCGATTCCGCTGGAAGACCTCGGGTTGCCTGCCATCGTCGGATCGCTTGCTCTTGAACCACGCGGCTTGGTGTTGGTAACCGGCCCGACCGGCGTCGGTAAGTCGACCACGCTTGCCGGCATGATCGATCACATCAACAACAGTCGTGAAGTGCACGTCGTCACGGTCGAAGACCCGATCGAAGTGTTGCACTTCGACAAGCTCGCGATGATCAATCAGCGCGAGGTCAAGGTCGACACCGAGGACTTCACGGTCGCTCTGCGCGCTGCCATGCGGCAGGATCCCGATGTGATCCTGGTCGGTGAGATGCGCGACCAAGAGACGGTGAAGGCGGCGCTGGCGGCGTCTGAGACCGGGCACTTCGTGTTGTCGACGCTGCACACGACCGACGCGCAAGAGACCGTCAACCGCGTCATCGACTTTTTCCCCCCGCACGAGCAGAAGCAGGTGCGGCTGTCGCTCGCTGGCGCGTTGCGCGGCATTATCTGCCAGCGGCTGGTGCCTCGGGCAGATGGCGAGGGTCGCTGCGTGATCATGGAAGTCTGCGTGAACACTGGCCGCATCGCCGAGGCGATCAGTGATCCCGACAAGACCTCGTTGCTGAACGACCTCATCGCTGAGGGTGCCTACTACGGCATGCAGACGTTCGACCAGCACCTGGTCTCGTTGATTCGGGACGGCGCGGTGACCCTGGAAGCCGCGATGGCCGCTTCGAGCAACCCGCACGACCTGTCGGTCGAACTTCGCCGCCTCGGGCTGGTGGCCTGACTCAGGTCTTGGGCTGACGCGACATCCGGGCTGGTAGCCCGGCCGCGGGGCAGAGTACGGTCTGTCGAGCCATGCCTGATCTCGTCGAACTTGCCCAGCGCTATACCGAGCTGGCCAGCGCCGATCTCGAACGGCTGCACCTGCTTGTCGGTGAATGGCAGCTGCTGGCGGATCTGTCGTTCGCCGACCTGCTGTTGTGGGTGCCGACGGCGGAGCAGCCTGGCTACGTGTTAGTGGCCCAAGTCAGGCCGGTCACTGCGCAGACGGCTTATGTCGAAGACAAGGTCGGTCTGCTCATCCCCGAAGGTAAGCGGGTGTTGGTCGATCGTGCTTTTCGAGAGGGTCGGATCTGTCGCGAAGGCGATCCGGACTGGGGTGCGGGCGTTCCTGTTCGCGAGGAGACGATCCCTGTCCGCCATCAGGGCCGGACGATCGCGGTGGTCGCTCGGCACACCAATCTGGCTACCGCTCGCACGCCGAGTCGACTTGAGCTGACCTACCTGGCTTGCGCCGGCGATCTGGCGGTGATGGTTGCCGAAGGCAGTTTTCCGTTTCCGGCTGGGCAGACCGAGGCGGCGAGTTCACCGCGAGCCGGTGACGGGTTACTTCGGCTCGATGTCGACGGCCTGGTCAGTTACGCCAGCCCGAATGCCGTTTCGGCGTACCGTCGACTCGGATTGACCGGCGATATCGTCGGCGTCCACCTGGGTGAGATGACCGAGCGGTTGGCGCCGTCGGAGAGTCCGGTCGATGAGTCGGTGTCGTGGTTGGTCAGTGGGCGTTCCGGTCGGGCGACCGAAGTCGAGGTCGAAGCGCGCGGGGTAGCTATTCGGTTGCGGACGATTCCGTTGCTGCCTGGTGGCCAGCGGGTGGCCACCTTGGTATTGCTCCGTGATGTCACCGAGGTGCGTCGGCGCGAGCAGGCGCTGGTCAGCAAAGACGCGACGATCCGCGAGATTCACCACCGGGTGAAGAACAATCTGCAGACTGTCGCCGCGCTGCTTCGCCTGCAAGCCAGGAGATTGCAGGCGCCGGAAGCGCGAGCCGCCCTTGATGAAGCGGTTCGGCGGGTCCGGGCGATTGCCGTCGTCCATGACACGTTGTCGCAGACTCTGGACGGTCCGGTCGATTTCGATGACGTCGCAGACCGGTTGCTTGCCATGGTGGGGGAGCTTGCTTTGGCGGACGGCGTCGGCGTCCCGCAACGACGTGGATCATTTGGGATGCTGCCGGCAGCGCTGGCCACTCCGTTATCGATGGTGCTGACCGAGCTGGTGCAAAACGCGATCGAGCACGGCCTCGGTGAGCGGGCAGGTTCGGTGCTTGTCCAGGCATCGAGAACGGGGAACGAGCTTGCCGTCGTCGTTTCGGACGACGGAGTCGGGTTGCCGGCCGATTTCTCGGTGGCGACGTCGCCTGGGCTCGGCCTGCAGATCGTGCGGACTCTGGTGGGGGGTGACCTTCGAGGTCACCTCGAACTCACGAACCGGCCCGAGGGCGGCACCGCAGTGTTGGTGCGGTTGCCGGTTGGCGCGGTAGAGGTCGGCGCGGTAGAGGTCGGTGCGGTGGAAGATACCCCGCCGCGAAGCTGATGGGGCCGCGAAGTTGAGGGATGGCAAAAGCCGGCCGGCAATGATGCGCCGACCGGCTCGAAGGGTGTTCCAGGTGTTCGGGTCAGACGGTTTGCGGACGAAGACGAGCTCCGCGCCGCTTCAGGGCACGCCGCTCATCTTCTGAGAGCCCACCCCAAACGCCTGAATCCTGACCTGTTTCGAGAGCCCAAGCGATACAGGGCTCCGCGACTAGGCAGCGTCGGCAGACGGCCTTCGCTTGTTCGATTTGTTGCAGGGCGGGGCCGGTGTTGCCGATCGGGAAGAATAGTTCGGGATCTTCGTCTCGGCACGCAGCACGGTGGCGCCAGTCCATCGTGTATCCATCTCCTCTAGCGTCGGCGGCCAGAAGCACCGCTCGGTCATCTATCAGTCGTCTTGGTGATCTACTACGCAGTGGCAGTGTGGCGATACGGGAATTGCGGATCGTCGGGTCGGCACAAGAGTTTGTGAACTTCTTCACGAACTCTGACGTACCAGGATGCCGGATGATTCCCCCCGGTGGCACCTTTACGCTAACCCGTGTGCTCAGATGGTGGGCAACAACGATGTAACCCCGAACCGCACCTAGCCACTTGTCGACTTAATCAGTCGCGGAAGCTCCCCGCAAGGGGGACGAGCTGTGAATTTCTTGTTTTCCGGGTGAGATTTGCCGCGCCCATAGTCGGCACTACCCGAAAACGGGACAGGTCAGGCGACGACCGTGATGGCATTCGGGACGGCGCGAAACTCGACTTCATTGAACTCTCCGAGGTACTCGCCATCGACTTGAGCTGCCAACGGACGATCCCCGCGCAGCGTCAGCACACCGACATCGTGCAGGGCGACCACGTTACGACCGCGCAGCGAAGACGCGCCGCCGATGAGTCTGGCTACCTTGAGACCCGTGCCGAAGATGCCCAATCGGTGCAGCGCGAACAGGTCTAGACCGCTGTCGAAGGATGCCTCGGGCGTTGGTGCCATCGGCCGCTGCCCGAAGTAGGTCCAGGGCGTGGTGTTCGCGATGATCGCCATTGAGATCTGGGTGATGGGCTCTGCTTGCTCGCTGGCGATGGTGATGGCCGGGGTGCGGCGATCGGAGCTGAGCAAGAAATGGCGCAGGCCAGTGCGCAGGTAGAGTCCGGGTGTGGATCTAGCTCCGGCTACTCGCCGCTGTTCGACCTCTCGGACGATCTCGGCGTCGAGCCCGAAGCCGGCGCAGAAGGTAAACCAACGTTCGGCGCCCTCGGCTTGGAGTCGGCCGAGCCCGATGGTGCGTTCGCGGCCGTCTCGCAATCGTTCGAGAATGGCGCCGGTCGCCTCGATCGGCTCCCGTGGCAGCCCGAGCGCCCGGGCGAATACGTTGGCGCTGCCACCGGGGACGACGGCGAGTCTGGGCACGTCGGGTGATGGACCGTCGGCGAGCAGCCCGTCGAGCACTTCGTTGACCGTTCCATCGCCGCCGAGGGCGACCACGACATCGACACCGTCGAGCCGAGCGCGCGCGGCAAGCTCCGAAGCGTGCCCGCGACTGGTGGTCTCGGCGACGTCGAGTTTGAGTTCACTGCCGAGGGCGCCGGCGATGACATCGCGAGTGCGAGGCGTGGTGGCGGTGGCGTTCGGGTTGACGACCAACAGCGCTCGCATCTACGAAGGTTACGCCTCGGCTTGCCTCAGCTGTGTGAGGAGTCGACGACCAGATGCCGGGGTCGGCCATTGGCCGCCGACGCATTAGGGTCGTTTGGTGCCCTCGCGACGTCCGCCTTCAGCTTCGGGAGCCGCACCGATTTCGCTACGGCTGGCGACCGGGGTGACCGGGGTCGAGGCTTTGGGGCTCGCCGTTTCGGCGATCTGGCTGGTGGTGCACCGGCTGACCGGGCACCGGGCTCACGACTCGTTCGACTTGTGGTTCTTGGTCGGACTGGTGGTATTCGCGGCGCTTTCTCTCGGCTGGACGACGCGAGGCTTGGCGCGTCGTCGACGTTGGGCGAGATCGCCATCGGTGATTACCCAGTTGCTCGCGCTACCGATCGGTATCGACGCGATCTCGACTGGCGTCGCATGGCTCGGGATATTCCTCGTTGTTTGCGCGATTGTCGGGCTGTTCGGCCTTTTCGCGCCGTCCAGTACGCAACTGTTGGCAGGCGAATAACGTCTTTCGGCGAGCGAGTAAAGGCCTATTCTTCGACGAGTAAACCTTGGCGCAGTTGGGCGAGAGTGCGGGCCAGTAGGCGTGATACGTGCATTTGAGAAATGCCAAGTTCGGTGGCTATCTGCGATTGGGTCAGATTGCTAAAGAAGCGCAGGAGCAGGATCCGCTTTTCTCTCGGCGGTAGTTGGTCGAGCAGCGGTTTCAAAGACTCGCGATATTCGACGCCTTCGAGCGCTTCGTCGGTGACACCGAGAGTATCGGCTACTGCGAGCGCGTCGGAGTCGCCGCTATCGGGGGTGTCAAGAGACACCGTCGAATAAGCGTTCGCCGATTCCAAGCCTTCTAATACGTCGTCTTGAGTCATGCCCAAATGGACGGCGAGTTCGGCAACTGTTGGAGAACGGCCATTCTTTTGCGAGAGCTCGCTCGTCGCTTTAGTCAGCGACAGTTTCAGCTCCTGCAATCGGCGCGGAACTCGAATTGCCCAGCCCTTGTCACGGAAATGCCGCTTGATTTCACCGACGATGGTCGGGGTGGCGTAGGTAGAGAACTCGACACCTCGGCTGAGATCAAATCGGTCGACTGATTTGATCAGGCCGATGGTGGCAACCTGAACCAGATCATCGTGCAGCTCGCCACGATTGCGGAATCGCCGCGCTAGGTATTCGACTAGCGGGAGATGAGTTTCGACCAGGGTGTCGCGGATCGCGTGGCGCTCGGCGGAGCCTTCCGGCAGCGCGGCCATCTCGGCGAAAAGCGTACGCGCGTGAGCCCGATCAGCGGCCGCAGCGGCGGCTCGTGGCGAAATCTCTATATCGGCCACGTCGATCTCGGCTGCTTCCACCGGGCTACCGGCTGTTACCGGCAGATCGACGCTGATGTTGTGCACGGTTGCCGTCTCAGGGGTGGCTGATTCGGTCGCGGTATTGACGGACAGGGCACCGGCTTGCTTGCTGTCTGGACCACTGCTCATACCGATTCCTCGCGGATCCGATGCTTAACGAGCGCGATTGTTTGCCGCCCGTCGTCGTCGGTCCATGCGTCAACCTGGCCAGCGAGAGCCGAAAGGACGGTCCAGGCGAAAGAATCACGAGATGGCCCGCGGCCGTCATTCGTGAGCGCTGAAACGGTCACCGAGATAAAGTCGTCGCCCAGCTCGAATTCACTCGTCAGTTCGGTGTTGGGTCGAACGTTCGCAAGAAGTAGGCACGAAGCCTCGTCTACCGCTATCCGTAGGTCTTCGATCTCGTCCAGAGTGAAATCGAGCCGAGCCGCCAAGCTCGCGGTGGTGGTACGAAGCACCGCGAGGTACGCGGCGGCCGCTGGCAGCCGCACCGACACGACGTCACGCGGAGTGCCGTCGGCGCGAACGACGCGCGACGCAAGCTCGCTGGGGTTCTTCTGGGCGGGAATACCCTCGGCCGTCGACACGCCGCCGCTCCTCTGGAAGACCTTGTTGATCGCATCGGACACACGTCGATGAGAGTCGGCGGCTGCCGACCATGACCCACGCTACCCCGAGGGTGACTAGCGCGAGGTCGATGGCTCGATGATGACGCGATCGAAGTGACCGCGAGGCAGTCTTTGCCTTGGTTGGGCGGTAGATCGTCCGTTGTGACTATGGCTGCTGGCCATTCGTGAATTGTCTCGGGTTTGATGCCGCTTCCTTGCGAGTAGAGGTCGGTGTTATGCCTAAGTAGTATCCGAGGGAGCGGCGTGAACGCGCGGTCTGGCCACATCTTGAGGAGTACGAGACGCCGTACTGGCATGTCAGACGGTCAATCCCAGGGTTTGGATCGCATTATGGCCGGACGTTGCCGATGTTTTAATCATGCTTCGAGCGCCCGTATCTGGGTCGAAAGCAGGACGGGTGTGGGTACTACGGACTCGCTTAAGGGAATCCATTGGCGAACGTCGGGATCGCCGAAGAGCACGAGATTCCATGGCCTCCACATTGCAGCTGCCGAAGGGTAATAAATGCCGACCCCGCCATCGTTTATGACTGTCTTTGCTAGAATTCTACATTCGGCGTAACGCACAACTTCGTTGGCTTCCGATGAAGTTAATCGAGCCATCGATATTCCGCATGATATGGCATCCGACTCTGTACGTACATCGAGACAAATCTGATTTACTGAGATCTCTATCTCGAAGATTTGGATAACTAGAAAGTCTTGAAGATCTAAAAACTCGGGGTGTCGTCTTAGGTACTCAGCAATCGCACCTTCAGAAGACTCTGCTAGGTAAAGTGTTTTATGCGTGGTATCCCCGAATCGGCCTGGGCTATTCCAGGGGCTCGCAGGTGGGTAGTTCGAGTTTGCAGGCATCCATTTGTAAAACAGGGCTATGCCCGGAACCAACCAATTGCCCAGAGCCACGGGCCGTTATCCGAATGAGGGATCTAAGTAGCTCTGCGTTAAGCGAACAACCTCGTCGAGTCGCCCTCTATCTATCAAATCAATTGGTGTCATCGACCCGAGGGTAGGAATCTCTGTGTGTAGCCACTGACTGGTTGCTTCGGGCTTTAGGACTCGGTGGAGGTTCGCGAGCATGCGGTACACAGCTTCAAGCTGCTCCGCCACACGAGTCGTCATTTGTTCTTCGCCATGTATCATTCTTTCGAGCCGTTCCGGCTTACTTGCACGAGCTAGCACGCACGTGTCAGCAAATTCAACGCCAGGGAGCGCCGCAAGGACGATTCCTAGAAGCGCCAATCTCTGGGCGGTCAGTTCTCCGTTTTGCTTGGCTAATCTTTTACTGCGCTCGAGGAATTCTGAGTTAAGTGCCGCAGTCGCAGTGCTTAGAAGAAGGGCACCTGCGGCCAAATTTGGAACATCCTTAGCCTCGGTGCCGGTCCCTTCGGTCAGGTCGGGCTCTATTGCAGCGATTGCGCTAAGCACGGTTCTCCTCCGGTGTCTTAAATCTCGGACCGAGGCTATTTTTGTATTCGGGCGTAAGGGCCCATTGAAAGAAGCTAGTCATGCCATCTGAGAAGTGTCTGATAAGTCTTAATAGCTCATCGGTTCCATCTACGGCATAAGGTCTTTCAGTGAAATAATCTAAGTCTAATACGAACTTGCTTACCCTTTCCGTGCCGTGTCCATTCCCAGGGTGAAGGCCATATTGGACCGCTAGTGTATTATCATCTTCAGCAAAGTGAACCTGGCTAAAATTGAATGAGACAGGACTTGGCAGTTTATGTGCGGATAGCACCCCTAGAAGCTCCGGCCGAATCGAGGAAAGTAGGCTGGCGCGGTCGATTGTCTCGCCGAGTTCAATTTCGTTTACTTTGCGCAAACCTATTCTCAGACTATCTGCTGGTCGAACTGTTCTTCGAAGCGCCGACATAATCCGGTCAAATCTGGCTAGAAACTCGCCAATGTCAGTATAGGAAGGTGTCTCAAGTAGAATTGAATCTACGGTGAGAGCAACCGTCCATGCCGCTGTTTCGTCGACCAGTTTCCAGGTCGGAGCACTTTGTTCCATGCCCATTGAGCCAGGTGTGATCGACACGGTAGAGCGGATCTGGCCAGGCATAAGGACTGGGTATTCGTCACGCAAAGCAGCCTGAAAGCCCGCGACACCGGCTGCCGCGAGAAGGGACATTATGGGAGGAAACTTGACCTGACATACCACGACTGTCAGCGGGGCACGCTCGTAGACGACGTCCTCATGCGCTGTGAACGATAGGGCCATCGAGGTCCAGCCGTCCTTACTTGTCGGGTCTCACTAATTTACACACTTCCGCCGGTTCATGCTGAGATTTGAATCCGCCACGATCAAGCCTCGTTTCTCGAATCTCGATGTTGCCATCGATCCGTTCGCCTGACGAGCGTTCTGGAAAGCAATGGGACAGGTAGCGCGAAATTAAACCAGATCACAAAGATTCAAGGTAATAGCGATACTGGGTTTCCATTGCTTTGAAAGAAGTGGAAACCCAGTATCCGCCGAAACTGGATGAAGAACGGAGATTCTTCTACCTCATCTAGTACTTATGCCTTCTTGGTTTCCCAGAAGATCGTGTCGATCTCAGCGATCTTGTCGAGCAGCTTCTGCGCGACGTCGGCGTCCATCTGGCCTTTGACGCCACCGGCGCCGGCCAGCTTGGTGGCCTCCCACACGAGGGTGTGCAACTGCGGGTACTTCTCGACGTGCTCGGGCTTGAAGTAGTCGGTCCACAGCACCCAGAGGTGGTGCTTGACGAGCTCGGCTCGCTGCTCCTTGATCAGGATCGCGCGAGTGCGGAAGGCCGGGTCTTCGTTCGCCTGGTACTTGGTGATGACAGCCTTGATCGACTCGGCTTCGATGCGAGCCTGCGCGGGATCGTAGACGCCGCACGGCAAATCGCAGTGCGCATGCACGATGGTCTTCGGGGTGAGAATTCGACTGAGAAACTGCATGGTTCTCCCTTCGCGATGCCTCGGCTCCGCGGTTCCGCGGCCCGTGCCGGATAGTGATCTCCGATGTTCGTTCGGACACTACCCTGCTAAGCCGGGCCGCTACCTGCCGGGAGGTGTACATCAGATGAGGGTGCCGCGTCTGCGAGCAGTCGTCGTCGCCGGCGAATCCATGACACCCGGGTTGTGGCAGGGCGATTGCCTGCTGGTGTTGGTCGGCGGCCGTGTTCGGGCGGGTGACGTGGTGGTTGCTCGACGTCCGGCCGTTGCTGATCTCTTGTTGGTGAAGCGAGCTGTTCGCGAACACGACGCCGGCTGGTGGCTGCTTTCTGACAACGCGGACGCCGGCCTCGACGATAGTCGGGCGTTCGGTGCCGTTCCTGAGTCCGAGCTCGTTGGCCGGGTACTGCTGCGCTACTACCCGTGGCGGCAGCGGGTCAGTCGGCGTGCAGGCGCCACACGGTAGTGCGCTTGGTGTCAGAGTTTTCCAGCAGCGTGGTCGGGACGTCGTATTCGGCGACAGCGGTCAGTCCGACCTTCGGCAGATAGACGCGGCCGGGGTCGCCAAGCAGGACGTCGGCGCCGGCTCGGTACGCACGACGCAAGAAGCCGAACATCCGGTCGGTGAGTTCGCGTTCGTAACACACGTCGCCCGCTAGTACGACGTCGAAGTCGGAGATTTCGTCGTCGAGTAGGTCGGCCAGAATGACCTGTAACGGCACCTGATTGGCTTGCGCGTTCAATGTCTGGGCGGCGGCGGAGAATGGGTCGATGTCGACCGCGGTCGTCACAGCGGCGCCGGCTTTGGCCGCGGCGATGCCCACGATTCCCGAGCCGGCCGCGAGGTCGAGGACCCAGCGTCCGGCGACGAGATCAGGATTGTCCAGGATGTATCGGGCCAGCGCTTGCCCACCCGGCCAGGGAAATGACCAGAACGGTACGGCCGGCTCGGAAGCGATCTGCTCAGGGATGGTTGGAATGGTCGGATCGGGCTGGCGAGTTTGGCCGACCCGAGTGGTGACTTCCCAGACGGAGTAGGCGTCGTCGGCCGCATAAAGTTTGATCTCCGGCGCCAACGGAACGGGCACCAACGTTGTGGCGGCGCAGACGGCGATCAGGTATTCGGCATCGACATCGGTAGATAGCACGGCGCGGGTTCAGCCGTGCGCGCGCGAGGCGCGATAGAACGCCTGGCACTCCGCGTAGTTCGGCAAGAGGCCATCAGATGCGGCCTGCGCCAAGCTCGGAGCCGCGCGGTCTTTATCCGACAGCAATAGCTCGAAGTCAGCCGTCCAGTCGATACCGATGGCAGGGTCGAGCGGGTTGATGCCGTGCTCACGTTCGGGGGAGTAGTTGGTCGAACAAAGGTACGTGGCGACCGCGTTGTCGGTCAGTGCGACGAAAGCGTGGCCGAGACCTTCGGAGAGATAAACCGCGCGGCGATCGACGTCGTCCAGCCGAACGGTGTCGACGGTGCCGAAGGTCGGCGATCCGACCCTGATATCGACGATGACGTCGAGGATGGCTCCGCTCGGGCAGTAGACGTACTTCGCTTGGCTCGGTGGCACATCGGCGAAATGGACTCCGCGGACAGTGCCTCGTTTGGATATCGACTGGTTCGACTGGGCGATCTCGAGTCGGTGACCGATAGTTTCGGCGACGATGTCGGCGCGGAACCACTCAAGGAAGGTGCCCCGGCTATCGGGAAACTGGCGGGGCGTGAACTCGTAAGCATCGGGGACGGCGAGTTCGCGGATTTCCATGCGGGCAAGCTTAATGGCGCGCGATCACATGGCGTAGCGTCGGGCATGTGCTTGCCGCCACCGCTACCGGTTTCGATCGCGATAATCCGCTGACCGGGTTGAGTCTGGGCCCAGTAGACGACCCGTTGCCGCCAGCCGGTTGGGTTCGAGTCCGGCTACGAGCTGCCGCGTTGAATCACCACGACCTGTGGAGCTTGCGCGGAGTGGGTCTGCGAGCAGAGCAGTTGCCGCGCATCCTCGGTACCGACGGAGCTGGTATCGACGACGAAGGCAACGAGGTCGTCGTCCATGCTGTTATTGGTGACCCGGACGCCGGCCGTGGCGACGAGACGATGGACCCGGGAAGGTCGCTGCTTTCTGAAGAATTCGACGGAACGCTAGCGGAATTCGTCGTCGTGCCACGGCGGAATTTGGTGCCGAAACCGGCCGAGCTGAGTTTCGAACAGGCGGCCTGTTTGCCGACCGCGTGGCTGACTGCCTGGCGAATGTTGATGACGAACTCCGGTACTCGGGCCGGCGATACCGTGCTCGTGCAAGGTGCCGGTGGCGGCGTTTCGACCGCGCTTATCGTGCTTGCTAAGGCTTCTGGACGCCGGGTGTGGGTGACCAGCAGGTCAGCGACGAAACTGGCGGCCGCGACGAGTCTCGGTGCCGACGGTGTTTTCGCATCGGGGGCGCGTTTGCCCGAACGAGTCGACGCCGTCTTCGACAATGTGGGCGAAGCCACCTGGGCGCACTCGCTGCGCTGCCTACGACCCGGCGGCACGATCGTGACGTGTGGCGCTACCAGTGGAGATGCGCCGTCGGCAGAGTTGAGCCGGGTGTTTTTTCAGCAGCTGCGAGTAGTCGGTTCGACGGCCGGTAGTCGGCAGGAGTTGCTGGAACTACTGAGATTCTGCGTCGTTACCGGCGTCCGGCCGGTGATCGATCGGACGATGCCGCTCGCCGATGCGCGAGCCGGATTCGCGGCTCTTGCGGCTGGTGAGGTCTTCGGCAAAATCGTGTTCACGATCTGAGCGGAACGACCTCTGAACTACTCGTCTTCGTCGTCGTCCAGCCGGGCGAGCCAGGTGGCAAATCGCTCGATCGGAATCTCGAAATCGGGATTGAGGTCGACGAAAGTGCGCAACTGCCCGGCAACCCAGGCCATCGAGACCGTGTCGTCGCCGCGGCGGGTTTCGAGTTCTTCGATGCCGCGATCGGTGAAATACACGATTACGCCGGCAGTGCCGATGCGAGCAGTTGGGCTATCTCTTGCTCGCTACGAAGGTGCGATCCGGTCGCCGGCGCCGAACTTTCCGGCCGAGAGATTCGGGAGAGACGACGGCCACCAAGATGCTCAGGCAGGCGCATAGCGATGTGGGTCCAGGCACCCATGTTGGCCGGTTCTTCTTGCACCCACAGGAATTCGTGGGCATTCGGATAGGCATCGAGGGCCGCGACGATCTCGGCAATAGGCAGCGGGTAGAGCTGCTCGATGCGCACGATTGCGGTGTCGAGACGCTTCGCCTTCTCGCGCGCGTCGGCTAGCTCCCAGGTGAGTTTGCCGGTGCACAAAATGACCCGGCGCACGTCACTCGCGATCCGTGGCGACGGGTCGCCGAGCACCGGCTGCCACCGTTCGTCGGTAAACGCGCGAGACTTCGACGCCGCCGCTTTCGAGCGCAACATCGACTTCGGGGTGAAGACGATCAATGGGCGGTGATGCGGGTTCAGCGCGTGCCAACGAAGAAGGTGGAAGTAGCTTGCCGCGCTCGACGGCATCGCCACCGTCATGTTGTTCTCCGCGCACAGCTGGAGATAGCGCTCGATTCGAGCCGAAGAGTGATCGGGGCCCTGGCCTTCGTAACCGTGCGGCAGCAGCATTATTACGCCCGAGCGCTGCCCCCACTTCTGTTCGCCGACGGAGATGAATTCGTCGAGAATAGTCTGAGCGCCGTCCGCGAAATCGCCGAATTGTGCTTCCCAGGCGACGAGAGCGTCTGGGCGCGCTACCGAATAGCCATATTCGAAGCCGACGGCGGCATATTCGGAGAGCAGCGAGTCGTAGACGTGAAATGGTGCCTGGTTGGGCGAGAGGTGTGACAGCGGCGTGTATTCGTGGCCGGTTACCCGGTCGACGAGCACCGCGTGGCGCTGCACGAAGGTGCCACGACGAGAGTCTTGGCCGGCCAGCCGCACCGGGCGGCCTTCCATCAGCAACGAGCCGAAGGCAATGAGTTCGGCCATCGGCCAGTCGATCGCGTCGTCGTCGACCATCGCGGCACGGCGTTGCAATTGGGGGAGCAATCGCGGATGCGGCGTGAAGTCTTCGGGCAAGTCGGCCTGAGCCGTGGTGATGCGCTTGAGCACATCGAGATCGATCGAGGTATCGATATCGGGCGTTACTTCGTCGTCAACGATGATGGGTTCATGCGGCGTGCTCGACGAATCCCGAGTCTCGACGAAGGCCTTTTCGAGGTGCTCGCGGTAATCGCGTAGTGCCGATTCCGCCTGCTCGACGGTGATATCGCCACGGCCGATCAATGCCTCGGTATAGAGCTTGCGCACCGAACGCTTAGCATCGATGAGGTTGTACATCAAAGGCTGGGTCATCGACGGATCGTCGGCCTCGTTATGGCCGCGACGCCGGTAACAGACCAGATCGATAACGACGTCTTTTCGAAATGCCTGCCGGAACTCCAACGCCAACCGCGCTACCCGGACGGCGGCTTCGGGATCGTCGCCGTTGACATGGAAGATCGGCGCCTGGATCATCCGGGCGACGTCCGTACAGTAGACACTTGATCGGGCCGACATCGGCGAGGTAGTGAAGCCGACCTGGTTATTGATGACGACATGCACGGTGCCACCGGTGCGGTAACCACGAAGTTGCGACAGGTTCAGGGTTTCGGCGACCACACCCTGGCCGGCGAAGGCCGCGTCGCCGTGGATCGCGATCGGCAGAACGGGATAGGCGATGCCCTTATTCAAGACATCTTGCTTGGCTCGCACAATTCCTTCGAGCACCGGATCGACAGCTTCGAGATGGCTCGGATTCGACGCGAGCGACACGGTAACCTGGGTGCCGTCTTGGCTGCGGTAAATGCCTTCGGCACCGAGGTGATATTTCACGTCACCAGAACCGTGAGCGGATTTCGGATCGATATTGCCGTCGAACTCGCGGAAGATCTGGCCGTAGCTCTTGCCGACGATATTCGCCAGCACATTGAGCCGACCCCGATGGGCCATGCCGATGACGACCTCGTCGAGCGTCGCTTTCGCCGACTCGACCAGAAGCGCGTCGAGCAGCGGGATGAGTGTTTCGCCGCCTTCGAGGGAGAACCGCTTCTGCCCGACGTACTTGGTCTGCAGGAAGGTCTCGAATGCCTCGGCGATATTCAGTCTGTTCAGGATGTACAGCTGCTCATCAGGCGCCGGCTTGGTGTGGGAGCCCTCGACGCGTTGCTGGAGCCAACGGCGTTGCTCGGGGTCTTGGATGTGCATGTATTCGACGCCGATAGTGCGGCAGTACGAATCGCGCAGCACGCCGAGAATGTCACGCAGCTTCATCACCGGTACGCCGCCGAAACCGCCGGTGGCGAACTCGCGGTCGAGATCCCACAGCGTGAGGCCGTGGTTGACGACGTCCAGGTCGGGGTGCTTGCGCATTTCGAATTCGAGCGGATTCGTGTCGGCCATCAAGTGGCCGCGAACCCGATAGGCGTGAATCAGTTCGATAACGCGAGCCGGCTTACCGACCTCGTCTTCGTGGGTCGACACGATGTCTTGCACCCAACGAACCGGCTCGTAAGGAATGCGTAGCGCGCGGAACAGGTCGTCGTAAAAACTGTCTTCACCCAGAAGGAGCCGGTGAATATGGCGAAGGAACTCACCCGATTGCGCGCCCTGAATAACGCGATGGTCATACGTCGAGGTGATGGTCATGACTTTGCTGACGGCCAGTGTCGCGAGCGTTTCTTCGGACGCGCCCTGGAATTGCGCGGCGTATTCCATCGCGCCGACGCCGACGATGGCGCCCTGGCCACTCATCAATCGAGGCACCGAATGCACCGTGCCGAGTGTGCCGGGATTGGTCAAGGTAATGGTGGTGCCGGCGAAGTCGTCGGCGGTGAGTTTATTGCCCCGAGCCCGTCGCACTACGTCTTCATAGGCGGCCCAAAACTGGGCGAAGTCCATCGATTGCGTTGCCTTGATGCTCGGCACCAGCAACTGACGGCTTCCGTCTTGTTTGGCCAGGTCGATCGCGAGGCCGAGGTTAATATCGTCATGCTGGACGACGCCGGGCTTGCCATCGATCTCGATAAACGCCGCGTTCATTTCCGGCAGAGCCAGTGCTGCCCGGACGACGGCGTAGCCAATGATGTGGGTAAAGGAGATCTTGCCGCCACGACCGCGCTTGAGATGGTTGTTCATCACCAGCCGGTTATCGCTGACCAGTTTCGCCGGAATGTCACGAACGCTAGTCGCGGTCGGTACGGCGAGGCTCGCCTGCATATTCGCGACCGTGCGGGCGGCTGAGCCCTTGAGCGCGAAGACATGGTCGGTGAGTTGGGCCACGTTCTGACTACTTTCGACGTTCCCCGAACCGTTATTTGCCGAACCATTGCTGGCCGCGCCGCTGGTCGAACCGTTACTTGCCGTGCTGCCACTTGCCGGGCCGGTGCCGGTGACAGCTGCTGACGCGGCCGACGTGTTTGGGGTTTGGCGCGTTGCTTCGGCCGGGATTGGGTGCCGCGAGGTCACCGGAGACACTGGCCGAATTGCTGGGTCGGCGCCTGGGTCGACACCGACCGGGCTTGACGACGTCGATAAGGGCCCGGCAGTTAGGGGAGCGGTAGATGCCGACGTGGCTGGGGTTGTCGCGCCCGCGCCGGTCACATTCGGGACGCCGCCGCCCGGGATGGTGCCGCCGGCGGGATGAGGTTCACCCGCCGAGTAGTCGGCGAAGAAATCCCACCATGCCTTATCGACTGAGGCTGGATCCTTCAGGTACTGCTGGTACATCTCATCGACGAGCCACTCGTTCGCGCCGAAGTCAGCGAAGGGGTGGGTCTGAGCTGTTGACACCGGGGTATCGCCTCTTCGACTCTTGCGAATGGTCGACTAATACGACCCTCCAAGCCATGAACGAACACGGCAGGGCGAGTCTCGATCACCCAGGCTACTCGCCGTCCTACCGATCTGGTGATACGGCAGGCCGGCGAGACGCCTGAACTGGCTAGGCCAGGGTGGCTAGTGGGTTTTCCAGCAGGGCCGCGAGTGTCGCCAGGAACGCCGCACCGGTGGCACCGTCGACAGCGCGGTGGTCGATCGACAATGTCACCCGCATGGTGTGCCGGACGACGATCTGCCCATCGCGGACGACGGCCTCGGGCTTGGCCGCGCCGACCGCGAGGATCGCCGCCTCCGGTGGGTTGATGATCGCGGCGAACTCGTCGACTCCGAACATGCCGAGGTTGCTCACGCTGAAAGTACCGCCACTGAATTCGGCGGGGACGAGCTTGCCAGCTCGGGCGCGGGTCGCCAGGTCTTTCGTCTGGGCCGAGATCTGGCTGACGGTCAACGTGTCGGTGTCCTTGATCACCGGCACGATCAGGCCGTCGTCCAACGACACCGCGACACCAACATGAACTCGGTGGTGGCGCAGCAGCTTGTCGCCAGCGAAAGAGGAGTTCACCTTGGGGTGCGCGCGCAATGCCGTCGCGGCGGCCTTCACCACGAGATCGTTCACGCTGATCTTGACCGGCGAGGCACCGGGTGCCGTGGGCACGGCCGCCAGGCCGGCGTTGATCTTGGCGCGCGCGTCGACCAGCTCTTGCGCGTCGATCGTCCGGCTCAGGTAGAAGTGCGGCACCTGCTGCTTGCTCTCGACGAGCCGGCGGGCGGTCACCTTGCGGACGTTGTTCAGCGGGATTTCTTCGTCGTCCACTCCAGCTAGTGGCGCAGGCGACGACGCGGATATAGACGCCGAACGCGGTGCGCTGGCGAGCGCGGCGACGGCTTCGTTGACGTCGGCACGCACGATGCGACCACCCGGGCCGCTACCTCGCACCGTCGACAGATCGAGCCCGGCGTCACGGGCGATTGCCCGGGCGAGTGGCGATGCTTTCACCGTGAGCGAAGCCTGGGTCGGGAGCACGGAAGAGGCTACGGCTGGTGTGGCAGTGGCCGGAGTGGCTGCCGCTGGAGCCTTGCCGTTGGACGCCGTCGGCGCCGCAGCAGTAGCAGTAGCTGTGGCGGGTGCTGCCGGCGTCGCCGCCTTGCCGCTGCCATCACCGATAACGGCGATGACCTCGCCGATCGGGACGGTGGATCCTGGCTGCACCAGGATCTGTTCGAGCACGCCGGCTTCGTAGGCCTCGAGCTCCATGGTCGCCTTGTCGGTCTCGATCTCCGCCAGCACGTCGCCCTTGTCGACACGGTCACCGACAGCCTTGTTCCAGACGCTGACGGTGCCTTCCTGCATGGTGTCTGACAGGCGTGGCATGAAGACCTGGGGCATCCGGAACTCCTTCGAAGCGGAAGGGAAGACTGCGGTTGTCAGCCGCGGAAGCGGGTGGCGTCGAGCGTTTCGTGGATCACTTTCACCAGCGCGGTCGCGTCAGGCAGCGCGGCAAGTTCGAGTGGCTTCGCGTACGGTAGCGGGATTTCCGCCGCTGCCACTCGGCGCACCGGCGCGTCAAGATAATCGAACGCGCCTTCTTGGATCGTCGCGGCGATCTCGGCACCGACACCGTAGGAGAGCCAGTCTTCTTCGAGGACGACGGCCTTGCCGGTCTTGCGGACCGACTCCAAGATCGTGGTGCGGTCGAGCGGGCGTAGCGAACGGAGGTCGACGACTTCGACCGAAACGCCTTCGTCCTCTTCGAGCCGGCGGGCCACATCGAGAGCAACCGCGGCCATCCGCGAATACGAAATGATGGTGATATCGGTGCCCTCTTTGGTAATAGCGGCCTTGCCGATTTCGGTCACATAATCGCCGTCCGGTACTTCGCCCTTGGTGTTGTAGAGCGCCAGATGCTCGATGAACATCACCGGGTCGTCGTCGCGAATGGACGCCGCCAACAGGCCCTTGGCATCGGCCGGCGTCGAGGGCATCACGACCTTGAGTCCGGGCACGTGGGCGTACCAGACTTCGAGGTTTTGGGAGTGCGTCGCGGCTAGCTGCTGGCCGCCGCCGCCTGGGGTGCGGATCACCATCGGCACCTTCGACTGGCCACCGAACATGGTGTGAATCTTCGCGGCGTGGTTGACGATCTGGTCGAGCGCGACGATCGAGAAGTTGATCGTCATGATCTCGACGACCGGACGCAGGCCGAGCATGGCCGCGCCGATCGCGGCGCCGACGAAACCTTCTTCAGCGATCGGGGTGTCGCGAACCCGTTCGGGCCCGAACTCCTTGAGCAACCCAGCGGTGATCTTGTAGGAGCCCTCGAAGATGCCGATCTCTTCGCCCATCAAGAAGACGTTCGGATCGCGGATCAGCTCGGCGCGCAAGGTGTCGTTCAGAGCTTGGCGATAAGTAATGACAGGCACTGGAATCGCCTTTCCTTACGCGAAAGAGAGGTTGGACATCAACGGATCGCCGGGCAGCTCGCGCGGCGCATTCACCACCGGGGTGGCATAGGCGTGCGCGAAGAGCTGATCGGGACTCGGATGTGGGGAGTTGTCGGCGAACTCGATGCATTCGTTGACTTCGACCTCGACCTCGGCGTCGATCTTGTCGGCCTCGGCTTGGTCGAGAACACCGGTGGCGAGCAGCTTGACGCGGAAGGCGGTCAATGGGTCGAGGTCGTGCAGCCGCTGCACTTCTTCCTTGCTGCGGTAGCTCGCCGGGTCGACCACGGAGTGGCCTCGTAGCCGCCAGCTGACCGCTTCCAAGATGTTCGGACGGCGGTCTTCGCGGGCCATTCGCAACGCCTCGGTCATGGCCTCGCGACAGGCCACTACGTCATTGCCATCGACGCGGACGCCGGGCATCCGGTACGCCGCGCCCCGCTTGTAGAGATCAGGCTCACCGGACGCCTTCTCGACGGTGGTGCCCATGCCGAGCTGGTTGTTGACGATGACGAAGACGATCGGCAGCTTCCAGATCGCGGCGATGTTCAGTGACTCGTGCCAGGCACCGATGTTGGTGGTCGCGTCGCCGAGCTGACAGACGACGGCCTCAGTGTCGGGGCCACCTGGGCCTCGGTAGGAGATCGCTAGCGCGGCGCCGGTGGCCGGCGGGATCTGGCCGCCGACGATCGCGTAGCCACCGAGCAGCCGCTTCTCGACGTCGAAGAGGTGCATCGAGCCACCCCAACCGTGCGAAACGCCGGTGGTGCGGCCGAACAGTTCTGCCATCACGCGGCCGGGCTCGATGCCACGGGCAATCGCGTAGCCGTGCTCACGATAGGTAGTGAAGAGGTAGTCGCGCGGCTGCATAGCGTCCATCAGGCCGACCACGGTTGCCTCTTCGCCGAGGTTCAGATGGCAGTAGCCGCCGATCTTGGCCCGCTGGTACATCTCCGCAGTGCGTTCTTCGAAGCGCCGGATCAACTGCATCTGGCGGTAGTAGTCGCGCAACCGCTCCACTGGTTCGCCGGGGAAAACGGCGGCAGCGGTTTGCTTCGCCCGCGGCGCGCTGGCGGGCTTCTTCGATACCGGTGGCACGACGTCTCCTTCGGGGCGATGCTGCTGACAGGCGGGCCTGCTGGCGAAATGGTCTAGCTGTGCATGGTCTAGCCGTGTTGGTGTGAACCGATCAGGTGCCGGGTTGCTGTTGTTGTTGAGAAAAGCGGATCTGGTCTGCTGAGCAGGTCGGGCATGACATCGGCGGGCTCTCGCCACGCACTTGGGTGCCGCAGACTTCGCAGAACCACTCCATCGCGATCAACGCGACGATGTCGGCTCGGCTGACGATGCCGACGATCTGGCCGCCTGACATCACTGGCACCCGGCGGATCCGCCGGTCGACCAGCAGCACCCGGACGTCGTCGACGTCGGTGTCTTCGGTCACGCTGACGACACCGTGCGACATCACGTCGGAAGCGGTCGGGCCTTGGCGGGAAATCAGGTCGTGCTCACTGATCAGCCCGATCACCGTGCCGCCCGCATCTGTGACCGGGACGGCGCTGATCTTGTAGTGCACCAGCAGCTTGGCGACATCGGCAATGGGCGTGTCAAAGCTCGCCGTACGGACCGGCGCCTTCATGATTTCCTTGACTTTCATTGCACGCCCCGAGCTGGTGCGCCGGGCGCAGCGGCCTCCCAGGACTTCCGGCCCGGATCGGCGCATGCGACAGCCGACGACTTGTGGTCGATTGGCGAGTCAAGCTTACCGGCGTCCGGGCCGTTGTCACTCGGGTGGTCGCCCCGAATCATTGACGCGACCGAAAATGGCGATCCGGATCGGCGCCGCGCGGTTAGGTGGCGTCGCGGTCGTAGGGTGCATGCTCGCCCAGAGTGAGTGGGCCCAGGCTGGTCGAGGTGGTTTCGGTGACCCCGGGTGACGCCCGTGGTGACGCCGAGGCTGGGGTCGCGTCGTCCTCGAACAAGTGCTTACGGACGAAGGTCTTCGGGTTGAGTTCGGCGATATCAAAGTCGCCGAGGGTGTCGCCGAGTTCTGACTGCAGCTCGGTGCGTGCGGCTTGAGCCATGCCGCGCAGCTGGCGGAGTATGCGGCCGGCGTCGCGGGCAATCTCCGGAAGCCGCTCGGGTCCGAAGACGATCATGGCAATAATGCCAAGCACCGCCAGCTTCCACATGCTGAGTTCGAACGGCACCGAACGCACCTCCCGGTCATTTCTCAGGTTACCGGCCGGACGCCGATGGCGGGTGGCTCGAGCTCGTCGTCCGGCGGATAAACTCTGGCCGATAAGTCTGGTACATCCCTAATAAAAGCTTGCGAGAGCCACCGTCACCGCTGGAAAATCGCCGGATTGCCGGAGAAATGACCGGCACCTCGTGAGACCCGTCTGGAGCCACCATGCATGCTGCCTTCGCCGCGATCGGCCGATTCTCCGTCCGTTTCCGGTGGTACATCGTTCCAGCCTGGTTGGTTGCCACGATCCTCGCCGGCTCGTTTTTCCCGACCTTGGCCAGTGTGACAAAGGCCAATAACACCGATTTCTTGCCAGCCAAGACTCCGAGCATGGTGGCCGCCAAGCTGGCTGAACCGTTTCAGAAGGCCGATCTGACGCCGGTGACGGTGGTGGCCTCACGCGCTTCTGGGGTCCTCAACACAGCCGATTCACAGGCGATTTCGGCGTTGATTACCAAGCTAAAGACCGTTCACACCGTGACAGTGGTGAAAGATCTCGGTAGTTCTCCCGATGGCGTGGCCGAGCAGCTCACGGTGCTTTCGAGCGCGGCGGAAGGCCAAGACGGGCCACTGCAAAGTTTGGTCAGCGACCTTCGGACGGCGATTGCGGCCTCGCCCATGCCGGCTGATCTGCGGGTCAATCTGGCTGGTGAGATCCCGAGCCAGATCGATACCCAGAAGAAGTCGGGAAGCCAGGGAAACAAGGTCGACTTGCTATCGATCGCCTTCATTCTGGTGCTGTTGCTGGTGATTTTCCGGTCGATACTCGCGCCGTTCCTTACCTTGATTCCGGCCGCGATCGTGGTGCAGTTGGCTGGCCCAATCATTGCTGAAGCAACCAAGGCGGGCCTGCAAGTCTCGACGTTGAGCCAGATCATGCTGATCGTGCTCATCCTTGGCGCGGGCACCGACTACGGGTTGTTCTTGGTGTTCCGGGTTCGTGAAGAAATCCGTGCCGGTCGCGTACCGAAGGAAGCCGTCGTCCAAGCGGTTACTCGGGTCGGAGAATCGATTACGTTCTCGGCCGGCACAGTGATCGCGGCGCTACTGTCGCTGCTGCTCGCGACATTCGGTATTTACCAGAGTCTTGGCGCTCCGCTGGCCATTGGTATCGCGCTGATGTTGCTCGCCGGTTTGACGTTAACGCCCGCGTTGCTCGCGATTTTCGGGCGCGCGGTCTTCTGGCCGTCGAAGGCGAATCGTGGCGCTGGCAAGGTGCCGATCTGGGGTCGGATCTCTACCCGAATCGTGCGGCATCCGGCAATCACGCTAACGGTCGGCCTTGTGGTATTCGGTGGTTTGGCCGTGGCGGTATCGGGATATCAGGCGGCCGGTTTCGGTAGTGCGCTTTCGGCGCCGTCCGGCTCGGATTCGGCGGCCGGTAACACAGTGATTGACGCGCATTTCCCGAAGAGCGCGTCGAACCCGACGAATGTGCTGTTCACGCTGCCTACCTCGGCCTGGAACAACCCGAGCGTCATTACTGCCGCGCATGACGAACTGGCGGCGTCGCCGGTATTTAACGGCGTAACCGGACCGCTGAATCCCAATGGCGCGACGTTGACTGGCGCGGAGTTGACGAGCCTGCATAACCAGTTCGGGGCGCCCGGCACGCTCTCGCCAGTGACTCCTAGCGGTGTTGACGGGCAGGAATATCAGGCCTATCGGTCGACCTCGAACTACCTCAGCTCCAAGGGCACGACGCTGCAGTTTTACACCAGCCTGACGGCGGGAGATCCGTCGACGACGGCTGCCTTGCATGTGGTGCCGCAGATTCGGGCGGCAGTGGCTAAGGTGGCGCATCAGATCGGTGCCAGTAACTTTGGCGTAGCTGGTGAAGCGCCTGGTATCTATGACGTTTCGGCGTTGTCGAACCACGACCTGGTCAAGGTGGTGCCGGTCGCGATTATCGTGATTGGGCTGTTGCTGGCGCTGGTGATGCGCAGCGCGGTCGCGCCGCTTTACCTGATCGCATCAGTCGCGCTGTCATATCTGGCGGCGCTTGGCGTCTCGGTGCTGGTATTCCAGGAGCTCTTTCACAGTGGTGGCCTGACATTCATCTTGCCGTTCCTGATGTTCTTGTTCCTGCTGGCACTCGGCGAGGACTACAACATCTTGGTGATGAGCCGAATACGCGAAGAGGCGCACGATCTACCGCTGCGAGAGGCGGTTGCCCGCGCATTGACCGCTACCGGCAGCACGGTGACTTCGGCCGGCCTGGTGTTGGCTGGCACTTTCGCGGTATTCGCGATAGCTGCCGGTTCGGGCGCGGGATCGTCGCAGATCCGCGATGTCGGCGTTGGTCTCACCATCGGCATCTTGATGGACACCTTCTTCGTGCGGACACTGCTGGTGCCATCAACGGTGGTATTGCTCGGTCGATGGAACTGGTGGCCGTCCACGTTGGGGCGCAGGCATGTCGAACTTGAATCAGGTGTCACGGTGCCGGCGTCCGACTCGGTCTGAAGTTGCGGCAGGCGGCGCGGCAATTGACATAGGCCGATGGCCGGCAAGGTGATTACCACCGTTGCCGGCCATCGGCCTATCTAGTCAGTGCTGAATCTGGTGACGCTGAATACCGCGAGTCAGGTACTCACTCGATCTCGGGTATGAGTGAGACCAGATATCAGTGACCGGCGGCGTGATAACTCTCGAGGAGTGCGCCAGGGATACGGCCGCGATCGGGTACAGCGATCTTGTTGGCTTTGGCCCAGGCCCGCACGGCGCGTGGGTCGGCGGCGACATTGACACGACGCTGCACGACGGTACGCGGACGACGGCCACGCCCGGTGGTACGGACCAGCTTGCGACTTACGGCGACATAGTTGCCGAACGTGCCGCGGAGTCGGTCAGCATTCTTCTTGCTGAGGTCGATTTCATACTCGATGCCGTCGATACCGAACTTGACGGTTTCAGCGGCTTTGCCGCCATCGATGTCGTCGACCAGGGTCTCGGAGACTTTCTTTGCCATCTTCTTTTATCCTCTGTGGGTCGGGTAAGGCCTCCACATCATCGCAGGTTCACGCGTTATGACGGCTTACAGCGGCGTGTCGCGGCAATCGGGTTTCGCTTTCGGCGACTATTTCGCCCACCTCTTCGCTGTCATTGCTGTCGTGAAGTAGCCGACTGGTGGGTCAGTAATGGACATTCGGCTGATGTGAAACGCGTAAGAAGACGTCAGACTGCACTGCCGAAGATTGCCCCAGAGATTGACCCGAGATTGACCTCAAGACCAACCCAAAGGCCGGCGAGAGGATGTTCGACGTGGTGCCGGCGACTCACCCCGCAGGGGAGTCTGATGTGGCGGCACAACGATGGCGTGACGCGTTGGCTCGGTTGGATTATGCCGAGCGACATGATGCTTCCGCAGTTGAGGTCGAGCGGTTGGCTAATGCCGTCATCGAGGCTAAGGTTGCGATGTTTCAGGCGGGTCTGCTCGGCGGCAGGCCGTTGCCTGACTTCATCCAGGCCGCTCTCGAACGCGATCGCGCGTTATTGGGGGTACCTGAGGATCCGTTGCAGGCCGGGCTTGGAGATAATGCTCAGGAGACGTGATGACACAGGCCCATACGGCGCAGGCACAGATGGCGCAGGCCCAGATGGCACACGCACAGTGGGACGCGGTCGACAACTACTTCGAACAGGCGCTCGTACCATCTGACGCGGCACTTGAAGCCGCTCTTCAGGCCAGCTCGAAAGCCGGCCTGCCCGAGATTAATGTGACGCCGAGTCAAGGCAAGTTGCTGCATCTGATGGCTCGGATGTGCGGTGCGCAGCGAATACTCGAAATCGGCACGCTCGGCGGTTACAGCTCGATCTGGTTGGCGCGGGCATTACCTCTCGACGGCCGCCTGGTGACGCTGGAATACGAGCCACTTCATGCCGAGGTAGCCCGCGAAAACCTCGAACGAGCTGGGCTTTCTGGCCTTACCGAGGTTCGCGTCGGCCGGGCGTTGGAGACGCTGCCGCAGGTTGAGGCTGACGGACTTGGGCCGTTCGATTTCATCTTCATCGACGCTGACAAGCCGAGCAATCCTGATTACTTCGTCTGGGCGCTGCGACTTTCCCGGCCTGGCACCGTGATTGTGGTCGACAACGTCGTCCGCGATGGCGCTGTCGCTGACGGGGACAGTGACGATCCCGCCGTCCAAGGCATTCGTCGAATGAGCGAGCTGGCAGCCGGCGAGCCACGGGTGACCGGCACGGCGATACAGACGGTCGGCACGAAGGGGTACGACGGCTTTGCCGCGTTCCTCGTCACCGCCTAATGGTGTTAGCCGCGAGATCGACATGACGGCGACAGATACGGCCGAACCGTTAACTGACCCGGTCGCCTTTCACGCCGAGGGCCCCGTGTGGCTTGGGGATTCGGGTCTGTACTGGGTCGATATGTTCGCCGGTGACATCCTCAATCTCAACAAAGATGGCACGATCGGACGCCGACATGTCGGCGCGATTGCTGCCGCGCTGCGACCGCGAGTTTCCGGCGGCCTCGTTATCGCGGCAGAACGTGGGTTTCTGCTCGACGACGGTGACGGCGTTGCGCGGGCGCTGCCGGAGATCCTCGGCGAGGGTCAACGGATGAACGAGGGAGCTTGCGATCCGGACGGTAACTTTTATTGCGGCTCAATGGCCTACGACAAGACACCTGGCGCCGGGTCGATGTATCGCCTCGACGCGCACGGCAACGTCTCCGCGGTATTCGGTGACCTGACGATCTCGAATGGCTTGGAGTGGAGCCCCGACGGTTCGCTCGCCTATTACATTGACACGCCTACTCGGCGGATCGACGTGTTCGACTATGACTCAGAACACGGATTGCGTTATCGCCGTCCGCTTATCGAAATAGCGGAAGGCGTGGGTTTCCCTGACGGGCTGACCGTCGATGCTGAGGGATCGCTGTGGGTGGCGATGTATGGCGGCGGATCGGTGCGCAGGTATCAGGCTGACGGAATCCTCGATGGCATTGTCGAGGTGCCTGCTTCACGAGTGACTGCCTGCGCCTTCGGTGGCCCCGGGCTCGATGACCTTTTCATCACGACCAGTCGCGAAAATCTACCGGACGACGCGGAGCCGCTGGCTGGCGCGATGTTCCATTGCCGGCCGGGAGTTCAAGGCCGGCCGGTGCGCGCATACGGCGGCTGAGCCGGTTCAGAGTGAGACCAGGTAGGCGGCGAAACGGTCGAAGCTGGTCTGCATGCCGGCTTGGCTTTCTGGTGACCGGTACATTTCCGGGACGTTGGTCTGATGCGCGACGACCTGGGTGCTGCCGTTGCCGAGGTCGGTGAAGGTGAGAGACGTCGTCATGCCACCTTCGACGCCGGGCTCTGTCCAGACCAGCTTCTCGGGCTCGGTTATCTCGATGAAGACAGCGCGCATCGGGTATTCGTCGCCATTGGCGTCGTTAACCATGATGGTTTCGAATACGCCGCCGGGCCGAGCATCCACGGTGATGTTCTGCAGCGGAGTGCTGACTCCGGTCGGTCCCCAGAAATGGGTGAGGTGCTCCGGTGTGATCATGCAGCGGAACACCAGCTCCCGAGGCGCTTCGTAGATGCGGGTGTACGTAACTTCTCCGAGATTGGTATCGGTGGCGCTCATGACGCTGACTCCTTCTAGGTCGATTTCTGGGTTGCTTTCTGAGGTCCCTGGATATCGGGTTGTTGAATATCGCGAAGGTGCTGCTCGAGTTTGTCGAATCGTTCTTCCCACACATGCTGGTGCCGCGCGATCCAGTCGACAGCGTCGTCCAAAGCGGCACCCTCAAATCGACACGGACGATATTGAGCGTTCCGACCTCGGCTGATCAACTGGGCACGTTCGAGAACCTTGAGATGCTTCGAGATGGCCTGCAGGCTGATGCCATAAGGCTCGGCCAGTTGATTTACCGTCGCTTCTCCGCTGGCAAGTCGGGCAAGGATCGCTCGACGAGTCGGATCGGCGAGAGCGGCGAAGGTGGCGCTCAGCTGATCATCTGTCATCGTCTCACCTGCCACCGTCATCAACTTTTCGGTTGATCAACCAACAAGTTGATAATGAGGGAAGAGTTCGTTCGCTGTCAAGTGCCGTCGCAAAGGTGAGAGAGCATCGGGTTGATGCGATTACTCACTGGTAATGGTTACTCACTGATAGTTGCGGAAAAGATCATTTTCGGTGGGTTAGGGAGTCAACCGGGTGATGTTTGTTCACTCGGCAGATTTCAAACACAAGCTACTTCCGTATTACTGTTTGGGCGGTGTAAGTTCGCCTGTGCCGCGGAACGCGGCAGTGTTGAAACAGTTGAATTTAGGGGCACGGATGCGGCGCACTGGGCTATCTGTCTTTGTGGGGCTATGCGGTATCGCGGCGAGCATGGTCATATCGGGCGTGACGAGCGGGTCCGCTGACGCGGCTTTAGCTCAGTCCCATCCGAGAGTTCAGCCTCATCCGAGCGCGCCTCGGATGATCAAGAATTACCCTAGTCCGGTGGATTCATCGACCGCGATCACGGTGGGCTCGAATGGTGCGCTGTGGTACACGAACTCCAGCAATAACACCATCGGGCGGATCACGACTCGCGGCAATATGGGTCGACACAGAGGTGCCGGGATCGATCATCCATCCGGGATCGCCTCGGGTTCCGACGGTGCGCTGTGGTTCACCAACTTTGGCAATAACTCAATTGGGCGAGTCACCACTATCGGGGTCGTCACGAATTTCTCCGGTATTGGTATCAGCGATCCGGCTGGCATTGCCTCAGGTGCTGATGGTGCGTTGTGGTTCACCAACTCTGGTAACAACTCGATTGGTCGGATCAGCACCGACGGCGTTGTGACGAACTTCACGGATCCCACTGTCGCCGACCCGGACGCGATTGCTTCGGGCCCAGATGGCGCGTTGTGGTTCGCCAACTTCGGCAACAAGTCGATTGGTCGGATCAGCACATCGGGAGCTGTTACCAGTTTCACTGACCCAGCTATCACTGCCCCGGATGCAATTACGGCCGGTCCTGATGGGGCGTTGTGGTTCACCAACTATGGCTTTTCCGCAGGGTCGATTGGTCGGATCAGTACGGCTGGTGTCGTTACCAGTTTTACTGATCCCAAGATTGATGACCCTACGAGTATTGTCGCGGCCCCAGATGGCGCGTTGTGGTTCACCAACTTCGGTAATAGTTCGATTGGTCGGATCAGTACGGCCGGTGTCGTTACCAGCTTCCCTGGTAGCGGCGTGAGTAACCCGGCTGGGATCACCGCCGGGCCCGATGGGGCGTTGTGGTTCACCAACTCAGGCAACAACTCGATCGGGCGCATCACCACGGCCGGCCAGGTCACCAGCTTCACTGATGCCAGCATCGATGACCCCATGAGTATTACCGTTGGGGCAGACGGTGCCTTGTGGTTCGCTAACTCAGGTAGCGCTGATGACCCCGGCTCGATTGGTCGGATCACGACCGCTGGTGTGGTGACGAACTTCACTGATCCCAGCATTGATGATCCCGATACGATCACTGTGGGCCCGAATGGCGCGTTGTGGTTCACCAACTTCGGTAATAGTTCGATTGGTCGGATCACGACCGCTGGTGTGGTGACGAACTTCGCTGATCCCAGCATCGCCAACCCGGACGCGATCACCCTGGGTCCAGATGGCGCGTTGTGGTTCACCAACTTCGGCAACGGTTCGATTGGTCGGATCACCAGAGGTGGTGTGGTGACGAACTTCACCGATTCCACTATCAGTTACCCGGTCGGGATCACGGCTGGTCCCGATGGCGCGTTGTGGTTCACCAATTACGGCAACGGTTCGATCGGTCGAATCACGAAGACCGGGGTAATCACGAACTTCACTGATCCCAGCATCGCTAACCCGGACTCGATCACGGCTGGCCCGGATGGTGCGTTGTGGTTCACCAACTTCGGTAATAGTTCGGTCGGCCGGATCACCACGGCCGGGGCGGTTACCCGGTACCACCACAACGACATCAGCGAGCCGTTCGGGATCACGGCTGGCCCAGATGGCGCCGTTTGGTTCACCAACACGGCTAACGACTCGATCGAACGCATCATCGCGGTCGCTTAACGCTGCCGGTTCTTCGCTGAGACAAACGACGTTGGGGTAGGTGGGTTTCCGGCCTGGTTACAGAGGCCGGAAACCCACCTACCCTGAATAAATTCTCGGGCACAGCATCTCGGCAAGCTCGGTAGGGTGCTGCTGATGCGATGAATACTGGTGCGTGGGCGGCCATCGGGATGGGCCAGCGCGGGTGAGTAGTTCAGCGCTGAGTGGTCATCTCGGCGTGCATGAGTCGGTACAGCGCGCCCTCTACGTCAAGGCTCGTGCCGGGGGCACTGGCGACGTTAGTCGCCTTGGTAGTGCTGGCGATGCTAGCTGCCTTGGTCGCGCTGGCGACGCTGCTGTAAATCGGCCAAGTTCCACTGTGCCGTAAGGCATCAAGCAAATGGACGGCGTGATTCCCGATGACGACGCGCAGTTGGCCGCCAGCGGCTCGGATTGCCGCGCGTGTCGTCAACAAGACGGCGAAGCCGACGACATCGAAGGATGTCACGCCTTCCAGATCGAGTACCAGGAATCGGCAGCTGTCGACGGCACTCAGCTGCTCTTCAAAGAAGGTGACGCTGCTGTCGTCGATGTCGCCCTGGACAGACAGGACGCGCCAGCTCTCGGCCTGGTAGCACGCTATCGCCAGTTGTCGGTGGGGCGATGTGGTGTCGATCGATTCATGAAGTACAACGAGGTGTGACATGCAAGACCCCAACTGAGAGAAGTCGCAGCGCCGAACCCTTGCTCTCGACAATGCCCTACTCGAATGGCCTTGCACACTGCTGTCAAAGAAACAGTAGATGAATCACAGATGGCCGATTGCCGAAGCCCGTCAATGAGGCTGGTGATATGTCGAGATCATTTTCTTATTGTGGGGCCGCATGCTCTCAGGTTAGCCAATCATGGTTGCGCCTGGCGGCTTGTTCCCATGCCAGATCGAAGCGCTCGATCGCTTGTGCACCTTTGGCTTGCTCCAACCCGTACAGCAGGCCGAAGGTGAAGGCCGATTCGTTATCGGCGCTCTGGGTAGCGATTGCCAGCGCACGTAGGTGGGCGCGCATAATGACGCTGTCTTGGTGCTCGCCGAGCGCTTCTTGCACGGCCTCGGCGTCGTTGATGAGTCGCGCCGTTTTGGCGCCGTAGATTTGCCGCAGCACTTCACAGCCGTAGCGAAGGCGTTTCGCGGACTTACGAACCTTGTGTAGAGCCTCGTCGTGATGGAGGCCACGAGTGCGGGCGGCTACTTTCACATTGCGTGCCAGCTGCTGATGTGCGGTAGTGATCGCCGCTCGGAGCTCGTCTTTGGCGGTACCGGCTGGTCGAGCGGTTGTGGCCGCGATATAAGTGAGCACATCGTCGATCAGTTGGTAATAATCGGCCGCGTTGAGCGCGTCGATCAGAGCTGTGCGTGCTTGTGAGGCTTCGGGCTGAGATTCTTCGCTAATGCGAACGGATACTGGGCCCAAGACAAGGTCGACGGGTAGTTTCGCGACTGCGTCAGTAAGGCGTTGATATTGAACTTCGGCGTCCCGAACTCGGCCCAGTGTACCGCTTAACTGACTCAATCGCAGATCGAGATCGGGAGTGGCGTCTCGATCCAATATCGGCGCGAAGATTCGCATCGCGCTACGCAGCCGCCGAATAGCCACCCGCGCTTGATGGACGGCGTCTGGCTGGTCGGTGCGGACGGCCGGATCGGTCGCGAGGAACGCGGCGGCGTGTTCGGTCAGGTAGGCCGCGATCACGATGGTCGACGATGATCGCGGTGACAAGGCTTTATCTAGTCGCGGTAGGTAAAGCTCTCCTACGCGCTCGCCAAGAGCGGCAGCCAGTTTCGATTCTCGCTGGGCAGGGAGTGCGCCGGCACCCGTCAAGGCCGCGCGAAGATTGCGCAAGGTTTTCGGGTTGCCGTCGCCTTTGAGTTCGATCTCGATTTCGCGCCAGGTATCGAGATCGGTTGTCGCGCCGAGGGTCTGGCTGCGTACCTCGTCGTCGGCGACTTCGGCAATGAGTGCACCGTCTTCGTTATAAACATCGAGTGCTGTCCGGCGGGTTTGGATTCGCGCGACCGGCTGCAACTCTTGGCCGGCGGCAAACACGCTAGTCATGGTGAGCAACGTCGCGGGCGGTGTCGCGTCGTGCGTGAGCGGTTCGCCGATTTCGGTCCGAAAACCGTTGCCAGGAAGTTTGAGGTGCCAGCCGGCGTCGGTTCCGCCGTCCCGTTTGCGCAAGGTGACTCGGTGCCGCGCTAGCCGAAAATCGGACGTGTCGAAGTAGGTGGCATCTAACTCAGCAACCCGTGGCTCGCCGACTTTTCCGACGCCACGGGCAGTGGCAAGCAGGGTACGTAACTGCGGGACGCCGAGGTCGGTAGGCGCCGACAGCTTTACTTCGACTTCTCGGGTTACGGACACGTACTCGTCCCTTCCCCGTTCTGGATAGATCATTCTCGTGGAGTGGCCGCAGCTTCCAAACGTTGGCGTACTCGCTCGACATCGGCCTCAGAAGGTGGTTGGTGGGTAGCTCGTTCGATACCTTCGCGGATCGCCTGCGAGCTTTGCTCATCGGGAGCGGTAGCGATGAGGCCAAGCGCGACGCCGCTGATCTCATCTTGTGAGAGCCGAGTTCCGAGCAGGGCGAGCAACGGGATGTAGTCCTGCTGGGGAACGCCTTGCGGGTATCCCTTGCGGACGAAATCGATGAGCGATTGGAGGACACTGGGACTCGGCATCAGGACTCCCCGATCAGTGCGCTCGAAGTCATTAGCTGCCGCTGACGATGGAATAGATGCCCCAGCCAATAGCGGCGAGGACGGCGGCGAAACAGACGATGGCGATACTGATACCGATCGGGCTGCCGCCAATTACTCGCTCGTCGGTTGTGGCTACCCCCATGGAATGCGAGCCGGCAGAGTGCGGGCCCGTCACAACCGCTGTGCGCGGACCAGTGTTCAATGCTCGCAAGCCGACGGCGAAGAGCGCGGGTAGCCCGGCACCGGCGAGCAGGCCGATAACGAGAATCTTCCACAGTGCCGACAGGTTTACCCAGTTATTCATCGTGACCCTTCGCCCTACGCCGCGACAGAAAGTTCGGAATCACGCTGAGGTGGCGTGAGTGATCCGGTCCATTCGGCGTTGACGTTGTCGTGGCCGACTTTGCTCCCGCGTGAACGGACGTAGAATCCTGCCGCGCAGGCTGCCAGTACAACGAAAATCACGCTGACACCTACTGAGCCGCCGATGTCGTTAGCCGCGAAATAGGCCAGCGCTCCGACTAAACCGGCGGCGGGCAGGGTCAACAGCCATGCGGTGGCCATCCGGCCAGCAACATTCCAGCGAACTTCGGCACCGCGCTTACCGACACCAACGCCGAGGATAGATCCGGTGGCGACATGCGTCGTCGAGAGCGAATAGCCGAAGTGACTCGATAGCAAGATAACCGCAGCAGACGCCGATTCTGCCGCCATCCCTTGGGGTGCCTCGATTTCGACAAGGCCCTTGCCTAGGGTGCGAATAACTCGCCAGCCGCCGAGGTAGGTGCCAAGACTGATCGCCAATGCGCAGGACACGATGACCCAGGCAGGGGCTTTGTGGCCGCTTGCCAACGAGTGATTCGCGATCAGGGCGAGGGTGATAATGCCCATGGTCTTTTGCGCATCGTTAGTGCCGTGCGCCAGCGAAACCATGGACGCCGAGCCGATCTGCCCGATGCGAAAGCCGTGTGATCTGGCTCGCTCTCCAACACCTCGGGTCAGCCGGTAGACCCAGTACGTGCCGATCGCCGCGATCACGCCGGCAATCACCGGCGACATTACCGCCGGGATAATCACTTTCTGCGCTAGCCCGTGCCACTTGACGGCGTGACCACCGGCCGCAGCGAGCGTCGAACCGATGACGCCGCCGATCAGCGCATGCGACGAACTGGACGGAATGCCGAAGAACCAGGTCGCCAGATTCCACAAAATGCCACCAGCTAGTCCGGCGAACACCACGGTGAGCGTGACGAGGCCACTTTGGACCAGCCCGCTGGCAATGGTTGCCGCGACGCTGAAGGACAGAAATGCGCCGACCAGATTGAGCACTCCTGACAGCGCGACCGCTACCCGAGGCGGCAGCGCACCGGTCGCGATCGACGTTGCCATCGCGTTACCGGTGTCGTGGAACCCGTTCGTGAAATCGAAGGCCAGCGCGGTGACGACGACCAAGGACAAGAGCACATTGTTTCCCACGACCAGTGAATCTAATGAAACTAGTCAGGTGAGGGAAGAGGGTCAGCCTCAGACGGTCAGGTTCTCATCCGCTATTCATCTTGGGTTTGCTTTGATCCGGCTGCTGCGCTCGCTGGCTGACTGGCGTTCATCCGAATCTATGGTTAGGGAAGGCTGACCTGGGAACGGCACCCGATCGACGTCACCGGCCATGCTCCCGAACGGCCAGCGTTTATCGCGCGGTGCCTGGCGAGATGGCCCTGCGAACCGGGCAACAGGTTTGGCTTAGCGCTAGCGGCACAGTACGTATCTGGCCCTAGTGTCCTGCGCTTGCCCTTCTGAACGGCGCTTATCTCCTTCAGTGCGTGAATGTGCGGCTGGGTGGGATGGTTGTGGTGGTGCCGTTGGTGTTGAGTTTGAGGTCCCAGCCGAGGTCGTGTACGTGGTGGTGGTGTCTGGTGCATAGCAGCACGAGGTTCCGTAGGGATGTGGGGCCGCCGTCGACCCAGTGGGTGAGGTGGTGGGCGTGACACCATGGTGGTGGTGCTCCGCAGCCGTCGAAAACGCAGCCTTTATCTCGTAGATTCAATGCTTTTCGGAGATGTGGCGGTACTACTCTTGCGGTTCTCCCGACGTCGAGGGCGAGGCTCGGCGCGCGTAGGGGTGGTGGTAACGCGTCGAGTAAGAATCGCGGTATTGACGGCGGATCGGCGCCCAAATTCCTCAGAACTCTGCCGCTTCCGGTGCGCGGGATGAACTGTTTCTCCCCGTCATCACCCGTATCGCCAGCGCCCTCGCCATCACTGGCGTGGTCATTGTCGACGATGATGCGGGTGATGAGTGCGTCGCAGGCGAGTCTGCGGGCTGTATCAGCGCTGAGGAGATCACCGAAATCAAGTTCCGCCGGCGCGCTGAACGGTTGTTTGCGTAGCGTCGCAAGGTCGACGGTGACGGTGAGATGTGGTCGTTCACCACCGTTGACTGGAAGCTCACCGCTATCGAGGATCCGCCGTAGCAGTTCCCCGAGGTTGTCGGCCCGGCGTCGTGAGGCGGTGCGGGTGTCGCCGGTGACTGGTTGGTCGAGGGAGTCAAGGATCGTGCGTAGTGCGGCGCCGGTTTCACGATCGAGCAGCCCGGCGATTGGTGTCATGCCGTCGAAACCCATGGGTGCGTCGAGCCATTGTTGCTCGTCACGAGCAAGGCCGGCTGCTGCTTGGCCGTCGGGGTCGGTGATCGCCCGTAACCGTCTGATCGTCTGCTTCAGCCGATGCACATCAAGATGTTCAGCTGCTTGGATCAGTACTGGTTCAGCATCAACTGCTATTTCGGCCGGTAATGTTTGTAACCCGAGCACGATTTCGGCGACGTGTGGCTGCGAAATCGTGCCAACCCCATACGCTTCGGCGACAGCGGGATGATCGGTGAGTGC